>WPCK01036291.1_pt1 | contig 16635 bp, 13 predicted proteins | sample 5399851 | NCBI WGS metagenome assembly WPCK01 (sample SAMN12869471, study PRJNA574797) | sludge metagenome | isolation source: wastewater treatment of pH11 | place: China:Beijing | collected 2019-05-20 | reverse complement strand
GTACCCCGCCGTGTACCAGTCGCATCCGACGAAGACGATGTTGTGAACGTCCGGGTCGAGCTGGTAGTAGGGGATCACGACATTCTCGAGAACGAGCCGGTCGGGCGTGTCCTGAAAGAGCGCACCGTTGTAGGTCTTGGCCACACGGGAGACCGCAGCCACCGTCTTGCGGCGCATACGGTTGCCGACCCGCGATACGAGTCCGTGCGTCTTCACCATCTGGGGCAGTACGTCGAACGCGCCCATCATCGCGAGTTGATAGATGAGATGGAATTTCGAAGGCATAACGACCCGGATATGGATGCTTTTGTCACCACAGCATCAAGGGTCTGTACCACGATATTCGTTTACAAAGAATACGAACGCTGCGCGGTTTGCTAACCTGAGTTAACGATCGGACTCGTTGACGGTCTTAAGCTTATCGGGCGGCCGCTTTCGCTCGCTCCCAAAAGGTGTTGCCACCGAGCCGGCCTCCGGTATCAGCGAATTTGACGATCGCGTTCCCGGCCGTCTGGAGGATTTTCACACGAAGCTCCTTGAGCTTCCACCCGAAGCCGTCGACCGCGAGCTTGCCGAGATACATGCGGTTGGGATCGTGCTTGTCGACCAAGTCGATCTCGAACGTCGTGAGTGAGGTAAATTCCGCGCGTTTGACGCGTGCCCAGGCGCGCTTGATGCGCTCGGTAAGCGCCAGCTTGGCGTCGTCGGGCTGGCCCGCAATGTAGTCGCGATAGGCCTTGCGAGCCTGAAAGAGCTGCGGCAGGCCCTCCGGCGTTAAGTAGCTCTCAATGGCTTTGTTGACGGCGCCCTGGCCCCAATAGGTCTTCAAGCGTTGCCACAGACCCGGTTTGACACCACGCGCCGTTTCCGGATCGGGCAGGTTGAGCGCGATGCGGCCAATATCGGGCGCGAGGGACGCACGCACACTCGGCCAATCGATCTGGCGGGTCAGGTAGGCGCTGTCGCCATTGTGAACCGCCTCCCGGATCGACCAGGCCGTCAGAAACGGGGAGGCGATGTAGCCGGCGATAACAAACAGAACCAGACCGGCCTTCACTGATAGCGCCTTCATGCGCACCAAACTCCCCGCAGAACGCACATTGCGACAACCATAAGGAGACACCCTGCCCGCGGATTCTGGCCCCATTCGGGCCGATTTACGCCAGTTCGGCGCGTTTACACGCCAATGGCGCGAAACATTTGGGGGCTTTGCAATGCAATTCAAGGCTGCGGATAAGAAGCAGCACTCTTCGGCAAAAATCTGCTGGCCAACGAGGCCGGAGAACCTCGGTGAAGCTCAACGGTTTGCTTCATCCTCTGGCGGAGGTGTCAGCGGCGCCGTCGTTGCGCAAATCGACTTGAAGGCGCGCCAGTCTTCCTCGGAGAGCGCGGGGGTCGAGGGGTAGCTCGCCGACATGCGGATGCGCTCGGCGCGTTCTTCGGTCGGTGGATGCGTTGAGAACATGTCGAGCGTGCGCGACAAGCTATCGTCCTTTTCCTGGCTCTTGCCGGCGTTCGTATTCTGGCCGTCGTTTTCGTATTTGCCTTCCTCGCGGAGGACGCGGCGGAAGAAATTCGCCAGACCCTCCTGGGAGATGCCGGACTTGCGTAAAAGCACGAGGGCCTGATCGTCCGCCTCGCGCTCCGCGGCCCGCGTATAGCCAAGCTGCGCGAGGATCACGCCGAGGTTGGCCAGCGTTCCGCCCGAACCGCCCATCATCAGCTCGACGGCCGCCGACATGCCGATGGCTCGGATGATCCCTGTCTCTGGATGGAGTTCGATGCCGTGGCCCATCTCATGGGCCAGCACGCCCGCAACCTCGTCCGGGGTATCGGCCTTTTCGATGAGCCCTTTCGTTATGATGATCTTGTTGCCTGGAACCGCAAAGGCGTTGAACAGATCCCAGTCAACCACCAGGACTTTGAAATCCTGGCCGGTTCCTGAAACAGAGCTGAGGCGTTGGGTCAGCTGATCGAGCGCAGCGACGCCGACTGGATTGACGCAGCGTTGCCTGTTCTCGGCCATGGAGTCGATGGCTGCGTCGCCAAGCCGTTCGCGCCAGGACTGCGGTAGCAGATTTGCGATCGTGCGCAAGGGCGTCCAACCTGCGGCGTGGATCAGCACCGCAAGGCCGGCCAGCACGGCTGCCCCGATGACCCAGGGCTTGGCGTGGCGCCATCGCTCGGCGCGGCGCGTGAGCTGCGGTGCGCGTGGCGCGAGCGCACTTGGGAACTGCGTTCCAGGAACAAAGAGCGTGATACCGGGTGTGCTGGTGGAGGACAGCAGGACATCAATGGACTGGGGCCGCAGCGGTTCGTTCGCACGCAGGCTCTCGTAGGGCCAGCGCAGACGCACCGCGCCATCGTCGGAGACGATCTCCAGTCCCGAAAGATCGAGACGGACGCGGCAATCGCGCGCGGCCGCCGACTTGCCGTCGCTCAGGCGTGCGTAGTGGAATGCGGCGTCAGAATGCATCGAGGTCGAACACCTGTGCGAGCCCCTCGCCAAGCCGCGGTCCGGTGCTTGCGCTCTGCTGAATGGCGGCCAGATCGACCGGGCCGTCGAGCTTCAGACGGGATAGAAAGTAACGGGCCGAGCGGAACTGGGCAAACGTCGTGGCGACGGTAGTCGCGAGCACGATGGGCAGCATGATCAAGAGCACGGGAATGATGCCCGGTTCGGAGGGCGGCACGCCAGGCGCAGGCAGCCGAGGCGTCAGGCCGGAGGCGTAAACGAGTGCACCGCCGATAATCAAACCGAAGATGACGCCCAGCATCGAAATCAGCCAGTTGGACAAGATCAGCCACATCAGGCTCTTTCCTGACGTGTTGAGGCGGAAGGTTGCGCCCTCGAGATGGGTGTGACCCGCGAAATGGTTGTACTGCATGGCGCGATACCAGGCCGTGACAAGGCCCATGGCAATGATCGTCACGATCCAGATCACGATGACGCCCGCGAGTTGAGTCAACGTCGGAATCGGCCGTTCGCCCGCGGCCACACTCTCCAAAAAGCCAGATTTATTCAAGAACAGCAGTGTCGCGACGCCCCCGGCCACGACCAGCAGTGCACTTCCCATCCAGGCGAAGAAGTACCGTTTATAAAGCGGTCCGGACGTACCCGCGTAGCTGAGTGGCCGGTCGCCGAAACGCATGTCGTTGGTGATCCGGCGCTGCAGCATATTGGAGCGCCAGGGCAGAACCCACAGCGCCACGATCAGGCCGAGGATGGCGACGGGCCCCGCGAGGGCGGGCGTCACCCCCCAGCCGACGAAGGCGGTGAGTACGGCAACGAGGAGGAAGGGCAGGCCGAGAGTCCAGAAGTAGGTCCAGCCGTAGTGGGCGGGGCTTCCAGCCAGCCAGCCCCGGATACTGCGCCAGCGCGTGCGGCTCAGCCGGTAGCGCTGGGCGCGATAGAGCGCATTGCCGAGGAGGAAGAAGAACAGGCCATAGGCTGCCAACTGGTAGATGGCGAGCGCGCTCCTATTGCCGGGAAAGAAGAGCGCGACAGCGAAGCCGCCGAGCATCAGGGGCACTACGAAGGCGAAAAACACGACCAGGAAGCCCAAGAATAGCTCCTTGCCGGTTCCGGTGTACTCCAGCGGCTCGCCGTTGATGCGCGTGAACGACCACAGGCGCCGCCGGACCTCCGTTTTGGCCCAGAACGAATAGAACCCGAGCGAAAGCACCTTGAGAACGCCATTGACCAGTCCGAGCCCGATCAGCCTGTCGCCGCGATTGTCGAACGTGATGTCGATGCGGCCCGCCTGTCCCGGTGCCTGACCCAGTCCCGGAGGATCCGTGTTGTCTTGCATGCGTTCGTCTCTCCTCGCAGGCCCCGTGATGGCGGAAGAAGCGTGAAGCTGCATCGATCCGCCTGCGGGCTTTAGTTTGTTGCGTAAATAGCGCAAAAAATGCCGTCTGGCTGCCGCACCTGAGCCCTCTCCCCGCCGAAGTCGGCCGTTAACCTGCTTCTCAACGAAATTATCGGTCTGCCGGAGCATAGAAACGATGCAGGCTATAAGGCTGCTCAGCATACCGGTCGCAGCAACAGCGGTGATGGGAGGGCGCAGACTGCCTCCTTAGTGTCGAGGTATGGATAATTTATCAGTCCGTTAACGTTTGTGACCGAAGGGCAACGTTCTGGCTAATGAGCGCCACTATCGGGCCACAAAGTCCGCGCAACTGCTAGCCGGGAATTACCAGTACCGGCAGTCCGGGTCCGGGACGCACGATTCGCGGACATCGGTCTTGTCTTGTGGGTTTCCGCCGCGCCAAAGTGCGCTTATGAGCAGAAAAACAGCCACGCAAGACAAACGAGGAATGAAATGGACGCCAAGACGTTCGACAAGACAAAGCTGCCGAGCCGCCATGTGACGGAGGGGCCCTCACGCGCGCCCCACCGCTCCTACTATTACGCCATGGGGCTGACCGAAGAGGAGATTCACAGGCCCTTCGTCGGTGTCGCGTCATGCTGGAACGAGGCGGCACCCTGCAACATCGCGCTGATGCGCCAGGCTCAAGCCGCCAAGAAGGGCGTCGCGGAGGCGGGCGGCACGCCGCGCGAGTTCTGCACCATCACCGTGACCGACGGCATCGCCATGGGCCATCAAGGCATGAAGTCGTCGCTGGTTTCGCGCGAAGTGATTGCTGATTCGATCGAACTCACCATGCGCGGCCATTGCTATGACGCGCTCGTGGGCATCGCGGGTTGCGACAAGAGCCTGCCGGGCATGATGATGGCCATGCTGCGCCTCAATGTGCCGAGCGTCTTCATGTATGGCGGTTCGATTCTTCCAGGCAAGCACAAGGGCAAGGACGTTACCGTTCAGGACGTTTTCGAAGGCGTCGGCATGCATTCCGCGGGCAAGATGTCCGATGGCGAATTGCATGAACTGGAATGTGGCGCGTGTCCCTCGGCTGGCTCGTGCGGCGGTCAGTTCACCGCAAACACCATGGCGTGTGTGTCGGAAGCGATCGGCCTTGCTCTGCCGGGCTCGGCTGGCGCGCCTGCACCTTACGAGAGCCGGGACGAATATGCAGTCGCAAGCGGTGAAGCTGTGATGAAGCTGCTCGCGCATGGCTTACGTCCGCGCGACATCTGCACGCGCAAGGCGTTCGAGAATGCCGCCATCGTGGTGGCTGCAACCGGCGGCTCGACCAATGGCGCGCTTCATCTTCCCGCCATGGCGCATGAATGCGGCATCGACTTCGATCTGTTCGACGTTGCCGAGATCTTCAGGAAGACACCCTACATCGCGGACTTGAAGCCGGGCGGCCAGTACATAGCCAAGGACGTCTTCGATATCGGCGGCGTGCCGCAGATACTCAAAGCCCTGCTGGAAGGCGGCGTGTTGCACGGCGACTGCATCACGGTGACCGGCAAGACCATGGCCGAGAACCTGGAAAGCGTGAAGTTCAACAGCGCGCAGAAGATCATCTATCCGGTGGCGAACCCCATTTCACCGACAGGCGGCGTCGTGGGCCTGAAGGGCACCCTCGCGCCTGACGGCGCCATCGTGAAGGTGGCAGGACTGAAGAACCTCCAATTCCGCGGTCCCGCACGCTGCTTTGACTGCGAAGAAGATGCCTTCGCCGCCGTCGAGGCGCGCAACTACAAGGAAGGCGAGGTCATCGTCATCCGCTACGAGGGCCCGAAAGGCGGCCCGGGTATGCGCGAGATGCTCTCGACGACGGCCGCGCTTTACGGGCAGGGCTCGGGAGATAAAGTCGCGCTGATCACCGACGGGCGCTTCTCTGGCGCAACGCGTGGATTCTGTGTCGGCCATGTGGGACCAGAGGCCGCCGTGGGCGGGCCCATCGCGCTCATCAGGGATGGCGACATCATCGCGCTTGATGCGGTGACGGGACGGATTGATCTGGAAGTCGATGCTGCGGAGCTCGAGAAGCGCCGCAAGGAATGGAAGGCGCCTGCGAGCATGTATCGCTCGGGGGCACTGGCGAAATTTGCCGATCAGGTTGGGCCGGCGCGCTATGGCGCGGTGACCCACGCCGGCGGAAAGGCGGAAGTCCTCTGCTATGCGGACATTTAGACGTGCTTGTCTCGGTTTGATTGCGAGCGTGGTTCTTCCGGCGGCGGCACTTGCCGCCGGAACGATCACTTTCCGCTCGGGCGAGGATGCCTTGAAGCAGGGCATCGCGGCCTTCAATGGCGGCTACTACGAGCTGGCGGTTCCCGCCCTCGAGGTGGCCGCCGAGTCGAACCCGGTTATGGGAACGTTTTACATCGCGCGCATCTACGCCGATAACGAAGGCGCATACACCGACCACGTGAAGGCCTACAACATCTTCCGCAAGCTCGCCGACGAGCTGCGGGATGTCGATCCCGACGACGATGATCTCGCACCCGTCGCCGCCAAGGCGTTGACCGAAGTGTCGCGATACCTGCGCGCCGGCATTGCCGAGGGCAGTTTGAAGCCCAATCCCAAGCTCGCCGATAGCCTGCTGCAGCGTGCGGCTCTGTTCTTCAACGACGAGGACGCGCAGTTCGAATTGGCCAAGGTGTTCCTGCGCGGCGAGGGCCCCGATCTGGCCATGCGCGCACGCGGCGAGGAGAGCAAGACCGAGAATGGCGTCCACTGGCTGTCGCGGCTGTCCAAGAAGGGGCACGCGGGCGCTCAGGCGTTCCTTGCGGATTTGCTCTGGCGCGGCAAGTTCGTGCCCCAGGATCAGATCGCGGCGTTGAACCTCATCGATGTCGCCGTCGCCAACGCCTCGCCCAACGAGCGGCTATGGATCGAGGACATCTATCAGAACATCTTCTGCAATGCGGGTGAGGGTGTCCGCCAGCAAGCGACCGGACAGGTTGCCGAGTGGCGTAATCGCTATGGGCGGCACCACGAAAATGTCGTCGACAAGAACGGCCTAGACCAGCTTTCCGCCGAACCCGTTCGCACATGCGCCAATGGGGAGCCGGTGAAGCCTATCGGTTCGGCAGGCACGCCGCCTTCCGCAACGCCGCTTCCAAGCGGGCGCGGGATCGACTTGCCGGGCGGGCGTGCGGCCGGACGCGGTTTGCGTGACGTGGGCGTAGGATACGCTCCCTCCAACTGAGGTTCGGACATTCCGGCACTTGGCTCATCGCGGGCTCTATGCACTTCAGCGCGCAGAGTGAAGCGTGGCTCTCGCGGCACCCTCGCAAGCGAACCACGCTCCCGGCCCCGGAACGTATTTGCAGGCCGCCGAGCTTGAGCTTAAAGCCTAGGGTGCTTTGCGGAAAAGTGGGAACCGGTTTTCCGATACGAAGCACGATAAAACAGACACCTAGAGCCGTTTCGCTATTCACTAGAAGCGGAGCGGCGGCTCAGGCGTGGCGCGCCATCCAGCCCGCTGCGTGTTCACGCCGCCTCTTGCCCGCCTTCCACTTTCAGCGGAGTCCGTCGCGATGCCAACCTGGCAAGTGATCCTGCTCGGCCTCATCGAAGGGCTGACCGAATACATCCCGGTTTCCTCTACGGGCCATCTGTTGCTGGTAGAGCACCTGCTGGGCTTCACCTCCCCGGGCCGTACGTTCGAGGTGTTGATCCAGCTTGGCGCCATCCTTGCCCTGTTGACGGTTTATGCCGCCAAGCTGTGGGAACTGGCCCGCGCACTGCCCAATGATCCGCGCACACAGAAGTTCGTGTTGGGCATCCTGCTGGCATTTCTGCCCGCCGCCGTCATCGGCGCGGCTGGCCACAAGATCATCAAGACGATCTTCTTCGAAAGCCCGCTATTGATTTCCAGCATGCTCGTTCTGGGCGGCATCATTCTGCTGGTGGTCGACAAGATGAAATTCGAGCCGCGCTACAGGGACGTCCTCGATCTGCCGCCGTCAACCGCGTTCAAGATAGGGCTGTGCCAGTGTCTGGCGCTCATCCCGGGCGTTTCACGCTCCGGCTCGACCATAGTTGGCGCACTGTTTTTGGGCGCAGACAAGCGTACGGCGGCCGAGTTCTCGTTCTTCCTGGCCATGCCGACCATGGCTGGCGCGTTCGCCTACGATCTTTACAAGAACTGGTCCGTGCTGACCGTCGACGATGCCAGCAAGATTGCGCTGGGCTTCGTGGCGGCCTTCGTCGCCGGCGTGTTCGTTGTCCGCCATGTCCTCGATTTCATCAAGGCCAAGGGGCTGTCGTTCTTTGGCTGGTGGCGGTTGATCGTCGGCGGCATCGGACTGGGCGCGATCGCGATTGCCGGCATGTAACGTGCTCAATGAAACGGGCCCCTGCGCGACTGCGGGGCCCGTTCTGCTTTCCGGCTTTGACTGCGAGGCCTTCAGGCCGCATGCGAGGTGATGGGTGAGGTGAGAACGCGCGTCAGCGCGGCCTCGTCCTTGGCGCTGCGCAAAGCCTCCAACGTTGCTGGATCGCGCACCAGACGCGAGATGCGTGCCAGGGCCTTCAAATGATCTCCGCCGGCATGCTCGGGCGCGAGCAGGAAGAAGACCAAATCCACGGGCTGCTCATCATGGCTTTCAAACGCCACCGGAGTGGACAGCCGCGCGAACAGACAGACGATGGACGTCAAACCCGCAAGTTTGACGTGGGGGACTGCGATGCCGCTGCCAAGTCCTGTGGAACTCAACCGTTCGCGCTGGAGGAGGGCAGTGTAGATATCGTGCGTGGTGACGCCTGTAATTTTGCTGGCGCGTTCGGCAATCGATTGCAGTACCTGCTTCTTGTCCTGCGCCTTGAGCGCCGACACCACACCGTTCCTTGCGAGTATATCGCTAAGGTTCATGGTCATATCGTTCACCTTTTCCCAAGGTCCAAGTCTGCCCCGCATCGGCGGCCAGCCGAGGGGACGCTTCCCGCGCACTCCGACAACGCGTAAATAAAGGCAGGATTCTGTCCACCCCTGACCCGCGACGCCTTACCTCGCGGACCTAGCCTCGCCATTCACGATCTTCTGCTTTGGAACATCGGCATCGATCCAGCCGATGTGTCCGTCCTGGCGGCGGTAGACAAGGTTCACACCACCGCTGCCCGCATTCCGGAAGATTAAAAACGCCGCTTCGGTCAGGTCGAGCTGCATTACTGCCTCGCTGACTGATAACTCCAAAACGTTACGTTGGGTTTCCGCGATAATGAGCGGATGATCATCAGACGGCGTTGCGCTGCTCGTCTCGTTTTCCGCAACACTGACAATGGCGTCGCGCGCATCAAAGCCGCCGGTACGCGCCGCGTTCGTGCGGCTCGCATCATGGTCTTTGAGGCGCTGCTTGTATTTGCGCATCCGCGTTTCGAGCCGGTCGACGGCCGCGTCCGCGCTCTGATAGGCGTCACCGCCTTCGCCGTGCGCTTCGAGCAAGAGTCCGCTTGCCAGGCGGACGGAGCAGTCGGTCTTGAAAAGTCCACGCTCTTTCTCAAGGCGAACGTGGCCGTTGAGATCGCGGCTCACATACTTCTGCAGCAGGGCGCGGATCTTGTCGGATACATAGGTCTGATAGGCGTCACCAACTTCGACATTCTTACCGGTGATCTGTATGGTCATCTCTCAACCTGTTATTGCGTGGCATGACGGCGGGCCATAAGGCCCAGCCGGAAGCGCCGGGTCTTTACCGGCAGAAGCATCTTAACATCCGTGCTATACAGGTGGACTAGTCACTGTGCCCTGGGCGCTTTGAGATATCTGCAGAACGCGACAACCTGTCTCAACAGTTATGGATAGCCGGGCGTTCTGTCAATTCACGGTTGTTTCTGCTGCTGAATTTCTTGGCGATTTTCCCCGGACGGTAAATGCAGGGAATAATCAGATCGCCCCACCCATGCGCTCGAAAAGCCGTTTGTCGCGCCGGCGCTGAACAGAGGATGGGATGCGCAAGGCCTCGCGATATTTGGCGACCGTGCGCCGGGCTATATCGATTCCCTCCGTCCGCAACTTCTCCACCAGCTTATCGTCTGACAGGACGTCGTCGGCGCTTTCGGCGTCGATCATCTGCTTGATTCGGTGACGCACGGCCTCGGAGGAGTGCGCTTCTTCGCCATCAGCCGATGCGATGGCGCTGGTAAAGAAATATTTTAATTCAAAGATGCCGCGCGGCGTCGAAACGTACTTGTTCGACGTGACCCGCGAAACGGTCGATTCGTGCATCGAGATGGCGTCCGCCACGGTCTTCAGGTTGAGCGGCCGCAGGTGCTGTACGCCATACATGAAGAAGGCATCCTGCTGGCGCACGATCTGTTCGGCGACGCGAAGGATCGTTCGCGCGCGCTGGTCGAGGCTCTTGATGAGCCAGTTGGCGGTCTGCAGGCAGTCGAGGAGATAGCCTTTGTCCTTCTCGGTCGCCGCAGTCTTGGAGACACGCGTGAAGTATGTGCGGTTGACGAGCACGCGCGGCAGCGTGTCGGAGTTGAGCTCGACGTGCCAGCCGCCGTCAGAAGCTGGCCGCACGAGAACGTCGGGGACCACGGGCTGCATCTGTACCGAGCCAAACCGAAGGCCCGGCTTGGGGTTCAGCCGCTTGATCTCCTGGATCATGTCGGCGAGTTCTTCCATGTCGCAGCCTACCGCCTTGCGCAGCGCGTTGAGGTTGCGTGCAGCGAGCAGATCGAGATTGGCGAGCAGCGCCGCCATGTACGGATCATACCGGTTTTGGTCTTTGAGCTGCAGAGCGAGGCATTCGGCGAGTGAGCGTGCGAACACGCCCGGCGGATCAAAAGTCTGCAGCTTCTGCAGCACGCCCTCGATCATTTCGAGAGGCGCGCCCAATTTCAGCGACAGGCTGTCGAAGCCAGAGGGGATGTAACCGGCTTCATCAACCAGATCGATGAGATATTGCCCGATCAGCCGTTCGCGCGGATCGGAGATGGTGAGGGGAAGCTGCGTGGCCAGATGATCGCGAAGAGATTCTTCGCTGGCTACAAACGACTCAAGGCCGTCGGTGTCCTCAAAGCCGTTGCTCATGCGCTGGCGTACGTTCGCCCAGCTTGAAAGCGCCGCGTTGTCGCCGCTGCCCTGCGTGTCCGCGGGCCCGGTGTCCTGATAAAGATTGTCGTAATCCGTATCGAGCGCGCCGGCGGGGTCTTCGACCGGCTTGCGCAGATCGAGCCACTCGTCCTCGCCGCCAGATGATGGTTCAGGCGGAGGCTCGGACATGGGTTCGTCAGCCGACTTGGCCTGGGGCTGGTTGTCCTCGCGTTCCAGAAGGGGATTGCGCTCCAGCTCGGCGTCGACGAATTCGGCCAGCTCCATGTTGGAGAACTGCAGAAGGCGAATGGCCTGCTGCAACTGGGGAGTCATCACCAGTTGCTGGCCTTGCCGCAATTCCAGTTTGGCTGACAGCGCCATACGCTAACCCGCTCGTCTCTCCAGCAGTCTCAGCCCAAGGCTATAATCAACGCGTGTTAACGAACATATCTCCAAGGTAGACCCGGCGCACGTCTTCGTTGGCTATGATTTCGGAAGGCTTACCTTGTGTCAGAACCTGACCATCGTAAATGATATAGGCACGGTCGATCAGGCTCAGCGTTTCACGCACGTTGTGATCCGTGATCAAGACGCCGATGCCGCGTTCGGTCAAGTGCCGAACGAGCTGTTGGATATCGCCGACCGCAATCGGGTCGATACCGGCGAAGGGTTCGTCCAGCAACATGAACGACGGCCGGGAGGCCAGAGCGCGTGCAATTTCGCAACGTCTGCGCTCGCCGCCCGAAAGGGCCATTGAGGGGGACTTGCGCAGCCGCGTGATCGTAAATTCTTCGAGAAGGCTGTCGAGTTGCTCGTGACGCCTTTTCTTGTCGGGCTCGACAAGCTCCAGCACGGCCATGATGTTCTGCTCAACCGTCAATCCGCGAAAGATCGAGGCTTCCTGCGGCAGATACCCGATGCCAAGGCGGGCCCGCTGGTACATTGGTAGATGCGTGACGTTGGCGCCGTCGATAGTGATCCGCCCGTCATCGGCAGGCACAAGGCCCGTGATCATGTAGAACACGGTCGTCTTTCCCGCGCCGTTGGGTCCGAGTAGTCCGACGGACTCTCCACGTCCCACAGCCAGACTTACGCCCTTCACGACCATGCGTTTGCGGTAGGATTTCTTGATGTCGTAGGCCGTCAGCCAGCCGTCGGCACCGATGGCGTGCGGATCCTGCTCAGCCGGATCGCCGTACGGACCGTTTGCGTGGCCTCCGTTTGCCTGCCCCGCGCCATTGCGCGGGCGTGCCCCCTTGCTTGCGGGCTTGCCGCCTGTCCTAAGTCCGAGCCTGGAGCCGAATGGTAATGCCCTAAACACAATCTATCCGTTTGGGTTTGCGCCCGCAGCGCCTGGGTTTATCCGAAATACTCTAGCTTGACTTTGCGGCTATTGGGAGGGCGCGGAACGCGCTTGCCAGCCACTCGCCGCAGCCGCTCCCTTATCGACGTGCTTTTTGATGTCGTTTGGATAGAAAACGGCGCTGGGTCGGCCCGATTTGACGATCAGCCCCGAGCCGTCCGCCTGGCTGGACGACGTCATTCCGCCACCCGCCGTTTCGGTCGATATGACGCTTTCACCGCTTGTCATGTCGATGACGAGCTTGGTTCCGCGTACGATGTTCTTGCCTTGGGTCATGACCACGTCACCGCCAAGGGTCACGGTGTTGGCCTTGGTGTCGTAGTCGGCCCAATCGCCGGTGGCCTTCTGGCCCTCCTTCGAGGTCACGACGACGTTCTTCTTCGCCTTGATGCGTGTAAGGCGCGCGGCGGCCTGCTGGGCATCGGGCTTAATCGCATCGCCTGTGCCTGCAAGTCCCGCCGATCCTGAGTAATTGGCGGCCAGTTCCGCTGCTTCCAGGACGAAGCCTGCCTGTTGCGCCTTAACAGTACCCGAGAAGACCGCCATCTTGGCTTGATCGTCAACGTCGAGCCGGTCAGCGGCTACGTCGACGGGCGCACTGGGATCGGTCTTGAAGTTGCCGCCGAAGGCGAGACCGCGCTTGGGCGTTTCGCTCTGTCGCGAGGTGGGCTGTGGTGCGCCCGCCTGGCTGAAGCGTGCGCCGATGCGGCCGTTGCCGCTCCCGGCTCCCGTGAGGTTCATTTTGCCGGAGTTGCGGTTGAAGAAGAGCCGCCGTCCGTGGAGTTCATTCTTGCCCTGAGTCAACAATACAGGCCCGGTAAGCACGACGGTGCCGGCCATCTGGTCGATCTCCGCCCGATCTCCCGTGACGCGCCGGTCGGCTCCTTCCGACATCACGACATCACCCTCGAGGACCGCGACCTGCGTGGCGGCGTCGAAGTCCGCGCTGCGGCTGGTAGCTTGCTGGCCGTTGCCCTGGCTGAGCGTGACCGGGTTTTTTGCAACCACGCGCTTGATCTTGCCCCCGGCGTCGGCGGATGCCGCGTTGTCCGGCGCGCCAGCGCCTTCCTTCTTGGAGCCGGCGTCTTTTGCAGCACCCTCGCCGCCTGCGCCTGACATGCCTGCCGCGCTTCCTTCGTAGGTCACTTCCAACTCGGGTGACGTCAGAACCGATTGGCCCTGTTCAGCGCGCACGGTGCCGGTGTAGGTGGCGATTTTGGTAGTGTCGTTGATGTCGAGGCGGTTGGCAGTGATGAGGATAGGCTCGTTGGAGTTGCCAAAGCTCGCCGTGGTCTTGTCGGCAGCCGTAGCATCGGGGCCTTCGGCATGCGGGGCGCGCGCCTTCAAGTCGGTGCGGACCTCGTTCTTGAAGGTATATTCCTTTTCCTTCTGGCGGATCATGAGCTGGCTTGCGGTGATCGTACCAGCGGGCATTTCCACCCGCACGGGGGCGTCGGATAGAATGACTCCCTCCTTGGTTTTTATCGTTGCGCGCGTGAGTTGCGCCTTGAGGCCGTTGTCGCCCGTAATGTCGATGGAATCGAACAGTTCGATGACGCTCTGCTTGTTGTTGAACGTGCCGCGCGTGGCCGTCAGCTTGGTGCGGTCCTTGTTGGCGGCGATCAGCTCGCCCGAAATGGCCTCGAGCTTGATGAGGGATAAATTCTTCAGGTCCTGCATGGCCTTCTTTGCGGTGACCCAATAGCGCCCGCCGTCGGCGTTGAAGCCCTCGTAATGCGGGTTATCCATGGCGAGATTCTCCGCCAGGATGTGGGGTACCTCGAGCTGGGCGAGACTCTCCCCCCAGCCTGTTTTATCGAACACGCTCAGACTGTAGCCGGCGACGACGAGGAGTGCGGTTGCGGGCAGAGCGCTTTTTAGAATGCGGACGCGGCGCGTATGGCGCGCAGCCGCAATGCGGCTCGGGGCCCGGTCGCCCGCCAGGACGATGCCGCTGCCGGTCGCACGCAATGCGCCCGCGTCATCAGTCACGCTCGCCATGAAGCCCGCCCGGTTTCACACCCAATCCCCCTTGGAGGCCTGACATTCGGTTCCAAATGGGGTGAGAATGGGACCGAATACATCCGGCACGCGCTCTAGAGCCGTTCCGCTTTGATGGAATCGCCGAATGGCTCTAGGCTTTTGTTTTGTCGTGATTCTTATCGGAAAACCGGTTCCCACTTTTCCGGACGCACTCTAGGGCGGCCCATGAGGCCGCGCCACCGCCAGTTTGCGGCCGTGGTCAAAATTTGAGCACCCCCGCGCCGGCGGGAATGCGCGTGCCAGCGGACCGTGCCAGCGGACAGGGCCTGCGGGTCAATGCGAGAGAATGTCGATTTCGCCAAAGCCGGCCAGATCGAGCTTGGCCCGCGCCGGCAGGAATTTGAACGCCGCCTCGGCCAGGTCCGTGCGGCCCTCGCGTGCCAGCATGGCATCGAGCTTTTCCTTCAACTCGTGGAGGTAGAGAACATCGGATGCCGCGTAGGCGAGTTGGCTGTCGGAAAGCTTCTCGGCCGCCCAATCGGAACTCTGCTGCTGCTTGGACAATTCCACGCCCGCCAGTTCCGCGCACAGGTCCTTCAGTCCGTGGCGGTCGGTATACGTGCGCGCCAGCTTGGAGGCGATCTTGGTGCAGTAGACCGGCGTGGTTTCAACACCCAGGTATTTTTCCAGCACCGCGATGTCGAAGCGCGCGAAATGGAAGATTTTCAGCGTCTTCCTATCGGTGAGCAGCGCCTTGAGATTGGGGGCGGCATACTCTTGGGCGGCAAGCTGAACCACATGCGCGTCACCGTCTCCCGCAGAGAGCTGCACGACGCATAGCCGGTCGCGCTGCGGGTTGAGCCCGAGCGTCTCGGTGTCAATGGCAACCCCGCGCGGAAAGGCCAAGCCGGACGGAAGGTCGCCCTTGTGGAGATGAATTTTGGGAGAGGTCGATCGGGACGGCGACATCGCAGATTGCATCCCACAAACCGCAAACCGGCGCGACAGGATGGCGGGCGGCATCGCGCGAGGAAAATGGTGCCCAGAAGAGGACTCGAACCTCCACGGTGTTACCCGCTAGTACCTGAAACTAGTGCGTCTACCAATTCCGCCATCTGGGCGTTTCAGAGCGCCATCACCTAGTCGCATCGTGGCTTTGTGTCAATTGCAGGAAAGCGCCGATAAGCCACGCTTCACACTTCCAGCGACGGCGGTTAAATCTTCAGCTAGGTGTTTGCGGTGCGCAAACGGCTAAAGAGGGCATGGGACGCATGAACGGCAATGGCGGTTTGGTCACGATATTCGGCGGCTCCGGCTTTGTCGGGCGCCATACGGTGTCGGCGCTGGCCCGGCGCGGCTATCGCGTCCGGGCCGGTGAACGGCGGCCGGATCTGGCGGGCTACCTACAACCCATGGGTGTTGTCGGACAGGTGCACGCGGTCCAGGCCAACGTACGTTTTCCCGCCTCTGTAGAGGCCGCGGCCGAGGGCGCGGAGGCTGTCATCAATTTGGTGGCCATCCTCGCCCCGTCAGGCAAGCAGACGTTCCAGGGGCTGCATGTGGAGGGCGCTCGCACCGTGGCGAAGGCCGCGCGCGCGGCCGGGGCAAAACGCTTCATCCATATCTCTGCAATCGGCGCCAGCCGCTCATCTGCCTCCGTCTACGCGCGAACCAAAGCGGAAGGCGAGGAAGCCGTGCTGCAGGAGTTTCCCGAGGCGATCATTATCCGCCCTTCCATCGTGTTCGGTCCGGAGGACGAGTTCTTCAACCGCTTTGCGAAGTTGAGCCTGTCGAGCCCCTTCCTGCCGCTGATCGGCGGCGGCCGCACCAAGTTTCAGCCCGTCTATGTCGGCGATCTTGCCACGGCCATCGCCAACGCCGTGCAGGGAGCAGGTAAGCCCGGCACGATCTATGAGCTAGGAGGACCGGAGGTCTTCACGTTCCGCCGTCTGCTCGATCTCACGCAGGAATACACGGGCCGCAAGCGCGCCTACCTGCCGCTGCCGTTCTGGCTCGCCAAGCTGCAGGCGCTACTTCTGTCGCCGCTGCCCAATTCGTTGCGTCCCATCACCAGCGATCAGGTCAAGCTGCTCAAGTCCGACAATGTCGTCTCGGAGGCAGCCAAGAAAGAAGGCCGCACGCTGCAGGATCTGGGGGTTTCTCAAGCGACGGCCGTGGAATCCGTCGTGCCCGGTTATCTTGAACGCTTCCAGCCGCGCGGGCAGTTCGCGCACTATAAGGTTTAAGATCATCAGACGTGCGGATATGAGATTTACAAGGATGTCGCGAAGCGACCGGTGAGGGACGCCGGTACGCGCCGCTGATTGCGTCCCCTCTCCCCTTGGGGTGAGGGGGTGGTCTACCGCCCTCGACACAATCGT
>WPCK01254038.1_pt1 | contig 16646 bp, 12 predicted proteins | sample 5399851 | NCBI WGS metagenome assembly WPCK01 (sample SAMN12869471, study PRJNA574797) | sludge metagenome | isolation source: wastewater treatment of pH11 | place: China:Beijing | collected 2019-05-20 | reverse complement strand
GATGGTGATGCCGGGCGACAACGTGTCGATCGATGTGGAGCTGATCGTGCCGATCGCCATGGAGGAGAAGCTGCGCTTCGCCATCCGTGAAGGCGGACGTACCGTCGGTTCCGGCATCGTCGCCAAAATCACCGATTGAGGTTTCTGAGGCGCGGCGGCCCTTGAAGGATCGCCGCGCCAGCACTATTGAATGGCCGTGCCCGGTTATACCGGGCGCACAGGGGTATAGCTCAGTTGGTAGAGCGGCGGTCTCCAAAACCGCAGGTCGCGGGTTCGAGCCCTGCTGCCCCTGCCAGACTACCGGCGGTAACGCCGGACCATAGCCAACTGCCGTTACGATTGGATGGTATCGGAGCTGGCGTTCGGACTTGAGGCAGGTGACCTGAAAAGGCGGCGAATGCGCTTGCGCTTCGGTGGAATCGGCTTTAAGGAGTAACGACAGACACGCGGCGCGTGGGGCTGGGAAAGCTCTGTGCGTCGCAAAGCGCGTCCCCCAAGTGAAATCTCCGGTTCAGGTCTTTCAGGCCGTTTCCGGTTTTGCGGGTGGCGCCAAAAGAGCGGCACGATGGCATCGAAGACAAACAATCCTTTCACCTTCCTGCAGCAAGTGCGCTCGGAAGCGGCCAAGGTGACGTGGCCGTCGCGGCGCGAGACCCTGATTTCGACGCTGATGGTCGCCGCCATGGCGATTCTTGCAGCATTATTCTTTTTCACCGCCGACCAGCTGATGGGCTGGGCCGTCGGCCTTCTTCTCGGCGGCCGCTGAGCGCCAGACCGTACGGAGCAATAACATGACGGCCCGCTGGTACATCGTGCACGCCTATTCCAACTTCGAGAAGAAGGTGGCCGAGTTCATCGAGGAAAAGGCTCGCCAGAAGGGCTTGTCCGACAAGTTCGAGAAGATCCTCGTGCCGACCGAGAAGGTCGTGGAACTGCGCCGCGGCCGCAAGGTCGACGCCGAACGGAAATTCTTTCCCGGCTACGTGCTGGTGAAGGCCGAACTGACGGACGAAGTGTTCTCGCTGATCAAGAACACGCCGAAAGTGACCGGTTTCCTCGGCGATTCCAAGCCGGTGCCGATCACCGAGAAGGAAGCCGAGCGCATTCTCAACCAGGTCCAGGAGGGTGTGGAGCGGCCGAAGCCGTCGGTCCTCTTCGAGATCGGCGAGCAGGTGCGGGTGGCTGACGGTCCGTTCGCCTCGTTCAACGGCACCGTTCAGGAAGTGGACGTGGAACGTTCGCGCCTGAAGGTGGAAGTGTCGATCTTCGGCCGGGCGACCCCGGTCGAACTGGAATTCGGCCAGGTCGAAAAGGCCTGACGAAAGAGCGCGTGGGAGGGCGGGCGGCCTGGCCGGCTGTCTTGATCCGAACCACGCAACTGCAACCGGCCGCGTGAACGCGGCCACAACGAAGGCAGGTTATTATGGCCAAGAAAGTCATGGGCCAGATCAAGCTGCAGGTGCCCGCGGGGTCGGCCAATCCGTCGCCGCCCATCGGTCCTGCGCTCGGTCAGCGCGGCGTCAACATCATGGAATTCTGCAAGGCATTCAATGCCCAGACGCAGGACAAGGAAAAGGGTTCGCCCATTCCGGTCGTCATCACCTACTACCAGGACAAGTCCTTCACCTTCGTCATGAAGACGCCGCCGGTGAGCTACTTCCTGAAGAAGGCCGCCGGCATCCAGTCCGGCTCCAAGACGCCAGGCAAGGGCAAGGTCGGTTCGATCGCGCGTGCCAAGGTGCGCGAGATCGCGGAAGCCAAGATGAAGGACCTGAATGCTGCCGACGTCGACGCGGCGATGCGCATGGTTGAAGGCTCGGCCCGTTCGATGGGCCTGGACGTGGTGGAGTAAGGCGATGGGCGTGAAGATTGCAAAGCGTGTCGCCAAGTCCCGCGAGGGCATCGACCCCAACAAGTCCTATTCGCTCGGCGAAGCGGTGAAGCTGGTCAAGGACCGGGCCACCGCCAAGTTCGACGAGACGGTCGAAGTCGCGTTCAACCTCGGCGTCGATCCCCGCCATGCCGACCAGATGGTCCGTGGCGTGGTCAACCTGCCGAATGGCACCGGCCGCAACGTGCGCGTCGCGGTGTTCGCGCGCGGCGACAAGGCGGAAGAGGCCAAGAAGGCCGGCGCTGACCTGGTCGGCGCGGAGGATCTGGTCGAGACGGTGCAGAAGGGCGAGATCGCGTTCGACCGCTGCATTGCCACGCCGGACCTGATGCCGCTGGTCGGCCGTCTCGGCAAGGTGCTTGGGCCCCGCGGCCTGATGCCGAACCCGAAGGTCGGAACCGTGACCACGGACGTTGCGGCGGCAGTCAAGGCGTCGAAGGGCGGTGCGGTCGAGTTTCGCGTCGAAAAGGCGGGCATCGTGCATGCCGGCGTCGGCAAGGTGTCGTTCGACGCCAAGGCGATCGAAGAGAACGTGCGCGCCTTCGCCGATGCGGTGCACAAGGCCAAGCCGTCGGGCGCCAAGGGCAACTACATGAAGAAGATGTCCATCGCCTCGACGATGGGCCCGGGCGTCAAGGTCGATCTGGCGAGCCTCGCCGCGTCCTGACGCAGTAAATTAGGGAACCTCGGCAAGCTACGGTTCCCTTGAAAGAATTCCGGGCCATTCGTGGCCCGGGATATCCGGAACGGAAGTTCCGGACGTTCCTGTCCGAGACTGCGGGTGGTCCGCCTTAATCCACACGGGCCCGCATGAGACAGGTGAGAACCGATCAAGGGGCGAACGTGCCCCGCGTGATGGTTCGAACCGTGTTGACCTTTTGCCATCGCGCCGGTCTCCGGCGCGACGGAAAGGGGACAGGATCCTCGAAACGTCGCACCGGCGCAGGGTGACCTGGGCCGCGCGGCAAAAGGCAACCAGACGGGCAAGCCGGGTTTCCGGGGCGCCCGTCAACCGGAGAGACGAAGTGGACAGAGCGCAAAAACGCGAATTCGTCACGGAGATGAACACGGCGTTCGCCAACGCCGGGTCTGTCGTCGTGGCCACTTACGCCGGTCTGACCGTCGCGCAGATGAACGATCTTCGTTCCAAGATGCGCGCAGCGGGCGGAACGGTGAAGGTCGCGAAGAACCGCCTCGCCAAAATCGCTCTTCAGGGCACCGACTCGGAAAGCATCCAGGGCCTGTTCAAGGGGCAGACCCTCGTTGTCTATTCCGGCGATCCGGTCGCCGCGCCGAAGGTCGCTTCCGACTTCGCCAAGATGAACGACAAGCTCGTCATCATCGGCGGAGCCATGGGCAAGACCGCTCTCGACGCGGAAGGGGTCAAGGCACTCGCCTCGCTGCCGTCCTTGGACGAGCTCAGGGCGAAGCTGCTTGGCATGATCATGACCCCGGCAACCCGTATCGCACAGGTCGTCAACGCGCCGACAGGCCAGCTTGCCCGCGTCTTTGGCGCCTATGCCCGGAAGGACGAGGCCGCGTAAGGCCGTTCCTCGCAGTCTTGAATCGGAAGTTCGAACCAAACACAAGGAAACTGAAAAATGGCTGATCTTGCCAAGATCGTTGATGAACTGTCGGCCCTGACCGTGATCGAGGCGGCCGAGCTGTCGAAGATGCTCGAAGAGAAGTGGGGCGTTTCCGCCGCCGCGCCGGTCGAAGAGAAGACCGAGTTCGACGTCGTACTCGCCGCCGCCGGCGAGAAGAAGATCGAGGTCATCAAGGAAGTCCGCGCCATCACGGGCCTGGGCCTCAAGGAGGCCAAGGACCTGGTCGAAGGCGCGCCGAAGCCGGTCAAGGAAGGCGTGTCCAAGGCTGAGGCCGACGACATCAAGAAGAAGCTCGAGGCCGCTGGGGCCAAGGTCGAGGTCAAGTAAGGTGTCTTGCATCCGGCGGGCGGTCAGCCGCCCGCCGGATCATCTGTTCGCGTGTTGGGGACCCTTTTCCCGCCGGCCGATGACGGCCTGCCGGAAACGGGTTCCACCCGTTTCAAAATCGCCGCATCGAGCGGCGCGCACGAAGTGGCTCTGACGAGCCCGCAACCGACGCAAGGAGCGACGATGGCGCAGGTCCAGACATTCAATGGCCGCCGACGCATTCGCAAGTTCTTCGGCAAGATCCCGGAAGTGGCCGAGATGCCGAACCTCATCGAGGTTCAGAAGGCGTCCTACGACCAGTTTCTGATGGTCGACGAGCCGAAGGGTGGACGACCCGATGAAGGCCTTCAGGCCGTCTTCAAGTCCGTCTTCCCGATCACCGATTTTTCCGGCGCGGCGATGCTGGAGTTCGTCAAGTACGAATTCGAGGCGCCGAAGTTCGATGTCGACGAGTGCCGCCAGCGCGACCTGACCTACGCCGCGCCGCTCAAGGTGACGCTGCGCCTGATCGTGTTCGATGTCGATCCCGACACCGGCGCCAAGTCGATCAAGGACATCAAGGAGCAGGACGTCTACATGGGCGACATGCCGCTCATGACGATGAACGGCACCTTCATCGTCAACGGCACCGAGCGCGTCATCGTCTCGCAGATGCACCGTTCGCCGGGCGTCTTCTTCGACCACGACAAGGGCAAGAGCCATTCGTCCGGCAAGCTGCTGTTTGCCGCGCGCGTCATTCCCTATCGCGGTTCATGGCTCGATATCGAGTTCGATTCCAAGGACATCGTGCACGCCCGCATCGATCGCCGCCGCAAGCTGCCGGTGACCTCGCTGCTGATGGCGCTCGGGATGGACGGCGAGGAAATCCTCTCCACCTTCTATAACAAGCTGACCTATTCCCGGCACGGCGACCATTGGCGCGTTCCGTTCGCGGTTGAGCGTTTCAAGAGCCTGAAGGCCACCACCGATCTCGTCGACGCCGACAGCGGCGAAGTCGTGGTCGAGGCCGGCAAGAAGATCACCGCGCGCCAGGCCCGCCAGCTTGCCGACAAGGGTCTGAAGGCGATCCGCGTCACCGAGGACGATCTTTTCGGCTCCTATCTGGCCGAGGACGTCGTCAACTACGAGACCGGCGAGATCTTCCTGGAAGCCGGCGACGAGATCGACGAGAAGTCGCTGAAGCTGCTGCTCGACACCGGCGCGGACGAAATCCGCGTGCTCGACATCGATCACGTCAATGTCGGCGGCTATATCCGCAACACGCTGACGGCCGACAAGAACGAAAGCCGCCAGGACGCGCTGTTCGACATTTACCGGGTCATGCGCCCGGGCGAGCCGCCGACGATAGATACGGCTGAAGCGATGTTCAAGTCGCTGTTCTTCGACGCCGAGCGCTACGACCTTTCGGCGGTCGGCCGCGTCAAGATGAACATGCGCCTTGGCCTCGACGCGCCGGACACGATGCGCGTGCTGCGCAAGGAGGACATCCTCCAGATCGTCAAGACGCTGGTCGAGCTGCGCGACGGCAAGGGCGAGATCGACGACATCGACAATCTCGGCAACCGCCGCGTGCGCTCGGTCGGCGAACTGATGGAGAACCAGTACCGCGTCGGCCTGCTGCGCATGGAGCGCGCCATCAAGGAGCGCATGTCGTCGATCGACATCGACACCGTGATGCCGCAGGACCTGATCAACGCCAAGCCGGCGGCGGCGGCGGTGCGCGAGTTCTTCGGTTCGTCGCAGCTGTCGCAGTTCATGGACCAGACCAACCCGCTGTCGGAGATCACCCACAAGCGTCGCCTGTCGGCGCTTGGCCCGGGCGGTCTGACGCGCGAGCGCGCCGGCTTCGAGGTGCGCGACGTGCATCCGACGCATTACGGGCGCATCTGCCCGATCGAGACGCCGGAAGGCCCGAACATCGGTCTGATCAACTCGCTCGCCACCTTCGCGCGCGTCAACAAGTACGGCTTCATCGAGAGCCCGTACCGCAAGATCGTCGAAGGCCGGCTGACCGACGAGGTCGTCTATCTGTCGGCGATGGAAGAGGCCAAGCATTACGTCGCGCAGGCCAACGCCGAGCTCGACCGCGAAGGCCGGTTCGTGGACGAGTTCGTCATCTGCCGCCATGCCGGCGAAGTGCTGATGGCGCCGCGCGACGCGGTCGACCTGATGGACGTGTCGCCCAAGCAGATGGTGTCAGTCGCCGCGGCGCTGATCCCGTTCCTCGAGAACGACGACGCCAACCGCGCGCTGATGGGATCGAACATGCAGCGCCAGGCCGTGCCGCTGGTTCGTGCCGAGGCGCCGTTCGTCGGCACCGGCATGGAGCCGATCGTGGCGCGCGATTCCGGCGCAGCGATCGCGGCGCGGCGCGCGGGCATCGTCGATCAGGTCGATGCGACCCGTATCGTCCTGCGCGCCACCGGCGAGCTCGACCCGGCCAAGCCGGGCGTCGACATCTACCGGTTGCAGAAGTTCCAACGTTCCAACCAGAACACCTGCATCAACCAGCGTCCGCTGGTGCGCGTCGGAGACCGCATCGAGAAGGGCGACATCATCGCCGACGGCCCGTCGACGGACCTCGGCGATCTGGCGCTCGGCCGCAACGCGCTCGTCGCGTTCATGCCGTGGAACGGCTACAACTACGAGGACTCCATCCTCCTGTCGGAGCGTATCGTGCGCGACGACGTCTTCACCTCGATCCACATCGAGGAATTTGAGGTGATGGCCCGCGACACCAAGCTCGGGCCGGAGGAAATCACGCGCGACATTCCGAACGTTTCGGAAGAGGCGCTGAAGAACCTCGACGAAGCCGGCATCGTCTATATCGGCGCGGAAGTGCAGCCGGGCGACATCCTGGTCGGCAAGATCACGCCGAAGGGCGAAAGCCCGATGACGCCGGAAGAAAAGTTGCTGCGCGCCATCTTCGGCGAAAAGGCGTCGGACGTTCGCGACACCTCCATGCGGATGCCTCCGGGCACCTTCGGCACGGTCGTCGAAGTGCGCGTCTTCAACCGCCACGGCGTGGAGAAGGACGAGCGTGCGATGGCGATCGAGCGCGAGGAGATCGAGCGTCTCGCCAAGGACCGCGACGACGAGCAGGCGATCCTCGACCGCAACGTCTATGGCCGCCTGTCGGCCATGCTCGACGGCCGCGAGGCGGTCGCCGGGCCGAAGGGCTTCAAGAAGGGTGGCAAGCTGTCCGCCGAACTGCTGGGCGACTATCCGCGCTCGCAGTGGTGGATGTTCGCCATCGATGACGAGAAGCTGCAGGGCGAGGTCGAAGCGCTGCGCGCGCAGTACGACGAGTCCAAGAAGGCGCTGGAACAGCGCTTCATGGACAAGGTCGAGAAGGTCCAGCGCGGCGACGAACTGCCTCCGGGCGTCATGAAGACGGTCAAGGTCTTCGTCGCGGTCAAGCGCAAGATCCAGCCCGGCGACAAGATGGCCGGACGCCACGGCAACAAGGGCGTGGTCAGCCGCATCCTGCCGATCGAAGACATGCCGTTCCTTGAGGACGGCACGCATGTCGACGTCGTGCTCAATCCGCTCGGTGTGCCGAGCCGCATGAATGTCGGCCAGATCCTGGAGACGCATCTCGGCTGGGCGTGCGCCGGCATGGGCAAGCGCATCGGCGACATGATCGACGCCTACAAGGCTTCCGGCGACATCAAGCCGCTGAAGAAGACCATCGGCGAGATCTTCCCCGACAACGACCGCAACGAGCCGGTCCGCAAGTACGACGACCAGTCGGTCCTGCGTCTTGCGGAGCAGACCCGCCGCGGCGTGTCGATCGCCACTCCAGTGTTCGACGGGGCGCACGAGCAGGACATCAATGCGATGCTGGAACAGGCGGGTCTCGCCTCCAGCGGCCAGACGACGCTCTATGACGGGCGCTCCGGCGAACCGTTCGATCGCAAGGTGACGGTGGGCTATATCTACATGCTGAAGCTCCACCACTTGGTCGACGACAAGATCCATGCCCGCTCGATCGGCCCGTACTCGCTCGTCACCCAGCAGCCGCTGGGCGGCAAAGCGCAGTTCGGCGGCCAGCGTTTCGGCGAAATGGAGGTGTGGGCGCTCGAAGCCTATGGCGCCGCCTACACGCTGCAGGAAATGCTGACCGTGAAGTCCGACGACGTGGCCGGCCGCACCAAGGTCTACGAAGCGATCGTGCGCGGCGACGACACCTTCGAGGCGGGCATTCCGGAGAGCTTCAACGTGCTCGTCAAGGAAATGCGTTCGCTCGGCCTCAATGTCGACCTGCAGTCCACGCTTGGCGAAGACGGCGAGGAGCCGCTGTCCGAAGCCGCCGAATGATGAGTACCGATGCCCTTCGGGGCGTCGTCCGATGAGTGCTGGAAGGCCGGGAAACCGGCCAGCCGGGCGAGGCGAGGGCGATAGCCCCGCGGTCCGGAAAAGCCAACAGGGGCGCGAAGCCCCCGCAAGGAGAATGGCATGAACCAAGAGGTCATGAATCTCTTCAACCAGCAGGCCCCGGCCCAGGTGTTCGATTCCATCCGGATTTCGATCGCCAGCCCCGAGAAGATCCTCTCGTGGTCCTATGGCGAGATCAAGAAGCCGGAGACCATCAACTACCGGACCTTCAAGCCGGAGCGCGACGGCCTGTTCTGCGCGCGCATCTTCGGCCCGATCAAGGACTACGAATGCTTGTGCGGCAAGTACAAGCGCATGAAGTACAAGGGCATCATCTGCGAGAAGTGCGGCGTCGAGGTGACGCTGTCGCGCGTGCGCCGCGAGCGCATGGGCCACATCGAACTGGCCGCGCCCGTTGCCCACATCTGGTTCCTGAAGTCGCTGCCGAGCCGCATCGGCACGCTGCTCGACATGACGCTGAAGGACATCGAGCGGGTCCTGTATTTCGAGAACTACATCGTCACCGAGCCGGGCCTGACCTCGCTGAAGGAGCATCAGCTCCTGTCCGAGGAAGAGTACATGCAGGCTGTCGACCAGTTCGGCGAGGATTCCTTCACCGCGATGATCGGTGCCGAGGCGATCCAGGAACTGCTGTCGTCGATGAACCTCGACAAGCTGGCAGTCGACCTGCGTGACGAGCTGGCCAAGACCACCTCCGACCTGAAGCAGAAGAAGCTGCTGAAGCGGCTCAAGGTTGTCGAGAGCTTCCTGGAGAGCAAGAACCGGCCCGAGTGGATGATCATGAAGATCATTCCGGTCATCCCGCCGGACCTGCGTCCGCTGGTTCCGCTCGACGGCGGCCGCTTTGCCACGTCGGACCTCAACGACCTCTATCGCCGCGTCATCAACCGTAACAACCGCCTCAAGCGGCTGATCGAGCTGAAGGCGCCGGGCATCATCATCCGCAACGAGAAGCGCATGCTGCAGGAGGCCGTCGACGCGCTGTTCGACAACGGCCGCCGCGGCCGCGTCATCACCGGTGCCAACAAGCGCCCGTTGAAGTCGCTCAGCGACATGCTGAAGGGCAAGCAGGGCCGCTTCCGCCAGAACCTGCTCGGAAAGCGCGTCGACTATTCCGGCCGCTCGGTCATCGTCACCGGCCCGGAACTGAAGCTGCACCAGTGCGGCCTGCCGAAGAAGATGGCGCTCGAGCTGTTCAAGCCGTTCATCTACGCGCGTCTCGATGCCAAGGGCTTCTCGGCCACTGTCAAGCAGGCCAAGAAGCTGGTGGAGAAGGAAAAGCCGGAAGTCTGGGATATCCTCGACGAGGTGATCCGCGAACATCCGGTGCTGCTCAACCGCGCGCCGACGCTGCATCGCCTCGGCATCCAGGCCTTCGAGCCGGTGTTGATCGAGGGCAAGGCGATCCAGCTGCATCCGCTGGTCTGCACCGCCTTCAACGCCGACTTCGACGGCGACCAGATGGCCGTGCATGTGCCGCTGTCGCTCGAAGCGCAGCTCGAAGCGCGCGTGCTGATGATGTCGACCAACAACATCCTGCATCCGGCGAACGGCGCACCGATCATCGTGCCGTCGCAGGACATGGTGCTCGGCCTCTATTATCTGTCGATCGTGGCGGAGAACGAGCCGGGGCAGGGCAAGGTCTTCGCCGACATGGGCGAATTGCACCATGCGCTCGCCAACAAGGTCGTCACCCTGCACACCAAGATCAAGGGTCGCTTCAAGACGATGGGCGCCGACGGCAAGCTCGTCGCCAGGATCTACGACACGACGCCGGGCCGCATGATCATCGGCGAATTGCTGCCGAAGAACGTCAATGTGCCGTTCGAGATCTGCAACCAGGAAATGACCAAGAAGAACATCTCCAAGATGATCGACACGGTCTATCGCCACTGCGGCCAGAAGGAGACGGTGATCTTCTGCGACCGCATCATGGCGCTTGGTTTCGGCCATGCCTGCAACGCCGGCATCTCGTTCGGCAAGGACGACATGCTCATCCCGGCCGCCAAGGCCAAGCTGGTCGCCGATACCGAGGCGCTGGCGAAGGAATACGAGCAGCAGTACAATGACGGCCTGATCACGCAGGGCGAGAAGTACAACAAGGTCGTCGACGCCTGGGCCAAGTGCTCCGAAAAGGTGGCCGACGAAATGATGGGCCGCATCAAGTCGGTGCAGTTCGACGACAGCGGCCGTCAGCGGCCGATGAACTCGATCTACATGATGAGCCATTCGGGTGCGCGCGGTTCGCCGACCCAGATGCGCCAGCTTGCCGGCATGCGCGGCCTGATGGCCAAGCCGTCTGGCGAGATCATCGAGACCCCGATCATCTCGAACTTCAAGGAAGGCCTGACCGTGCTCGAGTACTTCAACTCGACCCACGGCGCCCGCAAGGGTCTGGCCGATACCGCGCTGAAGACGGCGAACTCGGGCTACCTGACCCGCCGCCTTGTCGACGTGGCGCAGGACTGCATCGTGACGATCCCGGACTGCGGTACCGACAAGGGCCTGACCATGCAGCCGATCATCGATGCGGGCCAGGTGGTTGCCTCGCTCGGCCAGCGCGTTCTCGGGCGCACCGCGCTCGACGACGTCAACCATCCGGTCACCGGCGATCTCATCGTATCCGCCGGACGGATGATCGACGAACGCGACGTTGACGCGATCGAAAAGGCCGGCATCCAGTCGCTGCGCATCCGTTCGGCCCTGACCTGCGAGGTCAAGACGGGCGTTTGCGCGGTCTGCTACGGGCGCGATCTTGCCCGCGGCACGCCGGTCAATATGGGCGAAGCGGTCGGCGTCATCGCGGCGCAGTCGATCGGCGAACCGGGCACGCAGCTGACCATGCGTACCTTCCACATGGGCGGTACCGCGCAGGTGGTCGACCAGTCCTTCATCGAAGCCTCGTATGAGGGCCAGGTGAAGATCCGCAACCGCAACGTCGTGCGCAACTCCGACGGTCACCTCGTGGCTATGGGCCGCAACATGGCCGTGCTCATCCTCGACGAGGCGGGCAAGGAGCGCGCGGTCCATCGCGTTTCCTACGGCGCCCGCGTCTATGTCGACGATGGCGACAAGGTGAAGCGCGGCCAGCGCATCGCCGAGTGGGATCCCTATACCCGCCCGATGATGACGGAAGTGGAAGGCCGCGTCGCGTTCGAAGACCTCGTCGACGGCATGTCGATGCAGGAGACGACCGACGAATCGACCGGCATCACCAAGCGCGAGGTCATCGACTGGCGGTCGACGCCGCGCAGCTCGGACCTCAAGCCGTCCATCGTCGTGCAGGACGAGAAGGGCAAGGTCCTGAAGCTCTCGCGCGGCGGCGACGCCCGCTTCCAGCTCTCGGTCTCGGCCATTCTCTCGGTCGAGCCGGGCGCGCATGTAAAGCCCGGCGACGTGATCGCACGTATCCCGATGGAAAGTGCCAAGACCAAGGACATCACGGGCGGCCTGCCGCGCGTGGCGGAACTGTTCGAGGCGCGTCGTCCGAAGGATCACGCGGTCATCGCCGAGATCGACGGCACGGTGCGGTTCGGCCGCGACTACAAGAACAAGCGCCGCATCGTCATCGAACCGCATGAAGAAGGCGCGGAGCCGGTCGAGTATCTCATCCCGAAGGGCAAGCCGTTCCATCTCCAGGACGGCGACGCGATCGAGAAGGGCGACTTCATCCTCGACGGCAACCCGGCGCCGCACGACATCCTGGCGATCAAGGGCGTGGAGGCGCTGGCCTCCTACCTGGTCAACGAAATCCAGGAAGTCTACCGGTTGCAGGGCGTCGTGATCAACGACAAGCATATCGAGGTGATTGTTCGCCAGATGCTGCAGAAGGTCGAGATCACCGAGCCGGGCGATTCGCTCTACATCCCGGGCGATCACGTCGACCAGATCGAGTTCGATGCGGTCAATGAGCGTCTTGTCGAGGAAGGCAAGCATCCCGCGCAGGCCCAGCCGGTCCTGCTCGGCATCACCAAGGCCTCGCTGCAGACGCCGTCCTTCATCTCGGCCGCCTCCTTCCAGGAGACGACGCGCGTTCTGACGGAGGCTGCGGTCGCCGGCAAGGTCGACGTGCTGCAGGGCCTGAAGGAAAACGTCATCGTCGGCCGCCTCATCCCGGCCGGCACCGGCGGCGCCATGACGCAGATCCGCCGCATCGCCAAGCAGCGCGACAACCTCATCCTCGACGAACGCAAGAAAATGTCGGGCGCCGAGGAAGCCACGCCGATGCTGCAGGAGATGAGCGGCGTCGCGCGCTGATCCGGCGCATGCCATACTGATATCGAAGCCCGCCGGTCTTGCCGGCGGGCTTTTCATTTGTTCGCGCGCCTTGTGTGAAGAATCTCACGGACGATTCACGCCGCATCGGCTTGTGTGATCCGGCGGCAAGTCGATCGGGTGCAAACCTCCCAGCCGCTCTTCAAGGATCGTTCGGTCGTTTGCCCCGCCGGACGGTCCTTTTTTATTGGTCCGGCCGTCAGTCGTCGCCGAACGGGTCCTCGAAGGTGATGATCGCGATTTCGCCTTCGAGGGCGCCTTGCCAGGCGGACAAATGCGGCTCCTCCAGCGGAGCCTCAAGCAAATCGCCGATTCGGTCGATTTCGGCTTCCGCGAATCCTTCCGACGCGAGCGATTCGAGGGCACGGCGCACCGCCGTATCGTCGTCGGGGGCGGCGAGCAGGATATGGAGACCGAGCGCGGGCTCGCCCTTGCGGCGGCGAGCCCGACCGGAAATGAAATGAACGGTCGGAAGGTCGTTGCCGTTGGTCATCGCGGTCCTTTCATCGCTTCCTGCCCATAAGCCATCCCGTGGGCGCCTGGTACAGCCCGAAATTTCGTCCCGGAGATCGATCCCGCCGCCTGGACAAGCCCGCCATGCCGATATGCATGGCTGGAAATGAATTAGTTGGCCTTTTGCGGTTGACGCGGTGAGGTGGAATCGGTAGGAGAGCGCCGTCCGAGCCGATGTGAGGTTGGCCGTCGGGTGCGTCGCGCGTCCGAGTTTACCTCAAACAAGGTTCGTCCTGCGAGCTGATACCATTGCGAGCGGCATGAGGCGGGTCACCGCTTCCTCTGCATTTCAGACGGGCAAATCGTGAGATCACGGTTTTGAGCCCGTTTAGCGCTGGTTTGAAAGCAACGTGGCGAGCCTGGTGCGCGGACACGGAATTTGTTTCAGAAGGAAGGTTAGATGCCTACCGTCAACCAGTTGATCCGCAAGCCCCGTATTGCGCCAGTCGCGCGTAACAAGGTGCCGGCGATGCAGGAAAACCCGCAGAAGCGCGGTGTCTGCACGCGTGTCTATACGACGACCCCGAAGAAGCCGAACTCGGCGCTGCGCAAGGTCGCCAAGGTGCGCCTGACGAACGGCTTCGAGGTCATCGGCTACATTCCGGGCGAAGGCCATAACCTTCAGGAACACTCGGTGGTCATGATCCGCGGCGGTCGCGTCAAGGATCTTCCCGGCGTGCGCTACCATATCATCCGCGGCGTGCTCGACACCCAGGGTGTCAAGAACCGCAAGCAGCGCCGTTCCAAATACGGCGCGAAGCGTCCGAAGTAAGGTTGAGACCGGCTTCGGCGCTTTCTACTTGATGCGCCGGGCCCCCTCGAAAGCGAGAACGAGACGATGTCCCGACGCCACAGAGCAGAAAAGCGCGAGATCAACCCGGATCCGAAGTTCGGCGATCTGGTGATCACCAAATTCATGAACGCGGTCATGTACGCCGGCAAGAAGTCGGTGGCCGAGCAGATCGTGTATGGTGCGCTGGACCAGATCCAGTCCAAGACCAAGCAGGAGCCCGTCGCCGTGTTCCGTCAGGCGCTCGACAATGTCGCGCCGCACGTCGAAGTCCGCTCCCGCCGCGTCGGCGGCGCCACCTACCAGGTGCCGGTCGATGTGCGCCCCGAGCGCCGTCAGGCTCTGGCGATCCGTTGGGTCATCACGGCTGCGCGCAATCGCAACGAGACCACGATGGTCGATCGCCTCTCTGGCGAGCTGATGGACGCGGCCAACAACCGCGGCACCGCCGTCAAGAAGCGTGAAGACACCCATCGCATGGCTGACGCCAACCGCGCGTTTGCGCATTACCGCTGGTAAGCGCAGGCGAGAAGAAGAGGCATCCTCCCATGGCCCGCGAATACAAAATCGAAGACTACCGCAACTTCGGCATCATGGCGCACATCGACGCCGGCAAGACGACGACGACCGAGCGCATCCTGTATTACACGGGCAAGAGCCACAAGATCGGCGAAGTCCATGACGGCGCTGCCACCATGGACTGGATGGAGCAGGAGCAGGAGCGCGGCATCACCATCACGTCGGCCGCGACCACGACCTTCTGGAAGGGGCGCGACGGCAAGCTGCGCCGCTTCAACATCATTGACACCCCCGGGCACGTCGACTTCACCATCGAGGTGGAGCGTTCGCTGCGCGTGCTCGACGGCGCCATTGCGCTTCTCGACGCGAACGCCGGCGTGGAGCCGCAGACGGAAACCGTCTGGCGCCAGGCGGACAAGTACAACGTCCCGCGCATGATCTTCTGCAACAAGATGGACAAGATCGGCGCCGACTTCTACCGTTCGGTGGAGATGGTCAAGAAGCGGCTTGGCGCGACCCCGGTGGTCGTGCAGCTGCCGATCGGCGCGGAAAGCGATTTCAAGGGCGTCGTCGATCTCATCGAGATGAATGCGCTGGTGTGGCGCGACGAGACGCTGGGCGCAGCCTGGGATGTCGTCGAGATCCCGGCGGACCTCAAGGCCCGGGCCGAGGAATTCCGCGAGAAGATGATCGAGACGGCCGTCGAGATCGACGAAGGCGCGATGGAGCGTTACCTCGAGGGCGAGATGCCGTCGAATGACGAACTCCGCGCGCTCATCCGGCGCGGCACCATCGACGTCAAGTTCTTCCCGATGTTCTGCGGCTCGGCCTTCAAGAACAAGGGCGTGCAGCCGCTGCTCGATGGCGTGGTGGAATTCCTGCCGTCGCCGATCGACATCCCGGCCATCAAGGGCGTGGATACGAAGACGGAAGCCGAGATCGTCCGCAGGGCCGATGATGCCGAGCCGCTGTCGATGCTGGCGTTCAAGATCATGAACGACCCCTTCGTCGGCTCGCTCACCTTCTGCCGCATCTATTCCGGCAAGATGGCCAAGGGCGCGTCGCTGGAAAACACGGTCAAGGGCAAGCGCGAGCGCATCGGCCGCATGCTGCAGATGCACTCCAACAGCCGTGAAGACATCGAAGAGGCCTTTGCCGGCGATATCGTCGCGCTGGCCGGCCTGAAGGACACGACCACGGGCGACACGCTGTGCGATCCGCTCAAGCCGGTCATCCTGGAGCGCATGGAATTCCCCGAGCCGGTCATCCAGATCGCCATCGAGCCGAAGACCAAGGCCGACCAGGAAAAGATGGGCCTCGCGCTCAACCGCCTGGCGGCGGAGGATCCGTCCTTCCGCGTCAAGACCGACGAGGAATCGGGCCAGACCATCATCGCCGGCATGGGCGAACTGCATCTCGACATCATCGTCGACCGCATGCGCCGCGAATTCAAGGTCGAGGCCAATGTCGGCGCGCCGCAGGTGGCCTATCGCGAGACCATCACGCGCACCCACGAGCAGGACTACACCCACAAGAAACAGACCGGCGGCTCGGGCCAGTTCGCCCGCGTCAAGATCGTCTTCGAGCCCAATGCCGAGGGCGAGGATTTCGTGTTCGAATCCAAGGTCGTCGGCGGTTCGGTGCCGAAGGAATATGTGCCCGGCGTCGAGAAGGGCATCAATTCGGTGCTGTCGTCGGGTCCGTTCGCTGGCTTCCCGATGATCGGCGTGAAGGCGAGTCTCGTCGATGGTGCCTATCATGACGTCGACTCGTCGGTGCTGGCTTTCGAAATCGCCGGCCGCGCCTGCTTCCGCGAAGCCGCCGCCAAGCTTGGCGTTCAGCTTCTCGAACCGATCATGAAGGTCGAGGTGGTGACGCCGGAAGACTATGTCGGCGACGTCATCGGCGATCTCAACTCGCGCCGTGGCCAGATCCAGGGCACGGAAGCGCGTGGTGTCGCCACGGTGGTCAATGCCATGGTGCCGCTCGCCAACATGTTCAAATACGTCGACAATCTGCGTTCGATGTCGCAGGGCCGCGCCCAGTACACGATGCAGTTCGACCACTACGAGCCTGTACCGACCGCGGTCGCCCAGGAAGTGCAGAAGAAATACGCGTAATCCCTGACGGGAACGCTGAAGAGGAACGAACGGCCCGCGTGGTCGTAGAAGAGAACGGAGAAGCCCGATGGCCAAAGGGAAATTCGAGCGTAACAAGCCGCATGTGAACATCGGGACGATTGGTCACGTTGATCATGGCAAGACGTCGTTGACGGCTGCGATCACGAAGTTCTTCGGCGAGTTCAAGGCGTATGACCAGATTGACG
>WPCK01027313.1_pt1 | contig 16657 bp, 23 predicted proteins | sample 5399851 | NCBI WGS metagenome assembly WPCK01 (sample SAMN12869471, study PRJNA574797) | sludge metagenome | isolation source: wastewater treatment of pH11 | place: China:Beijing | collected 2019-05-20 | reverse complement strand
CCGTCCGCCGCCGTGAAGCCTCCCGCCGCGGCTCCAGCCCGGACAGGGACCGCGAGCCCGACTATGAGCCCTGAAATCTGGGGATAGAGCGGCGGGCCACCGCTAAATCCGGTAGGGCGGCCTATGGCGCGCTGTTACAATCCGCCCCATGCCAAACGAAGCGCAATCCGAACTGCCGGGGTTTGTCCATATCGGGCAGGCGGTGCAGTCGGTCCCGCGCCCGTCGCGCCACCAGAGAAAGGTGATCGAGGCCGCCTGCGATATCGCGGACAAGCCGGACCCCGGCGAGGACGAGAAGGCCTTTCTCACGAAGTATCTGGTGCAGGTCACACTGCCGCATTCAGATCCCGGCCACGCGCCCGCCTTCCGCCGCACCAACGGCAACATCACGCTGACCATCCAGCCCGCGCTGGATGAGAAAATGCGCCCGCTCTACCCCTACGGCACCATGCCGCGCCTGCTGCTCTACTGGCTGACCCGCGAGGCCATCCGCCAGAAGAGCCGCCGCCTTGAGCTTTCGGGCAGCATCAACAGCTTCCTGAAAGAGCTCGGCCTCAATCCCGCCACCGGCGGCGGCAAGCGCGGCGACGCGCACCGGCTGCGCGAGCACATGCAAAGGCTCTTCCGCGCGCGCATTAGCCTCGACGCCACCCTGCAGGACGGAACCCGCACCGGCTCCGCGTGGAACGACATGCAGGTTGCCCCGCGCGGCGTGACCTGGTGGGACTACAAACACCCCGATCAGGGCAGCCTGTTCGAGAGCTGGGTCGAGCTGGGCGAGGAGTTCTATTCCGCCATCCTGCACGACCCGATTCCGGTCGATATGCGGGCGCTCGCCGTCCTCAAAGGCTCGGCCATGGCGCTCGATCTCTACGCCTGGGCGACCTACCAGACCTTTCTGGTCACGCGCAAAGGGCAGGGCCGCTTCGTCCCGTGGCGCGGCCTCATGCGGCAGGTTGGAGCCGACTACGAGGATATGCGCGATTTCCGCAGGTATGCCAAAGCCGCCCTGCAGAAGATCCAGCAGGTCTTTCCGGGCCTTCGGCTCGAAGACGCACCCGGCGGATTCCACATCCTGCCGGGCAGGCCCGCCGTCCTCCCGAAATTCTGAAATCGCCGCCGTGGCCCGGTGGATGAAGCTGTGATTTTCGCGGCTTATCCACGGTGAATCTCTCCCCCCACCCATTCTGGGGCTGGTTTTCAGCCTTTTCAGTTACTTAGGGTACGGTGAATCTCTCCCCCCCTACGGTGAATCTCTCCCCCCAGGTACGGTGAATCTCTCCCCCCTTCCTATAGAGAATCCTTATAGTAATACCTTGTAGTTGTCGGCTAGTATCCGTGGATAAAAAAATCTCGTACCAAGTCCTTGAAAGAAGAACCGCGACGCAGCACATGCGCCTGTGCAAGAGACTTGGCATGGTGCCAAAGTCCAGTGTGTGGACTTAACTTCGATGAGTGATGACCTTTTGAATCCGGGACACCGCGCGCCCCGGTCCGGCCAGTACGAAATCACCGGCCCCCGAGGCGGCGGGACCGGCAACGAGCGGACGGTGACGAGGGACGAGCCCTTGCCGCCCACGCCCAAGCCCGGCCAGCATTACCGGCTGGTCGATCCCACCCGCCACGGCGGCGGAAAGGGCAAATAGGACAGCCCTCACGGGCTGACGTTTCGATGGCCCGCCGGGAGGCGGGCCGTTCTTCACCTTCAGCGCCTTGGACGCACTGACATGCTTGTCGCCGTGACTTACGACCTCAACGAGGGATGGAGCGAGGTGAAGGATGCTGCCTTCGCAGGGCCATTCTACAACATCATCGAGACCACCGGCGGACAGCGGCAGGCCCCGAACACCACGCTGTTCGTCAACGACATGAGCACCGCAGACGCGCTCGCGGCGTTCGACAAGGCCGTTGCGGCAGCCAGTGTCAAGCTCGGCAGAAAGATCACGGTCCAGAAGGTGTTCGCCGCCCGGGCCGAGGATTGGCGCATTCGCAGCAACCAGCCGTAAAGAGCTGGGGGCTCCGCCCGCCAACGCCGCGCCAAAGGGTGGGTCCGGTATTTTTCGCTAGCGAAAAATCTTCCGGTCCCGGCTTCGCCGCCTTTGACGCTCTGCCCCCCGGTCTCGCCGACGGGCAGCCGTGCAGGCGCAGCCTGCTCGGCATTTCCAATCTATGGCCCGCTGCCGGACGGCCCGGTTTTGCTTTCCGGGAAAGCAAGCGGTTTGGCCGGGGCGGTACTCCGGCACCGGCGCTGCCGCGCGTGCAGGTCTTGAAGGCCAGGCGCTTTGCATGTTAATTACCAAATATAGAGGTAATATTCGCATGGGGCGGGAAGTCAGAAGAACAGCGCCGGACTGGAAACACCCGGCCGATAAGGACGGACATTTCGTGCCGCTCCTGGCTGACGACATGCCGCCCTGGACGCCCCGGCAGGCAACCCACTTCCAGATGTACGAAACCTGCACCGAGGGCACACCTATCTCGCCGGTGATGGACAGCCCCGAGGCCCTGGCAAAATGGCTGGCGGATACCGGCGCAAGCGCCTTCGGCTCCCTGCCCGCCAGTTACGAGGGATGGCTCAGGGTCTGCCGGGGCGAGCCCGCCTATAGCTGCGCCACGGGACCGGACGGAATCACAAGCGGCGTCGAGAGCGGGAAGCCATGACCATCCTGCTGCAGAATTTCAGGCAGGACGAGCTGGCGGCGATTGACCAGGTGCGCCGATGCGCCCGCTCCCTGCTGGATGCCGGTTGCAGCGCCACGCAGATCGCCGGGTACATGCTTCATGCCGCCTACGATCTTCATGCCACGGCTCACGGGGCGGACGCGCAGGCCGTAGGCTGGCAGGATCGGGCCGACCGGGGCTTTCAGCAGGCCGTGGCCGGGTTCTGCGTCGAGGCCGCCAACGCCAGGATCACCGAGGCCGGGGATGTGCTGCTGCCTTACCTGGAAGAGCGGCGGGCCGCCCCGTCCGGGGTCGAGTGCTTTGATCCGGGAGGCGTCGAGGCGGAATAAGACATGCAAAGTGTGTATTTTTGCTTGACGTGTGTTGTCATTTTTGACAACATAGCTATATGATAAGAACTACCCGGCAGATTTCATGGCTCAAGGGCGCGCGGAAGGATTTCGAGGCGTTCCCGGTCGAGGCCCAGGTCGAGATGGGGCGGGCGCTCAGCATTGTCGCCGAGGGCCGCTATCCCGATACCGCCAAACCCTTCAAGGGGGCCGGATCGGGCGTGTTCGAGCTGGCCCTGCGTCACCGGGGCGAGGCTTACCGCGTCGTCTATGCCGTGCAGATCGGCCCGGATATCTGGGTGCTCCATGCCTTCCAGAAGAAATCGAAGTCAGGGATCAAAACGCCAAAAATGGAAGTGGAATTGATACACGAACGCCTGAAACGCTTAAAGGAGATGCTATCATGACCGACGATATGGAACTCATCCGGGGCAGCGGGAACGTCTTCCGCGACTTTGGACATGCCAACCCGGAGCTGGAACAGCTAAGGGCGATCCTTGCCGCCCAGATCATCGGTGTCCTGGACGACCGCAGCCTGACCGTGCGCAAGGCCGGAGAGATCACCGGTATCGCCGCCGCCGACTTCTCCCGCATCCGGCGTGCCAATCTCGGGCGGTTCACCATCGACCGGCTGATGACCATTCTGGACCGCCTCGACCAGGAAGTTGACGTGACCGTCAGCGTCCGCCCCCGCCACGCAGCACCAGGCACAGCGGCCTTGCGTCCATGAGCTGGAGCTACGCATTCTCCGGCAGCCGGACGGCACGGTTGAAAGAGCGGCCGCGATGAACGACAAATTCGAGCTTGTCAGGGGAAGCGACAACCCGTTCCGGGATCTCGGCATTCCCGATGCCGACACCAAGCTGATGAAGGCCGACCTTGCGGCCGGGATCATCCGCATTCTGCGCGAGCGCGACATGAGCGCCACGGACGCGGCACGGCTGGCGGAGGTCGCCGTGGCCGATATCTCGCGCATCCGCAAGGCCGCGCTCGACCGCTTCACCATCGACCGCCTGGTGAAGATCCACAACCGGCTCGACCGGGGCACGCGGATCAGGGTCGATTTCTCGCAGCCCCATGACGGAGGACGGGCGGGTGCTGCGCATCCGTGACCCACGCCCTGTTCCCCTCCAAGGCGGCCGTTCCGGCGCGAACGACCGCCATTTGGTAGAGCAAATAAACCGACAACTCTATCCTAGAGCGTGCGCCACCAGTACGGAGAGGACCGCCGTGCCGATCACGGCGGCGGCGTTGATGAGGGCAACAAGGACCTCTCTGGACATAAGCGCGCTCCGCTCAGGGGCACTTCCCGGCTAGGCCGGATGCCATCCTTTGCCTGCCGGTTCCGCTCTCGCCTCGCGCGCGCCGAGGGACCGCACCAGATTCCCGAGAAAGGCCGCGTTGTCCTGCCGCCTGAGAATGTCGGCGGCGATCTGGACCAGGGCTTCCGCGAGCACCGCATGGCCGACCGCGCTCTCTGCGACCTCCGGCGGCACCTGACCGAGCGCCTGGCACACGTCGCGCGCGAACTGTTCGCGGGCGACGCGAAGAGGACGGGCGGAATCCATAGAGTTCTCCATGGCGGCGTCCACAACCTGCAGATGAGTAGATCGCCATCTTGTATAGCTTTTTTAGCGATAAGCGCAAGAGGTTCGTGGCCCCAGGTCGGGCTCGATAGCCCTTTTAGGCGCTGCTGTCGCTTCGCAGCGCTTGACGGAACCGAAAGACTATGAGCTGCCTTATCATTATCGGCTGAAAAATGACAAGCATCGGCAACTCTGGCGCTGGATCGGCATGACCTGTTAAACTTGGAGTTTAGTTGTAATGATGACTGGTTCTAGAGAGAAACTCCAAAGCCGAAGTATGTATCTTCCGAAGATAACATACTTATCCAACCATACGATGGTTAGCAAGCTCACCACAAAGCCGATATCTGCACAAAAAACAGCCGAGTCAGTTATTCGGTTAAGTCCGCTCGATGCCAAGTCCCGAACAGCAATTAATAGCAGCGGCCCAGATTGGGGCTCTCATGGCTATAGCCGGATTTATCAACCAAGAATGGCTGAAGAAGCATTCGAGAAAAATAATAGGAGCGATTATAATCATTTTGATAATGACTATTCTATTTGTTATAGTGCCTCTTACACTTGGCGATGTAGCCAATGTTCAGAGTGGGCGCTTCTGGATTCAGACTGTAGCGGGCAATTGGCCAGGAAGTCCTTATCCGGATCAGCGTCAATACGACTTTGCGGCGTCTGCTGTTTTGGGCGTGCTGCTCAACAATGGCATTATAGCTGTAATCGCGACGCTTGTTTGGAAAGTGGTTACTAGGGAAAGGAAAAAGATCGTGGATATGATCCTAAAACATGCTTTCGATACGCAAGAAATTGCTACTAAGTATAAAATTGATCAAGTCCTGTCTAGTTATCCGGATTTGAAGAAGAAATACCCAGATCTTGCAGATAAAATTGATGAAGCATTTGTAGCAGGCGAGCGGGAATCGTACGAGCATCTTGTGGCCGCATTCGGCCGTAAGCAGGCCGATGAGTTTCTTAAAAGTTTGCAAAGAGAGGTTCCGAAACCATCACCGTCATAGTGATGGTTTAACCATCGAAGCTACTAAATACCTGGCCGACGGCCCAAACGAATCTCCAGAAAAGAGAGCTGGCGATGGAAGACAGTCGAATAGACGACATAAAAAAGATGATCAAGAGATATCGGGAGAAAAAGATATGGACGGAAGAATCAATCACTAGGATTGTCAGGAGAACTGCAAGGAAGTTAAATCATCCATTAACAGAAGATCAGATAGATGAGATTCTTAAAGACGAGCAATTGCCAACGAATGTCAGCGATATCGACGAAAATGCATGATGATCACTTTTACTTCTCTTTTTATTCCTCCCTTGAGGGCGTAAGGCAAATACGGGGTGATTATCCTACGAGCGCTTATGCAGCACGAGCGCCACGATGGCGATTGCCGTACCGATAATCCATTTCCAGTGATCAAGCCAGAAGCGGCAAGCTGCGTCAATGAGACGTGCAAGCAACGGCCTGTCATAGTGACCGGCGGAAATAAAGACGAGGCGGCTGTTTGGATCGTTCGGCGGCGGCGGCACATAGACGCCCTGATGCCATTTCAGGAACCGATCCCAGATCCGTCGCAATTGGTCCCGCATCATTTATCTACCGCCCAAGCGCCCTTCGCAGCGTCTTCTCATCGACCCCGAGCAGCGCCGCCGCCCCGGCGCGCGTCTCCTGACCCTTCTCGACCAGCTCGCGCGCGTGCTCGACCTGGTGCGCGCTGAGCTTACGCGGGCGGCCGACATGCTTGCCCCGCCGTCGCGCCGCCTGCATCCCGGCGCGTGTGCGTTCCGCGATCAGCGAGCGCTCGAACTCCGCCATGGCCCCGATCATGTGAAAGGCGAGACGGCCCCCGGCGGTCGTGGTGTCGATGGCTTCCGACAGCGAGGCGAAGCCCGCGCCCGCCTTGCCGAGCCCGTCGAGAAACTGGATCAGGCCCGAGAGCGAGCGGCCGAGGCGATCCAGCTTCCAGACCACCAGCACGTCGCCGGAGCCGATCCGCCCGAGCGCCTGCGCGAGGCCGGGGCGGGCATTCTCCGCGCCCGAGATCCCCTGATCCTCATAGACGGCCTCGCACCCGGCGGCCTGGAGCGCGTGGCGCTGCAGGTCGAGGTTTTGCTCATCGGTGGAGACGCGGGCATAGCCGATCTTCACGGCTCGCCCAGCTCGTCATAGGCGAGCTCGAAGGCCCGGCGCACGAGGACGTGCCGCCGCGCGTCGTCGGCGATTCCGGCAAGCGCGGTGAAGGTGGCATCGAGCATGGCCTCGGCCATCGGCGCGGCGTCCGAGTTCTCCAGATAGAGCTTCCTGGCATGATCGAAGATCATGGCCGCCCCCTCGCTGCGGGACGGGGGCGACGGCGGTCCCCGCCGGGTGGTTCTGCGCTTTCTGCCGTAGGTTCTCACCCGCACATTTTGCCCGGCCCTTTTGACCGTTTCCAGCCCCTTGCGATTCAAGGGGTTAGAAAGCGGTGGATAACCGGGCGAAAGGGGTCCCTTTTGACTATGTACGTGAGCCGCGCCGCAAACGCGCTATAATCCCTGGCGCGACAGCCTATCAGCAAAGGAAACCGGCCCATGGCCGACCGGCTGGCCGAGGAAGCGTCCGGCCTGATCGAACCCCTCGCCGACCTTGAGGAGGCGGAGGACTATGCCGAGGGCCGGGTGCGCGAGCTGACGTTCCTGCTGCGCACCATGTCGGCCAGAGTGCGGGAAGAGGGCTATGACGACGTGTGCCGCGAGAAGCTGAGGCTCTACAGAAGGCTGGCCTGGGCGGTCCGGGTGGCGAGACGGAATCAGTAACTTCGGCCCTTGAGGGCGTAAGGCAAATACGGGGTGATCTTGGCTGTTCGGGCGCGGCGATCCTCACAGCAGCTCGCTCAGAAGCAGCCACGCCCATGGCGAGTGGTCCGACCGCCTCGACATAAAACCCTAAGGACCTGACTCCCGTGACGGCACCGCCAGCTAGATACGAAAATCTCTCCCGCCAAATTTTTGATTAAGACCGTCCCTGATCTTTCGAAGCTCATAGGTAATAAGCCCAGTAGTTGCTTCGCAGATCTCATCTGCTTTAGTCCCGTATGGACGTCTATTGCCTAGAGCCTCTCTGAACGCATGCGTTGCTCTATTAAAATATTCCAGCGCATGCTTCTTATCGGCGACGTCACAAGCCAGAGAGATCGATAACAATGGCCCTGGATTATCAAGTTCTTCCTTCCGCATTTATAATTCTCCTGTCTCGATTCAATTCCTCTATGATATTATGAGAAATCTCAGAGATTTGCAATATGTTGCATGTAACTGGCGCATCGTTCTTGGAACGAGTTATGTATACTGGAGAATGAAAATAGCCATGACCATCGTCGTATGATCCTTTCATCATATAGCCGCGCATCCACGATATGGTTTTACCTTCATATTGAACTTTGAAGATAACGTAGAATTTAGGTGTCTCTCGCGGGGATTCCTGCAAAACCATATAAAACTGCGGACCCTTGGAGAACAGGTATCCTTTATATGTGGCATTGGATTCGTTTAGGCCGAGGTGGCCATCATACGATTGTTGCTCTTGCACTGTTAGCACGGACGGATCTGAGCTGACATTGATATCGAGTTGTCCGATGAGAATGGCGCATGGTATTGAAGGAGAGTAATTATTAAATAGCTCGGAATAATGATGAATTGTATAACGACCAGGCCAATAACGGAGAGCGCGATCTTCCCTGTGCTTGTTAATATCAAAGAATGCCGCGAAGGAGTAATAAAAATCGTGCTCATCACGAGTTTTGAATGATGGAGAAATTGCTTCATCTCTAAAAACATAATCCCATATATAACGAGCAACATCGTCATTCTGGAACTTTTGTGTTTCTTCCTTTCGAAATTTGTCTATCGTAGAATAGTGGGGAATGTGCTCTTTAGCCGATGGGAAGCAAGCGACAAGGTTAGTTAGGAGACGTCCTGAAGTCTCTCCAGATCCATCATTATACAATTCCTTCAGGCGAGCCCGCAATTTTCTATAGTCATCTAATGTTCCGGTAAATTTAGACATTTGGGTACATCCTTACCAGCGCTTGTGAGCGGATATAAGCGCAGGCCGAGCGCTGGCGCAACGATTCACATTCTGGTTACGCTCAACCTCAGGGCGTATCTGTTGTCTGTCGGATGGTCCGGCATGGGGATAGGACGATGGCTAACGAGGCGGTTTGGAAGGCGGGACGCGAATGGGGCCAGAAGAACCCGACCGCTACGGTGCCTGCGAACGCTCCGCAAGATTTCCGGAACGGCGCGCGCGCCGGTCAGGGCGGCAAGTAGGCCGCTGGAGCCCGGGTTCTCCCGAACGCCCGGGCTCACTCTCACGCATCAATCGCCCAAGGGTTGCAGTATGCCTGGGCAGGTTGGAGTTCGCCAGGATGTGCCGGTTAGGTGCTGTCTGCTCATTCTGTGGCCGTGTTGTTAAGCACTGGCCGTGGAAAGGCCTGCGTCAGTCGTGCGCGGTGCATCATTCGTGCCCGGTCTGCGGCAGCTTCGAGAGGCCGCCGCGTACCCTGTGGCGTTGTCCGTGAATGCCGGCCCTGCCCTGCCTTCAGGTTTCCGCCCAGCGGGCGTTGTGCATGAACGTCCTGTAACCTATGGTCGGCCGGATAGCGGGGCAGCCAACCGCCAAGGGGCGGGTTTCTCCTTTTCTGCATGAGAGCATAACCGATGTTCGCTTTAGCAGATAGTAACCCTTCCGCGCCTTCGTCCCCCTCGCCCTGGCAACGCCCGCTCCGGCCGCTGTTCGCGCGCGCGGCTGGCCTCATGATGGTGGCGGCCGTCGCCGGAGCCGCGATAGCGGCAGGCGGTGCGGGCGAGCTCGCGGCGGCCACCTACGAGCTCGTCCTGGATTATCACGGCACGCCGCTGACGCGGGGAACGTTCGAGGTTCCGGATGCCCGCGTCGGCCCGGCCAACGCCAACGGGTTCATCCGCTTCTCGGAGTTCACCCGGTTCGACGTCACGATCAACGAGAGCCGGTTTGATCTCCAGGATGGCGTTGGCGACATCATCTATGATCCCGGCGACGGCCTACTCCTCGATGCATCGGGACAGCCTTGGTTGTTCCGCAATATCGGCTATTCGAGCGCTTATATCACTGATGATGATCGCACCGCCCCCGTCGGTGCTCAGAATTATCTTGGCTTTATCGACGGCAGCTATCCCACATGGATCATGTATGACTATTTTCCCGGCGCGGGGCAGGGGCAATGGGGTGGCACATATCAAATTCGCAAGCCCGTCGCACCATCCAATATCGTCATCATAACTCACGGGCTCGCCCCTGGGGGCGACTTGGATCATCCAGGATATCTCCATCATATCACCGAGGCCATTCAGGCACGCTTGAAGTCCGAAAAGCTCGATCCGACCGATACATACATAATCGAGTATGAATGGCCAGAAGCTGTGGTATCACCCCACGTTTTGCATCCTGCTACCGTATTAGCAGGTCTTATTGAATATACTGCAGCCTTCAAGGCTACGGAGCTTGTTGGCAATCGTTTGGCATTAAAAATAAGAACATATATCGACAATGCCGCCAAAATCCAGCCAGGCTACATGCCAAATATACACTTCATTGGACATAGTTTGGGATCGATGGTCAATGCATTTGCTGTACGTCAACTATATAAAATTAGAAGATCTACTATTATAAAGCAATTTACGATATTGGATGACCCGCTTGGCGTCGGATACGATGACCCCACCTTGCGGGACTTCTGTCTTCCAGGAAAGGATCGCCCCTTCTATGCGGAGAACAAAAAGTTTTTCTATAATGTACTGAATACTGCAAATGTGAAATATGTAGAAAACTTTTACGCAACTGATTCTTGCCCTAAAACACTAGTAGTTCGCTTCGGCGGACCATTGCCTGGAGCAGGCCCAATAGATACAATCGCGAGAAGAGCTGTTTATCAAGGTGTTCGTATTCAGAAAACAAATCATAATTCAATTCACAGGATATTCTATGCGAACCTCATCCGCTCAGGTGTGGAAATCCCCGGCAGCCCGGCCCCGCGTTTTCTGAAATGGAAATCCCCTGTGTTGCGTGGCTGGAAGCCAGATATTGGCTGGGCTCCAGCGACGGCACGCAATATTGTCCCGGCAATCCCTTAAACTCACTCAGGAAACTGACCGATAGGATCACAATTGAAGAATGACGGGCCTCTATGCTAACTTAATATTATGTGTGTCTATATCTATCTTATATGCTGCGCGGCAGGCGGGAATGCATTAGCGTGGTTATCGAATGTCTGGCTCCGCCAGAGAATTGTAACAGTGTATGTAATATCGATACTGTTGGCGCTAGGAGTCGATCATGCTATTAGCAGAATTCAATCGGTAGCTGATATTAGGATATGTGGCGGTGGTGGACCCGACGACTTCTTCGGCGGCGCCCTTCTCAGCCTTCTCGTTGTATTGTATGTGCCGTTGATCTTGTTATTTATTTTAGTTGTAGAGCGTTTAATCTATCGGGGAGTGAGGGCGCGGTGCTTCAAGTAGGCAGTACCGAGAGCCATTCCGGCGGGGACAAGACTAGCAGGTTGCGGAAAAAGGATTCTTGGAGCGTTTCGACCCACCATATGTTGAGTGCGGAAGGGCGCTGCAACAACATATTGCGGTGAGCGGCGACAGTCGAAGCCCTTTTTCCGCAGCCTGCTAGTGCCGACCCTCTGCCGCCGGGATAGCCTGGATCTGTGCAAGCAGGCCTGCCGATCCTGTGGTGTACCGCCTCGGCCAAACCACTTGCTTTCCCGGAAAGCAAATCCGGCCTTGCCGGTAGCTGACCCGTCGGCTGGATCTGATATAGACACCCTGCCCGGCCCTGCCGACACTGCCGCCCGCGCACTTCTCGCGGGAGCAGCCCGGCATGGCCGATCCCACCGACCCGACCGATTGGGAGAAGGCCAATCGCGGAAAGGCTCAGGACGCCTACACCCGCGCCGGGCAGGCCACCGAGCCGCTTGAGGGCAAGGCTCGCGAGCCGCCGCCCGAGAAGACCGCCGTGCAGTCCCACGGGCCGCGTCACACCATGGAGCCCGCCGCAATGCGCAAGCTCGACGCCGAGAACCATATCGGCAGGGACAAGGCCAATGCCGACGCGCGGCTGCGGGAAAAGCTCGATGTGATGAAAGCGGTCAATCAGCGCGAGCAGAAGGAAAAGGAGCTGGAGAAGGACGGCCCCGAGAAATGATTCTGCACGCCGGTCGCGGGGGCCAGGTCAGCGGCATGTGAAACTGTTGCCGGTCGCGGTGACGACCGGCGCGGGCCGCAGATGATCGGCGCGCACGACAGCCTCCCCTCCCTCCTGGACCGGGATGACGTGCCACTCCCACCCGTTCGCGCCGCGCACCGAGCGGTTGATCGCGAATGTGGTGTTCGGCTGTATGGTGAAGGCAAGCAGCTCCGGGCGCGGGGCGTCCGGCAGCGTCGTCATGAGCTGCGTGATCTCCGGCCTGTAGGCCCGCGTGTCGCCATAGAGCTCGCTGCGATACGCCTTCGCGCAGCGGCCACCGGGCTGCGCGGCCATCTTGGTGCTTGAGACCAGATCGGCCCGCACATATCCCGAAACCTGCCGCCCCTCCCCGTCCCGGCCCCGCAGCCAGATCCATTCCCACCCGTTCGCGTCGCGCTCGCGCCTGCCGGGCTCGACCAGGGTATCGCGTGGCAGCGTGCCGTTCGCCTGCCCCGTGCCGCCCGGCGCGGACCAGACCGACACCCCGAGCGCCAAGATCCGGGGCTCCGCGAAGCCCGCGCGCATCTTCGCGGCAAGGTCGCCCCAACCGTCCTTGGGCGCGGGCGCGGCTGGAGCCGTCGCCCGTCCTGCTATCGCCGCCGCTGCCTTGGCAAACTCATCTGCCTGCGCCTTCTCCTTGGCCGTGGCCGCCGTGCCTGTCCCTGCCCCGGCGCTCGCTTCCGGCTGCGCCGGGGGCATCTGCTGGGCTGTCCTGTACAAAGCGCCGCCTATCACCGTTGCCAAGGCTACCGCCATGTACAGCCGGGTCCGCCATCGGCCCTCCTCGCGCGGCGCGGGCGCGTCCGGGGCCTTCGTGCGAATCTCTATGCGATGCTGGGCGGCCCGGCGCGCCGCTTCCGCAGCCAGGCGTGCCGCTTCCTTCTCCGCGTCGCGCCGCGCCCATTCGGCCAGGCTTGGCGGCGGCGGATGGTCCGGGTGCGGATCGAAGCAGCGCTCGAACCACGCGGAATCGAAATACCGCACCCGGCGCAGCACCGCCGGGAACTGTCCCGGCATCAGCACCACCATCATGCCGGGATAGGTCGGGCTCGCGCGGTCATCGACCCGCGCCAGGTAGCGGCCGATCTCGTCCGGCGTCATGAGCAGGCGCTTGTGGATGGCCTCGCTCCACCCGCTCGTGCTGCCGAGCGTTTCGGACTCCGACCGGGATTGCGAGCGCGAGGTTGAGGTGGAGGAGCTTTCGCCGTCCGAGACCGACGAGCTTTCCGAGGCCGAGCTTGAGACGTTCCGCGAGTCCGAATGCGAGACCGAGTCCGTCGAGGATTGCGAGAAGTTGCTGCCCTTCTGGCGGCTCCAGTGGCGGCCATGCCCCTGGAAGCGCTGGAACAGGAAAAAATCCGTCCCTCCCGAGCGCCCCTCGCTGAAGGAGCTGCCGGAGCTGGTGCCCTCGCTCCGCCCGCGCGTGTCCGAGGTCGATTGCCCTTCCGAGGTCGATTGCGAGCGCCCCTGCGTCGCCGAGCGCGAGCGCCCTTCCGTGGCCGAGTCCGACGTGCCGGTGGTGGTCGACGACGAGGTGGAGCGCGACCGGTTGCCCGATTGGGTCTGCCGGGTGATCTCGCGCTCGCCGAGTTGGCGGCTGAGATACGAGCGCGTGAAATCGTCCTCGATGTCGAAGAAGATTTTCGTGCCCGCGTTGCCGAGGAACGTCTCCCAGGCGTCCTTGTAGATTTCCTTGAGCTGCACGAGCGTCTGCACCACGAACAGCAGCTTGACGCCGAAGCCCGCGATCTGCGCGGCGGCGTTCTCGATCACCTCCATGCGCTTGAGGCCCGCGAACTCATCGAGCATGAACAGGATCGGGTGCCCCGTCGCCGGGCGGCCCGGCACCTTCTCCATTTCGGTGACGAGCAGCGCGATCATCATGCGCAGCCACCGGTAATGCGTGTTCATGTAGCGCTGCGGGAGGCTGAGATAGAGCGAGACGCCCTTCGGGTCGGTCTTGAGCGAGGCGATCTCGAAATCCGACGCCTCGAGCATCCGCTGCATCGCCGGGCTGTCCATGAACTCCGTGTTGTTGAGGGCGACGCGCAGCACGCTGCTGCGCGTCTTGTCCGACATGCTGCGGAACTGCTCGCCCACCCCGGCCACCACGCCGGCGAACGCCTGGTTGCGGGCCATGCCCTCCCACAGCAGGCCGTGCGCGCTCGGGATCTCCGTCTCGCCGCCCTGGCGCAACAGATCGACCGTGATCCAGTCGCCCTGATTGAGCAGGCGGCGCACGGTCACGAGGTTGCGCATCCCCTCGAAATCGCGCTCGGTCAGGACGTGAAGGATGAGGCCCTTCAGCAGCGCGCGCGCCGATTCCTCCCAGAACGGATCGTTGCTGTTCTGGGTGACGACGAGGGTTTCGGCGATCCGCGCGACCTCATCCACGGTTTCCTCGCCGTCAGGGTCGAGCGCGTCGAGCGGGTTGAAGCGGGACTTGAGGGACGCATCCAGCTTCACCGCGCCGAACGGGTCGAGGATATGGACCTTCTGGCCGAGGCTGCGCGCGTAATCCGATCCCGCGCCGCGCCGCCGCGCCGTGACGGTAGCGTTCTCGCCCTTGGGATCGACCACGACGCACGAGCCCGGCCAGATCAGCAGAGTGGGGATGAGAACCGTCGTCCCCTTCCCGCCCCGCGCGCCGCTGACAAGGCAGATATGGCGGTCGTCCTTGTAGCCGACCGGTTCGGCCTCCGCGTCCGGCACCTCGCCGAGCCAGACCTGCCCCGTGCCGAGCGTGTCGGCAAAGCCGAGCCGCGCCCGCGCCTCTTCGAGGTCGAGCCAGCTGGCCGTGCCGAGCGGAACGCCCGGCGGCGCGCTTTCCCCGCCTGCCGGTTCGAGAGCGGAACGCATGAGCAATCGCCTTCGCCGGAAATCCCGCCGAGCTTGGGCAGGACCGGCGCGCCGGTCAATCTGGGCGTTCGGGCCTGTGGATAAGGACGCTTGCGCTCTTGGTCGTCATGCGTAACCCCTGTTACTGTTCCGGAGAACAGGCAACGCAACGATACGCAACCCCCTCAGGCACACATGGTTTACACCCTCGGACAGGCCGCCAAGGCGACCGGCAAAAGCAAGACGACCATTCTCCGCGCCCTCGAAAAAGGCAAGATTTCCGGGGAAAAGAACGAGCACGGCGAATGGGCGATCCAGCCGGTCGAGCTTCATCGCCTCTACCCGCTCGCGGAACAGGGTAACGGTAGCGAAACCGTTCCTGAGGTAACAGGCGAGGAACAGGGGGCTAACACCCAGATCCTGCTCGAAAACCGGGAATTGCGGGCGCGGCTGGAAGCGACCGAGGCCCGCCTCGGCGACGCGCACGACCAGATCGGGGATCTGCGCCGCCGTCTCGATACCGAGGCCGAGGAGCGCCGCCGCCTGACCCTCCTCCTCACCGATCAGCGGACGGCAGCGCCGCCGATACACGTGGAACAAGCACCCCCGGAAGCCCCGCCAAAGCCCAACCGTGGCTTCTGGGGCTGGCTGACCGGTTCCTCCGTCCCGAGGCGCTAGACCCCACTCTCCGGCCATCCTTGGGGCAGGGCGGCGGCATTCCGTGGCTGTCCTGGCCCGTTCCTTCGCTCGCGGCGGTTTTCCCGCGCGCTCTCCAGCCCTGCCTGGCCCACCCATCACCAGCCGTTCCCGATCCTGCCGGACGCGCGGGCGACCGGGTGCAAGGCATCCCAACGTATCCCCGCGAAGGACGGGGCCCGTCGTCGGGAGCCCACCTTGACCCTGCCCGAGCTGCCCGGCGGGCGGACGGTCATCGGCTGGCAATGGAGCCAGCCGGGCAACAAGGAGAGACGAGCATGAAAACCAGCTACCGCAACAACACCGGGCAGGCGGAACCCCCGAAAGGCCCGAAGCCGTCGCACCGCCTCTGGATGGTGATCGACCCGGGGCAGGTGGGGAAACGCGCGGAGTGGAAGGAGATCACCGCTCTGTGGCCCACGTCGCAGGGCGAGGGCTTAAGCGGGGCGATCAGGGCCGGGTTCTTCATCCCGCCAGGTGCCCGCGTCGTGGTCCAGAAGGTGAAGGAGGAGGAGGCTTGACGGCCCGCCTCACCGAACATCTCGACTGGGAGGGCATCGCCCTCTCAGTCACCTTCTGCCCGGACTGGTCCCCGGCGTTCCGGCAAGCCTATGGCCGACCGCTCGCCCATCTGACGGTCGAGAGCGTGGCCCCGACGGGAGCGCCGCTTCCGATCACCGTAACCGGCTATGTCTCGCGCTTCCTGTCTCCGGATGACGTTGCCGCCCATGGAGGCCCGGCAGGCTATGTGCGGGCCTGGCTGGATCATGCGGCGGACGATCCGGCATGGCGGGAGCTGCGGGCAAAGTCCGTCCAGCTTTCCCTGTTCTGAGCCCTGTTTTGCCCCTCGCGAAAGCGGCTGCGGACGGGGGTTGCGCGTACCGTTAACCCCCTGTTCCTCTGCCGGTTCATCGCAGTGTCATTGACCCGTTCCCCGGTTAACCATATCGTAAGCGGGCCGGGTTTATGCTGAATGCAAGATGTGCGGGGTAATACCCGCCCTCTTGGCAAGGGGACCCGCTGCGCGTCCCCGTTGCATCCCCCCGGCATTCCGGCCCGCGTTCGGCAGGTGTGCCGCCCGGGCCGAAGTAGAGGCCTGCGACCCCAGAGCCGGGACGCCTCCCCGGCAGGAGGACGAGCATGGCACGGCGCGAACGCCCGCCCCCGTTATCCATCCGGCTCCCGCCGGAGGAACGGGCCGAGCTTGAAAGCCGCGCGGACAGGGCAGGCCTGTCCGTGGGCGGCTATTTTCG
>WPCK01220775.1_pt1 | contig 16678 bp, 19 predicted proteins | sample 5399851 | NCBI WGS metagenome assembly WPCK01 (sample SAMN12869471, study PRJNA574797) | sludge metagenome | isolation source: wastewater treatment of pH11 | place: China:Beijing | collected 2019-05-20 | reverse complement strand
CCCCGCGATGGTGGCGCCGATGGTCGACGCGGCCGGTGCCGTCTCCGGCTGTCACCTGACATGGATTCATCCGGGCCGCCCCCCCAAATATCGCCCGGCCCTGTTCGGACTGACGGAAGACGGTATCAAGGCGGGCGCGTCGCCATGGCATTCGCGCTACCCGCGCGAGACGCCACCTCCCGCCGACATGCGTCACTACAGGATACTGCCGTCGAAAAAGATGCGCGGCGCCAAGGCGGGAACGCTGATTCCGGTCGCCGGCGTTCCGGAGAAGGCCCGCTGGCTCGGGGCGGAGGGCATCGAAAATGTCTGCGCCATTGCCCGCGTCGATGGCTGGCGCGCAGACACGTTCTATTTCGCCGCCGGCGATCTTGGCAACCTGGCCGGCAAGGCCGCCCATGAAAGCGATTTTTCCCATCCGCGCCCGATTGCCGTCGACCGGTCCGGCCGCCGCTATCGCCCGCGTGTGGCCGGGCCGGTGTGGTCTGGCGATGGAGGGCATTGGATCGGCAGCCATGTCAGGGAGCTCGTCTATGCCGCCGACGGGGATTCCGAGCGCGTCATGACCGCCTCCGCCATGGCGCGCGCCGTCGACAGGGCCCGCCGGCTCGTGCCCGGCATCTCCTGCCATGTGATCTGGCCCGGCGATGGCGACTGGGCCGACCTTCTTTCCGGTGCCGCATGACGAAGAAGCCGAAGCCCGTCGACGACCGCGTCCGAGCCATGATCGCCGATGCGGAACGCGCCGGCGCGGCGCTGCGCGGCGGCGTCGACGACCCGCCTGACGACGATGGCGCAGGCGAGCCGCGCGCCGACATGGACATGGGGCTCGACGCCGACGACGTGCAGTGGTGCGCCGGGCTCGATCACTCCGACACCGACAACGCCAAGCGGCTGATCCGCCATTTCGGCGACGATCTCGTCGTCCTTGCCCAGGAGAAGGCCAAACAGCCTGTCTGGGGGGTATGGACCGGATCGCATTGGGATCTGGCGCTGGGCGCGCCGGCGGCGCTGCGCCTGGCGCAGAGGATCGGCGGCGCCGTGGCGCTCGAGACCGTGTTCATCGGCTACACGCCGGACGAGGAGCGCGCCATCGCCTCGGCGCGATCGGCTGGGCTGTTCGACAAGGACAAGTCGAAGCTGACGCCGGAGGACAGCGACCTTCTCGCCGCCGCGGCAAAGGCGAAGGATTCAAGGAGCAAGCGCATCGACCGCCGCCACGCCCATGCCGTTTCATCGAAGAACAATGCGCGCCTGAACGCCATGCTGGCCTGCGCAGCGCCGCATGTGCTGCGCTCGCCCGACGATTTCAATGCCGACCCGCTGAAACTGGCGACGCGGACGCATACGCTGTCCTTCGCCGTATCCCATGAGCGCCGGCCGAACCCGGATTTCGCCGACCCCGACGTCTCGGCCGAGGATGTGCCGGAATTCGTCGAGACGAAGCGGGTGACGTTCGCGGCTCAAAAGGGCCATGACCGTTCCGACTGGATTACACAGGTCATCCAGGCCGACTATGACGAAGGCGCGCGCTGCCCGAAATGGCGGGCCTTCATCGCCGAGGTCCTGCCGGACGCGCAGGTGGCCGCCCTCGTCCAGCAGGCGGCCGGGCTCGGTCTGCTTGGCGTCACCGTGCAGAAACTGTTCTCCCACTACGGCAAGGGAGCAAACGGCAAGTCGGTGTTCCTCGAGGTCGTCTGCCGGGTGCTCGGCGAATGGTCGGTGACATTGCCGGCCGATTCGTTTTTCGGTGAAAGCCGCGGCGCCGGCGCCTCGACGCCCGACCTGGCTCGCCTCTATGGCAGGCGGCTGCTGCGTGTGAAGGAACTGCCGGCCGGCGAGCCACTGCGCGAAAACCTGGTCAAGGAGCTGACCGGCGGCGAGGCCGTCGCCGTGCGCAACAATTTCGAGGGCTATTTCGACTTCAAGCCGATCTTCGTCGCCCATATGTCGTTCAATGAGCGGCCGGAAATTCCAGGAACGGACAACGGCATCTGGCGCCGCATCGTCGTCGTGCCGTGGCTGGTCACGATCCCGGTCGAGCGCCAGATCGATTTTGAGGAATTCGTCTCGTCCTTCGATGCGGAGCGCTCCGGCATCCTGAACTGGCTGATCGATGGCGCCCGTTCCTTCCTCGAAAACGGCCTGCTGATCCCCGATTCGGTCGCCGCCGAAACGGCGGCCTACCGCAAGGAAATGGACCGCACGGCCGGTTTCTGCGAACAATGCGTGCGGGCCGATCCGGACGGCAAGGTGCGCGCCCGCGCCCTCTATGAAGCCTATGTCAACTGGGCGGTCGACAATGGCGAGACCGCGATCAAGGAAACCCGCTTCGGCAAGGTGATGGCGGGCAAATACAGCCGTGTCGACGGGCGTGACGGCCGCAGCTATCGCGGCATCGCGCTCGTCAACCTGCCGCCGCCGCCGGTCACCGGCGCGAACGACTACGCGGCGCATGCGCGATGATTTCCCTTGACTTCTCCAAAGGGCATCCGCCATCGTCCGCGCCCTGCGCCGCCAGCGCCCCGGACCCCATTAAATCACGGTTCCGTGCCTCCATACCCTCCGCATGTGGAGGGTATGCGGACGGTCGCGGAGCCATGTGCAGGGTCGCAAAAATCAGCCAAGCCATTGATAATAAAGCATATGTGGAGGGTGTGCAGGGTTTCCTCGCGCATAGTGTATTTTACGGGGTGCGGGGGAGAGGAATTTTTCTTTGTAATGCGCGAGGAAACCCTGCACACCCTCCACATATTCCGTTTTTCCACGACATATCAATGATTTATCACTTTCCCCCAACCCACAACAGACCGTCCGCAACTATAAACAACTATAAACGCTAATATAAGGATCGGATGAATGAGAGGAATGGCGATTGAAGCCTTTTTGTCCTGGGCTTTTGGTGAGGAACTGGCGAAGGGCGGCGGGGTCGATGGTGTCGCGGCGGTGGCTTCGGCCTGGGGAAAAATCCAGGGACTGGCCGTGCTTGGGGCGATCGTCGACACGGGTGATCGCCGGGACGGGCCGACCATGTGTCTCGTCGATGGCGATCCCCATCCCGATGCGGTGATCGCCGGCAAGGCCGTCGCGGCTCTTGGCGATCTCGACCTTGAAGTGCCTGACGGCTGGTCGCCGCTCGATGATTTTCCAGAGCTTGGCGATCTTGGTGAAGCGGCCGTCGCCGCAGCGACGGCGCGCCTGCGCAGGTCGCCTGCCAGGTTCGCGCGCTCGGTCGTGGCTCTGGTTGTCGCACGCGCCGTGATCGGCTTGCCTCCAGACTGGTCGATGACCCCGGTTAGGATCGATGTCGCCCGCCACAACGGCGCGCCGGCATGGTTTCGGATGGCGACGGTGCCGGACCGCGCCTCCGGCAAGTCGATGCGCATCGAGGTTGACGGTTATGACCGCAAGCGCCGGCGGCCGTTCCATGACGCCTATCGCAAGCGCGTGCTGTCGCGCGACATCGTCGGCGACGTGATGGCGCGCGCCGATTACCAGATCTGGAGGGCGGCCATGGACATCGTGCGCGATGACATCCTCTCAGGGCGACATGGCGAGCTGAAGGCGCATCGGGTCGGTCCGTGTCTGGCGCCACTATGCCCGTGGGCCGTCGGCGAGTCCTCGGCCCGCGCGCCGCGCGTGTTCGTCCAGGCGAAAGAAACCGCTTGACTCGCGCCGGTTGATTGACATATACGCCAATCGTTGAATTTCGCCCGCCGGGATCGATCGATCCGGGCGGGTTTTGTTTTCGGAGCCAGCCATGCCGAATGTGACATGGAACAGGGCCGAATTCTCCGCCATGCTGGCGCGCGATCTCGGGCGCGAGCTGCCGTGGGCGACCGTCCTGGCGCTGAACGCGACGGGAGAGGACATCCGCAAGGCTGTTCGTGACGAGTGGATACCGCGCTCGTTCGACCGTCCGACGCGCTACACGATCAATTCCTCCCGCCTGAAGCGGGCTTCGAAGGCGATGATGGTCGCCGAGGTGCTGTTCAAGGATACATCGACCTGGTCGATTGACGGTGAGGGGCATTACCTTGTGCCGCAGGTGCGCGGTGGACGTCGCGTCCATACGAGGTTCGAGCAGAGGCTCGTCCGTAACGGCGTCATGCGTGCCGACGAGTACGCCTTGCCAGGCGCTGCCTGTCCGATGGACGCGCATGGCAATGTCAGGGCGGGTGTCCATGCCCAGATCATCACGCAACTCGGCATTGGCGACGCCGGTTACAATTTCTATGAAAGCAAGAAATCGAAGGCTCGCAAGGCCAGGAAGAACGCGGCGCGCTACTTCGTCTCTGATGGGAACGGGCATCTGCCGCGCGGCATCTGGGCGAGGGATGGCCGGCGCGTCAGGCCGGTCTTCATCTTCGCTTCCCGCGCCCCGAACTATCGCATCCGCTTCCCCTGGAAGCAGTGGGCGGAGCGGCTTGCCCATGAGCGTATGCCGATCAATTTCCGGCGCGAGGCGGCGAAACTTCTTGCCCGCCGCAACCGATGAAGGATTTCGGGTCCTTCCTGTCACGGTTAGCCCGCGAGTAATTCGCACCGCGTTGTGGGTCCAGTGAATCTGCGAAACGGGAGCCTAAAGGCGAGCCTAAAACGGCGGCTAAAATGAAACTGCGCAAGGGCGAATTCGCCGACCATATCGGGCGAAGCGCAGGGCGCGTGTCGCAGATGATCAAGGCCGGCCAGATCGGGCCGGAAGCGATCGATGGCGACGGCATGATCATCGTCGAGGTGGCGCTGGAGCATATGCGCGCGCGCCTCGATCCCGTGCAGTCGTCCGGGCTCAATGCATTGCTTGCCGGCGCGACCTCATCGTCGCAGCCGATCCCGTCGGCGCCGGCGTCTTCACAAGGCGTCGCGCGGCATCGACACGCTGAACGGGCGCCAGGACAGCCGGCGACCGACGGGGCGACATTCATGCCGACCGACGGTGATGCGGCGGCGATCCTTCGCGAAAAGCGGCGCCAGGCCGAAATGACGACCGCCAGGATGGAGCGCGACGAGCGTATCGCCGACGGCGTCTACATGCTGACGTCGGAGGCCAGGGCGGCGAAAGCCAAGGTGGCGACATTGATCCTCGGCGCGATCGAGGGCGGTCTGTCCGACGCAGCGAATGCCATTGCCGAACGGTTTCCGGATGTCGGTGGGCGTGACGTGCAATACATCCTCGGCCGCTGGCTGCGCTCCGTGCGCGAGAGGATGGCCGAACAGTTCAAGGCCGAGGCCGCGGCGCACGCCGCGCTGATTTCGGTCGATGAAGACGACGAAACCGGAGAAGACGGGGAGGGCTGATGGCGACGCGCCTGGCCGGCGCGACGCATGCGCTGTTTGCGACGCTGGCGGAAACCGTCACTCCGCCGCCACCGGTCGATTACCTCACATGGGCGAAGGACAATATCGTCTTTTCGCGCGAGGCGTCGCCGGACTTTGCCGGCTCTTACAATGAACGGCTGTTCCCGTTCTGGTCGGAAATTCTTAACGCCCTCGGCGAAGACGATCCATGTCGCCTCGTCACCGTCCAGGGGTCGGCTCAGGTCGGCAAGACCGTGCTCGGCAATGTATTCACGCTCGGGTCCGTCGCGATGGACCCAGGCCTGTTCATGTACGCGCACCCGACGACGGACAACGCCATTCGCTGGTCGCGCACGAAACTCGTGCCGATGCTGCGCGAGACGACGGCGCTGGCCGGGTTGTTTCCGGAGAGGTCGCGCGACAGCGCCAACTCGACGCTCTACAAGGAGCGCGCCGACGGCCGCGGTGCCATCCTGATCACCGGCGCCAATTCGCCGGCGTCCTTGTCGATGATCACGGTTCCGCGGCAGGTCCAGGACGACCTGTCGAAGTGGGACGCCGACAATGGCGCCGGAGATCCGGAAAGCCAGGCGGATTCGCGGTCGAAGGCGGTCTATCGCGCCAAGATCCTGAAGCTGTCGACGCCGACGATCCTACCGGGTTGCCGGATCACGGCGAATTTCGAGTCCGGCAGCCAGGAGACCTATTGCGTCCCCTGTCCCCACTGCGAGCATCTGCAGCCGCTCGAATGGGAGAACATGCGGGAACATCTCGACCCCGACAAGCCGGAGCGGGCCGCGTTCTTCTGCGTGGCGTGCGGCGGCGAAATCCGCGAGCACCACCGCGCCCAGATCGTCCTGCCGGAACATCTCGGCGGCAGGGCAAAATGGGTGGCGCGCTACCCCGAACGCAAGCGCCATCACCGGTCGTTCCGCATCTGGGCGGCGTATGGACCGCTGGAGAGCTGGGAGAACATCGCCCGCGCCTGGTTGCGCGTCAAGGATACCGGCGTCGAGGGCGCCGACAATGACAATGGTCGCGGTCGCGCTGCCGAGCAGGTGTTCCTGAACGACTACGCCGGGATCGCGCTCGAGATCGGCGACGCTGTCGTCGACTGGCAGACGCTGCGCGACCGTGCTGAGGTTCCGGACGCCACCCGCCGCGGCATCGTCCCGCCCGGCGCGGTGTTCCTGACACTCGGCATCGACGTACAGGCTGACCGCGTCGAATGGCAGTTGGTTGGCTGGGGGCGGCATCAGTGGCGCTTCGTCATCGATCGCGGCGTCATCGACGGGGCAAATTCGGAACCCGGAAAGACCAACACCGGCTTCGTCACCGAGCCGGCGATGATGGCGGCGATGGACCGTCTCGCCAGCCGGTCATGGCCGGACGTGCTTGGCAACAGGCGCGGCATCGACCGCATCGCCATCGACGGCAATGCCTGGACCGAGGATGTCTGGGAATGGGCGCGGCGTCATCCTGCGGGCAAGGTCATGATGGTTCGCGGCACGGATCGCGGCCATCTGCTGATCAAGGTCAAGCGCCAGCACAACCATCGCGGCAAGAAACTCCGCTACGCGGCCCGCTTCTTCAACTTCAACGCCTCGGCGCTGAAGACCCGACTCTATTCGTTTCTGAAAAAGGACGATCCGGCGGCACCTGGCTTTGTCGCCTTCGCCTCAGGGCTCGGTGACGACTATTTCGAGCAGTTGACGGCAGAACGCTGGACGCCGGTCAAATCCGGCGGCCGTACCATCTACCGGTGGGAAAACATTCGTCCGCGCAACGAAATGCTCGACACGATGAACCAGGCGGAGGCCGCGGCTCTGCCGCTCGGCGTCCGCTTCATGTCCGACGAGGACTGGGATCGCCACGAGGCTGCGCGATGCTCGCCTCCGCCGCCGGCGCAGATGGACTTCGAGCACATGACCACGGCACCGCCGGCGAACGCCGCGCCGGTGAAGACGGCAAGCCTTGCCGAACAGATTGCCGTCGCCAGGGCGAGGGCACAGGCCGCACGCCGCGGATGAAGGGGAAACGATGCCGACAGCCGAACGAATCGCCGTGCTCGAGGCGCGTCTGGTCGTTCTCGACGATGTCCGTTTCAAGCTGGCGTCCGGGCAGCGCGTGTCTTCGGTCGGCGCCGACGGCGAGAGTGTCCAGTTCGCACCGACCGATCTCGGACGCATCGTCGATGAAATCAACCGGATCAATGCCGAACTCGGCAACGCGGTGACAAGGCGCCCGCGGGCGCGTGGCGTGGTGTTTCGATGAAATCGGTTCTCGATCACAGCGGCAATCCGGTGTCGCCCCGGACGATCGCGTCCATCCGCCAGCGTGCATCGATGTCGGCGGCCTATGAGGCGGCGTCCTACGATCACCCGGCGCTCGCCAACTGGCGTCCGTTCAACTGGTCAGGGCAGGGCGCACAGTCCTACGGTCGCGATTTCATCGCCGCGCGCATCAACGATCTCGTGCGCAACGATGGCTGGGCGTCCGCCGCGACCTCGCGCTTCGTCGACGAGACGGTCGGGTCCGGATGGTCGCTGAATTCGTTGCCGAACGCGGCGACGCTCAACCTCGACCAGGACCAGGCGGATGACATCTCCGACCAGATCGAGGCTCTCTGGGAGGATTTCTGGGTCAATGATGCCGGCATGTGGTGCGACGCCGAACGCATGGCGAACGGTGCAGGCATTCTCGGACTCGCCATGCGTCATCGCTTCGTCGATGGCGAGGCCGCCGCCCATATCGTCTGGCGCGGCGACGGGAGCGGCACGCCCCTGGCACCGACTGGCTGGGGGACATGCGTTCACGTCATCGATCCGGCGCGCGTGTCGAACCCGAGCGGACGACAGGATTGCGATGTCCTGCAGCAGGGCGTTGAAATCGACGAATGGGGTGCCGCGACCGGTTACTGGGTACGCCGCCGTCATCCCGGCGATACCAATGGCTGGTCAGGCACCTTCCAGTGGGATCACGTGCCTCGCGACATCGATGGCCGCCCGAACTTCATCCTGACCGGCGAACGCAAGCGCGCCGGCGAACGCCGCGCCGTCGCCGACCTCGCGGCGACGATTCGCGAGCACCGGCAGGTCAGCGACATCAACGATTACGAATTGCAGGCCGTGGCGCTGAACGCCGTCCTCGCCGCCTTCGTGACATCGCCCTTCGACCTGGAGGAACTGTCGGAAACCTTCGATTCCGGCAATCTTGCCGGCGCCCTGAAGGCTTATGAGGACACGCAGACAGCTTATTACAAGGAGGCGCCGATCCGTCTGCCCGGCGGCCAGGTGAATTTCCTGCGCTCTGGCGAGGATGTCCGTTTTTCGAAGCCAGAGCATCCGAACGCGAATTTCGAATCGTTCTTTCGCCAAGCGCTGCGAAAGATCGCCTCGGCGGTCGGGCTGACCTACGAAATGCTGACCATGGACTGGTCGCAGGTCAATTATTCGTCGGCGCGCGCCGCCATGCTGGTCATCTACCGCGCGCTGAGCGCGCGCAAGGATGCCTTCGCCGCCGGCTTCATGGCGCCGATCTATCACGCCTGGCTGGAGGAGGCCTTTGACCGGCGCTTGATCAAATTGCCGGCCGGCGCCCTGTCGTTCGAGGCCAATCCGTCGGCGTGGTCGCGGGCGGAATGGATCGGTCCCGGCCGCGGCTGGGTCGATCCGGAAAAGGAAGCCAAGGCCGCGGCCCTGCGCATGGCCTCCGGTGTGACCACGCTTCGTCAGGAGACGGCCGAGCAGGGCGGCGACTGGAAACGCAACATCCTGCAGCGCAAGCGCGAGCAGGCCTTCGCCGCCGCTCATGGCGTCGACATCAACGGCGCCGCCACTGTCTGGTCCGCCGCGGCGCGCGCGCCGATCGTCAACAGCGACAAAGGGGATGGGGAATGAACCCGGCGATGCCGAATCTTGCCGCCCGCGCTTTCGGAGCGCCGCTGATGGCGGAGCCGGTGCGCGCGCGCCTGTTCGCGCAGGCGCTCGGCCCGCGCATTCTCGGCCAGTCGGTGACGGTGGTCGGCGACGTCAACATGGGCGTGCTGGACGAGCGCATCCGTGAACTTCGCGATGGCTGGACGGGCGAGAAAATCTATCAGGGTCCGCGGCGTTTGCGTGACGATGTCGGTTTTGTCGAGGTCGAGGGTGCTCTGGTCAACAAGGGTGCATGGCTTGGCGAGAGCTGCGGCATGACCTCCTATGAGGCGATCAGCCTGCAGGTCGATGACATCGCCGCAGACTCGTCCATTCGCGCCGTCGTTTTCGAAATCGATTCCTATGGCGGCGAGGTCGATGGTTGCTTTGCCTGCGCCGAGCGTATCGCGGCGCTGTCGGCGGCCAAGCCGACCATTGCCATCCTGACCGATCACGCCTGTTCCGCCGGCTATCTGCTGGCGTCGGCCGCGCGCACCATCGTCATCCCGCAAACCGGGCTCGCCGGTTCGATCGGGGTGATCTCGCTGCATGCCTCCTATGCGGTCGCCCTGGAAAAGGCGGGGATCGCCGTGACCGTGCTGCGCGCCGGCGAAAGGAAGGCGCGGCCGACAGAATTCGAGACAATGACCGAGGCGGAATATGCCGAGGCTGTCGCCGAACTCGAGGAAATGCGCGTCGAATTCGCCGACGCCGTCGCCCGCCATCGCGGCGGGCGCATGACGAAGGACGCGGCGCTCGCCACCGAGGCCGCCGTTTACCGCGGACAGAAGGCCGTCGATATCGGCCTTTGCGACGCGGTCGCCTGGCCGCGGGACGCGCTCGCCGCGTTCCTCGCCGAACTGGACGCGACCGCGTCCGCCTGAAAACCGAAAGAGGACAAGACATGAGCCTGCGCGAAGCAATCATGCGCGCGGTCGGCAATGGCCGCCGCGTTGAAGATGCCCCGTCGCCAGACGACGAGGACAAGGACAAGCCCGCCGCCGAAGGCGACCAGCCGGTCGACGACGAGGACAAGCCGGAAGCCGAGGACGATCCGGAGAAGGACAAGGAACCGTCGGCTGAAGGCGACGATCCCGATCCCGAACCGGATGGCGATCCGGACGACACGAAGGACATGCGCGCGGCGCGCCGCGCCGAGCGCGCCCGCATCGCCGCCATCCTGACGGCGCCGGGCGCAGAGGCCAATCCGGGCCTCGCGGCTCATCTCGCCTTCAAGACCGACGATCCGGCGCCGAAGGCCATCGCCGCGCTGGCCGCTTCGTCGCCGGCCGGCGGCAGTCTGGCCGGCAGAATGGCTGCGGCGAACCAGCCGAAGCTCGGGTCGAGTGCGTCGCCGAGCGCTGCCGGTGACCGCGCATCGCGCATCGCCGCGGCGGCCGGATCCATGATCAATCGCCGCCGCGGCGGCCACAAAGGGGAGTAAAACGCCATGGGCGTCAACACCGCATCCTATACGCCGGGCGACATGTACCTCGGCAACTATCCGCTGGCTGTCCGCGGCGTCACCGTGGTCTCCGGCGCCGGCGTCCTCGTCCGTGGCACCGTGATCGGCAAGATCACGTCCGGCGGCAAGTACCAGACGGCGCTCGCTGCCGCCTCCGACGGCTCGCAGACGCCGCGACTCATCCTTGCCGAGGATGTCGACGCGACGTCGGCGGATGTCGCCGCCAAGGCCTATTGGTCCGGCGATTTCGACTCCACCAAACTCACCTTCGGCACCGGCATCACCGCCGCCGCTTTCGAGGCGGCGCTGGATACCGCCGGCCTGCCGATCTTCATCAAGACCCCGGTCTAAGGAGAACCGACCATGCCCACTTATTACAACACGGCCCAGGTCGTCGCCGCCTCCAAGGCCCTCGACCGGTTCACGCCCTGGCTTCGCAACACGTTTTTCGGCAATGTCGTCCAGTTCGACACCGAGGAAATCCTGTTCGACAAGCTCGGCCGCCGGCGCGCCATCGCGCCGTTCGTCTCGCCGAACATCCCCGGCAAGGAACGCGCGCAGCGCTCGCGCTCCGTGCGTGCCTACACGCCGCCCTATGTCAAGCCGAAGACGTCGATTTCGCCCGGCGACGCCAAGGCGCGCATGGTCGGAGAGCAGTATGGCGGCGCGTTCTCGCAACTCGACCGCTTCGACCAGCTCGTCATGCAGGCGCTGGCCGATCACGACGAGGAAATCTCCGGCCGCGAGGAACTGATGTGCGCCCAGGCGCTGACGACCGGACAGGTCGTGGCGGTCGGCGACGGCATCAAGGATACCATCGCCTTCGGCCGCGACGCGGCGCTGACCGTGGCGCTGACCTCGACCGCGCGCTGGGGTGAGACCGGAGTCGTGCCGCTCGACGATCTGCGTTCCTGGGGGCGCCTGATCGGCCAGAAGTCCGGCGCCGTCGCCCGCGACGTGGTCATGGGCTACTCGGCGGCCGAACTGTTCATGAAGGACGCGGATATCCGCGCCATCCTGGACAATCGCCGGCAGGCCGGCGGAGCGCTGGAAATGGCGGCCGGCGCCTCCGGCGGTGAGGGAGATGTCGCCGCGTTCCTCGGCAGCATCGGCAATTTCCGGTTCTGGGAATACACGCAGACCTATGTCGACGATGCCGGATCGACCCAGCACTTCTGGCCTGCCTACGGCGTCGGACTGATCGGCGCGGACATGGCCGGCACGATGGCCTATGGCGCGATCCAGGACCGCAAGTCACTGCTTCCCGAGCAGCGCTTCGCGACGGAATACGACGAGTTCGATCCGTCGCGCACGATCGTGCTGACCCAGTCGGCGCCGCTGCCCGTGCCTGTCGTTCCGGACGCCTCGTTCTTCGCCACGGTCCGCTGACGGCAGATGAAGCCACGCCCGGCGGTCGACACGGCCGCCGGGCCTTTCACGAAAGGATTCGATCATGGCCGAAAAGGTCACCGCGAAGATCAATGCAACGCTGCATGCCGGCTCGGAGCCCATGCCGCCGCTGACGCCGGTCAAGATGGACCGGGAGGATGCCGAACGCCTCATCGCCGTCTTCGGCGGCGAGATCGAGGCATCGCGCAGCGGCAAGGCGCCAGCGAAGTCCGAAAAAGTCGCGCAGATCGCCGCGGCCGAGCGCGCGGTCACGGAAGCCGCCGATGCCCTCGATGTCGCGATCAGGGAAGGCGATGGCGTCGCTGCGGGCGATATCGATGCGACCGCCAAGGCGGCGGCGTCCATTGCTGCCGCCGAGAAAGCGCTTGCTGACGCCGAGGCCGCGCTCGCCGCGCTGAAGGCCTGACGCCATGGCAGGCGGATTGATCCGAGCCGCCTTTCCCGTCCGGACGCTCGACGCGGCCGGACGGGAGGTGGCTGCCGACCACGAGGCGGAATACACGCCCGTCAAGGCGGCCGAATTCACCGCCCGCTTCGGCGAGACGCCGGCGGAGCGACGCGTCACGCCGCCAAAGGCAAAGACGCGCGCGGGCGACACCGACTGACATGGCAATCCCGCCCCATCCCGTCTTCGCCGACATGAACCGCGCCATTGTCGATGCCCTCGGCTTCGATTGCACCGTGGCGCTGCCGTCAGGGACGGTGACGGTGAAGGTCAAGGCGCGGGCGCCGTCAGGCACGCTGTTCGCCGACGGCGGCGCCGGCCAGCCCGGAGCGACCGGGCGCCTGACCGACGCGGTGTTTGTCGAGTCCGACGTTCCCGGCCTTGCCGATGGTGCGATCGTGACCATCGGTGGCGCAAACTGGGTCGTGCGCTCGCCGCTGCCGGACGGTCGCGGCAAGGTTCGCTGCGACCTGGAGGCCGCCTGACATGACCCATGTCCGCAAGGATCTCCGTGACGCGGTCAAGGCGGCGCTCGATGCCGCGAAACCGACCGGCTGGACGGTCGCGGCCGATCGCGGGCGCATGCCGGACGCCATCGGCTTTCCGTGCGTGACCATCGGCTTTGCCATGGAGTCGGCGGAGCGCCGCGGCCGGCCCGACAAGCCTGACATGCGCACGATCAGGCTGGAGGCAACGATCTTCGTTGCCGGCGCTTCGATCGACGACGCGCTCGACGACGGCTGCGCCTGGGTGGAGAAGGCGCTCGGCGCCGATCCGACCTTCGGCCGCGTCGCCGAGGATTCCATCTATCGCGAGACTCGCCTCGACATCTTCACCGGAGGCGACCAGCCCGCCGGGCGAGCGGTGATCGCCTGTGACATCCGCGCCGCCAAGGCGCTTGCAACCTTCTGATTTCCGAAAGGGGAAACGATCATGGCGACTGTTCGTGGCAGGGAACTCATCATCCAGAAGCCGACCGGCTCGCCGGCGCCGAACGACTGGGCCAATGTCTGCGGCGTCGACAAGGCGACGCTGACGATCGAGAACCAGATCATCGAATCGAAGCGGGCGGTCTGCACCGACCGCACGGCAGCCCCGGTCTATTCGCGCAAATACGGGGCGCAGACCATCAAGTTTGCCATTTCAGGCGCCTGGGATGACGATGCCAATGGCAAGGTCATCGCCGATGCCTGCCGCGGCCAGACCGCACTGACGGGCCATCGCGTCATCGTCCCCGGCGACGGCACCTATACCGGCGACTGGCTCGTCACCGACGGTAATTTCGACGGCGATCTCGACAACGACCTGCAGGCGTCGTGGAACCTGGTCAACACCGGCGCCATCACCTATGTCGCAGCCTGACGCCATCAACCCGTGGCGGGGCGAGCGCGCGCTCGTCCTGTCCGGCATGACGTTCACGCTCGCCGCGACCATGGACACGGTTGCGCGGCTGTTCACAGCCTTCGGCGCGACCACGCTGGCCGATCTTGGCGAGCGTATCATGGCGCGCAGCCCGGCCGAGGTCCAGAAGGGCCTTGCCGTGTTTCTCGGCGACGCGGGCGCGGCGGACGCCATGAGACTCGCGGAGGGGTTCGACGGACTGACGCGGATCGCCGCGGCGCTGGTCGGCGCCGTTTCAGGCCTGACGCCGGACGAGGAGGACGCGGCAAAAAAAGCCGAGGCCGCCCGCGCGCAGGACGCGAAGCGGGCGGCGCTCGACCTGATCGCGGCGGCGATGGCGCGCCGGAGTTCGGACGAATTCCCTTCACCGAATGGATGAATTTCGCCGGCGGCGTGCTGCGCTGGTCCGCGGATGAATTCTGGACCTGTCCGCTCGCCTATTTCCGCGCCGCCCATGAGGGCTATGCGCTGTCGAAGGGGATCCGCAAGCCGGTCATGCCGGAGATGCGCAAGGGTCGCCTGAAGGAGCTTTACGCCAAGGCCGACGCCATGGCCGCGGCCATCCGCCAGAAGGAAGCCGCTCATGGCGCGTGATGATCTCCGCTACCGGATCGGCGCCGACACAGCCGGTTTCGACGCGGCCAGAAAGAGAATCGAGGCCGGCGCTGCGCAGACGGCCGGCATCCTGAACCGGTCGATGGGCGCCCTGTCGCTCGGCGGGCGCGGCGGTCTGGCTGGCATCGCCGCCGCCGCCGGGATCGGTGAAGCGGTGAAATCGGTCACTGGCCTTGTGCGCGAGATCGACGAAACGGCGCGCGCCGCGGCGAATGCCGGCGTCAGTTTCGAGGTATTCCAGGAACTGCAATACGTCCTGCGCAAGGCCGGTGGCGACGGCAACAACCTCGCCTCGGCGCTGAAGGAAATGACGACGCGGTCGGCCGAACTGGTCCGCACCGGCGCCGGGCCGGCCAAGGACGCGATGGAGGCGCTGGGCTTCACCGCCGCCGACCTGACGGCCATGCTGGCCGAGCCCGACCGGATGCTGGAAACGGTGATCGGGCGCCTGAAGGCGCTCGACCGCGCCTCGCAGGTAAAATTCGCCGAGGACATTTTCGGAAACCAGGCCGGCGAGGATTTCGTCCGCCTGCTCGACCAGTCGATCGGTTTCATCGGCGACATGCGCAATGAGGCGCGGGCGACCGGGGCAATCTTCGATGACAGCATGGTCGACGCCGTGCACAGGCTTAATCGCGCCTGGGTCGATTCGACGACTTATGTCGATTCGTGGCTGCGCCCGGCTGCGATCAACCTGCTCAATGTCCTCGTCCGCATCGCTGATGTTTTCCGCGACATCGAAAACATGTCGCGCGGAGGTCTGGAGTCCGGACTGGCTGATGCCGGCCAGCGGCGACTCGAGATCGAAAATCGAATCCTGCAATTGCGGGAGGAGCAGCGGGCGAACGCCTCGGCGCTGGCGCAGGCCGAAAACCGGATCATCGACGGTCAAATCGCTGAACTGCAGTCGAAGCTCGCCGCCGTTTCGGCGGAGGAGAAGCGCATGCTTGATGCGCTCGACCATCGCGACACCGAGGAAGCGACGCCGGCCGTCACATGGCAGAAAACCAAATTCGAAAACCCTGACGCCGCGGCGGACAAGGCCGCGGCGGCGCGCGAAAAGGCGATGAAGGCGACGGAGCGCGAGCGCCAGGCCGTCCTCGACCTGATCGACGCGCTGGAATACGAATTGTCGGTCGTCAGCCTGTCGGACGACGAGAAAGAGCGCGAGAACGCCGTGCGCCGCGCCGGAACCGCCGCCACGGCGGCGCAGCGCGAGGAAATCCGTCAACTCATCGCGGCGCGCCAGCGCGAGGAGGCGGCGATCAAGGCGACCGCCGATGCGGAAGAACGCCTGCGCGACATGACGGAGGAGTGGGCCGACCGCCTGTTCGACGTTTTCGGCCAGATCGCCGACGGCACCTTCGACGCCAAGAAGGCCCTGGCCGGGCTGCTGACCGAACTGGCAAAGGCGCTGCTGCTCGGCAAGGGACTGTTCGCCGGGCTGTTCGACAGCACGGGCGGCGGGGCGCTGACATCGATCCTGTCGGCCGTTCTCGGCGGCATTGCCGGCAAGGCGTCCGGCGGTCCCGTGTCCGGCGGCACACCTTACCTCGTCGGCGAGGCGGGGCCGGAACTGTTCGTTCCGAGCACGTCGGGAACGATTGTCCCCAATGGCAGTCTCGGGGCTTCGTCGCGCCTGTCCATCGACGTTGAGCCGTCCGAGCTCTTCGTCGTCAAGGTCAGGCAGGTTTCCGGCAGCGTCACCGACGAAAAGCTGAAGGCGCGCGACGCCTCATCGCCGGCGCGCGTGACCGCGGCGATCCGCGAGGCGAGGACAAGGAACATGTTGCGATGATTTCCTTTCCGCGTGACCTTCCCGCCGGCATCGGGTTCGAGCCGGCGCGGTTCCGACTGTCGGAATCCATCCAGGCGACCGCATCCGAGGGCGGGGCCCTTGCGCATGCCGAGACGGCGACGCCCGTCTGGGGCATCCGCTTCACGTCCGAGCCGCTGGACGAGGGGCAGGTGCAGGAAATCGAAGCCTGGCGTGAAACCCTGCGCGGCGGCATCAACCGCGTTCTGGTGACGCAGAACGTGACCTGCCGGCCAAAGGCGCATGACGCCGTTGCCAATGCCGCTCCGGCGCAGACCGCCGGAACGGTCGATTCCGTTTCCGGCGCATCG
>WPCK01100484.1_pt1 | contig 16689 bp, 15 predicted proteins | sample 5399851 | NCBI WGS metagenome assembly WPCK01 (sample SAMN12869471, study PRJNA574797) | sludge metagenome | isolation source: wastewater treatment of pH11 | place: China:Beijing | collected 2019-05-20 | reverse complement strand
TTGCCGGGGTCGCGACCATGGCTCACTGGCTCAAGGGTTCCGGAGGGACGATGGGCTTCAACGATTTCTACCAGCCTGCCAACGATCTGGAAACAGCCGCGTTGCAGGAAGACAGTGTCGCAGCGGGTCGATTGCTCGACTGGATCAGCGCTATTCACCGGGCGATTGATATCGGCGATCCGGCCTCGCCGCCCTCCCGCTCCAACTGAACCAACTCAAGCCGAAGGCAACTCCAGGCATCCGGGCCGCATCCGGCGCGAAAATGACAACAAACATGTCCCTTCAGCAGAATACACAACCGATCGCACCGTTGCCCGCGGCGCCACCGAAAGTCAAAAGCGGATTTCGGCCGCACCGTTTTGAGGAATCCCTTGCGCGCATCAAGTCATCGCGCATCATGATCGTGGATGATGACCCGCTGTTGATCAAGGTCGTCAGCCGGCTGCTGCAGAACGAGGGCTATACCGAATTTCTGCCGGTCCCGGATTCGCGCGAAGCCATGCACGAGATCAACATGCATTCGCCCGATCTGGTCTTGCTGGATATCCAGATGCCGCATGTTTCCGGCATGGACATCATGCGGGCGCGCCAGTGCCTGACGGTCGCCCAGTTCATTCCCTTTATTATCCTCAGTTCCTCGCATGACGCGTCCACAAAGCGGCAGGCACTCGAACTCGGCGCTTCCGAGTTTCTGAACAAGCCGGTCGATCCGAGCGATCTGAAGGTCAGGGTCCAGAACGCCTTGTTGGTCAAGGCTCATCAGGACCACCTTGCCAATTACGCCATGGAGCTGTCCCGACAGGTTGAACTTCGGACTGCCGAGCTGGAAAGATCGCGTGAGCAGATCATTCATTGCCTTGCAAAGGCCGCTGAATTTCGCGACAACGATACCGGCAAGCACGTTGTTCGCGTGGGCATGTACTGTTCCATTATTGCCGAACAACTCGGATTTGATGCCGGATTCTGCCGCCGGATCGAACTGGCTGCCCAGCTCCACGACGTCGGCAAGATCGGCGTACCGGACAGCGTCCTTCTCAATCCTGGAAAACTCGATGAAGAGTCCTTCCTGATCATGCAACAACATTGCGATCTGGGATGCTCGATCATCGAGCCGCTGGCCCGCCATGAAATCGAACACCTCAAACAGCATTCGCCCGATGGAAGCCTTACCAGATCCGATCAGCAGTCATCGTTGTTGATCATGGCCGCCAACATCGCCAAAACACACCACGAGAACTGGGATGGAAGCGGCTACCCCAATGGCCTTTCCGGGAATCAGATTCCCATTGAAGGCCGGATCACTGCCGTCGCCGATGTCTACGATGCCCTTTCCAGCGTGCGACCCTATAAGACCGCTTTTGATCGCGAAAAATCGACCGCAATCATCCTTGGCGAATCCGCACGACGCCTGGACCCGGCGGTTGTCGAAGCCTTCCTCGCGCGAATCGCCGATATTGAACAAGTCCGCACAACCTTTGCTGACTGAATTCGCTCACGTCGACTCATTCCGGGTCGGATGCCTTGCGCCAGTCCGGTTCTGCACAAGAGCCGTGAACGATCGGTTGTTGCACCAGCGGAAAGCGTAACGATCCCCCGGACAAGCCGGGGGCATTTGAGATGCATAGTGGGGCATACCGGTTTGTAGCTGAAAACGCAACAATCCCCTAGGCAAGCCAGGGGCATTGAACCGAATCCCGCAGGCTCGACCTGCGGATCGTTCGGCTTCACGCTAAACCGCAAAGGCGCCCGGAATTCATCTTCTTCGAAGCCCGCAGGCTCGACCTGCGGATCGTTCGGCTTCCCGCTACTTCGCAAGAGCCTTCAACCCTTTCATTTCTCCCGCTCCACAGCTCGCCTGTTCATAAAACAGGATTTACGATTGGCGATAATATTGCGTTATTTCCGCGGAATCGGGGATCGGGGATCGCTGGTGTCCGTATTCATCGGGTTCCCGCACTGGCCAGCTGACGTACGCGGCGTTCCGCGCAACGTTTCACCTCCCGGAAGGGCTGTCGTGCGTTTCTACAGCGGCTGCCGACCGGAGATTGCGTCAGTAAGAACTTCCCGGTTGGTGTTCTCGAGCATGCTCCCCGATGTGATCCCGCGGGCAAGACGCGACAGGCGAACGCCAGACTCCTGCAACCGGTTCGAGATCAGCAACGCCGTCCCGTCCCCTTCAACGGTCGGGTTGGTTGCCATGATAACTTCGCGGTACTGACCCTCCCGAACGCGGTCGACGAGTGCATCAATCGTCAACTGATCCGGCCCGATATTGTCTAGCGGCGAAACTCTTCCAAGCAGGACGTGGTAATGGCCGCGGTAGGACCCCGAATGCTCAATCGCCGTTAAATCGCGAGGCTGCTCGACGACGCAAAGAAGTTTCGCGTCGCGAGTCGCATCGCGGCAAACGGCACATAGCTCCTGTTCGGCCAGGTTAAAGCACTGGCTGCAATACCGGACATTCTCCCGAACAGTGCGTATCGAATCGGCGAGCGCAATCGCTTCCGAGGAATGCACACGCAGCAAGTGCCAGGCAATTCGCTCGGCAGACTTTCGTCCAATTCCCGGCAACTTCGCCAAATGTTCGACAAGATCGGCAACCGATGCAGTCAGTTCGGTCACAACCATCACCCCCGGCTTTCCTGGTCTCCTCCATGGGACAAGTACTGTTCCATGAGCTGATCCATTCCGGGCAGGGAGATACCACCTGTGACATCGCGCATGGCTTCGACATGAAGTTGCCTCGCCCTGGCCAGCGCCTGGTTGATGGCGGCGGGGAGCAAATCCTGCAACATTTCCCCGTTGCCGGATTCGATCAGGTTCGGTTCGATCGTTATGGTCGTAACCACGCCAAGCCCGTTGGCCTCGACACGGACCATGCCGCCACCGGCTTCGCCCAGAACCTTTCGCTGCCGGAGATTTTCCGTCACTTGATTGAGCTTGCCGGACAGCTCGCCCGCATTCCGCATCAGCGATGCGATATTGCCAAGTGCTCCCAGTCCCTTGAACATGGTTTGTTCCTCTCCCGTCGAGTCCGCCCGAAAAATGTTATTATAGCGCGTCCCGCCAAAACGGGAATGTGCGAGCCCGGCTCAGGCCTTCGGCGGCGGCTTGACCAGCTTGATCTCGCCGTCAAACAGCTCGACGGCCTTTCGCACGAATTCGTTCTGCTCGGCCTGCCGAATTCGCTGGCGATTCGTGATCATGGCCGGCTGGGGAACCGGTGCCGGTTCGCTTTTTTCCGCCGCAATGAACTCCAGGCGAAACGATCGCCCGGAGGCCTTTTGTAACTGTTGTTCAAGCCGCTTTTTTGGCTCAGGCCGATTACACAGCCCGGCATCATAGACACTGCGAAGTGTGACGACCACCCGGTCCCCTTGCAGCGCAATATGATCAAAATGTCCCGCCGCCTCGGTAATCACATCCCGGGATTCGGAAAGAAGCCGCTTCCACGACGCCGACAGATCCGACGAATCCCAGATTGCCGGCGGCGCCCCGGACGCGATCATGGCCCCCGGGTTCGCAGGCTGCGCCGAAATCGCTTCATCGGCGGTCAGCGGTTTTTTTTTTGACTCGGTTGGCGGCGAGGGAGACGCGGTCACTCCTGGAACAGCGACGGTAACGGGTCCCCCCGAATAAAGCTGCTCGATCAGCTTCGGAACAAGGTCGAGATTTTGCAAATGGCAGCATCGCACAACCGCCGTTTCGACGATTACCCTCCCCCATGTCGAATGCCGCAATCGAACCAGCGACTGGTCGAGCACCTGCAAAATGGCCAGAACACTTTCCACTCCCGTTGAACCGGCAATCTGCCGCAACGCCTCCATATCGTCGGGAGCAGTATGCAACATGAGTTCCTGACCGCAGCCGGTGAGGACGGCCATGAGGTCCCGAAAAGTGCCCAGCAATTGCTCCGCGAGCTGGCCGGCATCGACACCGGATTCGACACCCTTGTCGACGAGTCCGAGCGCCGCCGAAGCATTTCCGGCAGTAATGGCCGCCGCCAGTTCCAGAACGAGGGAGTTGTCGGCGGTGCCGAGAAGTGCGTGAATGTCCTGAACGCCAATCCGGCCGGTGCCGTAGGAAAGGAGTTGTTCCAGCAGGGACTGGCTGTCCCTCATCGAACCCCCTGCCCGTCGCGCGAGCAACTCAAGCGCCGCATCGTCGACTTCGCGATTCTCGTTTTCCACGATGAAACGGAGCCGGTCGACGATATCCTTGTTCCGGATGGGAGGGAAATCGAATCGCTGACAGCGTGAAAGCACCGTCACCGGAATTTTCTCGGCGTCTGTCGTACAGAAAATGAACTTGACGTGCGAGGGAGGCTCTTCCAGCGTCTTCAGCAAGGCATTGAAGGCTTGCGTCGTCAGCATGTGAACTTCATCGATGATGTAGATCTTGTATCGCGCTCGCGCCGGCCGCACATTGACGTTGGCACGCAATTGGCGTATTTCGTCAATCCCGCGATTGCTGGCGCCGTCGATTTCGATGACATCGACATCTTCGCCATGGGCGACCGACTGGCAGACATCGCATTCACCGCAGGGATCCAGCGTTTGCCCGGCAAGGCAATTCAGGCACTTGGCAAGAATTCGCGCGGTGGAAGTCTTGCCGACGCCCCGCGCGCCGGTGAACAAATAGGCGTGTCCAACGCGGCCTTGCAGAATGGCATTGCTGAGCGCAGTTGCCACCTGGGACTGGCCGACCAGTGAGGCGAATCGATCGGGCCGGTATTTCAGCGCAACAACTTGATGGTGTTCGCTCGAGGCCATGGAAATCGATTCCGATCTGAAGAAAGGCGACTGCCTGCCAGTGGGCCCCGCACAAGAGTACCCCGCTTATGGCTGCTCCATATTTCAGGCCTGACCAGGTTCACGGCTCCCCCTCGCGGAGCCCGCTGCCAGGCAGTCGCCGGGAGACCATTTGTACGTGAAGCCGGCCCATTCGTCAAATGGCCGGAAAAAAGCCATAAAAGTAGTACGATTGGCAGGCAGTCAGGTAGCTGAATTCGCAAGAATTCAGCCGGGCATGAATTCAAGCGTGCTGAAAACGAACGCGGCAAGATCTGAGCTCTTGCGAATTCAGCTACGCGCAAAACGATCTGAACTCTTGCGAGTCCAGCTACGCGCAACATGATCTGAACTCTTGCGAATTCAGCTACGCGAAAGAAGTCAATCGTCCCAGTCGACGAGCCCTTCGCTGACCTGGCGGAGTTGGGCCAGCACTCGCGATTTGGCGACGTAAACGGCATTGGCCGTCATTCCAAGTTCTGCCGCTGCCTGCTCGGGTGTTTTTCCCTCAATCGTCACCGCGGAGAATGCAGCCCAGGTCGATTCGCGAATCGAAGGGCGAATCTTCTCCAGCAGCCGCTGCAAGATGTACTGGTCGTGTTGCTGGTCCCAAAGCTGCGACACGTTGCTGACCGGGTCCTCCAGTTCATGCAAAACCTGGCCAAACTCCGTTCCGCCGATCGCTCCGCCGCGTTGAAGGTTTTTGCGACGGTAATTTTGCCAGCAATAAACGGTAATCGTCTTGAGCCAGTTGCGGAATGAGCCGGTCCGGTTCCGCTGGAATTCGGGAAGCCGTTTCAAAACGACCGACATGACTTCCTGGGTGACGTCGTCCCGTTCCTGCTCCTTGACATTATGCGTCCCGAGCCAGATGCGGATCAGGGGCTGGTAAAGGTCAATGAATTCATTCCACGACCGGGAGTTGCCATCGGCCTGCAGGGAATTCAGGAAACTGATCGAAGTGTCGGTCATAGCTCCATTCTTGGGCTCACGCGTTTTTTAATGGCCCTAATTGGCTGAAACGAAGGAATTAGCAGCGACAAAGCCGGATTTTTCGTTCTCCTACTCAGCCGAAGGCGGTACTCGTAGTATCTTCCGATATCTCCCCACAGTTGAACAGTACGGTTAAGCTCTCTCTCAGGGCGTTGTACGTTCTGAACGTCGTGTAGATCGTTTACTCGTGGATCTGAAGATCGTCGAGTAGCTGGATCGCAGGACGTTCTCTTTTTAAACCCGAACCGTTGCAGGAGCGGCCGGCCAGTTCGGCCAGCTCGAATATTACTAGGATGGGATGAAATGAGCATTCAGGAAGTCAACGTGTATGTTGGTGTCGATGTCGCTGCCAAACATTTGGACCTCTACGATCCACGTACCGGAAACGGTGAGCGAATCAGGAACGATGTCGAGGCAATCAGCAAATTCCTTGATCGGTGGAAAGGGAGGCGTGACGTTGTTTTCGTGATGGAAGCAAGTGGCGGCTACGAGTCTCTTTTTGTCGCCAAACTGGCCGATGCCCAAATCGCCTGCGCAGTGGTCAACGCTCGCAGAGTTCGGGAATTTGCCCGAAGTATGGGGGCTGACGCCAAGACTGATGAGATTGATGCCCGAATGATTTCGAAGTTCGCCTCGGTTGTCAAACCAGTGTTGGTGGCAGCCCAGACTGATGATGAACGAAAGCATGCGGCACTCGTAACGCGACGTTCGCAATTGGTCGATCTGATCACACAGGAAAAGAATCGCCTCAGGCAAACATGGGATGCGGATGCGACGAAGAGCGTTCAAAACACGCTCAAACACCTTGAAAAGGAGCTCAAAAGCGTTGATGACAAACTCGTGAAAATGCTCAAGGCGGATGAGAAAAACAAACGCAAGATCGAGATTCTCCAATCAGCCAAGGGAATTGGAGACGTTTCTACATCGGTGTTGTTGGCTCATCTTCCGGAACTGGGCCACCTCAATCGCGAGCAGATCGCCAAACTGGTCGGGGTCGCGCCCATGAACCGGGATTCCGGAGGAACCAGCGGCAAACGCTTCATCATGGGCGGGCGAGGCAATGTGAGATCCATACTTTACATGGCGACTCTTGTCGCGATTCGTTTCAACCAAAAAATCAAAGCCTTCTACATCCATCTCAAGGCCAGGGGAAAAGAATCGAAAGTCGCGATCGTCGCCTGCATGAGGAAGTTCATTACTACGCTGAACTACCTCATCAAAACCAATCAGGTATGGGAAACAAAATGAGCGTGGAACCCTGAAGCGCCACGCTCGCGATGACTTCCCATCGACAGGACTATCCCTTCCAGGGTTGTGTCCCCACAGAGCCCTGGTCCGTTTCGCCCTGCGCCAACATTCAATCACAAATCGTTGGCAAACAACAGATGAGTTCCCGAGCCCATGCCTTGGAAAATCCCGCCGCACAGGGCCCAGCCAACAATTACATTCATTTCGTTGGTGTACCCCGGTAACACGCATGCCCACGATCTTTCTTGGGCAAAAAAAGAGAGTAAACTAAAGACCGTTGCTACTCGAACGCATTGAATCGAGTACGAGTACGAGCACGAGCACGAGTACGAGTAGGAGAACTCAATTTGCCGCTGCCTCCCCTTCGGATTCCAGTCATAACCACAACCGGGTTAAGTATAAACCCGAAATCGTTTCGGCCAGTACCTGGGAGCCCGGAAATAAGTTGCAAAACTGGCAAAAAACGGAATCCGGGTTTTTTCGGCGAGCTGAAAGAAACCGGAATCGTCTGACATTCCCTGTTAATCCCGACCGACGGGACTCAACACCAAAACACAGGGCAAGTCATGGATACCCTTTCAAGATATACGGTTCGGAATCTCTGGTTCATGATCACCGCGTCCTTTATTAGCGGTACCATCGTCATGAGTTCCTTGATTCATTGAACCAGCAAAAAACGGGAACTCCGCTGGATCGGATCACTGCCATGGCAGTCGCGTGAAATTGACGTTGCCGCCGCTGAGGATCACGCCAATCCGTTTCCAGCGGGGATTCCCGGCTATTTGCTCACTGACCGCTGCGGCAATGGCGACCGCCGAGCTGGGTTCAACAATCAGTTTGGCCCGTTCCCAGAAAAATCGCATCGTCGCGATCGTATCGGAATCGGGGACGGTCACGACCTTGTCGACATAGTCCCTTACGAACGGCCAGGTCAATTCGCCGAGGCTGGTCAACAGCCCGTCGGCGATGGTATCCGGCGCCGTCTGGGGAATACGTTTTCCGGCCGCCTTGCTCCGCGCGGCGTCGTCGGCACCTGCCGGCTCGGCCCCCACGACATCGATTCCATGGTGGCGGGCAACGATCGCCGTGCCGGAAAGCAGTCCCCCTCCCCCCACTGGCACGACCAAAACATCGAGTTCGCGAACTTGTTCCATCATTTCGAGGGCTGCAGTCCCCTGCCCTGCGATGACATGGGGATGGTCAAAGGGGTGGATAAAGGTGGCTCCGGTTTCCGCCGTGATCCGTGCAGCGGTCTCTTCGCGCGCGGCAAGGGTCGGCTCGCACATGGTGATGGTCGCTCCGTATCCGGCAACGGCATCGCGCTTGATTTGCGGGGCGGTTTTCGGCATGACGATCCAGGCGGGGGCGTGCCTGATCCGCGCGGCAAGCGCCAGCGCCTGGGCGTGGTTGCCGGAACTATGGGTGACAACACCGCGCTTTATCAGCGCCTCCGGCAACTGGCTGACGGCATTGAAAGCGCCGCGGAACTTGAAGGCCCCGACACGTTGCAGGTTTTCACACTTGAAGAAGACCTCGCGCGTCCCGAACTGTCGGGCCAGTTCGTTCACAGCGCGGCATTCGATCACTGGCGTGAGATGCGCTATCCCCCATAACCGGGAACTGGCGGCGACAACATCTTCCCACGATACGACGCGCGGGCTGTCAGGCTGGATCAAATCTCTCTCCTGCTAAAGATCGGCGTCCGGCAACATGGATTCGACCGACTGCGGCAAATCTTCCAGGGACTCCAGGCCAAACAATTTGAGGAACCGGTCTGTCGTTCGATAAAGGCGAACTCTCGAGTTTTCGGGATCCGGATCCACCGACAATAACTCGCGGCGCACCAGTTGGCTGAGAATCCCCCCGCAATCCCTGCCGCGCAGACCGGAGACATGTTCCCGCGTCGTCGGCTGGTGATAGGCGACGATCGCAAGAACATCAATCGCCTGCTGAGACAAGCGAACCTTGCGGATCTCCCCGTAAAACCCTTCACAAACCGGCTGGCAGTCGGCAACCAGTTCCATCCGCAATGAGTTCTTGTCCTGAATGATCCGGTAGGCGGCATCTTCCTCCTCGTACTGTGCATTCAACTCGCGGACCAGTTGCGTAACCTCTGACGGTGAAACATCTCGCATCAATGATGCCACTTGCCGGACCGACAGGGGTTTCTCTGAATCGGGAACACCGACAAACAGGATTGCTTCCAGAATGCTCCGCGGTGAAACCGGGCAAACTTGCAAGTCATTGGCCTCGTCGGCACCGGAATCCGGGTCCTCGATAACGGCCGGTTCGTCATCGACAAACCCGATCGCCCGCGCGTAGGCGCGGCCGAGATCGCTCAGGGACATTTCAAGTTCATCGGAGGGCTCATCCAGTTCGGGAATCTCTGGAAGGTTCTCCTCCGGTGTGTCGTCGGCCGGGGTTTTCATTCTCAAAAGAATAAGGGAGTCCATGCGCCGGTTGCAAGGCATTTTCCAACGTCATCCGATTGCCGTTGCTACGGCTTTGGACCAGAATACCCCAAGAAGTCCCCTGAATTGTGCCAAATACCCATGACAATGAACCGATCAGGACCTCCACTCAGACACTGGCAGCGAATTTTCCAGGTTGGGATCGCTCTGGCCACACTGGTTTTCGTCTTCGAAAGCTCAGCTGCCTGTGGCTGGCAAACAGATCGCGCGAACGTTGCCACGGGACGCGAGTATATGGTGGCGACGGTCGATCCCCTGGCAACACAGGCCGCTGTGGATGCTCTGGAACGCGGGGGGAATGCGATCGATGCCGCAGTCGCTGCCGCCCTGACACTGGGAGTCGTCGACGGGTTCAACTCGGGGATCGGCGGCGGTTGTTTTGTGTTGATCCGGAAGGCCGATGGTGAGTTGATCGCGATCGACGCGCGCGAAACCGCGCCGGCCGCGGCCAGTCGCGACATGTTTGTGATCGATGGACAGCCGCAACCGGCTTTATCGCGAACCGGACCGCTTGCCGTCGCCGTTCCGGGCGCCATGGCCGGATACGCAGAAGCTGTTGCCCTGCACGGGAAATTGTCCCTGGCGGAATTGCTCTTTCCGGCCGCCGACATCGCCGAGCGCGGGTTTGATATCGATGAAGGCTACCACGCGAGAATGAAGTCAGAGGAACGATCGCTTTCAGCCTTCGCGGGAAGTCGCGAAGTGTTTTTCAACAGCGATGGCAAACTTCTGGCGACCAACGACGTTTTGAAACAGCCCGATCTGGCAAATACTTACCGAATGATCGCCAGGCAGGGAGTGGACTATTTTTACCGGGGCGAGTTCGCCAGTTTGCTTTCCGAATGGATGAAGCAGAACGGCGGAGTTCTCACTCAAGAGGATATGGCGAGCTACAGGACCATTCGCCGCAAGCCGCTTGTAACAAGCTTCCGGCACTGGTCCATCGTCGGATTTCCCCCTCCCAGTTCCGGCGGCGTGCACGTAGCGCAAATGCTGAACATGCTGGAAGCAATCGATATCGGCCATGAGAAGTACCGTGATCGGGCAGTGCAGACACACCTGATTGCCGAAGCCATGAAGCTCGCTTTTGCCGATCGGGCGTGGTGGCTCGGGGATCCAGCGTTTGCCCCGGTTCCGGCTGGCCTGGTCGACCAGGATTATGCGGGAGATCTTGCTGCACGAATCGACCCGCAGAAAGCCTCTGCGATCGAGGGCCATGCAATTCCTCCCCAGGCGGACACACGGTTTTTTGACAAACACACAACCCACATTGCTGCCGCCGATCGCGAAGGGAATTGGGTCGCAATCACAACAACGGTGAACACTTCGTTCGGCTCTTGCGTGATTGTCCCCGGGACCGGCGTTGTCCTGAACAACCAGATGGACGATTTTTCGATTGCTCCCGGTGTTCCCAATGCGTTCGGACTTGTCGGCAACGATGCCAACAGCGTGCAGCCGGGCAAGCGCCCCCTTTCCAGCATGAGCCCGACAATAGTCTTGCGCGACGGCGAGCCTGTATTAACCGTGGGTGCGGCGGGAGGGCCGCGAATCATCACGCAAGCGCTGCTCACGACCTTGAGGTATCTCGAGTTCGGGGACAACCTGCCGGACGCCCTGGGACAACCCCGATTCCACCACCAATGGTCGCCGGACAAGCTCTACCTCGAAAACGGGTTTGATCAGGCGGCCGCGAAAGAACTTGAACGTCTCGGCCATCGAATTGAATGGACTGACACCGCCGGAGTCGCACAGGCGATCGCACTTGATCCGGAAACGGGCCTCTTCATTGGGGTTCACGACCCCCGCGTCAACGGCCGGGCCGCAGGCAAATAAGCGACTCGAAAACAATTGTGAAACTTGAGCCAGGAGGAGTTTGATCGTGCACGGCGTTTGTTTTCTGGCTCCCGGCAAGGTGGCGTGGCAGGAAGTTGAGGATCCGGAATTACTTTCCGAAAATGATGCGATTGTGCGGGTGGAGATGGCCGGCCTGTGTGGCAGCGATTTGCATCCCTTTTTCGGACGCGAAACCGGTCTCGATGCCGGTACCGTGATGGGGCACGAATTCGTTGGCGAAATCGTCGCGGCCGGAAAGGCGTGCGCGAAATCGTTTCCGACGGGCCTGCGAGTCTGCACTCCGTTTTCCACGAGCTGCGGCAAGTGCTTCTACTGTGTCAAAGGCCTTACCTCGCGTTGCCTTGAGAATCAGTTGTTCGGCTGGCGAAGTGATGGACAAGGGTTGCACGGAGGGCAGGCGGAACTGGTTCGGGTCCCCAACGCCGCCGGAACCCTGGTTCCCGTCGGCGATCGGACTCCCGAAATGGCCTTGCTCCTCGGCGACAATTTGAGCACTGGCTGGTACTGCGCCGAAATGGCTGGCGCCGGCCCGGAGGGAGTTCACGTCGTCATCGGTTGCGGCACCGTGGGCTTGCTCTGCATTCTCGCTTGTCGAAGCCGGCGGGTGGGTCCGGAAAACCTCCTCGCATTCGATCCGATTCCGGAACGTGCTTGCGAAGCTGCCCGATTTGGCGCGAGGGCCTTTTCCAATGAAAGGGAGCTGAAGGAGCATTTGCTCGGCATCACGGCCGGGCGCGGCGCCGATTCCGTCATGGAGCTGGTCGGCCTTCCCGATGCGCAACGTTTGGCCTGGCAGGTCATTCGTCCCGGGGGGATCATGTCGGTGATTGGTTGTCACTGCACCCCGGATTTCTCGTTTGGTCCGGCGGATGCCTACAACAAGAATCTCACGTATCGCACCGGCCGATGTCCTGCTCGCTATTACATGGATCGACTCGATTCCATGGTGGAGGAATTCGAAACGGAACTGGCCTCACTGATCACGCATCGATTCAAGCCGTCCGATGCGGTTCGAGCCTACGACATCTTTTCCAATCGCCGGGACGGGTGCGTCAAAGCCGTTTTTGATTTTCAGGGTGCCAGGTAGTGTGGAAAAAATACGTTTTACAGGGGGGGTGAATCAGCCGGATCGCGCCAGTGACCGGTTTTTGCGCCGCTAGTGAATTCAGGGCATGCCCGAGAACCGCGGGCTAGTGCCCATCGGCTGATTTTATCAACACATCCTGAACCGCTGGTTCATCGCCCGTGAACAGGCCGGCCGTGACAGCCATGTCGAACTGCCCCAGCACTGACGGCAGTCGAGAATATTTGACGACATTGTGTTCGCAACCCTGTTCACATGCGACGTCAATGGCGAAGGCATTGGCAAATGAACAGGCAAGGCACTCCGGGCCGGACCGGACATCGCCATGGTTCTGCAGCCGGCAAAAAACCTGATAACCCCGAAGTGCGATGTCTTTCCGGTTGAAAACAACATTCAGGCTGCGCAGCGAACTGATCGCTGCGGCCAGATCGCACTCATTACATGGCCAGTCGCAACGCGTGACGGGAGCCATGCACATCATCCGGTATTGCCTGCCGGTTTCGAGAACCGCCGGACTTGAAAGTGCCGTCAATCCGATCTGGCACCCGAGGCTATAAGTGAAAATCAGCGGATCGGCCTCTTCCGGAAGCCGCGACAAGACGTAACCGAACCAGTGCCCGTCGAGCGGACTTCTGTCGAGGTTGCGGCGAAAGTCCCGCACGGGGCGCTTGATCAGGTTGCCGGACTCTTCCGACGGCCACGACCAGATCACGAATCTGACAGGAGGAACGCAGCATCGATCACCGCATGTCAATTGATAGACTGCCTTGCCACTGATCTCTGCCCAGCACGCGTCGGTGTTGTTTCCGTGAATATAGAAAATGTTCTGATGGCCGCTGGATGATTCGATGGCTTGAACCAGTTCATCCAGCGTTGTTTCCGACTGGCAATTCCCGGCGATTCGCGAGACCTGAAGTCTGCACGGGGTGTCGCAGCGGGAGCAAACGTCCCGTGAAGAGATGATCCAGATTTCATCAACAGGCCGTGGACAGAATGCCGGTCCGTTATCCGAGTTGCGGGTAAGCAGGCCGCCGGTCCGTCCATGGGTTGCCCCCCGGCCATTCAACCGCTGCTGGGCCTCGCCGACCGAGGCGGAAAAAAAAGATACCCCCTGGACAAGCACAAGAGCCAGCAACAAGCGAATCAAACAGGAAGCCGCGCTGCGGCGCAGCACTATCACGCTGATCGACGATTTTCTGACGATCGCACTCTTCGAAAAAGGCGCAAATCCCGATGCATCCCGCATATTTGTTTCCACCGCAGCCGGGTGATTCCTCCAGTCACCAATGTTGCACCAAGTAAACAAATTTCCTTGCCGTTTGTTTGCTGCGAGGTACTTTTGGGCGATCACGGACGGGAGAAAGGGTTTGGGTCTTCTGAACCCGGCCCCTCGTGGAACCCTGTCCCTTGCGGAGCAAACAAAATGCGAAAAGTAATCTTCCTTCTGCTTATTGCGGTTCTGATTGGAACAACGAGTGGATGTGCCAATGGGCCGTTCCGCAGCATGTTTCGCGGAAACGACTGCAACACCTGCTCAGCCCCCGCGTCCGAACCGGGATACGGTATCGGATATTCGGACAGTGACGATTGCGTCACAGTCAGCCATGGTGGAGGTCACTCGTCATCCTGGGTCGATGGCGGCTACAGTGATCCGTACGTTCAAGGATCGAATTATGGAGGCGCCTCCATTAATCCTCCGGTGTTCGACGGTTTTGGTTCCTCGCCGGCTGGCAGTACAATCGATTCACCTCAATCGAACGGAACGCTCCCGACCCCGGGCTCGAACCCGGGTGGCGGATTCTGAGCCAGTTCAGAATCCTTGCACCAAGCGGCTTTCGAATTCCGAATTGGTTTCATGACGAGACGTGAAACCTTTCGGCAACCAGACTAGAATATTCAGGGAATGCCGGATGTTTCGGCGTTCCCTTTTTTTCTGGTTCGTTTGGACTTTGTCCAGGAAGAGAGCCATGCCGCTTTCCGCTACCCTTCCTTTCCGGCAAGCACTTCACCGGGTACGAACGTGTGCCCCCATCGCGATCTTCGCGGGGGCCATTCTTCTGTTGGCCGGCTTCACGAAAGCACAGGAACCGGCTGCGGGTGAGCAGCCAGCGGCCGGCGCTGTCAAGGAAATCCGCCGCGTGGTCCGCGTCGGTGCGAAAATCCAGGCAGCCGGGCGAGCTGTTTCCGGCGTCGTGGTCACCATGCAGGTTCCCACCGAATGGCCGGAGCAGCATGTTTCAATGTACGAGGAGAATCTTCCTCCCGAAGTCGATCGAAGCACTTATCGCGATACCGATACCGTCCGGCAATTCATCGGAACAATCCCCCGTCTCACCGCGCAGTCGGGACTGGAAATCGAAATCCTGTTCGATGTCACCGTGAGCGGAATTGCCTATCCCGAACAAACCGATCACCTCGTGATCCCGGAAAAACCGGCAGCAGAAATTCGCCAGTGGCTGGCGCCAGGTTCGATGATCGAAAGCCGGAAGGCGAAAGTACGCAAACAGGCAGAATCTGTGACCGCAGACTTCGTCCAGCCATGGGAAAAATGCCGGGCGATCCACAAATGGGTAGTCGACAACATCGAAGTTCGCGACGGCAAGGAATCGGGCGCCGAAGAAGCGATCGACAAGAAGACCGGCTCCGTCGAGGACAAGAGCTTTGCCTTTGTCGCCATGTGCCGCTCGATCCGGATTCCCGCCCGAATGGTATGGGCGGATCAAGGTGAATACGCGGAATTTTATCTGGAAGACGGCGCGGGTCGCGGAAACTGGTACCCTGCAGTGCTCGACAACCGTCCCGAGTTCGGCAAGCTGACCGAACCGCGGGTGATCCTGCAAAAGGGGGAGAACATCAAGCTTCCGGAAAACAGCAAACCGGTCCTCTACGTCGTCGAAACGATTTCCGGCAAGGGACAAATGCTTCCCCCCGTCTGGATCTGCGATGTACTTCAGGGCCGCGACGTCCGTTAGTTTCTCCCTGATCAGAGGCCATGTCCCTTTCGCCCGAATCGATCCCGATTTCCCTGAAGACCCTGAGGCTGGTTGTATACCTGTCCCTCCTTTCGTTGTCAGCGACTGCCGGACGGGGACAGGAAATTGCCGCCCAGGAAAATGAGACACTTGCAGCACCCGCGGAATTGCCGGTCACGGCGCGATGGGTATTTGGCCTTAAAATCGCGGCCACCGGCGATTCGAAGGGTGTTCAGGGGACCGTCCCGGTCCCCACCGACTGGCCTGAACAAAGCGTCAAGGTCATTGCGATCCACAAGCCTGATGGTGTCAAGGTTGCCCGCATTCGCGAAAAGGACGGAGCGAACGAGTTGTTCTTCAACATGCCATTGTTGGGTGCGGGAGAGGAAATCGAAGTCACCGTCGAAATGGAAATCACCAAGCACTCCTCCGAGGCTCCTGCAGATGCCACGCCGTTTATATTTGCAAAAAAACCGGCGGGCTCGCTGCGCAAGTTTCTGACGCCAAGCCCGTTTATCGAAAGCAATGACAAGCGCATTGTAGAAATTGCCCGCTCCCTGCCGGTTTCGGAATCTGATCCTCCCTGGGAGCAGGTTCGCGGAGTCTACAACTGGGTCCGCGCCAACGTGGAATACGAGTTCGATACAGAGATTCGCAGTTGCCTGGATGCACTCGATCGAAAGAAGGGTGACTGCGAAGAACTCTCGTCGTTGTTCATAGCGTTATGCCGGGCCCGGGGAATTCCCGCGCGCGCCGTCTGGATCCCCTCCCATACCTACCCCGAGTTCTATCTGGAGGACAAAGAGGGGAAAGGTCACTGGTTCCCTTGCCAGGCTGCCGGGGATGAGGCTTTTGGCTGGATGCCGGAAGCGCGGCCCATCTTGCAAAAGGGGGATAAATTCAGGGTCCCCGGCGAGCGTGGCGATGCGCGGTACCTGAAACCGTCAGTGGAAGCCAGTCATTCGGACGGGAATCTGGAAGTCGCATGGATCATGCGGCCGGTAACTGACGAGAATCCAGCGGACAAATAGCCCGCCTTTGTTTTCGGGACCTCTGGATTGTCGAGCGTTCCTGCCTGATCCGCTACAATAACCGTGGCTTGTCGTTGTCCACCTTGCCACGTGTGTTGTTTCGGAGTCCGCATCGATGAACGCTTTTCACTTTACCGGCCTGGTCCGGTTTTCAGTTATCGCTTCCGTGCTGGCGATTGCCATGTTGCCGGCGGCCGGCTGTCGGCCACCGAAAAGCGAGTTGTCATCGCGTGCGGGAGGGTCCGG
>WPCK01219732.1_pt1 | contig 16714 bp, 10 predicted proteins | sample 5399851 | NCBI WGS metagenome assembly WPCK01 (sample SAMN12869471, study PRJNA574797) | sludge metagenome | isolation source: wastewater treatment of pH11 | place: China:Beijing | collected 2019-05-20 | reverse complement strand
GGCCGCGCGCGGGCGGAACAGCCGCACGTCGGCAGACGGGGTGGCCTCGGCCCACTGCTGCAGTGGCGACAGGTCGTCGAGAATCCAGAACGAGCGGCCGGCCGTCGACGCCACGAGGTCGTTGCGGTGAACGCGGAGGTCGGTGATGGGCGTCACCGGCAGGTTGAGCTGCAGCCGCGTCCAGCGCTGACCGCCGTTGAACGAGACGTAGAAGCCGGTTTCGGTGCCGAGGTACAGCAGGTCGCGCCGCACCGGATCTTCCCGCACCACCCTGGCCCACGCCTCCGGCGCGATGCCCTCGACGATGCGCGTCCAGGTGGCGCCGTAGTCGGTGGTCTTGTAGACGAGGGGGGTGAAGTCGTTGAACTTGTACTTCGAGAGGGCCACGTAGGCTGTGGCCGGCGCATGTGGCGACACCTCGATGGCGTTGACGAGCGCCTCCCCGACGTCTGGTGGCGACACGTTCCGCCAGGTCTTGCCGCCGTCGCGTGTCAGTTGCACGAGACCATCGTCGGTGCCGACCCAGATGGTTCCGGCATCGTGCGGCGACTCCGCGATGTCGTGGATGACGCCGTAGGTCTCGCCGCCGGCGCCTTCGTTGGTGATGGGCGCGCCGCCGGGCCCCTGCCTGCTCCTGTCGTTGCGCGTCAGGTCGGGACTGGCCTCGCGCCACGTCTTGCCGCGGTTGTCGGAACGCAGCAGGACGTTGCCGCCGTGGTAGATGACCGACGGGTTGAACCGCGAGACACGGATGGGCGCGCTCCAATCGAAGCGGTACTTCTGGTCGCGGGGCGGCACCGCCGCCGGCATTTGCGGCCACGCCATCACATCGCGCGCGGTCTTCGTCTCGTCGTCGAACTCGCTGATGATGCCCATGTAGCAGCCGGCGTAGACGAAACGCGGCCGGTCGGGATCGAAGGCGGGCACCGCGCTTTCGCACCCGCCGACATCGTACCAGTCGCGCTCGGTGATGCCGCCGGGCGCCGCACTGGCGATCTTCACCGACGTGTTGTCCTGCTGCCCGCCGTAGACATGGTAGGGAAACAGGTTGTCCACGTTCACGCGGTAGAACTGGGCGGTGGGCTGGTTGCCCTGTGACGACCACGTGCGCCCGCCGTTGAACGACACGTTGGCGCCGCCGTCGTTGCCCTCGATGAGCACCTCGGGGTCGGTGGGGTTGATCCAGAGACTGTGGTTGTCACCATGCGGCGTGCGCACGCTGGAGATGGAGCGGCCGCCGTCGATGGACCTGCTGACGTCGGCGTTCAACACCCACACGACGTCCGCGTTTTTCGGGTCGGCGACGACCTTCATGTAGTACCAGGCGCGCGTGTGCAGCGTCCACGCCTCGTTGACCAGCTGCCACGATTTCGCCCCGTCGTCCGAGCGATAGAGTCCGCCCTTCGGATCCGCTTCGACGACCGCATAGATGCGGTCGGGGTTGGCCGACACGTCGATGCCGATCTTGCCGAGGGGCGACGGCAGGCCGCTGTTCGCCGGTTGCCACGTCAGGCCGCCGTCGGTGGATTTGTGGATGCCGCTGCCGGGACCTCCGCTGCGGACCTCCCACGGCCGGCGGAGATGGTCCCACATCGCCGCGTAGAGGATGCGCGGGTTGGTCGGATCGATCGCGAGTTCGGACGGTCCGGTGGTCTCGTTGACGTAGAGCACCTGCTGCCACGTCTTCCCACTGTCGCCGGAACGATAGACGCCGCGGTCCTTCGACGGTCCGTATGCGGCTCCTTGAGCGGCGACCCACAGCGTGTTCGGGTCGGTGGGGTGCACGCGAATCCGGGAGATGTGGCGCGTGCGGTCCAGGCCCAGGTGGGTCCACGTTCGGCCCGCGTCGGTGGACCGGTAGACCCCATCGCCGTGCGAGGTCATCACGCCACGGATGGCGTGCTCGCCCATCCCGACATAGATGACATTGGGATCGGAGGGCGCCACCGCAATGGCGCCGACCGAGGCGGTGTTCACCTGGCCATCGGTGACGTTCGTCCACTGCTCACCGCCATCGGTGGTCTTCCAGACGCCGCCGCCCACGCCGCCGAAGTAGAACGTGCGCGGTTGCTGTGGCACACCGGTGACGGCAACCACGCGCCCCCCGCGAAAGGGCCCGATGTTGCGCCACGTCAAGGCGGACAACGACGCGCTGTCGAACCCCGGCGACGTGGTCGGCTGCGCCCGAGTCGTCGTGACGAGAGCAACAAGGCCGATCAGCAAGATGAAGTTGCGCATGATGGTGTTCTCAAACCCGTAAGCCGCAGATGACGCAGATGCCGTAAGCCGTAAGCCGCAGATGCCGCAAGCCACGTAGCCGCAGGCGCAGGCCCCAAGCCGCAAGCCCACGACCCCCTACCCCGGCAGCCGATACGCGATCAGCTCGCCCGAATAGCCCGCCCCACTGACGGCCACGACCAGGTACTGCCGGCCGGCGAGCATATAGGTCATCGGTGACCCCGTCTGGGGCGCCGGCATCTGGACGGCGCCGACCTCGGCGCCGCTCGCCTTGTCGTAGGCACGGAGCATCGCGCCGCGTGCACCCGACGGCGTGGGGCCGAACGAACCTTCGCCTGCGATGAGCAGCGTCTTCGTCACGAGCGTGCCGACGCTGCCGTTGCGTCCGGTCCGCGGAATCGCACGGCCCTTCAACAGCGGGTGATTCCGCACGAGGTCCGGCGTCTCGCCGTGCGGGACCTGCCAGCGGATTTCGCCGCGATTCAAGTCGATCGCGCTGATCTGGCCGTAGGGTGGTTTCACGAGTGGGAGCCCCTGCACGGTCAGCGTACCAGTCGCGGCGCCGCCATCGCTGGTGGCCGACCCCGACCCGCCGCCGCGCCGGGCGCCGCTCAGCACGGTGCCCTGGTGATAGCGGAAGTCGGTCACTTCCGGTGGTGGTGGCATGAGGCCCAACGCCGCCACCTGCGCCTGGGACGAGACGTACAGCGTCTGGGTTTCAGGATCGTACGAGCCGCCCTGCCAGTTCGTGGCCGCGCCCTGAGCGGCCAGCGTCAACGTGGCGATGGGCCCTTCGGGTCGGCTCACCGATGGAGGCGTGAAGATGGGGCCGATGCGATACCGCGACACGAGGCGCTCGGCCTCGGCACGCAGCTCCGGCGTGAAGTCGATCAGGTGATCGATCGACAGGCCCTGCCGTTCGTACGCGGGCGGCTTCGTCGGGAATGGTTGCGTCGGCGAGTACCACTCGCCAGGCGCATCGCCCGCGGGCACGGGCCGCTCGTCGATGGGCCACACCGGCTCGCCGGTCTCGCGGTTGAAGACGTAGAGGAAACCCTGCTTGCTCAACTGCGCGAGCGCCTTGATCGGCCGGCCGTTGACGACGATGTCCGCCAGGATCGGCGCGCACGGGATGTCCATGTCCCACACGCCGTGATGCACGAGCTGGAAATGCCATTTGCGAACACCGGTCTTGATGTCGACGGCCACGATGCTCTCGGCAAAGAGGTTGGCGCCGGGACGATCCCCGCCGTAGTAGTCGCCGGTGGGCAGCTCCACGGGCAGATAGGCCAGGCCGAGAGACTCGTCGGCTGAGATCTGCGCCCACACTCCGGTATTGCCGGTATACGCGTTCGATCCATTCAGCCAGGTGTCGGCACCGAGTTCGCCGGGACGGGGAATGGTGTGGAACACCCACAGCCGTTTGCCGGTACGCACGTCGTAGCCCCGCACGTAGCCCTTCACGTTGGTCTTGCTCTTCGGGTTGGCGCCGGTCTGGTGGGCTGCGCCGACGATGATCACGTCGCGTGTCACCAGCGGCGTGGAGTGGAGGCCGACCGCGCCGCTCAACGGATCGACGTCCTGATCGAAGTCGCGCATCAGGTCGACCTGGCCACTTGCCCCGAACGTCTGCACGCGCACGCCGGTCGTTGCGTCGAGACCGATCAGGCGATAGCCGGGCGTGACGTAGTAGATGCGCGCCTCCTTGCCGTCGGACCAATAGGACAAACCGCGGCCCGAGAACTGTCGCGGCGCCGCCGCGCCTCGCTCCCCCTCGGCGAGGCTGTGCATCCACTTCAGCTCGCCGGTGGCCGCATCGAGCGCCACGACGGCGCGGCGCGTGCCGGCGGTGGAATAGAGCACGCCGTTCACCACCAGCGGTGTGGACTGGAACGTGTACTCCGGGCGAGGACCCAGGCTGTCGGTCTTGAAGCGCCACGCCACCTCGAGCCGCGGGAACGTGGTGGCGTCGATCTGCGACAGCGGGGCGTAGCGGGTGTGGCCGAGATCGCCACCGTAGGCCCGCCATTCGCTGCCCGCGGTCCCGCTCTGCGCAGCCGCCAGGAGCGGCGTCGCGGCGATGAAGGCCATGCCAATCAGGTGAATGCGGGTCATCATCTCGGCTCGAGTCACCGCGCCATCCTACGCTGGTATCCTTGCCGACGCCATGTCTCGACTCACACGCCGCGCGTTCCTCACCACCTCGGGAACAGCCACCGGAGTGGTGGTCGCCAGCCGGGGCCTGGCACAACGCGCGCCTCGTGCCCGGACACTGACCCTGACGTGCGCCAACTACGTGCGATTCCTGCCCATCGCGACCGGTGACGTCCGCCCCCGCGAGCTGGCGCTCACCTGGATTCGCGGTGAGCGGAACGACATGCTGCGCCGGGCCACCGACGACCCGGCGGTGGACGGTGGCGAGACCTCGATGGCGCAGCACGTCCAGCGTCTCGATCGCGGCGACCGGTCCCTCGTCGCCGTCCCCATCTTTCCCCTGCGGAACTTCACCGTCCGCGATCTCTACACGCGACGGGGCACGACGGTGAGGCCTGGCGCCCTCGACGGCGCGCGCGTCGGCATCTACAACTGGGCGGCGTCCGGTGCCGTCTGGTACCGCCACTTGGTACGGCATCTCGGGACCGACACGACAAAGGTGAAGTGGGTGGTGGGCGGCGTCGATGCACCGGCCACGGTCAGGCTGCCCGATCCGCCGCTCGCGAACGTGGCGCTGGCAGCATCGAACACCCCGCTGGCGGACGCACTGGCGGCCGGTGACCTCGACGCGCTCTTCGCGCCCCTGCCACCTCGCGGCTTCCACCCGACCAATGGCCCTCTCGTGCGCGCCGTGCCGGCGTTCCGGGAGATCGAAGAGTCGTACTTCGGCGCTACCGGATGCTACCCGCCGCAACACGTCATCGTGATCCGGCGCGCTGTATGGGAGCGGGATCCGTCGGTCGGGCGTACGCTCATCGATGCCTTCAACGAGAGCGAGCGCGCCTTCGAAGCGCTGCAGCGCCAGTTCCCATACAACTCGCCCTGGCTGATCGAAGAGGTGGAGCACGCGGCGCGCCTGTTGGGCCCCGACTACCATGCGCACGGGTTCGAGAAGAACACGCGTGCCGTCGATGCCTTCTGTGCCGCGGCGTTCGCCGACGGCCTGACGAAGCGGCGCGTCACCGCAGATGAGTTCTTCGCCGAGTTCCTGCGCACGAACGCCGCCTGAGGGCCGGTTGACAGAGATAATTAAATGGTCAATCATTAATTTTCTATGGCACGGCCCAGAAACGCCGATGGGCAGCGCACGCGTCAGGCCATCCTCGACGCCGCCCTGGACCTGTTCGGCGAACGCGGTTTCTTCGGAACCACCCTGCGCGACGTGGCGAGCGCCGTCGGGGTGCGCGAAAGCGCGATCTACAACTACTTCTCCAGCAAGGAAGCGCTGTTCGAAGCGCTCATCGACGCGGAGCAGGACAGCAAGCAGGAGCGGATCTCGGCGGCGTTGGACGAGCCGGCAGACGATGCCCGCGCCGTCCTGGAGCGGCTGGCGCGCCGCAGCCTGGAGGACTTCGCGAGCCCACGGCAGCGACAGCTCTTCCGCATCCTGATGTCCGACGGCCTCCGGCTGGCCCGCGCCGGCCGCCTCAACCTGGTGGAACGCATGGCCAGCCGCGCCCAGGCGGGCGTGGTCATGCAGCGCTTCATCGATCGCGGGTGGCTGCGGGCGGCTGATCCGGAGATGCTGGCCATCTCGTTCGGCGCGCCGCTGCTGGTCTGGCGACACCTCCTGGCGCTCGACGCGGACGTGCCCGTTGTGCGGGATCCCGAGGCGTTCGTGCGCCAGCACGTCGATCACTTCCTGCGCGGCGCGGCCGCCGCCTGACCTCCATCATGGGAGCCCTCATCGTGTCTCGCCTTGTCACGTGCATCCTCGTCACCCTTCTCGCGACGCTGACCGCCATCGGGTGCAGCCGGCCGGAGGCTGGCGGCGTCGCAGCCGGCGGTGAATCGACCGCGATCGCGGTGTCGCGCGCCGTCGCGGTGGAAGAACCCATCACACGGTTCATCCGCGTCAGCGGCACGCTCGCTGCGCAGGAGCAAGCCGAGGTCTCGGCGGAGATCAACGGCCGCGTCGTGGCCACGCCCATCGAACGCGGCAGCCGCGTGGGCCTCGGGGCGGAGCTGATTCGTATCTCGGCGGACGAGGTCTCCGCCCAGGCGGCGGAGGCCGAGGCGAACGTCGCGCAGATCGAGGCGCGGCTCGGCGTCGCCAGCGGCGAGCCGTTCAACGTGGAGCGCGTGCCCGAGGTGGCGAGCGCGAAGGCGTCGCAACAGCTTGCGATGACCGAACTGGCGCGCGCGAAGCAGCTGTCGGAACAGCGACTGCTCTCGGCTGCCGAGTTCGATCAACGCGCAGCCCAGGCCGAAGCGGCGTCGAGGCAGCACGACACCGCCCGGAACGGAGCGCTCCAGCAGTACCAGTCCCTGGTCGCGGCCCGTGCCAGGGCCACGCTGGCCCGGAAGGCCGTGTCCGATGCCGTGGTGCGCGCGCCCTTCGCGGGAGTGGTTGGCGAGCGCCTCGTCTCCGTAGGCACGTTCGTCACCCGCGGCACGAAGGTGGCGACGGTGCTGCGCGTCGATCCGCTGCGTGTGCAGCTGACGGTGCCGGCGCTGTTCGTCTCGGAGGTCGCGGCCGGCCGGACGGTGTCGTTGGCAGTGGATGCGTACCCGGGCGAGACCTTCAGCGGCCAGGTGCGCTTCGTGTCGCCGGCGCTCAACGCCGAGTCGCGCGCGCTGATCGTCGAGGCCGAAGTGGCGAACGAGGACGGCCGGCTGAAGCCGGGCTTCTTCGCCACGGCCCGCATCGAGCAGGCAACGCGGCAGCAGGCGTTACTGGTGCCCGTCGCCGCGGTCAGGACGGTGGCCGGCACGCCTCGCGTGTTCGTCGTTGCCGGCCAAGCCGACGGGGCACGCGCGGAGGAACGCGTGGTCGCGACCGGCCAGACGGTGGACACGCGGATCGAGATCACGAGTGGCCTGAAGCCGGGCGAGGCGGTCGTCACCGCCGGCATCGACAAGGTCGTGGACGGCATCCGCCTCTCGGTGTCGAGGTAACGCGTCATGCAGTGGCTGGCCGAGATCTGCGTCAAGCGCCCCGTCTTCGCCTGGGTGCTCATCCTCTCGCTGACCGTGGTCGGGCTGTACGCCTTCGGGCAGCTCGGTGTGGACCGGTTCCCGAACGTGGACTTCCCGTCGGTCGTCGTCACCACTCGACTGCCCGGCGCGGCGCCCGAGCAGGTGGAGACCGAGATCACCGACCCCATCGAGGAGGCGGTCAACACCATCAGCGGCATCGACGTCCTCAGCTCCACCTCCTCCGAAGGCATCTCTCAGGTGGTCGTGTCCTTCAAGCTCGAGAAGGACACCGACGTCGCGGCCCAGGAAGTGCGCGACCGCGTCAACCGCGCCCTGCCGCTGCTGCCGCGCACGATCACCCAGCCGACCGTCGAGAAGATGGATCCCACGGCGTCGCCGGTCATCACCGTGGCCGTCACCGCCGAGAAGCCCATCCGCGACATCACCGAGTTCGCCGACAAGGGACTTCGCCGCTGGCTGGAGAGCGTGGACGGGGTGGGCCAGGTGGTGGTCATCGGCGGGCGCCGGCGGCAGGTGAACGTCTGGCTCGACGCCGAGCTGCTGAGTGCACAGGGCCTGTCGGTGAACGAGGTCGCGCGGGCGCTCCAGGCCCAGAACGCCGACATCCCCGGTGGGCGCATCGATCGTGGTGCCCAGTCGGTGACGCTGCGCACCCGCGGACGCGTGGACACGGTGGACGGGTTCGGCGACCTCGTCCTCCGTGAGGTCCAGGGCCATCCCGTCCAGCTGGGCAACGTCGCGCGGGTGGAAGACGGCATGGCCGAGCCCGCCACGCTCGCCAGCATCAACGGCGCGCCCACCGTGCTGCTGCAGATCCGCAAGCAGTCCGGCACCAACGCCGTGGAGGTCGCCAACAACATCAAGGCCCGCCTGGCGGACGTTCGCGCCTCCATGCCGCCCGGCTACGAGCTGCGCATCGTCCGCGACGAAGCCCAATTCATCGAGGCCTCCATCGACGCCGTCGAGGAGCACCTGATTGTCGGGTCGTTCCTCGCGGCTGGTGTGGTCCTCCTCTTCCTCGGCAACGTCCGATCCACGGTGATCGCGGCCATCGCGATCCCGACCTCGATCGTCGCGACGTTTGCGCTCATCTGGTACATGGGCTTCACGCTCAACATGCTCACGATGCTGGCGCTGACGCTCTCGGTGGGCATCGTCATCGACGACGCGATCGTGGTGCTGGAGAACATCTATCGCTTCATCGAGGAGAAGGGCATGCCGCCGATGCAGGCGGCCATCGACGGCACGCGTGAGATCGGCCTCGCGGTGATGGCCACCACGCTTTCCCTGGTCGCCATCTTCGCCCCGGTCGGCTTCATGGGCGGGATGGTGGGCCGCTTCATGGCGAGCTTCGGCCTGACGATGGCCTTTGCCGTGATGGTGTCGCTCTTCGTGAGCTTCACGCTGACGCCGATGATGTCGGCACACTGGCTGAAGGCGCCGCCGAAGCGCGACCCCGATCACGACTCGAAGCACAACCTCGTGTTCGGGCCGCTGGATCGCGCCTACGCGCGCATGCTGCACTGGAGCATGGCCCACCGCGGCCTGGTGGCCGCCGGCACGATGGTGGTGCTCCTCTCGAGCGTGCCGCTGCTCCGGATGACGGCCGTCGCCTTCATGCCGCAGGACGACACGTCGCAGTTCGACATCACGCTGCGCGCCCCGGAAGGCACCAGCCTGGCCGCCACCGATGTCCTGGCCAACCGCGTCGCGACGGCGATTCGCCAGATTCCCGAGGTGGACTTCACCATGGTCACCGTCGCCGGCGACAACGCCGGCACTTTGAACGTGGCGTCCATCTTCGTGCGACTACACGAGATCGACGCGCGCGACCGCGATCAGTTCGCGGTGATGGGCGAAGTGCGAAGCACCATCCTGCCCGCGGTGGTTCCGGCCGACGTGCGCGCGGCGGTGCAGTTCAATGGCGGTCCGGGGGGCGGCGGGGGCGATATCCAGTTCCTCGTGCAGGGGCCGGACATGAAGGGGCTGGAACGGTACTCCGAGGCGCTGCGCGAGAAGGTGAAGGCGATCCCGGGACTGGTCGACGTGGACACCACGCTCAATGCCGGGAAGCCCGAGTTGTCGGTGTACTTGGACCGTCCGAAGGCCGCGGATCTCGGCGTCTCCATCACCGACGCGGCGGAAGCGCTGCGCCTGCTCGTAGGTGGCGACCAGGTGACCACCTACAACGAGGGTGGCGAACAGTACGACGTGTTCCTGCGGGCCGAGGACCGCAACCGCGGGTCCGAGGGGGCGATCGCCGCGCTGCCAGTGCCGTCGACGCGCCTGGGCATCGTCACACTCGACAACATCTCGCGGCTCGCGCCCGGCGATGCGCCGGCCACCATCAGCCGGACGTCACGGCAGCGGCAGGTGACCCTGAACGCCAACATGCTGCCCGGCGTGTCACAGGCGGCCGTTCAGACGCAGATTGCCGAGGCCGCCGCCCAGCTCGGGATGCCGCCGGAGTACCGCTCCGACTTTGCGGGCCGCTCACGCGAGCTGAACCGGACCGCCATCGCCTTCCTCTCCGCCATCGTCCTGTCGCTGGTGTTCATGTACCTGATTCTGGCGGCGCAGTTCGAGTCGTGGCTGCACCCGGTGACCATCCTGCTGTCGCTGCCGTTGACGCTGCCCTTCGCGTTGGTCTCGATCATCGTGTTCCAGCAGTCGTTGAACATCTTCTCCGGTCTCGGCCTGCTGGTGCTCTTCGGCGTGGTGAAGAAGAACTCGATCCTGCAAATCGATCACGCGAACCAGCTGAAGGAGGCCGGACTGAGCACCCACGACGCGGTGATTCAAGCGAGTCGCGACCGCCTGCGGCCGATTCTGATGACGACCATCGCGTTCGTGGCAGGGATGATTCCGCTCGTCGTCACGCAGGGGGCTGGCGCCGCGACGAACCACGCGATTGGCTGGGCCGTCATCGGCGGCCAGACGCTGGTGCTGCTGGTGACGCTGCTGGTGACGCCGGTGGCCTACTCGCTGTTCGACGAGTGGCAGCAGGCGCAGATGCTCCGGCGAGGCGCCGCGTGGCTGTCGTCGAAGCGGCCGCTGACGGCCGCAGATGCGCAGGTGCCGCGATGAGGCCGCAGATGGCGCAGATCCAGGTGCGGCCGCAGATGGCGCAGATGACGCAGATGCAGAGGCAGCCGCAGGTGGCGCCGATTCAATCCCGCAGCGGCGGCTTTCGATAGTGTGCCCATGCTGCTCGACGACCATCTGCCGGTCTACGACGTCTCGGACTCCGTGGCCACAGTGGTTCACGCGGACCTGGCCGCGACATGGGATGCACTGATGCGGGTCGACCTCGTCGACGTCGGACGCCAGCGCCCGCTCGTTGCCGCGCTCGGCGCCGTGCGCATGCTGCCGGAGGTGGTGACCCACCTCCTGCACGGCGACACGCTGCCGCCCACTCCCACCCGCATGACGCTCCGGGACACAGCGGGGTTACGGATTGGCGACGGGGGCTGGGTGCTGCTCGGGGAACGTGAGCGCGATGAGATCGCACTCGGACTGGTCGGCAAGTTCTGGCGCCCGGTGATCGTCTACGCACCCGTCACCGCCGAGCAGTTCCGCGACTTCGCGGAGCCGGGTTACGCCAAGACCATCTACTCGCTGAGCGTCCGGCGTGTCGACGACGCCCGGACGCTGCTCACGGGCACGATGCGCACCGCGACGACGGATGAGGCCGCGCGAACGTGGTTCCGCCGCTACTGGACGCTCGGGGTGGGGTCGGGCGCCCACGTCCTCGTCGACGGCGTGCTGGATGTGACGCGGGAGGCCGCCGAGGCCGCAGATGCGCAGGTGCCGCGATGAGGCCGCAGATGGCGCAGATCCAGGTGCAGCCGCAGATGGCGCAGATGACGCAGATGTAGAGGCAGCCGCAGATGGCGCAGATGACGCAGATGTAGAGGCAGCCGCAGATGGCGCCGATGGCGCCGATGAGAAGGCAGCGACGGGACTTCAGTCCCGCCGACCTATGCCTCCGTAGCGTGGCTCGTGGCTCGGTTCGAACCCTCTCCGTATCTGCGGGCGTGACATGATGACGCGATGCCCCTCGAATCCTCGGCGGTGACTGGGTGGCGCCTCGAGCACACCTACGCCTCGCTGCCGCCGATCTTCCACGCGCCGGCTATGCCGACACCCGTTCGCGAACCGCGGCTGGTGATCTTCAACCGACCGCTGGCGGCGGCCATGGGACTCGAGGCCGACACGCTCGCCGGTGACGCGGGCGCGGCGATCTTCGCCGGCAACACGATCCCGCCAGGGGCGATGCCGATCGCGCAGGCCTATGCCGGCCATCAGTTCGGCCACTTCACCGGGTTGGGAGACGGACGCGCCATCCTGCTCGGTGAGCAGCTGACGCCCGACGGTCGGCGATTCGATGTCCAGCTGAAGGGCCCCGGACAGACGCGCTTCTCGCGGCGCGGCGACGGGCGCGCAGCGCTTGGCCCGATGCTGCGCGAATACCTCATCAGCGAGGCGATGCACGCGCTGGGCATCCCGACCACGCGCAGCCTGGCGGTGGTCACCACCGGTGAGCCGGTGTACCGCGAGACGGTGCTGCAGGGAGCCGTGTTGACGCGCGTGGCCGCCAGCCACATCCGCGTAGGGACGATGGAATGGGCCGCGGCGCACAGGGACACGGACGCAATGCGGGCGCTGGCCTCGTACACGTTGGCACGACACTATCCGGATGTTGGCGAGGCCGCTGACCCGTACGTCGCGCTGTTCGACGCCATCGTCGACCGTCAGGCGCAGCTCATCGCGCGGTGGCAGCTCGTGGGGTTCGTGCACGGCGTGATGAACACGGACAACATGGCGCTCTCGGGCGAGACCATCGACTACGGTCCGTGCGCCTTCATGGACGTCTACGACCCGGCCACCGTGTTCAGCTCCATCGACAGCGGCGGCCGGTACGCCTATGGCAACCAGCCGTCCATCGCCCAGTGGAACCTCGCGCGCCTGGCCGAAGCGATGCTCCCGCTACTGCACGAGGACCAGAACCTGGCGGTCGAACACGCGACTGCCTCTCTCGAGCGCTTCGCGACGCGGTTCGAGACCTGCTGGCTGGACGGCATGCGCGCCAAGCTCGGGCTCTTCACCGCAGAGGAAGACGATCGGCTCCTCGCGGAGGACCTGCTCGGGTGGATGCAGCTGCGATCCGCGGACTTCACGAATACGTTCCGCGCGCTCTCGACTCCGGCACGAGCCCGGGAGCTGGCCGCTGGAGATGTGGCGTTCGACGCCTGGCATCGGCGGCTGCTGGCGCGGCGGACGCGACAGGCGCAGTCGGCTGCAGACTGTGACGCGCTGATGCGGCGCCACAACCCGGCCTTCATTCCGCGCAACCACAAGGTGGAGGAGGCCCTGGTGGCGGCGACCGGCGATCACGACCTGACCCCGTTCCACACGTTGCTCGCCGTGCTCGAAACGCCGTACGACCACGACCGCGAGCGACCCGAGTTCAGTACGCCACCCAGCCCCGCACGGCCCTACCGCACCTTCTGCGGCACATGACACGCGGCACCTACCGCTCGGCAGTGCTGGTTGCCTTCGTCATCGTCGCGGCGGCCTGGGCGTTCAGCAGCAAGGCCCGGATGCGCGACTTCGAGGTCTACTGGCAGGCCGGGGCGCGCGCGTCACAGGCCGAGCCGCTCTACCGCGAATCGGACGCCGATTATCAGTTCAAGTACTTCCCGGCCTTCGCCATCATGGCTGTCCCGATCGCGGCCTTGCCGCTGGCGACGGCGCGGGCCGTGTGGTTCGCCGTCCTGGTGACGGCCTTCGTCGCTCTGCTCTGGCTGGCGCCTCGCGCGCTACCCGAGCGCCGACAGCCGGTGTGGTGGATTGTCGCCGTGTTGCTCGTTGGCCTTGGCAAGTACTACGCCGAAGAACTGGTCCTCGGTCAGATCGACATCCTGCTCACTCTGGTCGTGACTGGCGCCATCGTCGCGCTGAACCGCGGACGGGAAGCGCTTGGCGGCGGGCTGATCGCATTGGCCGTGGTGATCAAGCCGTATGCGCTCATCCTGGCACCGTGGCTGGTGGCGCGGCGGCGCGGCGCGACGATGCCGGCAGTCGTTGGCCTGATGGCTGCGCTCTTGCTACCTGCGGCCATCTACGGAGTTGGCGGCGCGGTCGACCTGCACCAAGAGTGGTGGCGGACGGTAACCAGCACCACCGCCGAGACCGTGGCGCATTCCGACAACGTCTCGCTCACAGCCATGTTCTCCAGGCGTGTGGGATACGGCACGACGGCTGCGGCGCTTGCGACGAGCGTGGGCATCGCACTGCTCGCGCTGACGGTGGTGGTCTTCGTCGCACGCCGCCACGTCCAGAAGCCCGACGGCCTGGAGGCAGCGATGCTGCTCGCCTTGACCCCGCTCATCTCGCCACAGGGATGGGACTACGTCCTCGTGGTCTGCACGCCCGCACTCGCGTGGGTGGCGAACGACTACGACCGCCTCCCGACCGCGATGCGCTGGGTTGCAGGCGCCGCGGTACTGACACTCGGCCTGACGCTGTACGACCTGTTAGGCCGTCGCCTGCTCTACACGCTGTTGGACCTGTCGGTGCTCACCCTGGCCGCCAGCGCTCTTGTCGTCGTGCTCGCCGTGCTGCGCGTACGACGCCACGCCTGACCCGGCACCCCACCTTTGGCCCTGGGGTATCATGCGCGTCAGGCATGCAACGCTGGGGTTTTCTGCTCTTCGGTCCGTTGATTCTGGGCGCCAGCACGTTCCTTGCGGCTACGCGCCTCGAATCAGCGGGGAGACTCGGTCCGACGGAAGTGGGGACTGTCCCCTCTCAAGCCGCTACGGTTGAGCTAAGACCACAAGATGTTGTGGTTCGTACGTGCGTGGGGTGCCACAGCAACCGAGCGAAGGCGGGAAACCTCTCGCTCGAGGGATACCAGGTCGACGCGGCCGCGGCGGACCGGGACACCACGGAGAAGATGATCCGGAAGCTGCGCGCCGGACAGATGCCGCCGCCCGGCGCCCGTCGCCCGGAGGCCGCCGTCCTTGCGCACCTGGCCGAGACGCTCGAGGCCAGGATGGACGCCGCTGGAGCGGCGTCGCCTGGACGACGGACGTTCCAGCGCCTCAATCGCGCGGAGTACGCGCAGTCGGTGAAGGACCTGCTGGCACTGGATATCGACGCCGGCAGCTACCTGCCGCTCGACCCGAAGAGCGCGAACTTCGACAACATCGCGGACGCCCAACTGCTCTCGCCGACCTTGATGCAGGCGTACCTGACGGCCGCGGCGGAGATCAGCCGGCTGGCAGTGGGTGATGCGCGCGCGACGGCGAAGGAAGTGACCTTCAACGTGCCGCGCTGGGTGTCGCAGCGCGAGCAGGTGGAGGGCGCGCCGTTCGGCACGCGCGGCGGACTGTCGGTGGAGCACACCTTCCCTGCCGACGGTGACTATCGCCTCCGTGTGTCGTTCTACTACGAGACCACCGGCGCGTTGTACGGCAACGGGCGCGCGGCCCTGCACACGGCGGAGGCGCCCGAGCAGGTGGAGATTTCCGTCGATGGCGTGCGCGCGGCGCTCCTGGACATCGATCGATGGATGAACTCGTCGGATCCGGACGGGCTGAACCTCTCCACGGAACCCATTCGCATCACCGCCGGCCCGCATCGGATCTCCGCCGCATTCCTCAAGCGCTTCGAAGGCCCCGTGCAGGATCTGATGTCGCCGCTCGACTGGTCCATCGCGTCGACGAGCATCGCCGACGCCTACGGGTTCACGACGCTGCCGCATCTGCGCGACATGGCCATCACCGGCCCGTTGTCGGTGAGCGGGGTCTCCGAGACGCCGAGCCGTCGCGCCATCTTCACCTGTCATCCGACGACAGTCCCGCAGCAGGCCACCTGCGCGCACGGCATCGTCGAGCGGCTCGCGACTCAGGCCTACCGGCGGCCGGCAACGGAGAAGGACACGGCGGCGCTGATGTCGCTCTATCAGAAGGGCGCGACCGACGGCGGCTTCGAGAACGGTGTCCGTCTCGCCATCGAGGGCATCCTGGCCAGCCCGCGATTCGTGTTCCGCTTCGAGGAGCGTCCGTCGGCGGCGCGCGACGGCCGCGGCTATGCGCTCACCGATTTCGACCTCGCGTCGCGGCTGTCGTTCTTCCTGTGGGCCAGCGCTCCGGACGACACGCTGCGTCGCCTCGCTGCCGAGGGCCGTCTCTCCAACCAGGCGGTGCTCGAGCAACAGGTGAAGCGGATGCTGGCGGATCCGCGGGCCGAGGTGCTGTCCTCGCGCTTTGCCTCGCAGTGGCTGCGGCTGCAGGACCTCGACAAGCTGAACCCCGACGTGCGGTACTACCCGGACTTCGATGAGCAGTTGAAGCAATCGATGCGCCGCGAGACGGAGCTGTTCTTCGCGAACCTCGTGCGCGAGAACCGGTCGGTGCTGGACGTGTTCGGTGCGGACTACACGTTCGTCGACGAGCGTCTGGCGCGCCACTACCGCATGCCGGGCGTCGTGGGCAGCGAGTTCCGCAAGGTCGCCTATCCAGACGACCGCCGTCGTGGCGTCCTGGGGCACGGCAGCGTCCTGACGCTCACCTCACACGCGGACCGCACCTCGCCGGTGCTGCGCGGCAAGTGGGTGATGGAAGTGCTGCTCGGCACGCCGCCGCCAGCGCCGCCGCCGAACGTGCCCGACCTGGATGCGACACCCGACGCGGAGGACGGCCGCCTCCGGACCGTGCGCGAGCGCATGGAGCAGCACCGCGCCAACCCCGCGTGCAACTCGTGCCACCGCATGATCGACCCGATTGGGCTGTCGCTGGACAACTTCGACGTCACCGGCGCCTGGCGGATCCGTGACAACGGGATGCCCGTCGATGCGACCAGCACGTTCTACGACGGCACCGCCCTGGCCGGGCCCGCGGACCTGCGCCGCGCGCTGCTCGCCCGCACGGACGTGCTGGTGCAGACGTTTGCGGAAAATCTGATGACCTACGCGTTGGGGCGCCGGCTCGCCGCGGCCGATATGCCGGCTGTGCGGGCCCTGGTCCGCGACGCCGCGGCCGACGATCATCGGCTGTCGGCCTTCGTGCTCGGCGTGGTCCGCACTACCGCGTTCCGCGAGAAGAGCGCGGACGAAGCAAGGAGCGATCGATGAGCGTCATTGCAGGCAGGCACATCCCACGGCGGACGATGCTGCGTGGTATCGGGGCGACAGTGGCGTTGCCGTTCCTGGACGCCATGGTCCCGGCGCGGGCGCGATGGGACGCGGTGGCGCGCGCGGCGGGCGTGGACCGCACGCGGCTGGTCTGCATCGAGATGGTGCACGGCGCCGCCG
>WPCK01112477.1_pt1 | contig 16715 bp, 10 predicted proteins | sample 5399851 | NCBI WGS metagenome assembly WPCK01 (sample SAMN12869471, study PRJNA574797) | sludge metagenome | isolation source: wastewater treatment of pH11 | place: China:Beijing | collected 2019-05-20 | reverse complement strand
AACGGGGGAGAAGGATCGTGGCTGTCACGCTAAACACGTACGAAGGGAGGGTGAAGCAGGTGTGCTCGACCCTCCCCTCGCTGCGCTCGACCCTCCCTGAAGGGAGGGTGAGTGAATTTTGGCATCAGTCCTAGGGTCTAGCGCCGACGCATGGCGGCCGACAGGCCGAGGCCCAGCATGGCCAGTAATCCCAGCGACGTGGGTTCTGGAACCATGATGCCCGTGGCGCGGACTACCCAGTTGCCTGGCAGGCCAAATCCCTCGATGGTGCCAAACTGTCCGGAGGGAATGCTCGCCAGATCGGACTCGTTCAGGGGAGGCGCACCGACCGTGAAACCAGCGAACGAGGCATCTGTCGTGCTCGGTGGCGTGTCGTCGAACCCTGCAACGAATCCCTGTCCGCCCGGCAGGTTCCGCATCAAGGCGCCCACCAGAAACTGAGTTGACACCAGGGTGTCTGGGATATCGTACGTGTTGAGCAGGCCTGTGTTCGCATTCGCGACCGTGGTATCGATTCGGGCCGAATTCACGAGCACCGCGTCGGTCACGGAGCCACCGTTGGAATCATTGTACAGCAGAATGGAAATGGGGAGCCCGTTGTAAGGGCGGGTATCGCTTGGCGATCCAATGGCGACCTTAATGTCGGTAATGATCTCGCCACCCGGTTGCACGTCAAATCGGTTCAGCCAAATGATGTCGAATGGATTCGTGCCCGTAATCCCGATTCCATCGTCGACCGTGCCGTCGTCGTACAGATAATTGACGACTTCGGGACTGCCAACCGGATTCAAGGGAGAAATCGCGTCGATCGGATCGGGAACCGTGGACAGGCTTTGCCCCAAACCCATATTTGCGCAGAATAGCGCTAGAATGAGTGCAAAAACACTACCTGACATCTTCATCACTGGATCTCCTCTCACAATTGAAGTTAGGGCGGGAACCGCCACGTCGAAATTTGGCCGTAGGGACCAGTATGACTGGGCCCTCCAGGCACCGCAAGGCACGGCCGGAAAAATCCGCCCATCAGTCGCGGACCAGGAGGGGAGCCAGGTACTTGCCGGTGACACTTTTCTGGCAGTTGGCGACATGCTCGGGGGTCCCTTCGGCCACGATGCGCCCCCCGGATTCCCCAGCTTCGGGCCCCAGATCAATGATCCAATCGGCCGACTTGACAACGTCCAGATTGTGTTCCACCACGACCACGCTATGTCCCGCGTCCACCAGCCTTTGCAGGATACCGATCAACCGGCGAGTGTCGTCAAAGTGAAGACCCGTGGTGGGTTCATCCAGTAGATAGAGGGTTTTCTCCAGATGGGACCCAGCCAGTTCCGTGGCGAGTTTCACGCGCTGGGCCTCACCACCGGACATGGTCGTGGCGGGTTGTCCTAGCGCCATGTACCCGAGGCCCAATTCATCCAGGCGATCGAGGACACGTTTGACCGATTCCACATCTTGAAAGAAGGACGCCGCCTCGCGCACGGACAGGGCCAGGACGTCGGCAATCGAATGGCCTCGGTACCGGACCTCGAGTGTCGTTCGATGGAACCGTGTCCCGCGGCAGGTGTCGCAGGTTACGAGCAGGTCGGGCAGGAAGTTCATTTCGATCTTGCGCAACCCTTGCCCGCCGCACGACTCACAGCGGCCGCCTGCATTGTTGAAGCTGAAGCGACCGGCGCGGTAGCCGCGCTGTTTGGCCAGGGGGGTTCGGGCAAACACCTTGCGAATGTCGTCGAAGATCCCGGTGAACGTGGCAATGTTGCTGCGGGGAGACAGACCCAGCGGTGACTGGTTGACGTCGACGACTCGGGAGATGTGCTGTCCACCTCGCAGACTGCGAAAGGGGCCTGGCGTCGGCGCGACGGCCCCGAGTCGTCGGAGGAGCGCCGGGGCGAGCGTCTGATGCAAGAGCGAGCTCTTGCCGGAGCCACTGACTCCCGTGACGCACACGAACAGCTCCAGCGGCAGAAGCAGGTCCACATTCTGCAAGTTGTGGGTTTGCACACCCAGCAGCTGCAGCGCGCGCGACTTCACCATCGGGCGGCGTCGTTCGGGCAGTTCCACGCGACAGCGGCCGCTCAGGTAGTCGCCGGTTAGCGAGTGCGCATTGGCCGCGACCGCGTCGGGACGGCCCTCGGCGACCACGCGTCCTCCGCTCTGCCCGGCTCCGGGTCCCAAATCGATCAACCAATCCGCCGCGCGAATCAGCTCCTCATCGTGCTCGACCACCAACAGCGAGTTCCCCTGGGACTGCAGATTTCGGAGGATCGACAGCAGCCGCTGATTGTCCCGCTGGTGAAGCCCGATCGAAGGTTCATCCAGAATGTAGCCAACGCCGACGAGACCGGAACCAATGCTCGATGCCAGCCGAACCCGTTGGAACTCCCCGCCACTGAGCGTATCGACGGATCGGTTCAAAAGCAGATACGACAGCCCGACTCGCCAGAGGTATTCGAGTCGCGAACGAATGGCGTCCACGATGGGATCCGCCACAGGCCGGTCGCGTGCCGAAAATCGCAGGTCGGCAAAGAAGGCCCGGCATCGCTCGACCGACATGCTGACGATCTGATGGATGGAGTGTCCTTCGAGCGTCACGCTGTTGGCTTCCGGTCTCAGTCGGGAACCGCCGCAGGCCTGGCACGTGATGATGCCTCGATAGGCGGTGAGTTTGCCCAAGGTGGCTCGGTTCGCTGCCGTGGCCCACTGCTGTTGCAGTAGAGTCAGCAGGCCCGGGAACGATGCGCCGTCCCCTTGCCACAGCATCCTCTCTTGTCCGCTGGAAAGTCGGGACCATGGCTGGTCGTCTGCCATTTTCTGTTGGGTCAGGAAGTGTCGCACTGAAGCGAGTGCCTCCTTGGGCGCGCCCGGTTTACCTCGCCAGGGTGCCACGGCGGACGTGGCCCAGGAGAGGGATCGGTCGGGGACCACGAGTGCGGGATCAAAGGTCTCGACGGTTCCCAGCCCCTGGCAGGCTGGGCAGGCCCCGTGCGGGCTATTGAAACTGAAGGAACGCGGTTCGAGTTCGCCGAAGCTGGTCCCGCAGCCAGGGCAGACGTGGAGGGTACTGAAGGTCTCTTCCCGCCACCTCATTCCCGTGTCGTCTTCGGCTGACTCGGGACCGCCCGAACCCGATTCATCAAAGTAGCAGCAGCTGACGAGCCCCGCGGAGAGTTCGACTGCCAGTCGTACGGAATCCATGAGTCGGGATTCACCCCCCGGCCGAATCACGACTCGGTCGACGACGGCGTCGAGGTCGCGGCAGGTAGGTGGCGACTCGTGATCCAGCTCGGCCATCACGCCGTCGATCCGCACACGGACCAGGCCTTTGCGGCGGACGCGATCGATTTGTTCTCGATGGTCGCCGAGGCGGCCGCGGACCAGGGGCGCCAGGATCAATGCCCGTGTCTCGGGCGGCAGCGTCTGCAGCCGTTCCACGATTTCGCCCACGGTTTGCGGCCGAATCGGTTGACCACATTGGAAGCAGGTGGCCTTGCCCAGTCGGGCCATCAGTAGCCGAAGATAGTCATACGTCTCGGTGACCGTGGCGACCGTGCTGCGAGGATTGGGACTGCCCGGACGCTGATCGATGCAGAGGGTGGGGGGCAGGCCATCGATTTCGTCCACGTCGGGCCGGGGCACCTGCTCCAAGAACTGGCGGGCGTAGGCGGAGAGCGTCTCCATATACTGACGAATTCCCTCCGCGTGCAACGTATCGAACGCCAGGGAACTCTTCCCAGAGCCACTTGGCCCGGTGAACACGACCAATTGTCCGCGGGGGATGTCGAGGTCGATCCCGTGCAGGTTATGGGTGCGGGCACCCCGCACGCGGATCATGCCGGGCGCGACGGGAGGGGGACCCGTCTTGTCGGAATCTGCGGGGGGAGGAATCATGGCTTTTATTATGACATCGAAATGCCATCGCGACGCAGGTGAGTCGGCGATCGACGCCCGCGAGCGACGGCTGTTGGCTCCTTACGCCTTCCCCAGCCGACTCACGCAAGGGCGGCGGTATCCGGAACCGGATCATCCGTATCGCGGTCCGTTCCAGCGGGACCGGGATCGCATTCTGCACAGCGCCGCGTTCCGGCGACTGAGTGGCAAGATGCAGGTCTTTACTGGGGAGATGGGAGATTACCACCGGACGCGGTTGACGCACACCATGGAGGTGTCCTCCGTGGCCCGTACCATTGGCCGTGTACTGCGATTGAACGAGGACCTGATCGAGGGTCTCGCGCTGCTGCACGATCTCGGACATCCACCCTTTGGCCACGCCGGGGAAGATGCCTTGCAAGAATGCCTGGCGGACCATGGCGGCTTTTCGCACAACGCATTCGGATTGACCCTGGTCGAAGAACTGGAACAGCGGTATCCCCGATTTCCTGGTCTGAACCTGACGTACGAGATGCGGGAGGGGCAGCAGACTCGAATCCACAAGCAGGAGTCGGCCCAAAGGCCGCTGCTGGAAGTGCAGGTCGTCGAAGCCGCGGATGGCATTGCCTACAACGCACACGACGTCGACGATGCACTCAAGCTGGAACTCGTCAACGTGTCGGAACTCCTCCGCGTGCCCCTTGTGGATGGCATCGTCTCGCGACTGAAGCAGGAAGACCCCGACTTGCCGACCGGCATGTTCCGTCAGGAGATCGTCCGCAAGCTGCTCGATCTGCAGATCGGTTCGCTGGTCCGGCATTGTCTTCCCTTCCTGGAGCGGTGCGGATGGCAGCATCCGCGAGAGCCACGGGAGTCGCACTTTGTCGTGGATATGGAGCCGGAGGTGGCCGCGGCCCGGCGGGAGCTGGCCGAGTTCCTCTATCATCGCATCTATCGTCATGAGCGACTGCTGGCTGTCCGCCAGCGGGCCCAGGCAGAGATCCACTGGCTCTTTGAGTGGTTTGTCGGCCATTCCGAGTGGTTGCCGGATCCGTTTCAGCAGCGGGCGAAGCAAGTCGGGTTGCACCGCAGTGTGGGCGAGTACCTGGCCGGCATGACGGATCGATTCTGCCGCGAACAATTTCGCCGATATTCCGAGGGCCGGATGGAATAGGACACGCATGCATGCAGGCACGAGCGCGAGGGGAACTCTCCATGGCCAAGAGGGCACTCTGCATCGGCATCAATGACTATCCCGGAACCGATAGCGATTTGTCGGGCTGCGTCAACGATGCCGAGGACTGGGCCGCCCTGCTCGCGCAGCGAGGATTCACGGTACGCAAGCTGCTGGACCGTCAGGCCACTGGCACCGCCATTTGCCGAGCGATCGCGAGGTTGCTGGAGGACTCCAAGCCGGGTGATCGCCTGGTCGTTCAGTTCTCGGGACATGGTACGTTCGTGCCCGATGAAGATGGCGATGAATCGGACGGAACGGATGAATGCCTTTGCCCGTACGACGTGGTGGCTCGAGGTCCGATCAGCGACGATGTTCTCTTCGAGTACTATTCCTGCCGGCCTCCGCGGACCCGTCTGGTCATGATTGCCGATTCATGTCACTCCGGCACGGTGGCGAGGTTCGCTCCGATCACGACGCCGGCCACGCTGCCACAGGCCAACGCGCCGCAGCGGAAGGTGCGATTCCTGCCCCCCGCCACGTTCCTTTCGCGGCGCAGTCTCGCGCGACTCGGCGCGCCGCATCGGGCCCGCCGCGGCAATCCGCCTGGCAGGCACGCGGGTCTCGTGATCGCAGGTTGCCAGGATCACGAATACAGTTACGACGCAGTGTTCCAAGGGCGCTCCAATGGCGTCTTCACCTTCGTCGCCTTGCGAGAACTTGCAGTGCTGCGCGCCGAGTCCACCTACCAGGACTGGATCCAAGCCATTCGCCAGGTCCTGCCATCGCGGCAATACCCCCAGTCGCCCAAGCTGCATGGCCACGCGCACTGGAAGAAATGGAGATTATTTCATTGAATCGCTTGACACGTCCTGCTTGATTGTCGTTGCCGCGTTTTTCATACTATCAGGATGCCGCGAAGCCCATTTTCCATTGCGACTTGCCACGGCACGGCCGTCTGGCTGGTCCTTGCTCTGTTGGTAACGCCAGGTCGGGCGGACGAACTGCGATTCAATCAGGATATTCGTCCGATTCTGGCGGAGAACTGTTTTCCGTGTCATGGGCCCGACAGTGCAGCGCGGAAGGCTGACCTTCGGCTGGACCAGCGGGATGCGGCTGTGGACATGGGAGCGATATCGCCAGGCGATCCCGAGGGGAGTGAGCTGTTGCGGCGCATTCAATCGGATGACCCGGAAGAGGCGATGCCGCCTGCCTCGTCGAAGAAGGTCTTGACCGATGCGCAGAAGGAGTTGCTGCAGCGGTGGATCCAGGAAGGGGCCGAATACGAACTGCACTGGTCATTGATTCCGCCGAAGCGTCCCGAGCCGCCTACGGTGCAGCATGAGGCCTGGGTTCGCAATCCGATTGACCGGTTCGTGTTGAATCGACTGGAAGCTGCAGGTCTGGCGCCGACTCCGGAAGCGGGTCGCCGCGAATTGGCCCGCCGCTTGAGTCTGGACCTGACCGGGTTGCCCCCCGATCCTTCAGTCGTGGAAGCGTTCGTGGACGATGCCGCGCCCGATGCCTATGAGCGGCTTGTGGACCATTTCATGTCCCAAGTGACCTGGGGTGAGCATCGAGCCCGGTATTGGCTCGATTACGCCCGCTACGCGGACTCCCACGGGATTCACTTCGACAATTACCGCGAAATGTGGACCTATCGCGACTGGGTCATCGATGCGTTCAACCACAACATGCCCTACGATCAGTTCACGATCGAAAACCTGGCGGGTGACTTGCTTCCCGATCGGACCTTGGACCAACAAATTGGTTCCGGCTTCAACCGTTGCAACATTACGACCAATGAGGGGGGTGCGATCGACGAGGAGTACCTGGTGCTGTACGCCCGCGATCGGACCGAGGCCACGGCCCAAGTCTGGTTGGGGCTCACGGCCGGCTGTGCCGTCTGTCACGACCACAAGTTTGACCCGCTGAGCCAGGCGGAGTTTTATCAGCTGGCGGCGTTCTTCAATAACACAACGCAGGCGGCCATGGATGGCAATATCAAGGATACGCCCCCCATCATCGCGGTGCCGCAGCCGAGCGATTTGGCGAGGTGGCAGGCGCTCGGTGACGAGATTCCCCAGCAGGAGGCCCGAATCGCTCGGCGCCGTCAGGACGGCCGGCCGGAATTTCAGACGTGGCTCGCAACCGCATCTCCGGACATCATACGGTCGAGATTGCCGCAAGAGGGTCTCCACCTGCAGGCCGCACTGCAGGAAGGCTCGGGCAGCACCGTGCAAGTAACGGTCGACGGCGTCGCGCAGTCACAGGAGTTGACGAGCCCCGCCAGCTGGCAGGACAACGGCCGCGGAGGCCAGGCCTTGGCCGTGCAGGGCAAGGCCCTGGAGTTCGGTTCGGTGGGAGACTTTGAACGCGATGGCGCCTTTTCGTGTGCCGGCTGGGTCTTTCTGGCCGCCAATGACTCCAGCGGGGCCATTTGTGCGCGCATGAATAATGCCGATGCGAATCGCGGATGGGATTTCTGGGTGCAGGCGCGGCGGATTGGCACGCACCTGATCCATGCCTGGCCCGGCAATGCGGTGAAGGTCGTGAGCAAGGAACAGGTGCCGGCCAACAGCTGGGTCCATGTAGCGGTGACGTACGACGGGACCTCGGCGGCCAGCGGCGTGAAAGTCTATTACGACGGTAAGCCCCAGGAGGTGAACGTCGAAGTCAATTCGCTGAAGGACTCCATCCGTACTCAGGTCCCCTTCCGTGTCGGCGATCGTGTCGAAGGGAATCCCTTCCACGGGGGCTTGTATGATCTGCGCGTCTATCGGCGGGCGCTCGGACCGGGCGAAGTGACCGCCCTGGCCCAGCAAATGAGGTTTTCGGAGATCCTGGCCAATGAGCCAGATCAGAGGACGGATGCCGAGAAGGACGAGCTGTATGCCTGGTGGCTGACAGAGCTCGATGAACCCTTTCGCAAGTTCACGGCGACACTCGGGGAGCTGCAGGTCGAGCGCGACGCCATCCAGCAGCGGGGGTCGATCGCCTATGTCATGCAGGAAAAGGAAGCGGAGCCCACGGCGTTTGTCCTGAATCGCGGCGAGTACGACCAGCGGCGGGACCCGGTCAAGGCGGGGACTCCCAAGGTACTCCCTGCGTTTCCTGAATTCTATCCCCGCTCGCGTCTGGGCCTGGCACGCTGGCTGTTGATGCCGGAACAGCCATTGACGGCCCGTGTCGCCGTCAATCGCTTCTGGCAAGAAGTGTTCGGCACGGGCCTGGTGCGGACCACGGGCGACTTCGGCGTCGCGGGCGAACTCCCGTCGCATCCCGAACTGCTGGACTGGCTCGCGCGCGAGTTTCAGGAATCGGGCTGGGACATCCAGCACATGTTCCGCCTGATCGTCACCTCGGCGACCTACCGCCAGTCGGCGGTGCTGACCGAGGATCGGCTGGCCAAGGACCCGCAGAATCGGCTGCTCTCGCGGGGGCCTCGGTTCCGCATGGACGCCGAAATGGTCCGGGACAGTGCCTTGGCCACGAGTGGACTGTTGCAGCGGACGGTGGGTGGTCCCAGCGTCAAGCCTTACCAGCCACCGGGCGTGTGGGAGGCCGTGGCCATGATCGGCAGCAACACGCGCGACTACCAGCAAGACCACGGTTCCGCCCTGTATCGCCGCAGTATGTATACGTTTTGGAAGCGGGCGGCCCCCCCTGCATCGCTCGATCTGTTCAATGCGCCCAGCCGTGAAGTGTGCACCGTGCGACGTGAGCGCACCAATACGCCCTTGCAAGCGCTGGCGACGCTTAACGATGTGCAGTTCGTCGAGGCTGCCCGTGCGCTGGCGGAACGCGCCCTGCTGCAGGCGGGAGACGCCGATTACCTCCGCTTCGATTTCCTGGCCCGACGCCTGCTGGCCCGCCCCCTGTCCCAACAGGAGCTGACCGTCGTGCAATCGTCCCTGGCGACGCTCCGTGAACATTACCTGCAAAATCCGGCGGAGGCCGACGCACTGGTCCGCGTGGGCGAATCGGAACGCCAAGGTACCTCGGCGAATCCTGAACTCGCGGCCTGGACGATGCTGGCCAATGAACTGATGAACCTCGACGAGGTCCTCAACAAATGAGCACCCCTTTCGACGAATTTCGGACTGCGATCACGCGGCGTTACCTGCTGGCCAAGGGATCGCACCTGTTGGGAACCGCGGCGCTGGCCAGTTTGGCTGGCCCGCTGGCCAGGGTACAGGCCGGCCCCGCGGCGACCACCCAACCGCGTACGGCGTTTCCCCCCAAGGCCAAGCATGTCATCTACCTGCACATGGTCGGCGGGCCGCCCCAAATGGACCTTTACGACTTCAAGCCCGTCATGAAGGAATGGTACGACAAGGACTTGCCCGAAACCGTGCGGATGGGCCAGCGCTTGACGACCATGACCTCGGGTCAAGCGCGATTCCCCATTGCCCCCTCCATGTTCAAGTTCGAACAAGCGGGCCAATGCGGCATGTGGATCAGTGAACTCTTGCCCTGGACCAAGCGCGTTGCGGACGAGATGTGCTTCATCCGCAGCATGCACACGGAAGCCATCAATCATGAGCCGGCCATCAGCTACATGCAGACGGGAAATCAGATCACGGGGCGACCTTGCCTGGGGGCCTGGACGTCGTATGGCTTGGGCTCGCTCAACAACGATCTGCCCACGTTCGTGGTCATGGTGGCACGCCCCACGAATACGGAGCAGGTGCAAGCCATCTCGGCACGGCTGTGGTCCTCGGGATACCTGCCGGGCGAACACGCGGCCGTATCGCTCCGCAGCGGGGGGGACCCCATCCTCTTTATTCAGAACCCGCCGGGTGTCAGTCCGTCCGTGCGCCGCACCACGCTGGATGCCGTCCATGCGCTCAACCAATTGAATTTTGAACGCATCGGTGATCCCGAGACGCACACGCGCATCCAGCAATATGAATTGGCCTACCGCATGCAGTCCAGCGTGCCGGACCTGGTCGATCTCGCCACGGAAAGCGAGGCCACATTTGAACTTTATGGCGAACAGGCCAGGACCCCAGGCACCTTCGCCCATACCGCCTTACTCGCGCGGCGGATGGTGGAACAAGGGGTCCGTTTCGTTCAGGTCTACCACAACAATTGGGACACGCACTCGAACGTCGCGGGGCGCCTGCCGGAACAGTGTCGGGATATCGATCAGGCTTGCTACGGCCTGATCACCGATTTGAAGCAACGCGGATTGCTGGACGAGACCCTGGTGATCTGGGGGGGCGAGTTCGGCCGCACGATCTATTCCCAGGGGGGACTATCCGAACAGAACTACGGACGGGACCATCATCCGAAGTGCTTCACCATGTGGATGGCGGGGGGTGGGAGCCGGCCAGGCACGGTGTACGGGACGACCGACGATTTTTCGTACAATATCGTGGAAAACCCGGTTCATATCCACGATTTTCACGCCACGGTGTTGAAGCTGCTGGGGTTCGACCACGAACAGTTTACGTTCAAGTACCAGGGTCTTGACCAGCGATTGACCGGCGTCGAGCCGTCGCGGGTCATCGAGGAACTGGTGGCGTGACCGCGTCGGGTCTTACGGTCGGCGGCATCGCGCCGAACTTCGAGCTGACGGGGGTGGAGGCCTCGGGGGAAGCCCGAGTGATCCGCCTGTCGGACTACGCCGGCCACTGGCTGATGCTGGTCTTCTATCCTCGAGATTTCTCGTTTGTTTGCCCTACGGAGTTGACCGCCTTCAGTGGCCGCCTCCCTGATTTTCGGCAGCGGGATTGTCACATCCTGGCTGTTAGTATTGACTCGATCGAATCGCACGTGCGCTGGATGCAAACGGCGGCCGAGCAGGGAGGGATTGGCCCGCTGCAGTTTCCGCTGGCGTCCGATTTACACGGGCAGGTGTGTCGCGCCTATGGCGCCTGGAACGCGGCCAGGAATGTCAGCAACCGCGGTCTGTATTTGATTGATCCAGCGGGCGTCATTCAGTACGCCGTGGTCCATAGCCTGAGCGTGGGTCGCAATCCGGACGAAGTCCTGCGGGTCCTCGATGCACTGTACTCCGGCGGTGTCTGCCCAGCCAGCTGGACGGCGGCGGACGGTACGCTGGACGTGGCGGGCATGCTGCAATCCGGTCGGGTGCTCGGGCACTATCGCATCGAGAGCGAACTGGGGCAGGGTGGATTTGGAACAGTACTTTCGGCCTGGGACCTGCAACTGGAGCGGATGGTGGCCCTGAAGGTCTTGCAGCGAATCGGCCAGTCGAGGCATCCGCTGCTGGCCGAGGCACGCGCTGCCGCGTCGGTCAATCATCCCAACGTCTGTACGATCTACGCCGTGGAAGAAATGGATGGGCTGCCCGTCATCGTCATGAAGCACCTTTCGGGCCGGCCCCTTTCGGCCCGGCTGGCGGAGGGCCTGGTACCCGGACAGGTTCCGGTCTTGGCCGCGGGACTCGCTGCGGGGCTGGCTGCCGCGCATGAACACAACATCGTGCATGGCGATTTGAAGCCGGCCAACGTGATGGTCACGGACGAGGGGATTCCGGTCCTGGTCGATTTTGGCCTGGCCCGTACTCGTCGCATCCGCGATCCGCGGACTCTGGGCGGGGATCCCACCGCGTCTCGATTGTCGCCGGACATGCCGCTCGACGGTTCCCTGGCCCGCACCATCCGTTACGAAGGTCCCCTGGAACGGACAGGGGTGGAAATGGAACCGATGGGACTTACCGGGACGCCCCTCTATATGTCGCCCGAGCAGGCGAACGGAGAGGCTCCTTCGACCGCCAGCGATATCTTCTCCTGTGGACTGATCTATTACGAGATGTTGACGGGCCGGCGAGGCCTGATGGGGACCGGCCTCCTCCAGGTACTGCAGGACTTGCGGGACGAGGGCCTGGCGGCGAGGTTGGTCGAACAGGTACCGCTCCGGTACCAAGACCTGGTGCGCAGCATGCTGAGTGCTATGCCGTCGGACCGCCCCACGGCCAGCGAGGTGGAATTGGCTGTGAAGGGTCTGCCGGTCGCGATCGTGCCCGCGTAGGTCATGTGAGGCTGGCAGTTCCTTCGGTCGCCTGCGGCTCCCTCAGGATGACAGAGGGGGAGGTAGGAACATTGGCGATTTTGCCGTGGAACCGCAGCAGCATGTCATCCTGAACGGAGCGCAGCGGAGTGATGGACCTTCCAGTGGCCCGTGTGCTGCGAGACACGTTCGCGACCGGCAGGTCCTTCGGTCGCCTGCGGCTCCCTCAGGATGACAGAGGGGGGCGGCTCCCTTAGGATGACACACGGTCCCTCAGCGGCGGCGCCTCGCCGTCACGATGGCCTTGTTCGCGTTCCAGAGGTTCGTGGCTAAGAGCGGATAGCACAGCGGCGCGAGCAGCGGTGCAAGCCGCTCGGGCCAACGCTGCTTCCTCAGCAAATACACACGAACATACCGCTCCAAGGGCCAAGAGAGTTCGTTCTTGACCTCGATCTGGATATCCTCGAAGCCCGCCCGCGCCAGGATCAGTCGCAAGGCCCGGGGCGTGTAATTCGATAAGTGAAACACGGATGTGCGCCCTGCTTGCCAGACCCTGCCAATGCGATCCGTCACCGGCATTCGCAAGGCCAGGTGCATTAGCCGGTCCGTGCGACTGACTACCGGTGTATGAAAATAGATCAGGCCACCGGCTCGGAGCATCCTCTGGCAGGCGTTCATCAGGAACTGCGGTCGAGGCACGTGCTCGACGACATCCAGCATGGTAATCGCGTCCACCGACGCAGCGGGGACTGTCTGGTAATCGAAGTCCCGATAGATATTCTCCGCAAAGGACTCGATTCGCGTCAGCCGCGCACCTGGTATTTCGTGCGCCGAAACCCGCGTAAAACCCGCCCTGGAAAGGAGCTCGACAAAGAGTCCGTCCCCCGTACCGACATCCAGGATTCGGTCCGATCGATCCACGCGGGTCTGGATCTGGCGAATGGCAAATTCCATCTTCCGCCGATTCTCGCGGTCGATCTCTTGGTAGTAGGCGTGGGTGTCCATTTGTGAATAGGCCACCCCGAGTTCGGCATTGTCGAGCGGGTTTCCCACAAATACCGATTCGCATTGCCGGCACCGAAAATGGTCAAGTTGTCGAGTATCGCTGTGCTCATTGTGCGTCTGGCAGAGGGTCCGCGTTTCCGAGGACCCGCAGACGCGGCAGATGACGCCAAGGGTTTCGTTTTGGTTCATGACGAAGTACGGCCGGGAGCCACCAGGGAATCATGCCAGACCGCGGACATATAGGATTCTCTGCCCCGTTCCACAAGCTGGATTCCTGGGCTTGCTAGCGGCGGGCGGTCTACGCGGCGGGTGCGTTCCGGCATCCTGCGCCACGTGGTCGCTTGATCCGTTGGTTTTTTCCCTTTATTGTTAGGGTCTTACGGTCTCGACATGCGGACGGCGCGCTGGTGCCGGCGAGCGACCCACGGGAGCGGCCTTGTGGCCATCCAGCGGTAGCTCGCAGTGGCCGCGGGCACGGTCCGCGTTCGGGGCAAGACAATCTCCCGGAGAAGTTCGCCGTTGACTGCGCCGACACAGGCACCAGCCGCTCAGCCCGCCGTCCCCCGGGACGCGCTGATGACGGGTGCCGACATTACGATCGAGTCCCTGGTCCGACACGGCGTCGAGGTGATCTTCGCCTACCCGGGGGGGGCCAGCATGCCGCTGCACCAGTCGCTCATTCGATACCAGGACCGCCTGCGGACCATCCTGCCGAGGCACGAGCAAGGCGGTTCCTTTGCAGCCCAGGGACTGGCGCGCGCGACCGGAAAAATCGGTGTCTGCATGGCGACCAGCGGGCCCGGAGCGACCAATCTCGTCACGGCCATCGCCGACGCCAAATTGGACAGCATCCCCATCCTGGCCATCACGGGTCAGGTGAAGACCCACGTGATCGGGTCGGATGCGTTTCAAGAAACACCCATCATCGAAGTCTGCCGGGGAATTACCAAACACCATTACCTGGTCACGGATCCACGTGATATCTCGCGGGTGATGAAGGAAGCCTTTCATGTGGCTACCACCGGCAGGCCAGGCCCCGTGATTGTCGATGTCCCCAAGGATGTCCAGGAAGCACGCGTGGCGCCGAACTGGGATGCGGCCATGAACCTGCCAGGATACCTGGACGCCATGCCTCCGATCAGCGAACAACCGTTGCGGCAAGTGGCCGCCGCCATCAAGAAGGCGAAACGGCCTGTCATCTATGCCGGCGGTGGCATCATTGCGTCGGATGCCAGTGGTGAACTGCAAGAGCTGGTACGCCGGGCGGAAATTCCCGTCGCCATGACGGTCATGGGCCTGGGAGCCATCCCCAATGAACATCCCCTGTCCCTGGACATGCTCGGCATGCACGGCAGCATCTACGCCAACTACGCCGTGGATCAGGCCGACCTGCTGCTGGCCCTGGGCGTTCGCTTCGACGACCGCGTTACCGGAAAACTCGCCGAGTTCGCCAAACATGCCACGATCGTGCACGTGGACATCGATGCCTCGGAACTGAACAAGAACAAACGGGCCCATATTGCGATCTGCGGTGATGTGAAGCAATTTCTGCAGCGGCTGCTGAAGGTGTTGGACACCGAGCCTTACGCCTTGCGGACCTGGCACGAGCAGTGTGCGGCCTGGAAACGGGACGAACCCTTCCGCTACGACACGGAATACCCGGGGATCCTGCCCCAGCATGCCATCGATACCCTCTGCCGCATGACGATCGACCGAGACCCGATCGTTTCCGTGGGCGTGGGGCAGCACCAGATGTGGTCGGCCCAGTACTTCAAGTTCCGAAAACCCAGGTCGTGGTTATGCAGCAGCGGGCTGGGAACCATGGGGTTCGGACTGCCCGCCGCCATGGGAGCAGTGGCCGCTTTTCCCGATCGGCTCGTTATCGACATCGACGGGGATGGCAGCTTCCAGATGAATATCCAGGAACTGGCGACCTGCTTCTGCGAAAAGTTGCCCGTGAAAGTGTTCTTGCTCAATAACCAGCATCTGGGCATGGTCGTCCAGTGGGAAGATCGATTCATGGCGGGAAGCCGGGCCCATACCTATCTAGGGCCCATCGAACATGCGGAAGCGCGAGGCGAAGGGAGCAGTCCCTTCGTACAGGACCGGTACCCCGATTTCGTGAAGATTGCCCAGGGATACGGCTGTCGCGGTGCGGCGATCGACAAGAAGGCCGACCTTGAGCCCGCGATCCGCGAGATGATCGACGATCCGGGCCCCTATGTGCTCGACGTCCAAATCCCGTATCAAGAGCACGTCTTGCCCATGATCCCGGCCGGCATGACGGTCCGGGACCTGATCAAGGCATAGGCTCGCCCCGTCTTCGCGGCATTCGCGTGGGTGCAACTCGCGTAATCCCCCTTTTCGCTACTGCCGCGCACGTCGAACGCAGGTTTCCTCATCGCTTTTATTTTCGCCAGATTTTCTCATTGTTCTATTTTTCCTTATCCGAAGAAACTCTGGCGAAAGTACATTCTGCCGAGCTTTCCCAGTGTCGCGCTGGGAATGGAGCGATGCAACCTGAGTTGAAACCAAGCGTTGCTTGGAGGTTTCCTGTTTGTCCCGTTTGAGGAGGGTTCGGATGTTACGTAGAGCTCTGTTTTCATTGCCGGTCTTGTGGCTGATGACCGGCGTCGCCGCGGCGCAGTGTAACAACTGTGGTGGCGCGGTGGCTGGTTCGGGCGAGGTTGCCGTGGAACCGATGGCCGCGGAAGGCGCCCCAGCGGCTGCCCCCGCCACGATGACGCGGACGATTTGGGTTCCGGAGCGCACGATGGAGACGCGCACTCGGAACGTTACCAAGTATCGTCAGGAACAGCGGACACGGACGTTCAATGTGGTCCGGATGGTCCCGGAAACCCGTGAAGTGCAGGAGACGTACACGGTCATGGTTCCGCAGAAGCGGACCCGCACCGAGACCTATACGGTTCGGGTGCCGCAGCAGGAGCAGTATCAAGTCAATTACACGGTTCGCGTTCCGCAGACGGAAAACCGGACCGGGACCCGAACGGTCCGACGGTTCGTGACCGAGCAGAGCACTCGTCAGGTCACGGTACGCGGCGGTCACTGGGAGACGCGACAAGAGAACGTGGCGGGCGTTGATGCGTGTGGTTGCCCGACGTGCTGCACGTGCTGCCGTCGCGTCTGGGTTCCCACCTGCGAGACCCGCACGGTTCCCTGCTGCATCCGTCGTTGTGTCTGCGAGCAGGTCCCCTTCACCTACTGTGTGACGACCTTCCGCTGTGAGACGCGGACACGGACTTGCTGCCGGACAACGTTCCGCTGCGAGTCGCGGACGCGTGAGGTGTGCTTTACGGTGTGCTGCCCCGAGCAGCGGACCCGCACCCACAGCGTGACCTGCTGCCGTCGCGTTTGCGAGCCCAAGCAGGAATGCTACACGGTCTGCGTGCCGTACTGCGAGCAGGAGCAATATCAAGTCTGCGTCTGCCGGATGGTCTGCAAGACGGTGGAAGTCCCCTGCTGCCAGAATGATTGCTGTGACAACTGCGATCATTGTGGATCCAGCTGTGGTTGTGATTGCGGATGTGCCGCCAGCTGTGGCTGTGGCTGCCGCCGTCACTGTGGCATCTTCTGCCGCGCTCGCGCCCGTCGATGCTGCCGTCCTTGCGGTGGCTTTTGTGGGAACCGCTGTGGCTGTGCCTCGGCTTGTGAACCCAGCTGCGGTTGC
>WPCK01376864.1_pt1 | contig 16798 bp, 14 predicted proteins | sample 5399851 | NCBI WGS metagenome assembly WPCK01 (sample SAMN12869471, study PRJNA574797) | sludge metagenome | isolation source: wastewater treatment of pH11 | place: China:Beijing | collected 2019-05-20 | reverse complement strand
ACATTGTGTCGACAAATCCTCCTCAGAACCACCGGTTCAAGCATTCAATATATCCGGAAATTCCGTTGCGTCAATCAATTCCGCCACAGATTCTCGATAGTTTTCCGCAAGTGGGGGTAGGAGCATGCTGGTTTATGGATCGACCAAGCCCGAGAATGGGTGGGAAAGTTGAATGCAGAATACCAAACCCACTCGGCTAACCCAGGGTAGCATGGATTGCCAATTGTTAGAGTGGCCCAGGCCAGCCGGGGCGTTTCGAAACCGTTGACTCAATGCCCTTGTTGGTCTCGGATCGTTTTAATCGACTCGTCTCCGGCTTTTAGAAGAGTGTCTCACACGAATGCTCCCAATTGTGTCGTTCACATGGCAACGCAAACCCGCTAGCAATCCCTGAACCTAGAAACCGTTACACTAATTCAGAAAATAAGGAGGCGACTTTACGAGTCGCTTCCCAATTGTCTTATTTCCAAGATTGTTGGCATTGGGACTTACCCCAACCTTGAACTTGCGAGACGGACGCCCGACCTACGTGAAACAACTCCAAAACGCTATGGGAATGAGTTTCACGCTCGGCGTCGTCGCATTGAACTGGATATCATCGCCACACACCCGATCAACGCAAAGCTGGAGGGCTCGGGTACGACCGTGATTCGCAAATTGTCATACATGGCCTCTTGGCCTGGTGCTGGTGGTGACGGCGGTACGTCGCCCAACAAAACCCCGATGATGTCTCCCAATCCATGTGAAGGATCGACGGAAAAAAGCTGAAAATTATCCTGGATGGCCGTTTGGAAAGTAGCCATCATACCGTTTGAACCCAAAAAGGTTACACCGGCCACACCACCACCTGTAGCCGTGATCCAAACTTCGGCGGACTCCACGGTTTGACCCGGGTTCAAATTAAATGTCACCAGGTCAGTCGTCTGTACACCCATGAAGAATGCGTGCGGTGGCGACGGCGTAGGAAAGAACGGGACAGTAAAGAACGAATTGGGGCCAGCCACGTTATGCACAAAAACGGACGAGGCGAAATTCGGCGCACCGGGGACGTTGTCGTCCTCAAAATCCTCAAGATAGATAACGTTGGCTACTAGGCTAGCTGACATAGCGAGAATGAGAATCGGAGTCAGCAACCAATAGCACAATACTGCAAACTTCGGCATACGCATCGTAAAGTCTCCTGTAGTGAAAGCTTGAAACAGAAACGTCCAAAGTTGGCCTAGGCGTCGGGTCAACGACTTCAATTAGAGCAGATCAAGTCCCCGATTCAAGTGTCGGACGAAAGTTAATCCCGCGTGCGTCTCACCTCGAATTCGGCGTATGGAATTTCCGGCGCCCAAAAGCCTTCTGAAATCTGTTCTAGGGCGACATGACATCCAAAGATTTAATTCGAGATTTTGGGCGGTTGCGGCCACTTCAAGCCGTATGAATAGCCCGTCCGTCGACGGCCAGTGCGGCTTCATGCACAAGCTCGGAAAGAGTTGGGTGCGCATGGCAAGTCCTCGCGATGTCTTCGCTACTGGCACCAAACTCAATGGCAGCGACGGCTTCGGCGATCAAGTCTCCCGCATGCGCTCCGATGATGTGCACTCCTAGCACCCGATCCGTTTTGGCGTCGGCTAGAATCTTGACTCGGCCTTGGGTATCGCCCAGTGCGAGCGCGCGACCGCTGGCTCCATAAGGGCAAATGCCTTTCTTGTATTCGATGTTGGCTTCTTTGAGTTGTTCTTCGGTCTTACCCACAGAGGCTATCTCGGGATAGGTGTAAACGATCGCCGGAATTGCGTCGTAATTGACGTGGCTTTTTAGGCCAGCGATCCGCTCGACACACACTACGCCTTCTTCCATTGCTTTGTGCGCGAGCATCGCTCCGCCGATTAAGTCACCAATCGCGTAAATCCCTGGGACTGGAGTTCGATAGTTGCTGTCCACGGGTACGAAACCTCGCTTGTCGGTTTCAATGCCGACCGTTTCCAAGCCGAGTTGATCGGAGCAAGGCACGCGGCCGGTTGAAAGCAAGACTCGATCGCACGTGATGGGTTCGGCCCCTTTGCAGACTACTTCGCATTTGCCATTGGCGACCTTGGCACTTTCCACCCAACTACCAGTCCGAAATTGGATGCCTTGTTTCTCAAATGTTCGGTGAGCGATTTGGCCGATCTCGGCGTCCAGGCCGGGCAAGATTCGATCCAAGGCTTCGAGCACAGTCACGTTGCTGCCAAGGCGTCTCCAAACGCTCCCGAGTTCCAGTCCAATGTAGCCGCCCCCGATCACGACGAAGTGTTTTGGGACTTCCGAGAAACTCAGAGCCATCGTGCTATCGCCAATGAACTTGCCGTCCACCTGAATACCGCGCATCGTTGCCGGGCGGCTTCCCGTTGCCAAGACAATGTGCTTTGCACGAATCTGCAGCTTCTTGCCACTGGAGGCAACTTCGATCGTATCGGGTTGGACGATTATTGCACGTCCTTGGTACCCCTGGACTTTTTTTCGTTTGAAGAGCATGGAAATGCCGGAAGTCAACTGCTGAACGATCTTGTCCTTGCGAGAAAGCATCGTCGCTAGATTCACCTCGACACCGGTAGCGTTGACTCCGTGCGCCGCCAGTTCAGTTTTGGCCACGTGATAAAGATGGCTGGACTCGAGCAGGGCTTTGCTCGGGATACAGCCGACGCGCAGGCACGTGCCGCCAAAAACATCGTTCTCGTCCACACAAGCTGCGTTCAGGCCAAGCTGAGCCGCTCGAATCGCCGCGACGTAACCTCCCGGACCGCCTCCGACGACAACAACATCATGTTCAATTTTTTCAGGGGTCATTGCCATCTACGTCATCGTCCTTTATCTGCTGTTTTCGGAGGAATCGTGGCCGTCCACAGTTTGCGGTGTTCGGGTTCCTGTGCCCGCATGCCGCCTTGGTTCAATGAGACTATTCACACCTCGACGCGAAATCTCGCTAAGAGTTCTCATCGAAAACCGAAAGTAGATCGCGGTGGACTCAAACATCCTCATCGAGCAAATCTAGGTCTTCGTCGTCGTCATCGGAATCCTTAGACGGGAACATATCGCTGTCGTCCGGTTCAATGTCGTAATCGTCTTCGAGTTCTTCTTCGAAGTCGTCGTCGAAGTCGTCGTCGAAATCGTCATCATCGAAATCATCAAACGGATCTTCTTCCTCCTCATCTTCCTCCGTCAAGGGCACTTCAACCTGGTCGGGATCATCCGGTTCCTTTTCCTCTTCGTCTAAATCGTCATCGTCATCCCAAGCACGGACGTCAGGTAGCCACGATTTACGCGGTGATCCTTTGTCAATATCAAGCTGGCACGAAGTTGAACTGTCGACCTGTGCCCATTCCGATGGATGTACCAAACTAAGCAGCATACCGTTGAGTTTCCTGTTGTACTTTTCTAAACTTTCGCCGATCCGGTTTCTAAGCGTTTTCTCAGCCATTGATGTGGGGGAATAATTGAAAACCTGCATCCTTAATTGTCAACGGACCTAACCATGCAAGCGTTCATATTCTAGAATGCGACTCTCGTTTTCCAAGGTCAGTGCGATGTCATCGAGTCCGTTGAGCAAGCAGTGTCGGCGATGCTCTTGAACTTCAAAATTCAGTTGCAACCCACTCGAATCGGTGACAGTGCAATTTTGCAAATCGACGGTCAAGCGATAAGGAGCATGGCTGACCGTTCGGCGAAACAATTCCTCGACCTCGTCTTCACCAAGGGCAATGGGCAGTACTCCGTTTTTGAAACAATTGTTGAAGAAGATATCCGCGAACGATGGGGCTAGTATGACGCGAAAGCCGTAATCGTCCAATGCCCAAACCGCGTGTTCGCGGCTTGATCCGCACCCGAAATTCCGGCGGGCCAATAAGATCGAAGCTCCTTTGGCTGCGGGCAGGTTGAGCTCAAATTCGGGATTGTCCGTGCCGTCGTCCCGGAACCGCCAATCAAAGAAAAGAAACTGGCCAAATCCAGTTCGCTCAATTCGCTTGAGAAACTGCTTTGGAATGATCTGGTCGGTATCGACGTTGGCGCGGTCCAGGGCGGTGACGAGGCCTTCGTGAGTTGTAAACGCTCGCATCTGGGGCGGCTCCTATTGCTTGTACTGCCAATGACGAATATCGTTGAAGTGGCCTTTGATGGCAGCAGCGGCCGCCATGGCCGGCGAGACGAGGTGTGTGCGACCACTCTTGCCTTGACGGCCTTCGAAATTTCGGTTGCTCGTCGAAGCGCAGCGCTCGCCTGGCTCCAAACGATCGGGATTCATGGCCAGACACATGCTGCACCCGGCTTCTCGCCAATCAAATCCGGCCTCTCGGAAAATGGCATCGAGACCTTCGGATTCAGCTTGTCGCTTGACAAGGCCGCTGCCGGGCACAACCATGGCTTGAACCTTGGAATTCACGCGATATCCCTTGATTACCTTGGCCGCAGCTCGCAGGTCTTCGATACGAGCGTTCGTACAAGAGCCGATGAACACGCGATCAATGGATACTTGGTCGATGGGAGTGCCCGCCTTCAGGCCCATGTACTGAAGCGCCGATGCGGTGGCTTTTTGCTCCGTTTCATCGCCGAAATCAGCCGGACTTGGAATGCGGTTGGTAACCGAGCATACTTGTCCCGGGTTCGTTCCCCATGTTATCTGAGGCTCGATGTACGCGCCTTGAAAGATCTCCACCTTATCGTACTGGGCTCCATGGTCGCTCGGCAGGGCTTGCCACTGGCTGACCGCCTGCTCAAAGTTCTTGGGAGCGAATGGGCGACCTCGCAAATAGTTGTATGTCGTGTCATCCGGGGCAATCATGCCGGCTCGCGCGCCGGCTTCAATCGACATATTGCAAACGGTCATCCGCTCTTCCATCGAAAGGCTGCGAACCACGGGGCCCGTGTATTCCAGGACGTATCCGGTCCCGCCATCGGTTGAAATCTGGCCGATCAAGTAAAGAATCAAGTCTTTGGCTGTAATGCCGGGCGAGAGTTTGCCATCGATCCGCAATTCAAAGGTCTTCGGTAAAAATTGGAGCAGAGTCTGCGTTGCCAAGACGTGCTCGACTTCGCTGGTTCCGATTCCGAAGGCCAGCGCACCGAAAGCACCGTGAGTCGACGTATGGCTATCGCCGCATACGATCGTCATGCCGGGCTGGGTGTAACCCATCTCGGGACCGATAATATGGACAATACCTTGATTCGCGTCGTGCAGGTCGTAGAGCTTGATGCCGAACTCGGCACAGTTTCGGCGGAGCGTATCGACCTGTTGGCGTGAAATTGCGTCCGCGATCGGCAGGTTGCGATTCGTTGTCGGTACGTTATGATCGGGTGTGGCAATCGTGCGTTCGGGTCGTCTGACGCGTCGTCCGGCAAGCCGTAGCCCCTCGAACGCCTGCGGACTGGTGACTTCATGCACGAGCTGTAAATCGACGTACAGAATCGTCTGTTTGCCCGGCTGAGCGTGAACCACGTGCGAGTCCCAGATTTTCTGAAACATGGTCCTTGGGGAAGCCATTTCGTTCGGCATGGATTGTTGAGATTGGAATTTAGTTCAATTGTCGGATGGGGTCTCCATTGTATCGTCTCAGTTGAGTTCGTTCAAAGTGGTTTTGCGATGCTTCATTGAAACTCCATGAAATCCCATCCATCGTTTGGTTTTGTTTCAGTTTTGGCAAGTGGTCTACTGGTGGCCCTGGGCCTGAGCTACCTCATGGGGAGTTTTCTATCGCGCAGCATCGATCCACGGGCTGAGCTGGTGCGTTTTCGATTGACATCCAACTCGATGGCCCCAGCGATGTTCGGGCCGCATTTTCCAGCAGCGTGCCAGGAATGCCAGATGAACTGGAAGATCGCGTCTGAAACATTCCAAGCGGACTGGCCGCTGAACTGCCCCGCATGTAGCTCAACCCATTGCGAACTTGGTACGCTTCAGGCAGGACAGGTGGTCTCGTTCGCTCGTTCTGCTCCCCTAGACAATAGCAAGACTTGCCGCCTCGACTGCATCGCGTTCCGCGGCGAATCAGAAGCTTTGCCGGCAAGCCCATGGATCTGTAAACGTGTCTGGGGGCTGCCCGGAGAATCGATCGAACTGCGTGCGGGTGAGCTATGGGTCGATGGCCAACAATTCAGGAAATCTTTCGAGCAATTCCAAAGCGTCGCAATCGAAGTCCATCAAGTCGGCACTGTATTGGGATCGCGAACCTTAGTTCAAGGTAATGCTCCAGAATCGATTTCCACGATCGCCTTGGACGACTATGCAATGGACCATGCGACGCCGAGAAACCTGGTTGAAGTTGACGATTTGATGCTCGAAATTGAATTTGATGAATCGGAATGGTCGAACCCAGAAATACCCTCCCAAGTGATCATTGAATGCACCTATCAAGGGCGCCAATGCGAAGTCGCATGTTTGTTTGGCGATCAAATAGGCCAGGGTGGCTATCCGCCAAACTTAGCCTTTGCCGAAAATCCCAAGCGAATGACGCTGGGCGGATTTGATGGAACGATGTGGCTGCAATGGGATGACAAGCAGGCCGCGCAAGTCTGCCCAAGGTCACTTAACTCAGACCCTTCGATGGCCACGTCGTTTTCGCTCCGCGCAGTCCAGGGTTGCGTTGCAATTAAGAGGATGCGTCAGTGGCGTGATATCTATCTACGCTCAAGCCAGCGCGATTCGGCGAATGGCATTGAACAACCGACTGTCGTTGCTGCTGGAGAATATTTCGTTCTGGGTGACAATCTGCCAATCTCTCGCGATAGCCGCAACGGGCTAGGAAATATTTCTTCGGCCAGAGTTGTTGGACGGGTCGAATGAATCGAATTGAATCCGACTCAATCATCCGACCCATAGTGTGGTTGGTCCAAAGTTTGAACTTTCGTTCAATCTTTATGGGTGGCCCAAATTTGTCCAATTCGCATAGGGGCACTTCAGCCTGTATTTCATGGGGAGTTCTATAGCTTGCTTTCATTCCGATTTGCGACCGGCTATACTTGAGCTATGAGTACAACACTGCTAGACCGAATGATCCAGCCGTTTGCCGAATGCTTAACTAGCGAGGCGGCAAGAAAGATCGTCGAATTGCGAGCCGACTCTGATCTCCAGCAACGGGTCGCCATGCTTGCGGACAAAGCAAATCAGGGTCAGCTTTCGGCGAATGAGCAAGCCGAGTATGACCGCTATTTGGCGGCCTTTCATTTCATTACCATCTTGCAAGCTAAAGCTCGGCAAATAATCAATTTGTAGTCGAGATTTCGCGTGGATGCATCACTCCGCCAACTTGTACGGGTTCGAGCCCGGGACCAATGCGAATATTGTCGACTCCCGCAATCGGCCGCAACCTACTTTAGGTTTCACGTTGAGCATATTCAAGCGCGACAACACGGCGCGGGTGACGACTTCGACAATTTGGCATTGGCTTGCCCAGATTGCAATCGTCACAAAGGCCCAAACCTCACAACACTCGATGTCGAGACAAATGAAATTGTTCGTCTCTTTCATCCTCGGCAAGATGCTTGGATCGAACACTTTGCATTCGACGGACCGATCATTGTCGGCAAAACACTGGTCGGCAAGGCAACTGCCAGGTTATTGCAGTTGAATGCAGGTGAACGGGTTGAGATGCGAGCCCAACTCTTGGATGCCGGCTTACTTGACACAATCTTTGAACACGATCGCTAGTTAAATGAATCTAACTTGGCGTTCTCAGAGAATCCCACATGGAGCGAAAGCAGCTTTACGCCGGTGACCTGACAGGGCAACCACCCGCGTTCCTGAATGTGAAATGCACTCTAGGATTCGCTCGTTTTCTATCCTAACCCATTTGAAATCAATCCAATTTCGCGGCTGTAATGAGTTTAATGAAGTCGCGGTTGGTGTCGAAGCGGTTGAGTTGCTTGGTGAGCTGTTCCATGGCTTCGACCGGGTGCATCGAATTGAGCGTTCGGCGGAGCTTGGTAACTGCGTCGAGCGTTTCTTCGTTCAGGAGGAGTTCTTCGCGGCGGGTTCCCGACTGCGAAATGTCGATAGCCGGCCAGACTCGGCGATCGGCTAGTCGGCGATCGAGTACGAGTTCCATGTTGCCGGTTCCCTTGAACTCTTGAAAAATCAAATCGTCCATGCGGCTGCCGGTGTCGATCAGCGCGGTTCCGACAATCGTCAGCGATCCGCCTTCGCTGAACGCGCGAGCGCTGGCAAACAACTTCTTCGGAATGTCCATGGCTTTGATGTTCACGCCGCCGGTCATCGTAGGACCATTGTTGCCAACCCATTTATTGAAGGCTCGCGCAAGCCGCGTGATCGAATCCATTAGCAGAAAGACATCTTTGCCTTCTTCGGCCAGCCGCTTGCAGCGGTCGATCACCAATTGGCTTAGGCGGACGTGGCTATCGACGTCCATATCCAAGCTGGAAGCGATGACTTCACCGTTCTTGACGTTGCGGCGCATGTCGGTGACTTCCTCGGGGCGTTCGTCGACCAGCAGCACCAGCAAATGCACGTCCGGATGATTTTCCGCGATGCCGCGACTGATATGCTGGAGCATGATCGTCTTACCGCTTCGCGGCGGCGCAACGATCAAAGCGCGTTGACCCTTGCCCAACGGTGCTAACAGGTCGATCACGCGATTGGTCAGTGGTGCCTTGCCGACTTCGAGTTGCAACCAGACTTCGGGGTTGGTCGGCGTCAGCGATTTCTCGTCGTCAAAGTTCTTGACGTTCAAATAATCATCGGGAGGCATTCCATCGACATCAAGGATCTCGCGCACACGCGGGCCTTGCTGCTTGCGCCCTGGTTGCATCATGGACGTGATGAGCACGCCCTGCCGCAGGCCGAACTTCTCGATCATCGTGCCCGGCACGAATGGGTCGGTCCGCTCGCGAGAATAGTTGTTTTCTGCACTCCGCAAGAATCCATAACCATTGGGATGCAATTCGAGAATCCCAACAAACTCGACCAATGGAATGTCGCCATTCTCATCCACAACCGGTTCGGGAAACTCGGCGTTCTCGACGCCACCGGAACTTGGCCGCCGGCGACGATTCGCACCGTAGCGTCCGGCGTTGCCGCCACGTCCACCCTGCATCCCACCACGACCTCCGCCAGGCCGACCGGGCAACGCGGAATACCCTGAACCTGAACGCGAACCAAACCTCTTTTTCTTAACCATGCAACGATCCAACATGAAAATAGAGAGAAAAGCCACCTTTGAAAACTTGATCACTGCAACCCAGCTTGGAATTGACAGTCCCCGAGATTCAGATGGCTACCATAGAGAACATAAGCAGTGCAAATGTTAACAAACAAAAAACGAGTTTATTGAATCTTCGCCGCTCGTGGACGCCTACAGCGCCTGCACACCAACGCGATGTGCCCACAATTGCGGAAAGCCTTCGGCAATGAAGGGGACGTACATATTTTCAGCAAGACATTCAGACCGATATCCGCCATCCGTTGTTTTGGATTGCTAAGCGCAATATAACCAAATCACTTCTTCTGCCTATAACCGCAAAGGAAGACCATCGAAGAAGTGGGAGCAAAATCAGGAATATCAATTTTCAGGCCAGGTATACGTGAATCCGCTGGACCTGGGATACTCAACCAACTTCGCTATCTAAAAATATTTCCGACAACCATCTTGGCTTCAGAAGCTGAATGCTCTTGATCGTAACAACACTGATCGAACAAGGCTACCGGGTGACTTTTGGCGTCAGATTCCTTCTCGAAGTCGCTAACGAATATTATCTCTTTTGTCTCTTCTGTCAAGGGAAGCATCTCAAGATTACCTCAAATTTGCAAAAATTCTGAGTTTTTTTGTAAAGACCGGCTCAAGCCGTATAGTCCCTACGACCGATTCTCTCGGTAAGGTTATCTCTGGAAACAGTCAGGGAATTTGATGCAGCTTAAACAGTTGCTCTTTCATGGAAGGAATGTGGAAAGTGTATTTTCGCGTCAAGCTTTCATTCTTGTTGTTGGCACTGGTCGGAAGCAATGTCCTTGCCGACGAAAAGTCGAACAGTCTTCGCTGGGCACCAGACTTGGTGGCTGCCCGCGTTGCGTCCGCGAAATTCAAGGTGCCCCTGATGGTCCATTTCCACGGAGACAACTGTCTTCCCTGCCGCACCTTTGAACAGCGTGTGTTGTCGCAATCCGATGTCATCGGAACGTTAAACAAATACTTCATTTGCGTTGCCATCAACGCAAGCCAGCAGCCTGAAATAGCCACCGAGTTTGGGGTCCACTCATGGCCGACCGATGTCTTCTTAGCTGCAGACAACGAGTCGCTCTTCCAAACGGTTTGCCCTCAGGACGCTCGAGAGTACATGGGAATTCTGACCAATGTTGCGCTCATGAACCACGAGCGCAATACGATGCTCGCGTCGCAACTGAAGTCCCAGCCGAGCCAGGACTCGGCGCAATCGACGACCGTTAACTCACCAATGTTAACCAACGTTCCACCAGAGAACTCAAAGAATCTCGCTTCGGGCTTTGGCGGCCAAGTCGCCTTGCCGCCTTCTGACACAACGTTGCAACCCATCGCCCCCCAAACACAAATTGCCAATGCACCGACCCAGGGCAATCCTAGTTTGCCAGCCCCAGCCGGAACGCACGAATCTGGTTCGCAATTGGATTCGAAAAATGGCATCGTCTTTGGGAAGCAACGAATTGGCGCGCCTGAACTCAATCAAGGACCAAGTGGTTCCGGACCACAGATGGCGGCCACATTTCCCCACCAGAATGTGTTTGCATCGCAAGCTCCCCGACCTGCAAATTCGGTTGGACCGTATTCCATGTTGAGATCGCAACCGAATTTTCCTCCTGAACGTCAAACCGTTCAAATGCAACCAACTCAGCAGCAGCTTCCCTCGCATCCGAACACAGCACAAATGGTGACGGGACCGGCCGCAACTCGGGCTGGCGTGAACAGTCCAAATCCCTATTCCAATTCGGCCTATGGAGGCTTAGCCCAATCGCAGTTGCCACCGATGCCACCGATTCAAAATGGATTGGCTAACGACCAGCGCGTTGCATCTACTCCGATGGCCGCGAACGTTCCAACTTCGGTCGCGGTACCAAGTCCTTATGGCGCTTCGCAGGCAACCGGTCCGATTCATTCGCAATTGCCTCCGATGCCGTCGATGAAATTCGATCCGGCCAGCGACAGTCGAATTGCCGCAGCACCAACGGTCGCCAGCACTCCCAATCCGGTGGCTGTGCAAAGCCCTCAGGTCAATCCGCCGATGCCCAAAGAAATAGTGGTGAAACCAAATGATCAAACCGTCGCAGGGCAACTCGTTGCCGGGCCTCAATCGCCGGCGGAGGGGCAATTCAAACTGGTCTCAAGCGCCAAAGCGTCTCCTGTCCCCGAAGCCGCAAATCAAGCCAACGCAATCAATCCAGAACAACTGGCGCCGTCCGGAGCACCAGTTTTGGACGGCTTCTGTCCCGTTTCTTTGCACGCTCAGCAGTGGGTTGCCGGGAACGCGGAACATGCCGTCAGGCATCGCGGGAAGGTGTATTGGATGAGTTCTCAAGAAGCGGCTGACAGCTTCTTGAAATCGCCCGATGACTTCGCGCCAGTTTTTTCTGGCTGCGATCCCAATATTCTGCTCAACGAAGGGCGGCTCGTACCCGGTTCAACTCAGTTCGTCCTGTTGGAATCGACTACCAATCAAATCCTACTGTTTAGCTCACAAGAGTCGAAGTCCGCATTCCAACGCGACGAAGCGAATTTCAACAAGAATATGCAGGCTTTGGAAGCTGTTCGCAAACGAGCCATGGCTCAATAAGCAAATCAACGACCAGCCATGACTCGAATCAATACCAACATCAGTTCGATGCTGGCTCAAAATCGCCTCAATAGGAACAACGCGGCGCTTGAAACTGCATTGGCCCGATTGAGTACTGGGCTTCGGATCAACACCGGACAAGATGATCCAGCCGGCCTGATTGCCAGCGAGGCATTGCGCAGCGATATTACGAGCCTCAATAGGGCCATCTCAAACACTCAGCGGGCGGTTCAAATCATCGCCACGGCCGACAGCGCCCTTGGCCAAGTTAATTCGTTGCTCAACGACATTCGCGGGTTGATCGTCGAAGCCGCCAACCGAGGAGCGATTAGCCCCGATGAAATCGCAGCCAATCAACTTCAAATTGATAGTTCTCTCGAAGCCATCAATCGAATCGCCCAGACGACGACTTTCCAAGGCCGCAAATTGCTCGACGGTTCCTTGGATTTCGTGAGCGATGTGCTTACGCTTCCTTCGGTGCTGGATGCCAAAATCCTTCAAGCCAATCTTGGCCCGGCGGGTGCGATCGATGTCAATGTAACCGTCGATGCGCCGGCCACTCAAGCTGAACTCAGCAACTCCGGCTTCAACTTGACCAACGCCCAAGCTGCCTTGAATTTCAGCGCTCGAGCCTCCAACGTGCTTGGCGATATCACAGTCACGGCCAAAGAGATCACAAGCAACGTCACGCTTAGCTTCGTGCGCGACGGCGGGCTGCCGGCCAATTCGGTCCAGGCAAGCTTCAACAGCACTACCAATACGATTGAAGTGCGCGGCAATGAAGCGGTCGCGGGAACGGTCACCAAAGCCCAAGTCGCGGCTGCCATCAATGGACTCGCCGACTTTAGCGCCCAGCCTTTGCCCGCAACGGCCGCCAACGGCGCAGCCAACTTTACGTTGGCCGGTCCGCAACCCGCGAATGCAACGCTCAGCGGAAGCTCAATCAACTTTCAAGCGGATACAGCCGGTTCGGATTTCAACAACATTCGCATTGTTTTTGAAGAAGGTGCGTCGGCTTCTGCCAGCTACGACGATTTGCGTCGCATCATGACGATTGGGTACGTGCCTGGAACGACGACGGTCAACGATATCGCTGCTCAAATAGATGGTCTGGCCGACTTTTCCATCACATCGACAGTGGGTGGAACCGCACGGACTGCATCCTCCGATTCAAATTTGACGGCTAATACCGGTGGCTCAGGCGGTGAGGTCCTCAAGGCCAACGTCGTTTTCGATTTAGTTGGAACGGCCGGCACCGAGACTTTTAATTTTCAGGCTGGAACCTCGAACGACCAAATTGCCGATGCAGTCAACCTGGTCAGCGATGCGACTGGCGTAACCGCTCAGGTTGACCCTGTCAGCGGAGACCTTTTATTCAGCAGTTCCGAATACGGCTCAGACAGTTTGGTGGCCATCAACGTTATTTCCGAAGGCTCGGGTGGGGTATTTGAAGATAGCCTGAGTGGAATTCGAGCAAACGGAACCGACATCCAAGCTCGCGTCAATGGATTTCAGGCATCAGGCAAGGGATCGCAACTATCGATCAACACATCGTCGTTGGCTCTCGACATGACGCTGGACCCGGAACTGGCAGCCCTTAGTTCCCTGAATTTCCACATCACGGGGGGAGGCGCACTTTTTCAACTGGGTGGCGACGTGGTGGCAAACCAACAACTTCGAATGGCGATCCAGTCGATGTCCACGAGTCGGTTGGGCGGCACCCATGGGATGTTGTACGAAGTCGGCAGCGGTCAAACCAAGTCGTTGCTCGGCGATATTCATGGGGCTAGTCAAGTCATTAACGAAGTCATCAACAAAGTTACAATCTTGCGAGGCCGGCTAGGTGCATTTCAAGCGACCACCTTGGAATCCAATGAGATTGCGCTCAATGATACAGTCACCAATTTGACCGAAGCTGAAAGCTCGATCCGGGATGCGGATTTCGCCCAAGAGACTGCGAATCTGACTCGAGCGCAAATTCTAGTGCAATCGAATAGCCAAGTTCTATCGATTGCGAATCAAAATCCGGAAAATGTACTGCGTCTGCTTCAGTAATTGGCATTGAGATTTTGGGTCTGGAAAGCTTTTTCGGTTGCACACCCAAACGGTGCTGCGGGATTCGCTTTGTAGTGACACTCGCGGCTTACGGCCATCTATTTTGCTAGCTTTTTATCTAGTGCTAGCATTTCATTTTCGATCTTCAGAGGCAAGAGAATTTCTTGTCGTCCTCAAACCTGGAGAAATCGTCGAATGGCACGTATCAATACAAACATCAGCGCACTGATCGCACGGGGCCGGCTGGATCGGACCAACGCAGACCTGCAAACTTCGCTCACACGCTTAAGCACCGGTTTACGAATTAACACGGGCAAGGATGACCCGGCGGGCCTCATCGCCAGCGAAGCCCTTCGGAGCGATATCACCAGCTTGAACAAAGCCATCTCGAACACGAATCGCGCGGTGCAAGTGATTGCCACAGCCGACAGTGCCCTGAATCAAGTCAGCACGCTGCTGAACAATATCCGAGGGCTGGTCGTGGAAGCGGCCAACCGGGGTGCCATCAGTCCCGATGAAGTCAACGCCAATCAGCTCCAGATCGATAGCTCCCTGGAAGCCATCAATCGCATTTCGCAAACGACGACGTTTCAGGGTCGGAAGTTGCTCGACGGTTCGCTGGACTTCCTTAGTAACGTCAATACGATTTCCGCAGTAAAGGATGCGAGAATCAACCAAGCCAATCTCGGCACGACCGGCAAGATGGATGTGCATGTCGAAGTCATAGCGGCGGCCACACAAGCCGAACTGACCAGTGCAGGTGTTGACGAATTCAACGCCAGCGCCGCGATCGAGTTTGGGGTACGTGCAAGCGACGTACTTACCGACATCGAAGTTGTAGCAGGCGGAATCACCGACCCGGTAACGATCACCTTTGCCTTTGATTCGGCCTTGACCGATGGCCAAGCCGTTGCCAGTTTCAATGCGGATACCAACACGATTACCGTCAGTGGCAATGAGACTGTGGCTGGAACGATTACTCGCGGCAACGTAGCGGACGCCATCAATGCGTTGGCTCAGTTTTCGGCCACGGCTGCTACACCGGCAACGGCCGCTGGCGATTTCACATCGGGCGGCTCGCTGCCCGCCAATGCAACCGTTTCGAATACAGCTACGATTGACGTCCAGGCGGACACCGTCGGCAACGACTTCAACAACGTCAGGGTCGTCTTCGAAGCCGGCGCGTCGAACGCGGCCACCTACGACGCCAACACAAAGACGATCACGGCGACTTATGTTGCCGGTACCGCAAGTTTCACGGACATCGCCACCGCCATCGATGGACTGGCTGACTTCTCTGCTTCGGCCAGTGGCGGTGGGGCGCTCATCTCGAACAGCGTCGATACCGTAGTCCAAGGCAACACCCTGCTCACCGGCGGCGGTGTGCTGCAGGGGGACCTCGTGTTTGAACTTGTGGGTTCGACAGGCTCGGAAACGTTCAACTTTCAAGCCGGGACGACCAGCCAGCAAGTTGCAGACGCGATCAATCTAGTTAGCGATGCCACGGGTGTAACCGCCAGTGTTGCTCCAGACAACACGATCACCTTCAATAGTTCCGAGTATGGATCGAAGTCCATCCTGGGTATCAATGTGATCAGTGAGGAGGCTTCAGGCATCTTTGAACAAGGCTTGAGCGGAATTCGTGCCGAAGGTGTCGACATCAAAGCGCGGGTCAATGGGATTGAAGCCAACGGGGATGGCAATCAGTTTTCGATCAGTACGTCGACGTTGATCATGAGTTTGACACTCGACCCGAATCAGCCTGTCGCGGAATTCAACTTTAGAATCAACGGCGGAGGCGCCATGTTCCAACTGGGCGGCGACGTGGTGTCCAACCAACAAGCCAGACTGGGAATTCACTCGATGTCCACCAGTACGCTGGGTGGGCCGACCGGCAGGCTGTATGAGCTGGGTACCGGCCAGGGCAAAGCGCTCCTGAACGATATCAAAGGGGCTGGTCGCGTGATCGACGAAGTCATCAATAAGGTAACCAGCCTCCGCGGACGGCTCGGTGCGTTTCAGGCAACTACGCTCGAAGGCAACTTGGTTTCGATCGGTGACACCGTGTCCAACTTGACCGAAGCCGAAAGCTCAATTCGCGATGCCGACTTCGCCGCCGAATCCGCTCGTTTGACCAGGGCTCAGATCCTGGTTCAATCCGGCACGGCGGTTCTGTCGATCGCCAACCAGAATCCACAAAACGTCCTGTCGCTGTTGAGGTAAAACGCGGCCTGACAGTTTGATCCGCTTCGCAGTTCTTGACACCCGAATGTTTACTCCAAGGATGGATATGATCGCATTCATTGTCAGCGCCGTCGTGATTCGAATTCTGATGTTCGCCACCGGACGTAAAGTCCATTAGCTTCACCCAATTCGATTGCCGTTTCGTCCAAGCGGCAATCGAATTGGATTCTTGCGAACGATTCATATTGTCCTAGAGATTTCTCAGTCGTTGTGAGCAATCCACGAAGTGTTCATCGGAACGCTCGGGAAAAAGAAAATGCTCGACAACCCTGGTTGGCGATTGGGTTGTCGAGCATCGGTGGAAGGAGGTTTTGTCCGCTGGCGTTGGAAGTCGATCGATTTGGACTGGCCAATCCAAAGTTCGACTACAGCGGCTTAGGCTGCTTTGCGCTCAGAGCTACGTGCGTCTCCTTGCTCTGGTTGGACGAGGCTGGAAAGGCGAATGGGAAGCGTGGTACTATCCACTTCCAGCTCGCTTCGCAAAATGCGCACTCCAGGTGGAGCCTGTACTCCAATGCGCACCTTGTCATTGCCCAGGGCGACGATGGTCAACACGATGTTGTCCCCCAGGCAGATACTTTCCGCTTCTCGACGCGACAAAATCAACACAAGTCAATCCTCCGTGATAATGAATCCAATTGATTTATTTGAAATTTGGCATATTGCCGAAACAACGTCCGAGTGACGTTGCTGGTTATCGATATATTGGTTCTGGTCGGCTGGC
>WPCK01385333.1_pt1 | contig 16857 bp, 20 predicted proteins | sample 5399851 | NCBI WGS metagenome assembly WPCK01 (sample SAMN12869471, study PRJNA574797) | sludge metagenome | isolation source: wastewater treatment of pH11 | place: China:Beijing | collected 2019-05-20 | reverse complement strand
CCGGGTATGAGGTCGTCCACCTCCCCGATCCGAACCCGCTCGGGGACGATGCACCGTGACCACCATCGACCCCTACACCCCCCGCACGCTCGCCGAGCCAACCGATGACATCGTGAACGGCTGGATCTACGAGGGCTCGTGGTTCGACGGCATCGACGTTCCGGACGATCAGGCGACGACGCACGAGGAGGTCACCACTCTCCGCACCGAGGCGATCGATCACCTCGACGCGGCCATCGAGCTCGCAGGGAGCGGGGACACTGTCGCAGCACAGCGCAATCTCGAAGAGGGCTACGACCGGTTGACGAGGACGGCGACTCGACCCGCGATGACGACGAACTCCTTCGCCACTTCGGCGTAGACGTCGGTGCAACGGATCAGCTTCGAGACGGTGTCCGACTGCGGCCGGAAGGGCGTCACCTGGATGTAGGCGCCGCCAATCGCTCGATGGAGCCGGCCCAACAGCTCGACGCCGCGGTCGAGCCGCTCGGAGTGCATGTCGACGAAGGCGATGAACGGGCGAGCATCGATGTCGGTCATCCCGAGCGCGATGTCGACCGCGGCGAGTGTGATGTCTTCGACGCGGTCGTTGCGGCCGCGAGGGACGAAGCCTGGGATGAGGTAGGCGTCCGCCCCGATCTCACATTGTGCACAGAGATCTGCCTCGACGAAGCGACGGAAGGCGTCGTCCACCTGACCGATCGGCTCCTTCGGGGCATACGGCGCTGTCGATCCGAGGCAAGAAGCCATGCCCGAATTCCATGTCTGCCTCCGAACTTGTCGAACTGACATTGAGGCGCCATACTCTATGACAGACACGCGACAAATCACACGGGCGCAACTTGGAGACGAGGGGAGGCGGTCGAGATGCCGCAGGTAGTCGACGTCCTGGACGAGGTGCTCGCCGGCGAGATCGTCGATGCCAACGACGTGGCCAGGGTGCTCGGAGCGACGCCTCGCAGCGTCGCCAGATGGCAGGCGGCCGAGGTCACACCGCGCCGCGAGTCAGAGGAACGACTGCTCGAGCTCAAAGCCGTGCTCGATCTGGCCCGGCGAGTGTTTCGCCCCGAGATCGCTCGGCTCTGGCTGCGCAGCCCGAACCCCGAGCTGTCCTACGAGAAGCCACTCGATCTCGTCGCTCGGGGCGACTACCGGCAAGTCATCGGCGCGTTGCTCGCGACGGCCGAGGGCGTGACCGCGTGACATGGGAACGGACCTCGTCGATCGGATCAGCACCGCACCACGACGGGCGTACAGCGGACACGGCTATCGGCAGCAGTCTCCGCACTACGACCCCCTGAGCGGAGAGGGCGCCCGCATCCACGGGGGGCGCTTCAACCCACCGGACAGCTTCCCCGTGCTCTACCTCTGCTCGACGGCTGGGTGCGCAGCAGCGGAGTTCATGCGCGCAACCAACCGCCATCCGCTTGGCCCGACGGGCTTTCTGCCTCGGTCGCTGTACCGATACGACGTGAGCCTCACCGCTGTGCTCGACCTCACCAACGCTTCGACACTTGCTCATCTGGGAACGTCGTTGGAGTCCCTCATCGAGGAGGATCGCACACTCACGCATGAGATCGGCGAGGTCGCTCACCAGTTCGGATATCAGGCGGTGCTGAACGCTTCCGCGACCGGTGTCGACGACGTTCTGGCCGTCTTCATCGAGAACCTCCGCACCGGCACGGTCACTCCAACCCTTGACAGCACGTGGGAGACCTTGGACGACCTGCCGGTGTTGTGACCGCATGAGGTGGTTCGGAGCGCTCGCCTTCAGTCGGCGAGCAGCTTCGCAGCCATCGTCACGACGTCGTCCTCATAGCCATCACCGGCCAGCAGCGCGAGTGTCTGACGAATCCACGATCGGTCACGAAGGGTCCAGCCGTTCGCTTCGAAGTGTTCCGACAACGCCACCGCCTGTCCCGATGCGATTCGTCCCGCGACGAGCCAGTACTCGATCGCCGGCTGCGGGCGTACGAGTTCAGAAGCGACCAGCTGACGGACGAGCGCGTCGGTGACAACGCGCCGGTACGTGTCGTCGGTGAAGATCCTGAACCGCTCACGGAACTTCGGATTACCGCCATTGAACGCCGACATGTGGACCCCGCCGGAGTCGAGGTACGACTTGCACTCGACCCACAACACTCGGTTGTCGACCGGCTGGTAGGCGAGGATGTCGATGTCCGGCCGAGGAAGGCTCGGCTTGCCGACCTCCACCTTCTCCGACTTGGTCAGCTCGACCTTGAAGTTCTGCCGCGTCCAGTAGTGCTCCCGACGAAGCAACCGGGCCACAAGGTCCTCGAACGCATCCATCGCTCTCAGCTCTCCTGCGGCTCGACCGGCAGGCTCGCGGCCAGTTCGGCGAACTGGGCAAGCGCCGCTTCGAGCTCTTCGACGATCTCAGCGGCGAGGACACCCGGGGCCGGCAGGTTGCTGGAGTCCTCGAGGGACTCGTCGCGCAGCCAGGTGATGTCGAGGTTCGCCTTGTCGCGCGCCATCAACTCGTCGTAGGTGAACCGGCGGAAGCGCTCCGACTCCACCCGCTTGCTGCGATCCTGCGGGCAGTACGACTCGACGAAGTCGCCGAGGTCCTCGTACCGCAGCGTCTTGGTCTTCAGCGTGAAGTGCATGTTCGTGCGCAGGTCGTAGACCCACGTCGCCTTCGTCCACGGGTCCGCGGCGGCAGGCTTGCGGTCGAAGAACAGAACGTTCGCCTTCACGCCTTGGGCGTAGAAGATCCCGGTCGGCAGACGCAGGATCGTGTGAAGGTCGCACTCCGCCAACAGGCGACGGCGGATCGTCTCACCGGCACCGGCCTCGAACAGCACGTTGTCCGGAAGCACCACCGCAGCTCGTCCGCCGATCTTCAGCATCGTCTTCATGTGCTGGAGGAAGTTGAGCTGCTTGTTCGACGTCGACGCCCAGAAGTCGTCGCGCACCACCACCAGGTCCTCGCGCTCGGCCTCGCCCGCCTCGTTGACCATCGTCATCGACGACTTCCGTCCGAACGGAGGATTCGCAGCGATCACATCCACCCGCAACCCCGGATCGCCGCGCAGCGCGTCGGCCACCGTCACCAGGCTCTTGCCGTTCGGGGTGCCGATGCCGTGCAGCAGCAGGTTCATCGCACACAGCCGGGCGGTGCCGTCGACGATCTCCCAGCCGTACATCGCCTCGTCACGCAGGAACCGCTTGTCGTCGGCATCCATCTCGGCGATGTGGTGATCGACGATCCACTCGTGCGCCGCCAACAAGAAGCCACCGGTCCCGCACGCCGGGTCGGCGACCGTCTCACCCGGCTTCGGTTGCAGACACGCCATCATCGCCCGCACCAACGGACGCGGGGTGAAGTACTGGCCTGCACCGGATTTCGTGTCCTCCGCACCCTTCTGCAGCAGACCCTCGTACGCGTCGCCCTTCAAGTCGGCATCGACCGCCGTCCAGGTCTCCTCGTTGATCAGGTTCACCACCAACCGGCGCAGCTTCGCCGGGTCCTGGATGCGGTTCTGCGCCTTGCGGTAGATCGTGCCCAACGTGCCCGGCTGCTTGCCGAGCGATTCGAGGATGTGCCGATAGTGCGTCTCCAACTCGTCGCCGTCACGGTCGAGCAGCGACTGCCAATCGAGCCCGCACGGGACGACCTCGCCGAGCCCCGCCTTCTGGCGCTCATCGGCCATCTTCAAGAACAACAGGTAGGTGAGCTGTTCGACGTACTCGATCGTCGACACCCCGTCATCGCGGAGCACATTGCAGAAGTTCCACAGCTTCTGCACCAACTGATTCGACCCGCTCACGATGCCTCCACCTTCCTGCGACGACGTCCGCCACCCGACCCATCGCTCGCGGCTCGCTCAGCTCGGATCCGCTCCAGCAACACCGACGCCGACTCGTCCGACGGATCCTGCGGCACGAGTCGCCCCTCGAACGCAGCCTTCAACACCGAGCGGCGCAGCGCGGCTGAACGCGCGAGCCCCGCATCGACAGCCCGCTCGCAGGCTTCGATCGACGAGAAGTGTCGCTCGACCTCGGCGACAATTCGATCCTGCTCGTCCTCCGAAGGGACAGGCACGGCAAGCTTCTCGAGCACAGGCTGCGAGATCTTGGGCATGCTGCCAGCAAGGCCCTTTGCCTGGCTCCGGATAACGGCGCGACACCGAGGCGAACTCATCACCAGTTCGAGCCACGCCGGACGAACCTCGGGAATCGGCCGGACGCGAATCAGGAGGTCGGGGAAGATGGCTGCCCTGGGTGCCCCCCGGTACAGACGTGCCGTTCCGACGAGTTCTGGGGTATTGGAACGCTGTACGAACACGTCACCTGCTTCAGCCCAGAGGTCCTCCGCCCGATTCCAGTCTCCGGCGGTGTACTTGATGTTCGCCGACGTGAAGTCCCCCGTCGTCACGGCCGTGATCGAGAACGTTGGCAAGCCCTCAGCAGCGTCAGCCTTGACCGCCGACATGCCGTTGCGAAGCGGCTCGCGAAGCAGTGAACCGAGCGCGGCCCATGCCCACGTTGGAGGCGTGTCGTGTGTCCCGGGCACCTGCGCAACACCGAGGTCGGCGAAGAGACTGGTGGCGGGGGTGTCGGCGGGGTCTTGAGGAGTGAGGCGGCCGGTGACGGCGGCGGCGAGGACGGCTTCTCGCATGCGCTTGAGGAGTTGGCGGACGGTTCGGAGTCCGGTCTCGCCGGCGTCGAGCTTGGAGAACGCCTCCTCGATCGCCATGACGATCCGCTCCTGCTCGGTCGTTGGAGCGATCCGCAGACGGACGTCAGCGGCCAAGCGTGAACTAGCGATGCTCGCCTGGTTGACGTGATTGGAGATCAGCGGGCTGAGACCGCCCGACATCCACATGTGGTGCAGTTGTCGCGCGACAAACAACGGATCTATGCCCTCTTGAAGCCTCACCCTCGTCATGTGGTTCGAGAAGGCCACCGGCTCATGGCTCATGTACGCAGCCGTCTTGCCGACGAGCGCCGGGCTGTTCGTGTTGTTGAACAGGACATCACCGAAGGCGAGCCGTCGGTCCCCTGCCTCTGGGGCGACGTACTTCAGCTCACCAAAGTCGATCTCACCATTCCGGCTCACGTTCATCGGGCGAAGGTGGGGTACGCCTACCGATTCAGAGTTGTGCCGACCACTGGCGAACCCCGAACTCACGTCGATGGAGACCTCCGCCACGGACGCCTCGGCCCAGCCGTTCGGTAGCTCGGTCATGCGACGAGTTCCTGGGTGAGTTCGTCGAGCAGCGGGGCGAGACGGCCGTTGAACGTGGTGTTGGCACGGCCATAGCCGCCGTGGCTGACGAAGGGTTCGAGCTCGAAGTCGTCGGGGGCGATCGTCAGTGAGGTGGCGAGGTGATCCTTGATGCGGGTGAGCCAGGTGAGTTGGTCGTCGGTGAAAGTGGTGCCGGCCTGGACCTGTTGGGCGAGCCAGTTCTGGAAGCGCTGCTCCACGGTGAGCGGGTAGGCGACGAGTTCGCCATCGGGTTCGAGCGCATGCTTCACCAGCGACACGAGGTTGGTCAGTACGGTTCCGGCCGAGCCCTTCACCCGTTGCGCTTCGAGGGCTTCGTAGGCGGCCCACAGTCGTTCGGGCGTCCAGTTGTACGGGGGTCGGCCGATGGTGGCTGCGAGTTCCTTGATCGCCTTCAACGTCAGCCGCTTGCCGTAGGGGCGGGAGTAGAGGATCTGCAGGGCGTCGATGTCGTCCTTGTGTTCGACGACGAACGCCCGCCACGACTCGACGGTTTGGCGGGCGCGATCGGTGGCGTCACGAGAGAACCCCGCGTCGATGATCTCGTCCTTGGAGGTCTCGTCGAGCACCTGGGTGTAGGAGCGGCGGACCTCGATCAGCTTCTCGCGCAATGCAGGCCGCTCGGCCAGCACTCGGCTCGCCTTCTCGATCAGCTCGGAACGTGCGTCGGCGAGCTGATCGTCGCTCGGGTCGTTCCCACCATTGGCTGCAGCGGCTCGTTCCCACGCGACGTCGATGTCCACCGCGTTGGTGAGCAGGCGGACGATGTCGGTGAGATCGAAGCCGTCGGCGGCGTCGGCAAGCTGCTTGCGATCCTCTTGGGAGATGACCCGGTCGAGCCGGGCGAGACGGCCGGCGATCGACGACACCACGTCCGCGTCACGGACACCGGCGGCGACCTGGTCGAGGAGCTTCTTGAGCGACTCGCCCTTCTTGCGCTCCAGCGGTTGGGTGTCGTTGAACTCTGCTTCGGTGACGCCGACGGCGTCGATGATCACGAAGTGCGTCTTGGCGGTGGCGTCGGCGGAGACGGCTTGGAGGTCGTTGGGGTCGATGATCCGCACGCCGCGGCCCTTCATCTGTTCGAAGAAGTTGCGGGAGCGGACCATGCGCATGAACATCACGCACTCGAGCGGGCGCACGTCGGTGCCGGTGGCGATCATGTCGACGGTGACGGCGATGCGCGGGTTGAAGCTGTTGCGGAACTGGTTGAGCAGGTCCTCGGGCTTCACGTCGGTGGTGCGGTAGGTGATCTTCACGGCGAAGTCGTTGCCGCGGCCGAACTCCTCGCGGCAGATGCGCACGATGTCGTCGGCGTGGGAGTCGTCCTTGGCGAAGATCAACGTCTTGGGGACCTCGCTGCGACCGGGGAAGATCCCGCCCTCGTCGAGCGGCTTGTAGAGGTTGTCGCGGAAGGTGCGGATGACGGTGCGGATCTGATCGAGCGAAACGACGTCGCGGTCGAGCTGGCGGGCGTCGTAGACGACGTCCTCGTCGAGCTTCTCCAGCCGGGTCTTGCGGGTCTCGCGGTCGCGGAACTTGGTCACCAGACCGGCTTCGACGGTGGAGCCTTGTTCGGTGATCTTGGTGCGGATCCGGTAGACGTCGAAGTCGACGTTCACTCCGTCGGCGACGGCTTCGGCGTGGCCGTACTCGACGACGAGGTTCTGGTTGAAGAACCCGAACGTCTGCTTCGCCGGTGTCGCCGTGAGGCCGACGAGGTAGGCGTCGAAGTACTCGATCACTTGCCGCCACACGCCGTAGATCGAGCGGTGACACTCGTCGACGATCACCACATCGAACGTCTCGATCGGGATCTTCGGGTTGTAGACCACCTCCACCGGACGGTCCGGTTCGATCTCCGACCCCGACAGCTCGTCGACGTCCGGCGACAGCTCCTCCTCGCCACGCAGCATCGAATAGAGACGCTGCACGGTGGTGATCACGACCCGCGCCGCCGGGTCGATCCGGTTCGAGGTGAGCCACTGCACGTTGTACAGATCGGTGAACTTGCGGCCGTCGCCCGGCGTGGCGAACTGCTGGAACTCGCGCAGCGTCTGCCGGCCGAGGTTCGCACGGTCGACAAGGAACAGCACCCGCTCCGCGTCGGCCTGCTGGACGAGCCGGTAGGCGAGGTTCGCCGCCATGAACGTCTTGCCCGATCCAGTCGCCATTTGCGCTAGCGCACGGGGCCGGTTCGCCTTCATCGACGCCTCGACCTTGCCGATCGCCTCCACCTGGATGCGACGCAGACCATCCTTCGGCACCGTGTCGAGGCGCTGCAGTCGAGCCCGCAGCGACCCGCCGTCGGCATCGTCACGCCACTGGCGCAACCAGCGCGCCAACGTCTCAGGGCGATGGAACGCGAACACCGGCCGGCTGCGCGGGTCAGGGTCGAAGCCGTCGGTGAACATCGTCTCGTCACCCGTCGCCTCGTACAGGAACGGCAACGGCGACACCAGCGCCCGCAGATCCTTCGGGAGCCCCGTCGAGTACTTCGCCGACTGCGGCTCCACACCGGCCAACGGTGTGCCCGACGGCTTCGCCTCGATCGCCCCGACCGCCTTCTGATCGACGAACAGCAAGTAGTCAGCCCGACCGTGACCGGTCGCCATGATGAACTCGCGGACGGCGACGCCCTGGCTCGCGTACAAGTTCATCGCCGGGCGGTCCTGCACGACCCATCCACACGCCTCCAACTGGCGGTCGATCTCGACACGGGCGCGGGCTTCGGCAGTCAGGTACGCGTCATCACCCACGCGTTGAATCCCCGAGCCGCTGAGTCATGTTCCCAGCGTATGGGTTCGGGAGTGGCCTGTTCGGCGACCGCGCCCAGTCAGAGCGAGATACCGGGCGGCTCGATGCCGCGGCCTCGCTGCTGCGGGACATCCACGACCACCTCCAGCTGCTGTTCGACGAGCCTGCGGCTCTCGGTGTAGGCGCTGTTGTCGAAGAAGCCCGGGCGAGGGCCGATGCCGGCCGCGAGGTCGAACGCGGCCTGGTGCTGGTGGCGACGACCTGCGCCTTGGTCCCATGCGCGAGCGGCTGCACCGGGTGAGGGGCGGTCACCCCAAGCACAGCTCGGGCTCGAGCAAGCGACGCCTCTGCTTCTGCCAGGCGCCTTTCGGCGTGCGCCAGGTCGCGCTCCGCGGCACGCCGCTCGGTGGGTACCACCGTGACCTTCCGTTCGGCGCCGCTGAGCGCCGCAAGGATCTCGTGGCGCTCCTCCATCAGCTGACGCAGGACGGGCCCGTCGAGCAGGCCGGGTCGATGGCCGGTCGTGGTCTGCTGAAGCTCGTCGCGGCGGGTCACCAGGTTCGGCTCCGGCTCCGCTCGCATCACGCTCGTTGTTCCCGCTCACCGGCGCCACGGACCGGCGCAGCGTCGTGAGATACTCATCTCTTGACAAGAGACCTCTCTCGCGAGAGCGTGTCCGACATGACGACGAACTGGCGAGAGCAGCAGGTGCAGGAGACTCGCAGGCAGATCGTCGACACGTTTCTTGAACTCTCGCGACGCACCGATGCCGGGCGGGTGTCGACTGCGGATGTCGCTAGGGCGTCAGGCATCTCGCCGGCGACCGTCTACCGGCATTTTCCGAATCGCGATGCGCTGGTCAGCGCGGCGGCGATGACCGACGCCGCTGTCGGCGTCGACTCCGACGTCGAAGCGTGGACTGTCGGGCACATGGTCCAACACCTGCACGAGCTCTGGGGACGCCTGGTCGACGACATCGCCGTGGTGCGCGCAGGGGCCGTCAGCGAGGCCGGACTCGAGATGCGCGTCGCCCGCTTCCGCTCGTTGGAAGCGCACTACGCCGCCGGGCTCGATCGTGCCGGGGCGGACCCTCGCAGCGGCGACGGCCGACGGGCGTTGGCAACGCTGGCGTTGCTCGGAAGCGTCCACACCCTCCTCGACCTCCACGACCGACAGGGCCTCACCCCCGCGGAGGCGGCGGAGGCTGCCGGGTGGGGAATGCGCGCCGTCCTCACCGCCGCCGGAGTCGACCCGGATCGGTTCGTTCTCGTCGACGAACCGACCGACCATCCGTCCAACAACAAGGAGCGGCCATGACCACCGCAACGAAGTCGAGCACCGACCGCGCCACCATCGACTGGACGCCACCGGCGAAGGGGTCGTGGACCCTCGCCGCCGACCACTACCCGCGACCCGTCACCGCCGCGGTGGCCCCGCTCATGGCGGTGTGGTCCGAAGCCTCCACCGAGTACTTCAAGGCGCTCGGTTTCCCCATCAAGGCGGCCCGCATGGAACTGGTCAACGGCCTGCCGTACGTGTCGATGGGCGGCGGATCGTCGAAAGCTCCACCGTTGTGGTTGATGAACCTGCTGATCAAGGTTGTGCCCTCTCTGCGCCGCTCGAACCGCCGACTGGGGGAGGTGCTGGCCGAACGACCGTGGGTCGACGGGGTAGCCGAGTGGTACTCGAAGGGCAGGCCTGCGGCGATCGAGAGGCTGCGAGAACTGGCTGAGGTCGACCCTGATGCGCTCGACGAGGCCGCACTCGCGGGCCATCTCGACCTGCTCGACCGCGAAGTCCGCAGGTGCATGGGAGAGCACATCCTGCTGCATGCACACGACGTGTTGCCGCCGGGGCTGTTCGTGATTGCTGCCCAACGGTGGGGTCTCACCCGCGACGCCGCCACCGCACTGCTCACTGGGTCGTCGCCGGCCAGCACAGGGTGCAGCGACGAACTCACTCGCCTCCGCGACGCCACGGCCGGTCACACCGTGACAACGTTGCACGAGTTGTCGGCACTCGGCCCTGAGGCCGCTGCCGCGCTCGACGAGTTCCTGTTGATCCACGGCTGGCGGCTCATCGACGGCTACGACGTCGATGCCTCATGCCTTGCCGAGCATCCCGAGTTGATCGTCTCACTCGCCACGTCGACACCACGCCGTCCCGACGATCACAGCGAACAACGAGCACGGGACCGGGCCGACGTGCCCGAGCAGGAACGAGCCGAGTTCGACCGCCTCCTCGACGAGGGTCGGGCCGCGTACGGACTGCGCGACGACAACGGGGGCATCCTCATCGCCTGGCCAGCAGGCCTGCTGCGCCGTGGGTTGCTGTCGGCAGGCCGCCGGTTGGCGGCAACTGGTCGACTTGCCCGTGCCGACCTTGCGATCGAGGCCACACCGGCGGAGTTGGCGCAGGCACTGCGCACCGGATCGTCGGCCGACTCCGATGGACTCGAAGCGAGGGGCCGGCGCCGCGCCTCGTTGCGGTCGGCGGACGCGCCACGAACGCTCGGCCCGGTCGAGCCGCCGATGCCGAGCGGGGTGAAGGGAGCTCTCGGCGAGGTGTTGGCCGTCTTCGACGCGTACGACTTCGGAGCAACCACACCCGCGGAGGATGCGTTGCGCGGTCACGGCTTCGGTTCGGAGCCGTACACGGGCACCGCTCGGCTGGTGACCGGCGCCAATCCGGATGCGATCGCCCGCTTCGAACCGGGCGACGTGCTCGTCGCACCGATGACCTCTCCGTCGTACAACCTGCTGCTCTCCTTGGCAGGCGCGCTGATCACCGAAGAAGGTGGCGAGTTCAGCCACGCGGCGATCATGACGCGGGAGTTGGGACTACCGGCGGTGCTCGGCGTGCCCAGCGCCACCCGTCGCATCGACGACGGCGCCACCGTGACGGTCGATCCCGTCAACGGCGTGGTGCGCTGCGTGTAGCCGTCGACTGCGCGCTCTGCACTGGAGGCGACGGCACCCACAACCCCCTGCCGAGACGCAGGGGCTCAGAACCCGAGGCCCAGCCGCTTCACGCGACGAGTCGTGATGACGCTTGGCCGGCGTCGATTCACCAGCTCGGGCCGGTAGGCGTCCACGACCCGACGGGTGGCGAGCAGTGGCCACTGGCCGTCGGGCAGCTTCCACGACTCGATGAGCTCGACGGCTTCGTTCATCGCTTCGCGGGGGACTCCGAGGCGTGCCTCGAGGTCGACGAGCTCGATCAGGTCGACGACGTAGTCGCGGGGAAACGCGGGGAGCAGCCATCGGGTGCCGGAAGGGTCGCGTGTGGTGCGCCCGCTCAACGCGATGACCGTTCCCGGGTTGACCCACCCCGGTTCGTCCTGACCTGGTTCTTTACTTGGTGGCGGGGGCAGGATCTGAACCTGCGACCTTCGGGTTATGAGCCGTCGGCCGGGCCTGTCGGCCAGTGACGCCGTGTGCCGGATTGTGCCATCTACCAGGTCTTTCGCCCCTTCGGCGTGATGCGCTGTGTCTGTGGATAACGCCGGGTTTCTAACGGTCCGTTAGAAGTTCCGTTAGAAGTTCTGCCTCAACGATCGATCTGCCTGTAGCAAACAGATAGGCATTCTGGACAGATCAAGGTACCCTTCCATCATGGGCCGTCCACCAGTGCCAACAGCTCGTCGACGACGGATCGATGCGACCATCGCACAGTTGCGCGCGCTCCTTCCACCCGACTGGTCGGTCGGGGTCGTCGGGCAGGAGGGCGATGTCACGCTCCTTCGTGTTGCCGATGCCGGCGGCACGGAGGGCGCGCTCCCGTTGCTCACCGCTGACCGGCTCGAGCCCAGGGATGTTCGCGGGATGTGGCTCCCTCCTGACATGTCCGCGCTCGTCTCCGCCGGCTGGCTGAGCGACCGCTCGCGTGAACTGCTTCGCGAGGGTGGGGCGAGCTACATCGATCGAACGGGAAACGTCGACATCCGCCTCGGTCGCCCCGGCCTCTACATCCGCACCGAAGGCGCCGCGCGTGACCCCGATCCGAAACCGTCGAAGGCGCCATCGCTGCGGGGACCGCGGGCGTGGGCGCTGCTGCGGACCCTTGCCGAGGTCCGCCCGCCCTACACGGCAGGCGATCTGTCGGCGACACTCGGACTCGATGACGGGTACGTCTCGCGGATGCTGCAAGTCCTCGCCGACGAGCTTCTCATCGAACGTGCTCCTCGCGGACCGGTGACGGCTGCGGAGTGGGAGCCGCTGCTGCGGAAGATCACGGCGACGTACTCACTGCTCGACGCCAACACCACCTCGACGTGGATCGCCGCCGCCGGACCCGACCGGCTCGTCGACGACCTCTCCGGGCTTCGCGTCGGACGGTGGGCAGTCACCGGGTCGTTCGTCGCCTCGGCGATCTCACCGGTCGCTGCACCCGAGATGGCCGTGATCTACACCGAGGACGCCGAACGGCTCGCCAAGGCGGCCCGACTGCTCCCCGCGAAGACCGGGGCGAACGTCGTCCTCGCTGAGCCGTACGACCCGATCGTGTTCGCGCGCGGCCAGGACACCGACGGCGTGCGATCGGTGTCGATCGCACAGGCCGCGATCGACTGTCTCACCGGCCCCGGGCGCATGCCGGCCGAAGGTGAGGCGCTGCTCACCTGGATGCGTCGAAATGAACCGCGCTGGCGTAGGTCCAGCCTGACAACGTGACGATCATGAGCGACGGGCCCCGCATCGAATACGTCGAGGCGCGACGCGTGCTGCTCGACGTGCTCTCGGCGCTTCGCGAGCAGCTCGATGCCGTGGTGCTCGTCGGGGCGCAAGCGGTGTACCTGCGCACGGCCGGACGACTTCCCACCTACCAACCGTTCACCACCGATGCCGACATCGTCGTCGACCCGAGTCGGCTGACCGACCGACCCGCGATCGGTGCGACGATGACCGCAGCGGGCTTCGTCCTCACCGACGAACCAGGGATCTGGGAAGCCAGGTTCAGCAGACCGGGCATCGACGACGACATCGTCGTTCCCATCGACCTGATCGTTCCGATGGAGATCGCCGCCGGCCCAGACCGGAGATCGGCTCGCCTCACCGGTGAGCACGGCAAGCACAGCGCCCGCAAGAGCGAAGGCCTCGAAGGTGCCCTCGTCGACCACAGCCCAGTCGAGATCACAGCGATCGACCCGACTGACAGCAGGTCGATCGTGGTCAACGTCGCCGGCGAGGCGGCCATGCTGGTGGCCAAGCTCCACAAGCTGGGGGACCGCCTCGACAAGCCAGAGCGGCTCGATGCCAAGGATGCCGGCGACGTGTACCGGCTGTTCGATGTGATCGCCCCCGACGACATGGCCAGTCGGCTGAAGCGTCTGCTCGACGATGCGAGATCTGCTGGGGCAACAGCGAAGGCCATCACCTACGGCGACGTCCTCTTCGGCAACACATCCGGCACCGGAGTCCGGCTTGGCATCGAAGCCCTGCGAACCACGATCCCCGGCCCAACAGTGGTTGCAGTGCTCACGGGCTACTGGCGCGCGCTGCGAACGGCTCTACCGACACCCTGACTTCGGAGCCCATAGCTCGCCGAACTCGAGCACGGTCACGTTCCCCATCCACGTCGCCGAGCACGTCACCTACCTCCCGCGAGGAACGCGCCTCCACCTCGGTGACTGCGCGCTCGGCTTCCTCGGCGGTGCATTCTCCGTCGACTGGCGCGACCGAACGCCCGGCATCGACTGGTGGCAGCACGAGGTCACCGACACCGACGATGTCGCGCGGCTCGGCACCGAGCGACTCGACATCCTCATCTCCCATGAAGCACCGTCCGGGGTCAACCTGCTGTCGTCGTGGAGGCTGCCCGCCGAAGACCAGGTCCGCGCCGACGACGTCCGCGCGCTGGTCGCCCAAGCAGCCATGGCCACCTCGCCCCGACTGCTGATCCACGGTCACTGGCACCACGGCTACGAGACGGAGCTGAGCTGGATCGACCGCGCTGCCACGGAGCGGTCCGGCACGCTCACGTGGGACTCGACGCGCGTCGTCGGGCTGGGATGTGACGGCGACACCGCACGAGGCTGGATCGTGCTCGACCTACCCACCCTCGACGTCACCTGGCCGATCACTGACGAGCGATAGTCGAGCTTCGCTGCGCTCGGCATGATGGGGCGGTGCTGATCGTCCGTGCGACCAAGAAGCTCGCGCAATGCGATGCTGAGCCCGAACCTCACGCTCGGATCGGCGCTGCGGGGATCGATCGTGCGGCGCTGGCGTTCGCGCGGTTCACCGATCTCAAGTCGACCTGGTTCACCAGCCACTCCGAAGACGTCGCCGATGTCGCTGCCGCCGCAGCGACGGCGCTGGGCCTCGACACGCGCTCGTGTGCGTCAATTCGGCGCGCCGGTCTGTTGCACGACATCGGCCGGGTTGGCGTCCCCACGGGCATCTGGGATCTCCCGCGCGCACTCAGCCCGTCCGAACGGGACCGGGTCCGGTTCCACTCCCTGGGAGCCGAGGGACACGAAACGGCAACCGGATTGCTCGCCGCCGCCGACATGTGGTGTGCACTCACCGCCGATCGCCTCCACCGACGCGCCCTCACCCCAGCCGCAGCACGAGCCCTGATGGCCACCGCCGTCGCCGAACGTCAGCTCGGACGCAGGCCCGTCGATGCTCTGCTTGCGTGCGTTGACCAACCGTCGGTGACAGCACCGGCCTGGCCGTCCCGCCTCACCGACCGCGAAGTCGAGGTTCTACGCCAGATTGCCCAAGGGTCGAGCGACCGCCAGATCGCGGCCGATCTCGGCATCACCACCAAGACCGTCGCCCACCACATACAACACGTCTACGACAAAACCGGGGTCCGTAGCCGCGCCGGCGCAACTCTGTTCGCAGTCGAACACCGCCTCCACCGCTGACAGGCCAGACCGGCCTTGGGAGCGGACAGCCGTTCGCCGACGGTCACGCCGGTCGACTGCCGCATGCTCGCCAGACGAGGGTTGCGGTGCGCTGCGCCTCGTTGCTGGCCTCGACGCCAAGGCATGGGCCGTTCCGACGCGGTGCGCGGGATGGACGCTCGCCGATGTGTACAGCGATGCCGGGCTCGCCGCGATGCAGCGAGCCCAAGCCTTTCGGCGAGCTGCCGGGGGGGTGCTCGACCACCCCGGCGCCCCGGCGTTGCCACCGGCGCAGAGCCATGAGTGCCACCGTGGGGCGCCGCATCACCGTCTCCACCGACCGTCCCAGCCACCGACCTGAGACACGACCGCCGCTGACGCGCTGGATGCCAACGCCGATCGCCCGAACTGCCTGCCAGGTGGGTACGAGGCTCAGTGGCTCGAGTCGAGCAGGACTGCAAGCGGTGGTCCGAGGATCTCGGCGCCGTGCCGTTGTGCCGCCTCGGCCATCGCTGCGAGGTCGGGCGTGCCCGACGTGAACGCCGCAGACAGCTCGGCGTACAGGTGGTGGAATCCGCCGGGCCAGTTCACACCGACCAGCCGGGCCGGACCGCCGCCGAGCACCATGAAACTGTGCGGCACACCAGGACCGGTGAAGAACATGTCGCCATCACCGACCTCGACATCGCGATCACCGATCCGTACGAGCAGCCTCCCTTCGACCACCACCTCCCAGGTCATCCAAGGATGCCGGTGCAAGGGAGGTCCATCACCCGGTGCAAGCGATTCGTCGGTGATGTCGGGCATCTCGCCATCGCCCGGACACAGGAACCGCAACACATCGGTCGGATTGGTCGTGAAGGCCAACGCCTCGCTCCGACGCACGATCATCGAGTCCATCTCATCTCCTTCGAACGGGGCTCGTTCTTTCCCCGACAAGACGAAACGGTACAGTACTGATCGTCCTTTGTCAAAACGAAACGGTACAGTTCTACGGATGGATCGTCGATCGAACTACATCAAGGTCGCCCTCGAGCTCTTCGTGGAGCACGGCTTCAACGGGGTCAGCATCGACCAGATCGTCGCCGCAGCAGGCGGCTCCAAGGCGACCCTCTACCGCTACTTCGAATCCAAAGAAGCGCTGTTCGCAGCAATCATCGACGAGATCGCTGCCGCCAGCGCTCCGGAAACGATCGACGACGAACTCGCTGCGGCCGACCTCGAACCCGGACTGCGGTTGATCGCCACCACCACCGCACGCGGTGCACTTCACCCACGAACCATCGAGCTGCTGCAACTCGCCGTTGCCGAAGCCCGCCGCTTCCCCAACCTCGCCGAGGTGCTGTTCGCGAAGGGTCCCGCCGTCAACTACGAACGACTCCGGACCTTTCTCCGTCGCCACGAAGCACTCGGCACCATCGAGCTCCGCGACGCGCAGATCGCGGCTGAACAGTTCCTCGGCGGCATCGTCGGTCACCAACAGCTCCGCATGTCGCTGGCTCTTCCCGCGCCGAGCGCTGCCGACATCACTCAACGCATCGACGCCGCCGTCAGCGCATTCCTCGTACTACATCGGGTGCCCGGACGTGTGCGAGCCAGGCGTTCCTGACCGACCGTCTCAACGGCGACGCTCCTCCGGCCCTGCCGTTGCGCAGCCACACGGTCACCCACCTGGAAGACCTTTACGCCACCTTCGTCGCACTCAACGCCACGACGCGGGCCGCTCGCTCCCATGACCGTGTTGAACGTGCACCAGATCCTGCGCACGCTCTCGGCGACGCCGAACGCTCTGATCTCGTTCAGCGCAACGGCGCCCGGCTCATAGACACACCGTGTCACAGCGCCGCACCCGAACAACGGGGACTGCCGTGCGGGGAGGTGACATCTGATCTGTGGTGCCGAGAGGTGCCGCTGGAAGGATGTTCACCATGCCCAAGCCCTATCCGAAGGAGTTCCGCGACGACGTCGTGCGGGTGGCGTTGAACCGCGAGCCGAACGT
>WPCK01386918.1_pt1 | contig 16867 bp, 11 predicted proteins | sample 5399851 | NCBI WGS metagenome assembly WPCK01 (sample SAMN12869471, study PRJNA574797) | sludge metagenome | isolation source: wastewater treatment of pH11 | place: China:Beijing | collected 2019-05-20 | reverse complement strand
TGCCGTCGACCAGTACGAACGAACCGGCCAGGAATTCCTGGCCGCCATCGAGCTGCACGGTCGCTGCCGATTCCACGTCGACAACTCCCCCGGACGCCACCTCGAGTCTGGGATCGATTTCCAGGGTTCCTCCGTTCGCATCGATCGCGCCCTGCACCACCACACGGCTGCCCGTGACCCGCGACGTGCCCGAGTTATTCTTGCTGAGCGATCCGCCCGCAAAGACGTTCCATTCGCCGTCGGCCACGGTCACGGACAAGTCGCCGTTGTCGTCCAGCTCGATCGCCCCGTCAAAGTTGTCGTCGCCGGTATCCAGGTGGCCCACGTTCAGCGTCAGCTGTCCGTTGCCAGAGACTCGCGTTACGGCGTTGCCACCGCTGTCCCAGTTGAAATCCGCAATGGGCTGCTGGATGGTCGTATTGCCGGTCACATGCAACGTCGCGCTGCCATTGAGGATCAGCGCGCTCGCCAGATTGATGTTGGCCGTACCGTCCAGGCGCAACGTCGTTCCCGTTGCCACCTGAATCGTACCGCTGGTGAGCGTCAGATTACTTTCGATCGCACCCGTTCCGGAGTTCACCAGGATGTTGGCACTTGGCGAATTGAGCGTGACGGTCGAGCCCCGCAACGTGGCGGTCCCGGTGGATCCGTTCAATTGCACATCGCCGGCACCCAGGGTCCAGGCTCGACGAAAATCGGCCGCGTCGCCTCGTCCGATTTGAAGCTCGCCCGAAAAGTCGTCCGCCAGCGCCGCATCGACCACAAGCGTCAGATTGCTGACGATGCCAAGGAGGTCGTCGTCGACGTCCACGATGCCGGTCTCGGAATTCCCGTCGAGATCGACCGTCCCGTCGCCGACCACATTGGCGTCGCTTGTATCCGTGTTGGTGATCGTCAGCGTCCCACCGATGGCGAACTGGCTCCGGCCCACATACAGCCGTCCGGAATTGTCAAACGCCTGCGATCCCGCCAGGCCCGACTGCACCAGTTCGATCGTTCCAAAGCCGCCCAGCCCACCGGATCCAGAAACTCCCCCCGTCAGGACCTCCACCTGGCCCGATTCGAGTTCCAGCACGCCACCCGAAAGGCTCACCAGGCCATCGTTTTGAATGACAAGGCCCTCGGTATCCAGGCCGTCAAAGTCACTGGTCGCCCGGGGATCGATGGTCATCACCGTGCCGGCTCCCCCGACCGTCGTGAGCCCGTTGACCAGCATTTGGAAGCCCGCGGTATCCAGATCCGAACCGTTCCGCATGGTCAAGCTGGCTACCGTGGGACTGGCATCGAGCGTCGTCCGGAATCCCTGTGGGAACGCCGCCCGTCCGAGGTAGGCATCATCCGTGGAAAGCGGAATCCCATTGGGGGACCAGTGCAAGGCTTCGCTCCAGTTGCCACTGGCCGCGAGATTCCAGTCCTTGTCAACCGCCAGGCTGGCCTGCCCCAAAAGCATGACCGCGCTCACCGAAACCAAGAGAGACGAACGAACCATGATTGCACCTTTCCCGCGTGAAATCCCAGGTGACGGCCGAACGATACACTTCGGCCCGGTCCATGAAGTTCGGTACCTCTGACCGGGACCGCACAAAGACCGGGCTCCCGCTGGTCGCCCCGACTCGTTGACCGTGCCGCCGCCAATTGGGCCGACAACCACCGCCATTACCATCAGACGCACGCCAGAAAGAAACCGGACGACCCGATTGGCCATGGGGGGCAGATTCCCACGAGATCCAGCAAAAACAGCGGGCATGCTGCCGAGTCGCCTGGATTTGTACTACGATATCGGCAAGCAGACCGTGGAAATCGTCTGTGGCAATGGGTATCCAGACAACGAGTTTGGAAAACCGGATCACAGGCCGAAAGCCTCTGCCCCATTCGGCAGTGGCCTGGTCGGGCAATGACGAGTTCGGACGCGCGGGCATTGTCCCCCAAAGAAGCTCTTCAAACCGAGCAGTGCCCCATGTCTGGCCGGCAGAAGACAACACTTGCCGAGAACGATCCGGAGGCCCTGCTGAAGGCGGCCTTGGCCGGAGACGAAGCTTCCCGCGATCGCTTGATCGAATCGTGCCGCGGCTACTTGCTGGCCATCGCCGAAAGCAACCTCGACGATCAGCTCCGTGGCAAGATTGGCAGCTCGGACATTGCCCAGGAAACGTGCATCCGAGCCCATGCCGCCTTTCACCAGTTCCGAGGGCAGTCCTATCCGGAACTGCTCGCCTGGCTGCGCCAGACACTGGTCAACCACCTGATCGACGCACGCCGCAAATACCGGGGCGCCCAAGTTCGCGACGTTGCGCGGGAGGTGGCCGCCGAGGAGGGGACCGAGTCGCAGCCGCGGCCAGTGCTCGTCGATCCCTTTCTGACCCCAGGCTCGGCTGCGGAGTTCGATGAGCAAGTCGCCATCTTACGAGCAGCCTTGCAGCAGTTGCCGGCCGAGTATCGGCAGGTCATTCTCTGGCGGAACTGGGACCGGCTCTCGTTCGCCGAGATCGGTCAACGGCTGGGCCGAAGTGAGGAGGCCGTTCGCAAACTCTGGAACCGCGCCGTGGCCCGCCTGGCCGATCACCTGCCCCAGTAGGCTGCGCTTGCCAGGTAGCGAAATCGCCGCTCCAGGGCATTCTCGCTTGGTGACGTCGAACGCCGAAAGCGAAGGGGAGCCGTTCACATCGTTGCATCGAGCCCCTCAATGGAGCCCCTCAATGTAGCCGTCTCGCTCCGCGAGACGGAACTCCGCCTTGTTGACAGTAGCCGTCTCGCTCCGCGAGACGGAGCTCCGCCCTCATGCCAAAGGATCGGATCGACGCGCCCAATTGCTTATCTTGCGGAGCGAGATGGCTACCTTCGTGAACGGCTACGTTTTTTTGGACACGCCTCGGTTGCGGGGTTACCATACGGTGCTGGCCGCCAGCACAAGTCCCGGCCCTGCCACAACCAACCGCCACTCGAGTGTCCCGCTGACCGCAACGGCGTGACGGCAAAGGTCCCGTCCGAGTTTTGATCGATTCCATGAGAACACCCGCCTTGATGCGCTCCATCCGTTCGTTCCTGCTGGTGGTGCGACGGTCGCTGCTCCTGTTCGCCTGCTGCCAGCCCCTGTTCGCCGACTCGGTACGGGTCGACGATTTTTTGTCGTCGAATCACGATCCCGAATGGCAACATGGTGCCATCCAGGCCGCCATGAATTCGGCGGGGGAGAACGGAACCGTGCTCTTTTCGCCAGGGGCTACGTACACGGTCTGCCAGGCGCTCCGGCCTCTGCCAGGCCAGCAACTGGTCGGGAATGGAGCCCGAATCAGGCGATGCGACGCCTTGCGAACGGAGCTAACGCAGGACGTCCCCGTCGGTGCCACGGAAATGCTGGTCGAACACCCCGAGGTCTTCCGCGTGGGGATGCTCGTCAGCCCGGTACGAGGTGCCGGTGCGCTGGCGGATGGTGAGTCCTTTGTGCGGCATATCGTGCAGTCGATCGAAGGACAACGCATCGTGTTTTCCAGTGGACTTACCCAGCCGTACTCCGCAGGGGACCGGGTCGTCAATGAATTTTCGATGTTCGAAATGAACGAAATGGGCCAGGATCACGTCACGATCGAAGGTCTCATCGTGGACGGAAATCGGGATCGGAATGCCGACTATGTCGCCTGGACACGGAACCGGGCCATCCTGTCCAAAGGCGGGCTCGTGGTCCGGAACTCGGTATTTGAAAACATTCCCGGCGAGGCGGTGGCCGCCTACGGACCTGGGATCCTGCTGGAACGAAACGTGTTCCGCAATATCAGCGGCGCGGCCATTCACCTCTCTGGGACACAGCCGGGGAACGAGGTCGTCATCCAGAACAACCTCCTCTCGGCCACGAACCTGGAATCCGTGCGCGCCGTCCACGCCGCCGGGATGATCACCATCTCCCTGGCCAGCGACGGCATTCGCCTGCTGAACAACATTGCTGCCGACGCGGACGTCCCCTTTGTGTCGATGTACCACAAGGACATGGGAGATTGGATGGTCGCAGGCAACAAGGTCTATGGCACCCAGGGGTTATTCTTTGGGCGGGGTAACACGCAGCATGTGGACCGTCCGCTACACGGCATTGCGTGGCGCGATAACTACGGCGAGGACGTGGGACTGAGCGAATTGCAGGCATTCGCGCCCCAGAACAACCTGGGCTTCGAGTTCATTCGGAATGTCATCACAGGCGGCCAGGTTCGATTGGATGGGGTCTTGGGGGGCCGCATCTATGGAAATCGAATCACGTCAAGCACATCCGTGGCGTTCCAAGTGGAAAACGCCGAACACTCGGTGGTCGTGCAGAATCGGGCCGTCGTTCGCCCGACGGCATCGAACCCAAGTGCGCGCGCGACTCTGATCTATGATCGGCAGTCTGGACGCGTTACGCTGCGATCGTCGCTACTGACCGGAGCTCGGATTGCCCGCTTCGTGATCGCGAATGATGGGGCCTCGAGCCCCTTCGACCTGTCGAAACTGGACTTGCCATTCACCGAGGAAACGGACGCCGATGTCTTGCCGTTCGTGATCGGTCAGGCAGCCCCACTGGGGACCCGCCTGGCCGCGACCTACCCCTTGGGAAACATCTTCCCGGCGGGTCTGGAAACGCCGGAAGACCTCGACGGCTACCTCACACTGGCCCGCTATGCCGACGAACGGGGGGACTTTGGCCCCTTTCGCCTGGTCGTCGTGGACGAACAGACTCGGCCCTGGCACCACGCCGAACTGCCGGCCGATGTGAATGGCGACCTGATCGTCGCACCCGGAGACGCATTGCTGCTCGTCAACGAAATCTCGGACCGTATCTGGTCGGATGCCGGAACCGGTCTCCGCTGGCCGGACTTGGACTCTCCATTTTCTTTTGATGTGGACAACGACCAGCACATCAGCCCGCTGGATGCCCTGATCGCGGTCAACGCGCTTTCCACGCAGTCGGAGACGATCGTCGGCAGACAGGGAACGTACCCCCTTCCGGAACCGCAGTTCGCCTCCTTCGCGGTACTGCTTCTCTTGATTCGACGCGTCCACCTTTCCCAACTCTCCCCTTGGGGCGAATCGCGAGCGCAGTTCGCGGAGAGGGGCTCCCCCCGGCGCTACCGCATCCGATGAAGTGCTGAATGACACCACAAGGCGTCATCGTACCGTCTCCTGCCGCGCTGCTTGCGTCTGGTCCCGATGACCATCACTTGCGAACTTGTTGCGTGAATGGGTATCCTATGGTGCGTCGAGCGTGCCGAGACGTAGTCAAATCCTGAACACAAGGAGACGGGACCATCGCCACACACCTGCAATCACCAGCGCGGTGGCCCATGTCGCTCGGCTTGCCAGCCGTTGCCGCGGGTGTCCTTTTCGGACTGACTATCCTGTTTGCGCCGGGATGCGGCCCGCACGCAAACTCCGCCAGGCAGGATGCCACCCCTGCGAAGCAGGAAACTGCCCAGGAACATGAAGGGCACGATCACGACTCGGCCGGATCCGAGACGGAGCACCCGGAGTCGTTCGCGGACGCCGTGTCAGAAATCGAATCGCAGCGGAACGTGATTCGCGATGCCTTTCTGGCCGGTGACCCACACGAAGCGGATGCGCAGCTTCACGAAATCGGTCACATCTTAAAGGAGCTTCCAGGGCTTGCCTCAGATTCCGATATGCCCAAGCCCGATTGGAACGAAGTCCTGGCGGCCTCCAACACGCTCTTCGATCGCTTCAGCAAGATCGACGAGAAGTTACATGGCGGCGAGGGACTGACGTATTCGGACGCCGAAGCCGAGATCGATCAGGCGATCGAGACACTGAAGTCCAAGGTGCCGGCAGTGACCGTCCCATAATTGCGCGCGTGCGTGACGAGTGGACACCATCAGCCGCTGGGCGCTAGCCCACGGTTTCTTGGCGGTTCGAACCGGACGCTAACGCGTTCCGGCTGATGGGTGTCGTGCCAATTCTCCCATCTGCCGCTGGGCGCTCGTACCGCCAACGGGAAATCCAGTTCTACCAGGGCCATTATTTCTTTCGGGGGTTCCCACGCAGATTACGCAGAGGCGGCCCCGGCGCGCTGGGCCATTGACAGCCCGTATTTCAAGCCTTAAGATCTCGACACTGAGACTCAGTCTCAACTTGGATTCACCCATTCGAGGGCCGTTGTCAGCTGCTGGCTAGGAGCCATCCCGCCTCGGCCCCACTCCCGGAGGTCCCACCATGCACCGTCCCGATGGCCGGCTCGTTCCCCTGTTCGCCCTTGTGGCCATCTGGCTCCTGTTGGTCATGGCAGGACCGCGATACCTGGCCGGCCAGACGATCGATTACGAGACGAACGACCCGGAACTGGAGCTGTTTTTCTATCCCGCCACGTCGGCCAATGGTCTGGGGTCCATTCGAAGTCACGGCTCGACCTTTGGGGCGTACTCGGAATTGGGCGATGAGGGACTGCCGGTTTTCTATGGAGGAGGCGGAATCGATCCGTCCCGTCGTGGCAGCATCCTCGTTGCCGGCAATACGTCGACGGCCATCCCGGTTGGGCTCGCTCCGTCGCGTTATCGTATCGACTCCCTTCGATTCACGGCCACCTACGACGGCACGTTTGGACCGCTCGCCTATGACAACACACCGGAAGATTCGGGCCAGCTGACCATCGCCGGCGGAGACGATCCGGGGCACCCGATTGAGCTTTGGGGGGTTGGCTTTTCGGGCGTTTATCAAACGTTTGGTTTTTTGGGAGAGACGGGACCGGAATATTTTAATGAAGGGGACCGCCGCTGGCCTGTTTCCGATGGCGCGATTTCCGGTCCCTATCAGTTCTATAGTCGCGATGCGATCGGGCGGGATGTGGAGAACTCGGTATTTGGGGGCTACAGTGCCACGGAAGTGGGTGGTCACACGGCAGCGTTCAGTCCCACACCCTTTGCGATTGGCCAGGTGTTTGATGGCAACGGGGGCGAGCTTGCCCCGGGTGCCACGATCCCCCGCGGGGCGACGTTTGAATTTACTCCGGACCTGGCCAATTCGGGCATTGTTTCCTACATCCAGAGTTCCCTGGCGCAAGGGCACTTGAGTTTTCTGATGTCTTCGCTGCACCAGCCCGCGGGGCACACGGGGGCAGCTCCCTATCCCGACTTCTTTCTCGACAACGAACCGGGTGGCCCCAACCCCTCGGGCGCCGCACCGACGATCTCGCTGGTCGTGACCATCGTGGAAGAGACGCTGCCTGGCGACTTCAACGGAGACGGGCAACTCGATTGCGTCGACATCGATGGGTTGGTTACCGCAGTGGCGTCGGGCAGTGGCAATCTCGCCCTGGACGTGAATGGCGACGGCAGTCTGAATCCGGCGGACGTCAACTACTGGGTCGAAGTACTGAAGGAGACGATCCGGGGGGACGCCAACCTGGATTTCAGCGTGGATGGTTCCGATTTCGGGGTATGGAACGCCAACAAGTTCACGGCGACTGCCGCCTGGTGTGCAGGCGACTTTACCGCCGACGGATCGGTCGACGGCTCCGACTTTGGTGTCTGGAACGCCCATAAATTCCAGTCAGCCGCGGCAAGTGCGGTGCCCGAACCAGCCGGAACAATCGGGTGGCTATGCCTTGGCACGCTGGGGCTATGGGCGCGGCATCCTTCCTGTGGGGGTACGTCCAGTTCGCGGAAGGGGATGGGGGCCGCATCGTGAACGCCTGGGACGGGCAGAGAGGATGGGTCCGTCGCCAAAGGCGGCGGAGCATCGGCGTTCATGCGGCGGGGCGAAGGTGCGGGCGCGCCGGTTTCGACCGACACCGCCGCCAAGGCGCTTGCGGGTTCACGCTGGTTGAACTGTTGGTCGTGATCGCCGTGATCGGAACGCTGATGGCGTTGCTGTTGCCTGCCGTACAGTCGGCTCGGGAGGCGGCTCGGCGGATCACGTGTGCCAACCACCTGCGCCAACTGGGACTGGCCACGCACCACTTCGCCAACGCGCAGCGGACACTTCCGCCCCCCAAGGTCTTGGGAGCGGGGGGAGGCCTGGTGGCGGCCGGCGACGCCGATCCGTTCAGTGAGCGGGGAAGCACGTTCGTACTGCTGCTGCCCTATCTCGAAGAGTCCAATCTGCACGCGCAGTATGACATCCGGCAGGCGACCACGGCACCAGAGAATCTCGCCGTCACGGAACTGTCCGTGCCGCTCTACCGCTGCCCTTCCATGCGGATCCCACGTCCGATGCCGGTTCGTGAATGTGGTGAACGGTTGGGTCCGGGCAGTTACGTGATCAGCACACGCGTTCGATATGGCGATTATGCCCGCCTCGACGGGGCATTTGCGAATCCGCCGACCCGAGCGGGCCAGCGCTATGCCTGCGACTGGAAGAAGTTCCGCGACGGGACATCGCACACGCTGCTGATGGGTGAAACGGACTTTGGATTTGATTCCTACCTGTGGGACGAAGGGTGTTCCCAGGATCGCACACCCCGCTGGGGTGACCATACGTGGGCGGGTGGCTATTGGTTCTACGCCTGGGGACACACGGGGGAAGGGCGTGCCTTCAATTTCAATGACAACCGTGCCCGTTGGGATGCGGCCTTCACGGCCACGTACCGCAGCGACCACGCCGGCGGAGTACAGTTCGTATTCGTGGACAGTTCGGTCAGGCTGCTGGCGGATGGATTGGACAAGCCCACGTACTTCGCCCTGGTGACTCGGGCTCACGGCGACGTGCCCGAAGGGGAATGACGGGCGGGACGCGGCCGGAGCTTCTGCGGCATGCGTGTTACCTCTTCAGAAACCGTCGCATGCAGCGGAGCGTTTCGGGGCTGACGTGATGTTCGATCCCTTCGGTATCGATCTCGGCAGTGGCCAGCGGCACCCCCAAGGCGATGAGGAAATTGAGGACCGTCGCGTGCCGCTTTCGGGCCCGGCGAGCCACGGCGACCCCCTGGCGGGTCAAGGTGATCGGGCCGTAGCGTTCGGAATGTGCCAGTCCCTCCCTCTGCAAGCGAGCAATGGTTCGGATCACGGTGACATGGCTGACGCCAAAGCGACGTGCCAGGTCGCGGACGCGGCACATACCTGACGCCTCGATCAAGTCGGCCACCGCCTCCAGGTAATCCTGGGCAGTCTCGCTTGCGTGATCCCGACGGATCCGATGGTGCCCCGCCGCGGTGGGCGTCGTGCGGCGAGTCGGTCTGGCCTTGGGGGTGTCCTCGGCACTCATGCTATACCCTGGCACAGCCAGCCCCCGCCGACACTGCGAGCTGCTGCTCCGTTACCAGCCCAATCGCTCCCCCTGGTCGCTCGTCCATGTGCGTGTGTCGTACCCGCACCATTCTGACTCAGGGACCTATTCCAGAAATCCCCTGCCCCCTCACCCCGGCCCTCTCCGTCACACTTCGTGGGGGAGAGGGGACAGATTTCACAAAGCTGTGGTGGATATTCGGTCGCGGCGGTGCCCTTCACCCAACGCCGTCACCAATTCTCCATTGCCGCGAATACCAAACTTCTGCCCCCTCTCCCCCGTCCCAGTCCGCTGGGATGGGGGAGAGGGTCGGGGTGAGGGGGCAGATTCGGGGTCTCCTCACGCTCCCCCTCCCTCCCCTGCCCGACGTCGTAACGGGACGAGAGACGACAGACGCGATTTCCCTTCGGCGGCTCCCATGGCTGAATCTGAAACCGCCCGCGAGACCGAGCTGGTCCACCACCTGCGGCAGCAATATCAGGAGATCGCGCAGCTGGCCGGGGCCCTCGCCCACGAAATCAAGAATCCACTCTCGGTCATTGGCATGAATGTCGAGCTCCTGGCGGAAGACCTGGCAGAGGTCGATGCCCCTCAGGCTCGCCGTGCCCTCGGTAAGCTCGAGATCCTGCAAAAACAATGCTATCGTCTGGAACGCCTGCTCGACGACTTCCTGCGATTCGCCCGAGTCCGCAAACTGGACCTCACCCCCGGCAGCCTCAACGAACAAGTCGATCGCGTTCTGGATCTGTACGATCCCCAGGCGCGCGACGTGGGAATCGAAGTCCTGCGGTACCTCGATCCCGATTTGCCAAGTATCCTGCTGGACGAACAGACTTTGGAGTCGGCTCTGGTTAACCTGGTGAAGAACGCCTTCGAGGCCATGTCGGCCGGGGATCAGCTGATTGCCCGCACACGGCTCACCAAAGCGGGCGTGGCCCTCGATCTGATCGACACGGGCAAGGGGATGGATCAAAACACGGCCCTGCACATGTTTGACGCATTTTATTCCACGAAGGAATCGGGATCGGGCCTGGGGCTGCCGACTGCCAGGAAGGTTATCGAGGCACATGGCGGCCGCATCCATGTCCAAAGCGAAATGGGGCGCGGCACCAAGTTCTCGCTCGAGTTTCCCACCCCCACGCGCCTCGAGACCAAGCAACCGACATGACGTCATCCCGCAAGCAGGAAGACCCGGCGATCGATGCGTTGGCCCTGCCAGCCGACACCCGCGTACTGATTGTCGACAACGACAAGAGCCACGCGCAGGCCATGAAGGACACTCTGACGCGGGTCGGCTTCCCCTGCCGGGTGGCCACCTCCGGGCCCGAGGGTGCCCGCTGGATCGATCAGGACACGTTCGACATCGTCATCACCGACCTCGTCATGAACGACGTGGACGGAATGGAGATCCTCCGCCGCTCGCGGGCCACGCTGCCCGATTGCCTGGTGATCGTGGTGACGGGACACGCCTCCGTTCCCAAGGCCGTGGAAGCCATGCAACAGGGGGCCTTCAACTTCCTGGAAAAGCCCCTGAACCTGGACCGGCTGCGAACGGTTACCCAAAAGGCCGCAGAGGCCGTGGCCCTGGCCCGTCAGAATACGGCCCTGCACCAGAGGCTCGACGAGCGCTTCGGCTTCGAAGGCATCGTCTTTGTCGGCGAGCGCATGCAGCGGGTGATCGATCGCGTCAAACGCATCGCCCCCACCGACGCCAGCGTGCTGATCACTGGAGAAACCGGGACGGGCAAGGAGCTTGTGGCCCAGGCCATCCACCAGAACAGCCCCCGCAAGAAAAAACCGTTCGTGCCGCTGAACTGCGCGGCGCTCAGCGAACACCTGCTGGAAAGTGAACTCTTCGGTCACGTGCGCGGCGCGTTCACGGACGCAGCCGCCGACCGCGTCGGACGGTTTGAATACGCCCACGGCGGCACGCTCTTTCTGGACGAAGTCGGCGATATGCCCATGCCCACGCAAATCAAGTTGTTGCGCGTACTGGAAAGCGGCGAGATCACCCGTATCGGCGAAAACAAACCCATTGCCGTTAATGTCCGCATCCTCTCCGCCACCAACCGGAATCTCGAGACGCTGATCGAGCGGGGGACGTTTCGCGAAGACCTGTACCATCGCCTGAAGGTCGTCACCATCGAACTGCCCCCTCTGCGAGATCGACGGGACGATATCGTCCCACTGGTCGATCATTTTCGGCGGCTCTTCAACAAGCGGCATGGGAAGAATATCGCGGGCTTGTCGGGGGCCGTGAGCCGCCTGCTGTACGGCTTCGACTGGCCCGGCAACGTACGTCAGCTGCGGAACTTTGTGGAGAGCATGGTGGTGGTCGACTTGGACGGCACCCTGGACACCGATGACCTGCCGCCGGAGCTCATCGATCGGCCAGTCGCCGCCGAGTCCGTTTCCGAGGGAGGGCCTTTTGACTTGATTGGAAAGCCCATGTCCGAGATCGAACGCTGGGCTATTGAGCAGACACTGCACGTGACGGGGGGCAACCGCGAGGAGGCCGCCCGCGTGCTGGGCATCGGCGCTCGAACCCTCTATCGGAAATTGAAGGAATACGAACTCAGGTCCTGATCCGCGCTGTGCGATCCGTTGCCACCTCAGGGGGCCTTCGCCAGCTCCGGCAGGTAGTGCTCCGCAATCTTGCGACCAATCCGATCCGGGTCCGATTCGGCCAGGTTGCCAAGCACGATAACGGTCAGGCCGGCGTCGACGTACCGGGCCATATCGGTCTGAAACCCCTGCCAGGCGCCACCATGAAATAACTCGCGCCCCGCCGCTCCCTGGGCGATCCGCCAGCCAAATCCGTACGGGTAGGTCTGACCATCGTTTAGCCGGACGGCCGTCCACATCGCGCGGAAGCTGCTCGGTTTCAGCAGCTGACCCGCCGCCAACGCGGCGTCCCATTTCAAAAGATCGATCACCGTCAGATAGAGGGCTCCATCGGCCGTCGTATTGACCGTCGGAGCGACCCACTCCTGATTCTTTATCTGCCCGGCGACCAACCGATAGCCGGCAGCCCGCTGCGGGATGATGTCCTCCTCACTGATGATGCGCGCGGTATCCATTCCCAGCGGAACAAAGACGCGATCATGGAGCAGATCGCCATAAAACTGCCCCGACGCCTGGTGGAGGATGATCCCCAGCATCTGGTAGCCCGTGTTGCTGTAGCTCCACTTCTGGCCCGGCGGGAATTCTACAGGGACCGTGATGGCAACATCCACCAGCTCCGCCTCCGTGTAGTCCCGCCGCAAGTCCAGTTTGACGTACGAGTCGCCGATCCCCGACGTGTGGGTCAGCAGGTGTAAAATGGTGATCCCTTTCCAGGTATCCGGGGCCTGGTCCAGATACTTCCCAATCTCGTCGGCCAAGTGCAGTTTCCCGTCCTCGACCAACAACATCACGGCGGCAGCAGTGAATTGCTTGCCAATCGACCCCGATTGAAAGATGGTGTGCTCGGTGACGGGCGCGTTCCATTCGAGATTCGCCAGTCCGTATCCTCGCGCCTGAACCACCTGGCCTTTGTAGCGAATGCCCACGGCCACACCTGGGATCCGCTGCCTCGCCATCTCGGCCTGGACGATCGAGTCCACGACATCCGAACAAGGGGCCGAGCTCAGTGAGAAGCTCGCCAGCGCGACCATGGCGCATCGCGCCAACAGGCGTTTGCCCGCTCGTTTTCCCATTCGCCACCGTTCGACTCGGATTGCCGCTAGACTCTGGCCAGATCGAAACGGTCGAGATTCATCACCTTGACCCAGGCCGCCACAAAGTCGCGCACGAACGCGTTCGGCGAATCGCTGCAAGCATAGACCTCCGCAATGGCTCGCAGCTGAGAGTTCGAACCAAACACGAGGTCGACAGCCGTCCCTGTCCACTGGACGGCACCCGTGCGACGGTTTCTCCCTTCGTAGAGGTCCTCGTCTTGCGAGGACTTTCGCCATTCCGTACCCATGTCGAGCAGATTCACAAAAAAGTCGTTGGTCAACGACTCGGGTCGCTGGGTAAAGACACCCAACGCCGTCTGTTGGACGTTGGCCTTCAACACCCGTAGTCCGCCAATCAAAACGGTCATTTCGGGCGCGGTCAGTGTCAGCAGGTGTGCCCGGTCGATCAGCATTTCCGCTGCGGACCGATCGAGTCCTTTGCGACAATAGTTGCGGAAGCCATCGGCCATCGGCTCGAGCACCGTGAACGATTCCACGTCGGTCATCGCTTGGGTGGCATCGGTACGCCCTGGCATGAACGGAACCCGCACGTCATGTCCGGCCTTCTTGGCAGCGGCCTCGACCGCACCCGAACCACCCAGGACGATGAGGTCGGCGAGCGAGACCCTCTTCTTGCCAGACTGCGAGCCGTTGAAATCGTCTTGAATCTTCTCCAGTGCGGGCAAAACCTTGGCCAGCTCGTCCGGCTGATTGACTTCCCAATCCTTCTGCGGCGCAAGACGAATCCTCGCGCCGTTGGCCCCCCCGCGTTTGTCCGTTCCACGGAACGACGAAGCGGAGGCCCACGCAGTCGTCACCAGCTGAGCAATCGAGAGTCCGGACGCGAGAATCTTCGCCTTGAGCTGCAGGATCTCCGGCTCGCCAATCAATTCATGATCGACCTTGGGCACCGGATCCTGCCACAGCTGCGGCTCGGGGACGAGCGGGCCGAGGTACCGCGAGATGGGCCCCATGTCGCGGTGCGTGAGCTTGTACCAGGCCTTGGCAAACGCCTCGGCAAACAGGTCCGGATTCTGGTGAAAGCGATTGGAAATCGGAGCGTAGATGGGATCCATTCTCAAGGAGAGGTCCGTCGTGAGCATCATGGGGGCATGCTTCCTGGAGGGATCGTGGGCATCGGGCACAGTACCTCGCGCCGCCGCATCTTTGGGAGTCCACTGGAACGCACCGGCGGGGCTCTTCGTCAGTTCCCACTCGTATCCGAACAGGTTGTCGAAGAAGCCGTTGTCCCACCGGATCGGATTCGACGTCCAGGCACCCTCGAGGCCGCTGCCAATGGCGTCGGACCCTTTGCCACTTCGGAACGCACTCTTCCAGCCAAGCCCCTGCTCTTCGATGCCCGCAGCTTCGGGTTCCGGGCCAACGTACTGGGCCGCACTGGCAGCACCGTGCGTCTTGCCAAAGGTGTGGCCGCCAGCAATCAATGCCACGGTCTCCTCGTCATTCATGGCCATGCGGCGAAACGTCTCGCGAATGTCCCGGGCCGCGGCAATGGGATCGGGCTTTCCGTTGGGCCCCTCTGGATTGACGTAAATCAGACCCATCTGCACGGCCCCCAGGGGATTCTCGAGTTGCCGGTCCCCCGCGTAACGCTGGTCTCCCAGCCAGGTACTCTCTGGACCCCAGTAAATGTCGGATTCGGGCTCCCACGCGTCCTCGCGCCCGCCGGCGAAACCAAACGTCTTGAAGCCCATCGACTCCAAGGCGCAGTTTCCGCTGAAGATCATCAGATCGGCCCAGGAAATCGTTCGCCCGTACTTCTGCTTGATCGGCCAGAGCAGCCGTCGCGCCTTGTCAAGAAGCACATTGTCGGGCCAGCTGTTAAGGGGTGCAAAACGCTGCGTTCCCGACGACGCGCCGCCACGGCCGTCGTCAATGCGGTACGTACCGGCGCTGTGCCACGCCATCCGAATAAAGAGCGGCCCGTAATGGCCATAGTCGGCCGGCCACCAGTCCTGAGACGTCGTCATGACCATTTCGATGTCTCGCTTGAGAGCATTCAAGTCGAGCTTGTTGAACTCCTTCGCGTAGTGGAAGTCCCGTCCCAAGGGATTGGACATGGGAGCGTTCTGGTGGAGGATCTGCAAGTTCAGTTGATTCGGCCACCAGTCGCGATTCGACAGGGCGCCAGCCGCCGTATGCCGGTGAATCCCGTTCATCACTGGGCGCGTCGTTTCCGTTGCCATGATCTCTCCTACACTACTTTCCAGGGCGATCGCTCATTTCCGACTTGCCCTTCAACGAAATGACAGTTTGCGGCTGGACAAGGTACCTGACCTGGCATCCAGATGCTGAGTGTATGCCTCCCGGGGACTGTCGACAACAGCCGAAGGCGAGTGGCATGTCAAACCTCGATTCTGGGGTGGTGTGGCTGGGGATCCGTCGTCGACACCCCAGCCACACCAATTCCTCGTGTTGACTCGATACTCACCTACCTGCCGAGTGTGCCGAAAATGGCATCCTTCGTCACGGGTTGGATCAGGCCCCGTTCGGTGACGATTCCCTGGATCAGCCCGGCGGGGGTAACGTCGAAGGCCGGGTTGTAAACGCTGATGCCCTTTGGCGCGATGACCCGGCCGAACCCCTGCGTAATCTCTTCGGCGGGACGGACCTCGATCGGAATGCCGTCGCCATTGGCAAGCGACAAGTCAAACGTGCTGCAGGGAGCAGCCACGTAGAAAGGAATGCTGTGGGCTCGTGCCAAAACCGCCAGACCATACGTGCCAATCTTATTGGCCGCATCGCCGTTGGCGGCAATGCGGTCAGCCCCCGTGATGACCAGGTCAATCCGCCCTTCCTTCATGACCTGCGCGGCCATGGAATCACAGATCAGGGTGGCGGGGACGCCCCGCTGCTGCAGTTCCCAGGCGGTCAGCCGCGCGCCCTGAAGTAGGGGACGCGTCTCGTCCACATAAACATGAACCGCCTTGCCCTGGTCCTGCGCCGTGAAAATAACCGCCAGCGCCGTGCCATACTCCGAGGTGGCAAGCCCGCCCGTATTGCAGTGGGTGAGTATCTGAGCACCATCCGAGATCAATGGGGCGCCCGCTTCCCCGATGGCTCGACAGATCGCGCGGTCCTCGTCATGGATCGCACGAGCCGCCTGCAGCATGCCGGCCAACATTCGAGTGGGGGATTCTTCGGCGAGCCCCTGCAAATGGCGCCGCATCCGCTCCAGGGACCAGCAGAGATTGACGGCGGTGGGGCGACTGGCCGCCAGATACGACGCGACGTCTTCGAAACGGCGGGACCAGTTGGACGGGTCGGAGTCTCGGCACGTACGCAGACCCAAGTAGACCCCGTAGGCCGCGGCAATGCCAATCGCCGGTGCACCCCGCACTCGCAATTGGCGGATGGCCTCCCAGACCGATTCCACTTCGTGGCACGTGACTCCTCGCAGCTCCCCGGGCAGCAACGTCTGGTCCAGAATGACCAGGTGACCATCCACATCGCCGATCCAGCGCAAGGTTTCCACTTTACGACAAAACTCCACGGGAGTCACCGCCGACACCGATCGCCTTGGCGGCACGTCCTCGGCTTTGTGGATTTTCCAGGGATTGCAATCATGCGACATGCTTGGCGTTTTGTACCGGCCATCTTACAAAGAACTCAGACATCCAGAAACTGGCGAGGGGCTGGTGGAATCGTCCGAGTTCTCGAATTGGCAGCAGAGGGACGCGACGAAGGCAGTCGGCCTCGATGGTGGAGCGATTTGACACCCTGGGGGTCGGCGGGGTGGCACGGGCGTGTCGCCCGTGCCGATCGAACGGATCGACTTGACTACCCCGATTCGCGTTCCAACGGAGCAATTATTATGAAGGTGCGATGTCGCCAACATCAATGAAGCAGCACCGTTGGAACGCGAATAGGGGTAGTCAAGTCGATCCGTTCGATCGGCACGGGCGACACGCCCGTGCCACCCCGCCGACCCC
>WPCK01369934.1_pt1 | contig 16892 bp, 17 predicted proteins | sample 5399851 | NCBI WGS metagenome assembly WPCK01 (sample SAMN12869471, study PRJNA574797) | sludge metagenome | isolation source: wastewater treatment of pH11 | place: China:Beijing | collected 2019-05-20 | reverse complement strand
CGTATATGTTTCTTCTTCCATCATCCGTAGTGCACTCAGTTTTTGTTCGATTGAATGCCGACTTCTCGCCATAAAAAACACTCCCCAATCAGATAAACAGATTTGTTATTTCATCTGTCTACCTATTGGGGAGCATATCACGCGGATCCTTCCTTTTTTGATGCGCTCACATCGGATGACGCTTGAAGTGTTCCGCGATATGGGCCCGCATCGCCTCTCGGTTCTCGGCGAAGATGCGATGGCGATGCCCGTTTCCGCCAGACGGATGAGGAAAGCCGCTCACGACACGTTCACTCGCGACAATCCCGCGATCGACGAGCGTCTCGATGGCACGGCGCACGTTGATACCCATCGGCAAGATGAGCGCTTCTTCGAGTAAAGCCATCTCATCGGCGAACATCCCGTCAATATAGGGTTGGAACAAGTCGGTCCTCAACAAATCCGGACTCGCGCCGTTGTAATTCTTCCCTTTGTAGAACACCGGATATGGCAAGACAGCGGTGTTTTGGACGAGATGGTTCGCTGACCCGAACAAGTCGAGTGTCGTCTCAATACCGAGATGACGGTGCAAGTCCAAATCATCGAGCATCGTCATCAAGTTTTTTCGAATCGGACCCGAGAAGCTGCCCCGCTGTTTGACGGCCCGGAGCGCCTCCTCGTCCGAGGCATCGGCCAAGTCGCGAATCGCCTCGAACGATTGGCGCATCTGGTATAGACCTGGTGTGATGCCGGCGATGACGACTTTCGCCTCCGGATTGACGTACTCGAACGGTGCGTAAAAAATGCTGAGCGGCTTGACGGGATCCTCTTCAAAGAGAAACATGTCACTCTTCAGCGTCGCTTCCTCCAAGTCTGGCAATCCGATAATCTTTTGTTTATATGTGTGAAAATGGTCGGTTCTCGTTGGCATAAAGTATCCCCCTCCTCATTTTCCTTTCCCTTGATTCGGTGCGATTAACAAACTCAAGAGAAGGAAGCGTGATGAGTCCGATTTAAGTTTGAATCCCCTCGACAGGGGCAAACCCTTTCGTTTTTCGAAAGTTCATCCGATACGTGAACTGTTCGAGCGCGTCGGACGGGTCGACCCGTGACATATTCATCTGTTCAAGTGTCTGTCGGTCATATTGGACGGTAAGAATCAACACGTCTTCTTCATGACCGGTACTCGTGTTCAACTGCTTTTCATACGCTTGGACATAGACGACTTGTACCGGCAGCAACGCGAACATTTCCCGGGCAATTCGCAACGCCGCCCCGCACACATAGTCTTGATATAGGTCATAATAGGCGGTCTTTGTCATCGCTCTTTCAGAGAGCTTTCCTGTCTTTGTCAGGCTGTATGCCGTTGTCGGAATCGCTTCTTGCGCGTTGACATCGAAGGCGACTTGCACGATTTCCGGTGAGGGGACATTACATTCGAATCCGCTACCGAACTCGAGCAGGTCGTCGAACGGCTGAAACGACTCGATCACGTCATAATACGTATCGACTTCGCCGAGTAGGACGCGCTTCGCCAATTCTCTCGCTTCCCGCCATTCCTCATAACGCGTCCGGTCAGCTTCAGCCGCTGCATGCACGTCTTGTTCTAGACGTTGTCTCTGCTTTGATTCTCGGTTGAATAGACGATCGATCCAACTCGGTCGGTAGGACTCCAGTTGATCGCGGGCGTTTTGCTCGTTCGGTCCGATCCTATCGACTTCAAACGGCGGCTTCTGATGATAGATCGCTTTCCAATCGACTGGCTCATCGCTCTCTTGATGAATCGAGCGCATCCGTTCGATTCGATTTTCATACAGTTCCACTTGAAGCTTGGCGTGCTCTTGTTCTGCTAGCTTCGCTTGCTCTCGTTCACGCTTTGCCAATTCATTTCGTTGTTGGTGGGCCGGTGTCTTATAAGAACGCGACGTTGAATACGATATCCCTGTACCCGGAAGTCCGACCGTCGATGTTGCTCGACCACTGCTGTTGATCGTGTGCCGTAATCCGCGTGTACCGACACTGACACCGACACCTCGTTTCCCGACGTTCATTCGCACGCCCGGCGCGATTTTAATGCTTTTACGGAATCGTAAACCCATTCTTCCTCCTCCTTTGTCATTCATCTCCTATTTATAACGTACCATAGTTAAACCGAACGAGCATTGACGCTTCTTATCCGCTTTTGTATAGTTAGGAGCGACAAAAACGAATGGAGGAGTGCTCACTTGACTCCAAACGAAACGAGCTCGACCCACTTGCTTGACTTACTCGCCGAGCGCCACGATCAAATCCGGCGCGTGAGTGAACGGGCCTGGAACGATCAACATGACATCTACCTTTCCAACTCGGAATGGTACGTCCTCGCCCGAATTTATAACAAAAAGCCGACGATTGCCGAGGTGACGCGGGGCATTCATGTGTCGCGCCAAGCGACTCACAAGCTCATTAAAAACTTACAAACAAAAGGTCTCGTCAGTGTCACCGACCATCCGACGAGCCGCAAAGATAAATGTATCGAGCTGACCGAACTCGGTGTGATTTGTTACGAGCAAAATGAGGCGCTCAAAGCGAAACTCGAACAAAACATCGCCAATGCGCTCGGGGAAGATGCCTTTAAACAACTTCAAAAACTGCTCCAATCCGACTGGAAGCTGTAATCCCTTCAACCACTTCGAAGGGATTTTTTTGCCTTCATAGTTACCACGAAATGTCAACCTAGTTGACATTTCTCATCATGAACTACTATACTTGATGAAAGGAAGAGGTGATCGATTTGTTCAAAACTGGTGATTTAATCATCTATTCGACCCACGGAGTTTGCCGCATCGACGACATTTCCGACATGACGGTCGCGGGTGAGACGAAGTCGTACTACACGCTCCACCCCATCAACAACGCACAGAAATTGCAAATCAGTATCCCCGTCGATAGTGACAAAGTAATGATGTTGACGCTCCTTGAAGCGAAAGAAGCAAAAGAGATCCTCGAATCGTTCCGCTCGCCGGGTGTCGAATGGAATCCCCATCCGAACAACCGCAATCGCGAATTCTTGAACGTCGTGCACTCGGGTAACCGCCACGAAATCGCTCAAGTCATCAACACGCTTGCCCGCCGCCAAAGCGAGGCCCTCTTGTTGAATAAAAAGTTGTATGAACAGGACCGTAAGATTCTAGAGAACGCTAAAACGATCCTCGTGAAAGAACTTTCGCTCGCGCTTGAATTATCGGAAGAAATCATTGATCAACAAATTGTTGCTTATTTAAGCGAAGAACCTATCGCCACTACTTGATTGGCCCCTTCCGTGCGAAGAGGTCTTTTTTTATGTAAAAATCAAAAAGAAAAAGCGAGAATATTTTCGTATTCTCGCTTTTTCTTTTTAATTGTGGACGACGCCTTTCTCCTTTAAGCCGAGCGCCATCGCTGTTGATTCATGAATCGTCTTGAACAGCTCCGGGTGATCCGAGAGCGAGACGCCATATGACGGCACCATCTCTTTGATTTTCATTTCCCACTCCGGTATCCGGTTCGGGAAGCACTGCTCGAGCACCTTCAACATGACGTGCACCGCCGTCGACGCGCCAGGTGACGCCCCGAGGAGTGCAGCGACCGATCCGTCTTCGGCGCTGACGACCTCCGTTCCGAACTGGAGCGTCCCTTTGCCTTGCACCGTATCTTTGATGACTTGGACACGTTGCCCGGCGACGACGATTTCCCAGTCCTCATTTTTCGCGGTCGGGATGAACTCACGAAGTTCATCCATGCGTTTGTCGTGTGATAACAGTACTTGCTCGATCAAATATTTCGTGAGCGGCATTTCTTTCGCACCGGCTGCGAGCATCGTCACCACGTTATACGGTTTGACCGATTGGATGAGATCGAGGTTCGAGCCCATTTTTAAAAACTTCGGCGTGAAGCCGGCGAACGGACCGAACAACAACTCTTTTCGATTATTGATGTAACGTGTATCGAGGTGCGGCACCGACATCGGCGGCGCGCCGACTTTCGCCTTGCCGTATACTTTCGCGTGATGTTGTTCGACGACATCTCGGTTTTTACAGACGAGGAATAGGCCGCTCACCGGGAACCCACCGATATGTTTGGATTCTGGGATGCCCGTCTTCTGCAAGAGCGGCAAGCTGCCGCCGCCACCGCCGATAAAGAGGAACGGGGCCGTATGCGTCTCAATCGTATTCGCCTCGATGTCTTTCACTTTCACTTCCCACAAGCCGTTAGCCAAACGCTTCACATCTTCGACACTGTGTTTGTAATTGACCTCGACCCCTTGCTTCGTCAAATGCTCGAACAGCATCCGTGTGAGCGCACCGAAGTTGACGTCCGTCCCTGAATCGATTTTCGTGGCAGCAATTGGTTCATCCACCGTCCGGCCTTCCATCACGACCGGCATCCACTCTCGCAATTGCGCCGGGTCGTCCGATAAGACCATCCCTTCGAACAACGGATTATTTGTTAGCGCTTCCAAACGTTTTTTCAAGAAGCGGATGTCTTTTTCCCCTTGCACCATGCTCATATGCGGAATCGACCGGATAAAATCTTCCGGCTGCTGAATCAAGCCTTTGTTGACGAGATGCGCCCAGAACTGACGCGAGATTTGGAACTGTTCATTGACGTTGATCGCTTTCGAAATATCGAGCGTGCCGTCTGGCTTCTCGGTCGTATAGTTCAACTCGCAAAGGGCTGCATGTCCCGTCCCGGCGTTGTTCCATTCGTTCGAACTTTCTTCCCCTGCACTTTCGAGCTTCTCAAACACTTTGATTTCCCACTCTGGTACGAGCTCTTTAAAGAGCGACCCGAGCGTCGCGCTCATGATTCCTGCACCGATCAAAATGACGTCTGTTCTCTTTTGGACACTGCTCATGAAAACCCCATCCTTCTCCCCTGAATTTGTGCGTGAGACCGCCGTATAAATCCCCATTCACCGACAGTCCCTTTTATAATCGTTATATTGATTATAACGCTTTTGTGATGTTTGATAAGGGTTAAGTACGGAAAACTTTTTATTGATTCTCACTTAATCATCTCGACGTAACTAGGAATGTTATGATGAAAAAAATGAATATTGAAGAGAATGAGGGATCTATGATGAAAAAGAAAGTAAAGGTAGTCGCAGCAGTGATTGAAAATGAAAATGAAGAAATTCTTTGTGCACTTCGCTCAACAAATATGTTGATCCCGAACATGTGGGAGTTTCCTGGTGGCAAAGTTGAAGAGGGTGAAAATTTACAAGAAGCACTTGAACGCGAGATTTTTGAAGAATTAGCATGTGAAATCAAAGCGCATGAAGTGATTAATGAACATGTACATGAATATGATACGTTTATCATTCAATTGATCTCATTGCGTGCCGAGTTGAAGTCAGGAACGCCTGTTGCGACAGAACACGATGCGTTAATTTGGTTAAAACGTGACAACTTACATTCACTCGTTTGGGCTCCTGCAGACATCCCAGCGGTCAACGATGTCATCAACCAAAAAACGAAAGCCGAGAACGTGTAAAAATCACGTCTCGGCTTCTTTTAATGGGTCTGTTCATGTAAATAGTCGTAAATCTGCTGATCGACGCTCTCTTGTAAGAGTAAGTTCATCGTGACGACCGGCAATTCTTGACCATTTTTATTTAACATCGTCGTATCTTGAACAGATTCACGATCCGGCTTCACTTCACCTAAATAATAGAAATCTCCGCCCTCATCGTCATCTTTCTTCACGAATAAATGAATATCAATATCTCTTTGTTCAGCCTCTATGATTTTACGAACTTCTTCAGATTGAGTCGTTCTTCGACTTCGTGTATACCAATGGAAGACCTCTGGATTAATAAAAGAATCACCATAATTGACGCTAGCCTCTACGTCTTCACTTTTATGATACGTTACGAAAATCGGGCACGTTTGATGCTTAACTTTATAACCATACATCGTTGACTGTTCTTCTTTTTCCCAATTCAATAAGCGGCATGCATCTTTTCTTGTATATTTTTCAAGCCTCGTTAAGGGTTTTGTTTGATCATAACGGTTTCCTCTAGCCAAAGCAGCGTCTAAAACATCATTTAATAAATGATTGAACCATTCATTTTTTAATAAGGACGTTATGTGGGACGATAATTGATACGTTTGATTTTTTAGGGAAATGATGGCATTGCCTCCATATTTAATTTGGTCAGCCTCATTAAAGAAAGTCAACGCTAGAACGTTTTCCATAGATGTAAGCGTGTCTTCATCAAATCGAACTGCACGTTCTTTCAACAGCTTCACAAATTCACTTTTTAATACACGCTCCTGATCCAAAAGAACTTTTAATAATAGAACTTCGTGAAGTCGCTTTCCCGATAACAGTTCTTGAGTCACTAGCAGTAACAGTTGTTCATGTACCCGTGGAAGAACAGGTGTATCTGTTTCGACTGTATTTAAGAACGCTCCATAATGTCCTCTTTTTGAAGCAATGACGACCGGATCCATAGAATGGTTTTCAATAAAATCGATTAACATGGGAGTCCGACCTAATCGATTCTTTAAATTTCGATAAGCTTCTTTTAAAATTTTCAAATCCGTTAACTTGGCTTGATTAATCGATTCATAAATGCGCTCTTTTGCAATCGCTTCAAAGTTAATTGTGGATGTTCCAGAAATGTAGCTTCGATCAATAACTTTTCGTCGAATTGAATCTTTATTTTGAGAGCGATCACCGGAGAGAGCAACCGGAATTAAGTAGTTGTTCTTATAGTTAGCAATGAAATCAATAACGGTCACGTAACGTTTGGAATCGTGCTTTCTCAACCCTCGTCCTAACTGTTGCACAAAAATAATACTCGACTCAGTTTGGCGAAGCATCACGACTTGATTAATGCTAGGGATGTCTATACCTTCATTGAATATATCTACAGTTAGAATATAATCTAAGCGTCCTTCTTCTAGATTATTCACTTCTTGCTTTCGTTTTTCTTGAGTATCTTCTCCAGTCAAAGCACACGTTTTAAAACCACGTTGATTTAACTCGTTTGATAAGTAATGCGCTTCTCTTTTTGAACTGCAAAACATTAATCCACGCAAACGCTCTCCAGAAAATCCATAATAATCAATCTTTTCGATGATACGCTCTACACGTTCTGTCGATACAAGTTGCCTGAATGTATCTACTTCTGTTTGCTGTCCGTCAATTTCAAGATCCGTCACTCCGAAATAATGAAACGGGCATAACATATCTTCTTCAAGTGCCTCTTGCAGGCGAATCTCATATGCGATGTTGTAATCGAATAGCCTAAATAAGTCATATCCATCTGAACGTTCTGGGGTCGCAGTCATTCCGAGTAAAAATTCTGGCGTGAAATGCTCGATAATTCGTTGATACGTGTTGGCTCCAGCCCGATGACTTTCATCAATCAACACATAGTCGAATGCATCTCGATCAAATTGATCTAACGTTTCTTGTTTGGAAATGGTTTGAATCGTCGCGAACACATATTTGGCATGTACCGCTCGACTCGAACCTGAAAGGATACCGAAGTCGTCTGCGTTTCCGCCAATGACTCGATGAAAATCCAATTTTGCCTTCTGAAGAATTTGTTCACGATGAACCACGAATAGCATTCGCTTCGGTTTATAGCGACGAACATCGAACGCTGCTAAATACGTTTTTCCGGTACCCGTGGCCGAAACAACGAGGGCTCTCCTATTTCCTTGACTACGAACCGATTCAAGACCTTGTAAAGCAGCACGTTGCATCGCATTTGGTTCGATTTGTAAGGCGTCTTTGATTCGATTGAAATCATAGACACTGGGAAATTCAGCAACTCGTTCTCCAAACATGGGACGATACGCGCTTTCATACGAGGTAATCCATTCTGGCGTCAACGGAATTGATTCACTCCACATCTCGTCAAATTGGTGTAAGAAATGCGAGACGATCTCGCCATTTTCATGAGACGTTAATTTAATATTCCATTCATAATTCGTTTTCAGGGCACCTGACGTTAAATTAGAGCTTCCAACAATGAGTGAGTAATGTTCCTTATGTTGAAAGATGTAGCCTTTGGAATGGAACGCTTCTACATCGGCAATTCTAACGTCTACATTTGTAATTTTTAAAAGCTCTTTAAACATTTTAGGTTGGTTAAAAAACTGGTATGTAGAGGTGATGATTTCACCACGAACTCCTTTTTCATTTAAATCATATAAAGTCGATTTTAAAGTAGCTAAACCTGACTCCGTGATAAACGCAACAGAGAAACGAAATGTCTGACATACTTTCAACTCATCAATTAGAGACGTGAGCACATCTTGACGCTTAGCGCGCTCGTTCAGTAATAATTCTGGCTTAAATGGGCTGACGTGATGATGCCTTTTATCGATAAATCCTTTATATAGTGAATTTTCAAGTTGTTTTGTGAAGTGACTCATAACTTCCTCCTGATCAGGTTCGATAAATTGAAATATTTCCTATGTTATGAAATAGTTTTACATATATTTCATTATTCGCTTTCTAATCCAAATGATCAAGGAGAATCCATCATGCCAACCATCTATCTCGTCCGCCACTGTTCGGCCACCGGACAGGAGCCCGACGCAGCGCTCACGGAAGCAGGTGAACGACAAGCGCTCGAACTCCGTGATTTCTTTCAAGACGTCCCAGTCACACGCATCATCTCGAGCGACTACAGACGGGCGGTCGCCTCGATTACACCGGTCGCCACGGCGAGCGAGTTGCCGATCGAGACAGAGCCGAATCTGCGCGAACGGACCCTTTCCTTAGAACCGCGTGACGATTGGTTCGAATTGCTCCGTCACTCGTTCGAAGACAACTCGTTCGCTTTACCCGGTGCGGAATCCGGACAAGACGCGACCGCGCGGATTTTAAATGTCGTGGGGCGAGCGGACGGTACAACGATTCTCGTGACACACGGTAATCTTCTCGCTCTTTTGTTACAACATGTGGATAACCGATTTGATTTCGAGACGTGGCGAAATTTGAGTAATCCTGACGTTTATCGGCTCGAGATTGTGGATAACTTTTGGTCGGTGGAACGCGTCTGGTCCGCCCCTACTTGTGGATAACGTTATCCACAGAAAAAGCCGCCTCAACTGAGACGGCTTCCGTATGTTACTTTTCCACAAAGAACATCGAGATGGCGCCGAGTCCGACGTGTGTCCCGACCGAGACACCCATTTGCATGAGGTAAATGTCCCCATCGAAATCTGTCTCCGCCTCGATCTTCGCTTTCAAGTTCTCCGCGATCTTCTTGTCCGACGTATAACCGATGATGATAAAGTTCGTAACGTCTTTATCACAGCGTTTCACGAACTGATCGGTGTAGTGCTTGAGCACTTTGCGCGTGCCCCGCTCTTTGGCGACGACGGCACCTTTGCCGTTCTTCATACTCATGATCGGCTTGACCATGAGCAACTTGCCGATGATGGCGCCCGCGTTCGAGATGCGTCCGCTCTTGATCAAATGATCCAAGTCGTCGACCGACAAGAAGTGTTTCACTTTCATCTTATACGCCTCGTTGAACTCAACGAGCTCTTCGAACGTGGCACCCGCTTCACGCATTTGCGCACTCTTCATCAAGAGCCAACCGCTCCCGTGGCTCATCGAGCGCGAGTCGACGATGTGAATCTTAACGGGCGAGTCCGGGTGCGCTTCTTCGAAGTACTCTTTCCCGAGCACTGCCGATTGATACGATCCGCTCGTTCCGCTCGACATACAGATGCAAAGAATCTCATCATGTCCCGCCTCGACCGCGTCTTCCATTAGCTTCATAAACGTGGCCGGACTCGGCATCGCCGTCGTCGGGAATTCCGGTAGCGCTTCCAACATTCCGTACAAATCATCGGGCTGGATGTCGACGCGGTCCTCGTACGACTTGTTGTCAATCGTGACGATGAGGGGAGCGACCCCAATCTCGTATTTGGCTAAAATCTCATCTGACAAATCGCAAGTTGAATCTGCTAGTAATTTTATCATAGTACCTCCAAATATCTTTCCTCTGTGACGGGAATCATCCTAGTTCATTTCGTCGATCCGGACGTCACGATAGGATTCCTTTATTGTATCAGAAATGGGGGGAGACGTGTTTTTTTACTAGGTTTTAACGTGTTATTCGTTCTTATGGCCATTGCGATGACGAAGCGTCTATACGTTTCCATACAGAGACCTCCATAGATAAAATGTCGCATACGCCTCCCAACCGGCGAACGATTCACCGATAGCCCGTACTTCTTCTAGCGTTAGCTTGTCATTTCGCTCGAGGTGATATTTTAACGCTTGATGTAAACCTGCGTCGGCAACGGGAAAGGCTGTCTTGTCTTGGAAACATTTCATCCGTACATAGTCGGCCGTCCATTCCCCGACGCCGCGAAGTTCGAGCAGACGTCTCTGGATTTGTTCCGGTGAACAGGAGCGCAACTGTTGTTTGGATAACGTGCCAGCTGTCATTTCCCGGGCGATGCCGATGATATACTCTGCTTTACGCACACTGAACTGCATGTCTCGCAAGTCGCCAGGGGACAGCACGGCGACGCTCTCGGGTCGTGGGAATGTCCAATGCGTCACACCGTCCACTTCCCTGGATTGTCCGTAACGCTCGACGAAACGGCGTTTCAACGTATAGGCGAATGACAACGTGATTTGTTGACCGATGATCCCCCAGGCGAGCGCCTCGAACAAGTCGGGAAAGCCGATCAACCTGAGCCCTCCATACTCGCGAACGAGTGGCCGTAACAAGTCATGCGTTTCCGCCAATCGTTCGAAGCTGGCGACGTCTTGGTCGAGGTCGAACCACTCGCGGACATACCGTTCCACGTCCGCTTTATCTTCGTTTGTGATTTCCTCTTCTTCGAACGTGACGACAAGACCGGGGGCCGCCGCCTTGATTTCGCCTAACCGCAAGCGCCCGTTCATATCAAATAGTTTCCACACCGCGTCGTCGGTCGCCACGTGCATCACTTCCGTTTCCGATCGGCGCAAAAACGTGAGGCACTGGTGAAAGTCAAACGGTGGATCGACTGTAATCATAAGTTGGGTCGGTTTCATTGCATCCCCCTCATCTCTTCTACTGTAACAAATTCATCTTTCCCCTTTCTTGCACTTTCTATTACATTCCGCGACTCGTCGCGGTCTTGACGACACAATAAAAGAGTGGCGCCAGTCGTGCGAGCCACTCTTCGGTCGTTATTTACTTCACGGCCACTTCCACGTTGTCGATCGTCACGTCATGCGCACCGAGCGGTGAACCGTCCGTGCGTCCGAGGAGGAACTTGAGCGCTGTCATGTCTTTTTGTGGCATGACGAGCTCGAACTCAAACGTCTTCGTATCCGGTCCGAGGGCGACAACCTCGCTCAAATAGCGTGTATACGCTGCATTCTCGACCGTGACTTCCATATTTCGTGCTTTTGTCGACGAGGCATCGAAACGGACGACGTACGTCTGGCCTGGGTGCAACTCAAGTCCGCTTTGCTCCATCAATACGCTCCATGGCTCCTGACCTTCGCTCGTGATGACGAGACGTGCCGCTTCGTTCACCGCTTCGACTGCTGCTTGGGCGTCATAGTGGACGTATGAGCCCCAATGCGTCAATCCTTCCGCAAACGTGCCGTTCTTGAGCGGCGCCGGGTCGAACTCAACTGGCGTCGCGTCGAACAACTTGACGTCGTCGATCGCAATCTCACCTTTCGCCGAACCGAGGACGAAGCGCAACTGGCTCAACAAGTCCGTCTCCGCGTTCATCGTGAACGGGATTTCAAACGTTTCAAACTCGCGTGTCAACGCGACGTCTTGAAGCGGTACATACGCTGCGCCGTCAAGACCTGCGAATCCGACTTGAAGTGTGTTAATGCGTTCCGCTTTCGCTTTGAAGCGGAGCACGTACTCGTGTCCTTCTTGCAATTGAATCCCGTTTTGAACGAGCGTTGCCGGCTCACCTTTTTTCGGGTTCGCTTTGAACAAGAAGTGGCGGAGTTCCGCATCGACCGTTCCAGTTCCTTTCGTCGCACCGGCATCGAACTGCCAGAACGTCATGCGGTCCATCGCCCCTTGGTCGAACGTGCCGTTGTAGACGTGGTTACCGTCACCGAGCGCTGGTTTCGTCGCGTTCGGGTCGAGTGCTTCACGCGGAGTCTGTTCGACACGGACGTTTCCGATTTGGACACCGGCCGTGCTGAGGCCGACGTTGAACTCGAGGCGTGCCGCGAGGTCCGTATCTTCCGTCATATCGAACGTCATCGAATACGTCTTCACGTCGGTCGTCAAATCGAATGAGCCCTCATCCGAATATTTCGCGTAACCACGGTCTGGTCCGCCGCCGACTTTCACTGCGATCGAGCGGGCCGAATCGGCGCTCGCGTCAAACGTCACTTTGTAGTGACCGCCTTTACCGAGTGCGACGTTTTGAATCAACTGGTGTGAATATGGCTGGCTGCCCGCTTGACTGATCGAGATGTCCGCAAAGCGTGAGCCTGCTTTCTCGATGACGTCAACCGTTCCGACCCCGCCAAAGTCTGGCAACGCTACATAGTTCCAGTACGTCGGGTCGAGTGCTTGTGCACCGTTCGTCACCGTCGTGATTGGTTTTTCGTAAGCTTGGTCGTAGACGAGGTTGCCGTCTTCAGTCGGTTGTTTCGCTCCGTCTGGAAGCACGATCTCTTCATCCGTATAGACAGGTTCCACCGCCTTGCGGTAATCACGGTTCTGTAAATCGTACACGCGGACGTAATCGACTTCCATGTCAGCCGGGAACGGAGTCGTCGCATCGACGTCACCGTCAAACCAGCCGCCGACGGCCAAGTTCATGATCAAGTAGAAGTTTTGGTCGAACGGAGCCGGATAGCTGAACTTCGTCGCTTGGTTCAAGCCTTTGGCGTACCAATCGTTTTGTGTCTGATACAGTTTCCCATCGACGTACCAACGCAACTCGCCCGGCTCCCACTCGACGGCATATGTATGCCATTTGTCGATGCCGTTTCCTTCTTCAAAGTGATAGTCTTTGCCCGTATACTTGTTGTTTGGCCACGTCTCACCGTAATGGATCGTACCAGCGACTTTGTCTGGTTGACTGCCCCACGATTCCATAATGTCGATCTCGCCTGAAGCGGCCCATCCACCGTAACGGTCATCTTCCGGAAGCATCCAAAACGCCGGCCATAGTCCTTTGCCGATCGGAAGCTTGGCCCGCATCTCGTAACGGCCGTACGTTTGATTGAATTTCCCTTTCGTCGTCAACTTCGCTGACGTATAGTCATACGTCCCAAGTTCATCCGTCGTCTGCTCTTTCAGAGCCCGAATGACGAGCTTCCCGCCTTTTACGAAAGCGTTTTCGTTTTTGTCCGTGTAAAACTGCTTCTCGTTGTTTCCCCATCCTGGTGCCACTGGATTTCCATCCTTGTCGACCAACCAGTTCCCCGTGTCGAAGTTCCATTTCGTTTGATCGATTTCCGATTTGTTGAACTCATCTGACCACACGAGCTTCCATTTCGTGTTGTCTTTCTTCTCCGGTTTCGCGGCATCTGCGCCATGTGCGCCTGACAAGACAAGACCGGTACCGAGTGCGAGTGCTACCCATTTCTTCATCAAAATTCCTCCTTTGACATAAATGAAGGCAGACACACTCAAACGGTACCTGCCTTTGCTCTAAACCTACGCGCTAATATTGAAACCGCTTTCCGAAAGCGCTTTCGTTATTCCTATTATATTTTTTTCTGCCGTTTGAATTCAACTATTTTCTTGAAGTGACATGTAAATGACATATAAAAAAGCATCACCCATTTTAGGTGATGCTTGGTTGCCAATCTGTGAACGTGACCGTGAATCCCGGCGCATCGGTGTCTGGGCTGCACGCATACGGACCGATGCGTAGCGTCGACACGTCATGCAAGTGCGCAATACGCAATTGCTCGCGCCTCCCGTCCCCATATTCGAAAAAGACTTCCACGTCGCCGTCCGTATAGACGAGCTCGAACGTCAGTGGTCCTTCGATCTCTTCGTTCGAAAAATCGCGTGTCGACCAGTCCGAGTAGCCGTATGACGTGACGACGGCGCCGAGGTGCGACGGTCCGTCCGGGATGTATTCGACAGACGTCTTCAGCCAATGATCGTCGTTGACGTATAACAAGATGCCAGCCTGATCATACGTCGCGTTCGGTTTCATCTCGAGCGTCGCCCGGCATGTGAACCGCTTCGACGTGGCGTCCGTCAACAGCGCATGCGCCGTCATCCGATTGAACCCGTAGTGCGTGTTCCGCCAAAAATCCGTGTCAGGCAACGTATGAAACGTCAGTCGTTCAGCCGTCTCCACATCGTTCGGTTCATTCATCCATTGATATTGTTCCCACATGGTTGATCCCTCCCCATTGTCCTCGCATCGCGAACAGCAATGGAATCATCGGTTCATGATACGGAATGAACGCGCCGCTTCGAATCATGCTCAAAATAGTCGACTCGTCCGCCCATTGTACCGCCTGCACTTCTGATTCCTGCAGCGTCAACTCGTCAAGGTCGACGTCCGCCTCGACGAGATAGATGTCGTCGAACCCTTCGTCGAAGTTGACCGTCAAATGCGGTCGCGTGTGTGTTAAATCTAGTTTCAGGCCGATCTCTTCTTCGAGCTCGCGCATCGCCGCCTGTTGACTCGTATCCCCGACCGTGGCGCTGCCGCCGACAGTGATGTCCCACATATTCGACCAGCCATCTTTGAACGGTTGGCGCTGTTGAATCAACATCTGTCCGTTTTTGTTGAAAATACAGACGTGGATGACGAGGTGATAGTCACCGTTCTCGAGACGGTTACCCCGTTGCCATGTCCGCCCTGTTTTCTCGCGATCGACCGTGTACACGTCCCATAATTCCATCTTGTGTTCCCCTTTACGTCGCAGCGCTCGAAGATGCCGCTTGGTCGGCTTTGACGCAGTCGATGGCGACGACGATTGAGATGAGCAAATGTTCCATCGCGTCATCGACCACTCGAATCTCGTACGTATCGCCCCACGTCAGCCATTTCTTTTGGACGCTGCCGATGACATGGCCGTCCTGTTTCACTTCGAAGTCCATGTCCCACCAGTTGCCGTCGACTTCAATCCCGGCCGCGTCAATCGTGTAGCGCGGTTTGAAGAATGTGAACTCTTTTGAGATCGTCAACGTCTCTTCTCCCTCGACGTCGACGTAAAACGTCGGCAAGAAACTGAACGTCTTCTTCGTAATCGTCGTGATCTCACGTCCGCTCGTATCCGCGATCGTGAACGACTTCGGCAGCTTCATGAAGCTTCCTTCGACGAAATAAATGTCGTGCTCATCCGCATCCTTAATCGTAAAACGTCCGCGCAGACTAAACACTTTCTGTTTCATGTAGAGCGTATTCATGTTCATCCCTCCGATTCGTTGATTATTCTTTTCTTTATACGACTGTTTACCCGAATATGGTTCAACCTTTCATGCTGCAAAACAACTGTTTATACGAAACGTGAAGGGCGTATAATGAGATAAGGGGGTGGGAACATGGTTTCTGACGTGATTAACCAAGAAGTCATCGAAACGATTCGACAGAAGACAGACGCGGATTTCATTTTGTTGTTCGGTTCGTTCGCAAAAGGGACAGCTCGAGATGACAGTGACGTAGACCTCGCATATTTCAGTCAGAAACGCCTCTCACCTTATGAACGATTCACGTTGGGGAACGAAGTGGCCCTCTTATGCGGTCGAGACGTCGATCTGGTCGACATCCGTGAAGTGGACACCGTCTTCGCCATGCAGATTTTCTTAGAAGGCATCCCTCTGCTCGTGCAGGACGAAAATGAATGGGTCCGGCAACGGATCAAAGCATATCGAATGTATGCCGAGTTGAACGAACAGCGCCAAATGATAGTAAACAATATTCAATCTAGGGGAAGTGTGTTTGATGAATGACGTGATTCTAAACAAAGTGACGACAATTGAGCGTTCTATCAAACGGATTCATGAGGTCTATGAGGGAAATCCAGAGCACCTCCACGATTTCACGAAACAAGACAGCATCATCCTCAACATTCAACGCGCGTGCGAAGCGAGTATCGACATCGCGATGTACCTCGTCAGCCAAAAGAAGCTAGGGGGGCCGAAAGCGAGCCGAGACGGGTTCGTCATGCTCGCGGACGCAGGAATCATTGATCACGACCTCGCCAAGACGCTCATCAACATGGTCGGCTTCCGCAATGTCGCGGTCCATGACTATCAATCGCTCCAATTAAATATTTTAGAGGCGATTCTTGAGAAACACATTGATGATTTCAAAGCGTTCACAAAAGTTATTCTCCAGGTGGGTGTGTGACAATCATGGGGGAGCAAATTTCAATTGAACTAACGATTGATTCCTTAACTTATGACACCCAAATCGTTGGCAACATCGCCTTCGTCATCAATTCTTATGATTATTTCCCGGGACAAAGCTGGTCCGATTTTGTCGCCATCGTCTTGAACTGGTGGATTGATAGTTGTCGTGCCCTTGTATTTGCGCCGATACATGAGTCGTATGCATTCTCCTTTATGGACGGACCAGTCAAAGTGGTTGCGAGAAAAGTGAACGAGACAGAAGCCGAACTTTTCTACGTGGATCGCGATGCACGTCACGCGCTCATGGGGACGGTATCGATTGAAGAGCTAAGTCAATCTCTCATCAAATCGACATACCAGCTTCTCAACGCAATCGACCGAAACGGCTGGGAGAACGAGGAGGCCGAGACGTTACGTCACACCGTAAAATCCATTGAACGCATATAAAAAAGCGCCGCCTCTTTGAACTGCTCCCTGTCAAGTAGACAGGGCAAATAATGAAAACCAGCCTAGGCGGCTTGAGTCCTGTATTCGACAGGGCTCAAGCCGTTTAGTCGTTTCTGGAAACGATCATGGTTGTAGAACGATATGTAGGCCTCGATGG
>WPCK01094657.1_pt1 | contig 16896 bp, 12 predicted proteins | sample 5399851 | NCBI WGS metagenome assembly WPCK01 (sample SAMN12869471, study PRJNA574797) | sludge metagenome | isolation source: wastewater treatment of pH11 | place: China:Beijing | collected 2019-05-20 | reverse complement strand
CGCGTCGATCTGGTCGTACGCCTTGAACTCGCCAAAATACTTCGTGATCGCCGCCGTCAGCGACGTCTTGCCATGGTCGACGTGACCAATCGTCCCGATGTTCACATGCGGCTTGTTCCGCTCGAATTTGCCCTTGGCCATCGTCTGTCTCCGTTCACTCAGGCGGCCCGGCCGCCATTCTTCCTGTTGCCCGTCTGTCTCAGGCGTATTTCTTCTGCACTTCCTGGGCGACCGCGGTCGGCACAGGCTCGTAGTGGTCGAACTGCATGGTGTACTGGGCACGCCCCTGGCTCATGGAGCGCAGGTTGTCGACGTACTTGAACATGTTGGCCAGCGGCACCATGGCATTGACGACGGTGGCGACGCCACGCGCTTCCGTGCCCTGGATCTGGCCACGGCGCGAATTGAGGTCGCCGATCACATCGCCGACATAGTCTTCCGGCGTCACCACCTCGACCTTCATGATCGGCTCGAGAAGCTGCACGCCGAGCTTGCCCGCGGCTTCGCGGAAGCAGGCGCGGCCGGCGATCTCGAAGGCGAGCACCGAGGAGTCGACGTCGTGGTAGGCGCCATCGACCAGCGTCGCCTTCACGCCGATCATCGGGAAGCCCGCGAACGGACCCGACGACATGACCGAATCGATGCCCTTCTCGACGCCCGGCACGTATTCCTTCGGCACCGAACCGCCGACGACCTTGGACTCGAACAGGAAGTCCTCGCCCGCCTCGTTCGGCTCGAACACGATCTTGACGCGCGCGAACTGGCCCGAGCCGCCAGTCTGCTTCTTGTGGGTGTAGTCCTGCTCGTGGCGGCGCGTGATGGTCTCGCGATAGGCCACCTGCGGGGCGCCGACATTGGCCTCGACCTTGAACTCGCGACGCATGCGGTCGACGATGATATCGAGATGCAACTCGCCCATGCCGGCGATGATGGTCTGGCCGGATTCCTCGTCGGTGCGGACGCGGAACGACGGATCTTCCGCCGCGAGGCGATTGAGCGCCAGGCCCATCTTCTCCTGGTCGGCCTTGGTCTTCGGCTCGATGGCGATCTGGATGACCGGCTCCGGGAACTCCATGCGCTCCAGGATCACCGGCTTCAGCGGGTCGCACAGCGTGTCGCCCGTGGTGGTCTCCTTGAGGCCGGCCAGCGCCACGATGTCGCCGGCGAACGCCTCGTCGATGTCCTCGCGCGAATTGGCGTGCATCTGCAGCATGCGGCCGATGCGCTCGCGCTTGCCCTTGACGGTGTTTTCCAGCGACACGCCCTTGGCGAGCTTGCCGGAATAGATGCGGGCGAAGGTGAGCGAGCCGACGAACGGGTCGTTCATGATCTTGAACGCCAGCATCGACAGCGGCTCAGAATCGTCCGCCTTGCGCACCACTTCGGCTTCGGTCTTGGCGTCGACGCCCTTGATGGCCGGGATGTCGATCGGCGACGGCAGGAATTCCACCACGCCGTCGAGCAGCGGCTGCACGCCCTTGTTCTTGAACGCCGAGCCGCAGAACATCGGGAAGAACTTCACGTCGATGGTGCCGCGGCGGATGAGCGCGCGCAACTCGTCATTGCCCGGCATCTCGCCTTCGAGATAGCGCTCCATGGCGCCCTCGTCGATCTCGACGGCGGTCTCGATCATCTTCTCGCGGAACTCCTCGGCCCGAGCCTTGAGGTCGGCCGGGATTTCCACCACGTCCCAGGCCGCGCCGAGCGTCTCGTCGCGCCACACGAGCGCGTTCATCTCGATGAGATCGATCACGCCCTTGAAGTCGCTTTCGGCACCGATGGGCAGCTGCACGACAACCGGCGTGGCGCCGAGCCGCTTCTTGACCATGTCGACCGAGCGATAGAAATCGGCGCCGATCTTGTCCATCTTGTTGCAGAAGATCATGCGCGGGACATTGTACTTGTCCGCCTGGCGCCAGACCGTCTCGGTCTGCGGCTCGACACCGGCATTGGCATCAAGCAGCGCGATGGCACCGTCAAGCACGCGCAGCGAACGCTCCACCTCGATGGTGAAGTCGACGTGGCCCGGCGTGTCGATGATGTTGAAGCGGCGCAGCTTCTCGTCGCGCCCCTTCCAGAAGGTCGTCGTCGCGGCCGACGTGATGGTGATGCCGCGCTCCTGCTCCTGCTCCATCCAGTCCATGGTGGCCGCGCCATCGTGGACTTCGCCGATCTTGTGGCTCTTGCCCGTGTAATACAGGATGCGCTCGGTCGTCGTCGTCTTGCCGGCGTCGATATGCGCCATGATGCCGAAGTTGCGATAGTCTTCGATCTTGAATTCGCGGGCCATGGGAGGGAACTCCTGCTCGTCCGAGCCGCTTACCAGCGGTAATGCGCAAACGCGCGGTTGGCTTCGGCCATGCGATGCGTGTCCTCACGCTTCTTCACAGCGGTACCGCGGTTGTTGGCTGCATCCATGAGTTCGCCCGAAAGGCGCTCGACCATGGTGGTCTCGTTGCGACCGCGCGCCGCGGTGATCACCCAGCGGATGGCCAGCGCCTGGCGACGTTCCGGACGGACGTCGACGGGAACCTGGTAGGTGGCGCCGCCGACACGGCGGGAACGCACCTCGACATGCGGGGCGACATTGTCCAGCGCCTGGCGGAACACGCCGACCGGCTCCTGCCTGGTCTTGGACTGGATCTGGTCGAGCGCGCCGTACACGATCTGCTCGGCGACCGACTTCTTGCCGTCATACATCACGGCGTTCATGAACTTCGTGATCACCAGATCGCCGAACTTCGGGTCCGGGTTGATCTCGCGCTTTTCTGCTCTGTGGCGTCGGGACATGGTTCTCGTCTCTCGCTCGACCGGCCCGACGCAAAGAAGCGCCGAAGCCGGGAATTTCCCTTACTTCGGACGCTTGGCGCCGTATTTCGAACGGCGCTGCTTGCGGTTCTTCACGCCCTGCGTGTCAAGCACGCCGCGGATGATGTGGTAGCGCACACCCGGAAGGTCCTTGACGCGGCCGCCGCGGATCATGACCACCGAATGTTCCTGGAGGTTGTGTCCCTCGCCCGGAATGTAGCCGATCACCTCGAAGCCGTTGGTCAGGCGCACCTTGGCGACCTTGCGAAGCGCCGAATTCGGCTTCTTCGGCGTCGTGGTGTAGACGCGCGTGCACACGCCGCGCTTCTGCGGGTTGGCCTGCATCGCCGGCACCTTGTTGCGCACGACCGGCGCGACGCGGGGCTTGCGGATCAGCTGGTTGACGGTAGGCATCGAACCTTCCTTCTGCAAAAACCTTTTGTGTCCGCCACTTGCGCCGTGATCTTCCCTCACAGCACGAAACGGGCAATGGACCGCGCCTTGCGGTTTGCCCGTCGCAAATGCAGAGGAAGCGGGTGACCCCGCCTCGTGCGGCTGCAGTGACGTTCGATCTGTGGCGAACCCTGTTTGAGGCGAACTCGGGCGCGCGACGCACCCGATGGCCAACCTCACATTGGCTCGGACGCGGCTCCTCTACCGATTCCGCGCTACCGCGTCAACCCCGAACACCGGAAAACCGCCGGGCGGCATCGGCATGGCTCGCCCCGGTCCGGCGCATGGCTCCTGCCCGGTCACCGGACCCTGGTCAGCCGGTTCCCGGAGGAATCCTCGATGGTCCTGTCGTCGACGAATCGCCCGGTGGACCCCGTGCACTCGCGGTCGCGGTTGAGGTCGGACAGAATCGACATCGCCGTATAGCGTCCGTTGCCGAGGAAGAACCCGGCATAGAGCCCGTGCCCGGCATAGTCGTTGCAACCGGTCGGGCTGCAGACCCGGTTCTGATAGTCGACGATGCCGTTCTCCTGGTAGCTCAGGTAGAGATAACTCACCTGCCCGGTCTGCGGCGATCGCACCTCGCTGGACCAGACCCCTGCCATGGCCTCCATGAAGCGGGGATCCTTGCGTGCCTCCATCTCGCGCCAGGCCGCAGTCGCGTCCTTGTCCATGCCGTTGGTGCCGCGCTTGATGCAGATGTCGGTCTGCGCCACGGCCGTTCCGGAAAGTGCAAGCACCATGGGCAGGAATACAAATGCAATCCGGCGCATCGGGGCCTCCTGATCGTTCCGGTACATCAAGCCTAGGTCCCCGCCCGGCTTCCGGCCAATCACGTTCCCGAGACGAAAAAAGGCCGTCCGGCGGGGCATTTGCCGAACGGCCTGTCAATTGCGGCGGGGAGGTTTCCACCCGATCGACTGCCGCTGGACCGTTGACACCACAGTCCACGTGAATCGGTCGTGAATTCGCCGGCCGAGCCGGGTTGCAGCCCGAAAACGACAAAACCCGCCGGTGAACCGGCGGGTCTTGTTCGCAGACCGGTCATCCGGCGTGATCAGCCGGCCGGCTGGTTCTCGCGCGTCAGCATCGCAGTGGCCGCGTCGGCGCCGGAGCCCTTCTTGCGTTCCTCGATGATGAGCTGGTCGCGATGGGTGGCAATGCGCCGGATCTGGGTGATCGCGCCGCCGGTACCCGCCGGGATCAGCCGGCCGACGATGACGTTTTCCTTCAGCCCCTGCAGCACGTCCACCTTGCCGGCGACCGCCGCCTCGGTGAGCACGCGCGTGGTCTCCTGGAACGACGCGGCCGAGATGAAGGACGGCGTCTGCAGCGAGGCCTTGGTGATGCCGAGCAGCACCGGCTGGCCGACCGCCGGCTTCTTGCCGTCTTCGACCAGGCGCTCGTTGATCTCGTCGAACTCGATGAGATCGACATGGTCGCCGGGGATGTAGACCGAATCGCCCGGTTCCATGATCTCCACCTTCTGCAGCATCTGCCGGACGATCACCTCGATGTGCTTGTCGTTGATGAACACGCCCTGGAGCCGGTAGACTTCCTGGATCTCGTTGACGAGGTAGGACGCCAGCGCCTCCACGCCCTTGATCGCCAGGATGTCGTGCGGCGCCGGGTTGCCGTCGAGGATGAAATCGCCCTTCTCGATGGCGTCGCCGTCCTGGAGATGGAACGGCTTGCCCTTCGGGATGAGGTACTCGATCGGCTCGGCGCCTTCCTCGTGCGGCTCGATGATGATGCGGCGCTTGTTCTTGTAGTCGCGCCCGAACCGCACCGTGCCGTCGATTTCGGCGATGATGGCGTGATCCTTCGGACGACGCGCCTCGAACAGTTCCGCCACGCGCGGCAGGCCGCCCGTGATGTCCTTGGTCTTGGCGCTTTCCATCGGAATGCGCGCCACCACGTCGCCGGGTTTCACCATCGAGCCCGGCTCGACCGAAAGCACGGCCGACACGGAAAGCTGGAAGCGGGCATCGCCGCCGCGCGACAGCTTGGCGACCTTGCCGTTGGCGTCGAGAACGGTAATGGCTGGCTTGAGGTCGGAGCCGCGCGGCGTCGACCGCCAGTCCATGACCTCGCGCTTGGTGATGCCGGTCGACTCGTCGGTCGTTTCCTGCATCGACAGGCCGTCGACGAGATCCTCGAACGCCACCTTGCCTTCCAGTTCGGTCAGGATCGGGCGGGTATAGGGATCCCACTCGGCGATGCGCTGGCCGCGCTTGACCTTGTCGCCATCGTCGACCGAGATGCGCGCGCCGTAGGTGATGCGGTGGACGGCCCGCTCCTTGCCCGCCTCGTCTAGGATGAGGACGGCCATGTTGCGGCCCATCGTGACCAGATGGCCCTCGGAATTGCGCACCACGTTGCGGTTGCGGATCTTCACCGTGCCCTCGTAGGAGGCCTCGACGAAGGACTGGTCGACGACCTGCGCCGTGCCGCCCATGTGGAAGGTGCGCATGGTCAGCTGGGTGCCCGGCTCGCCGATCGACTGCGCCGCGATGACGCCGACGGCCTCGCCGATGTTGACCGGCGTGCCGCGCGCCAGATCGCGCCCGTAGCACACCGCGCAGACGCCGGTCTTGACCTCGCAGGTCAGCGCCGAACGGATGCGGACGGTCTGGATGTTGGCCTTTTCGATCAGGTCGACATCGCGTTCGTCGATGAGCTTGCCCTTGGCGACGATCAGTTCGCCGGTGACCGGATGATTGACATCGTCGAGCGCCGTGCGGCCGAGCACGCGCTGGCCGATCGAGGCCACGACCTGGCCGGCATCGATGATCGGGGTCATGCTCAGACCTGTTTCGGTGCCGCAATCGGTGTGGTTGACGATGCAATCCTGCGCGACGTCAACGAGGCGGCGCGTCAGATAGCCGGAGTTGGCCGTCTTCAGCGCGGTGTCGGCCAGACCCTTGCGGGCGCCGTGGGTCGAGTTGAAATACTCGAGCACGGTCAGGCCTTCCTTGAAGTTGGAGATGATCGGCGTCTCGATGATCTCGCCCGACGGCTTGGCCATGAGGCCGCGCATGCCGGCCAGCTGGCGCATCTGCGCCGGCGAGCCACGGGCGCCGGAATGGCTCATCATGAAGATCGAGTTCATCGGCCGCTGGCGGCCTTCCTTGTCGAACTCGACCGCCTTGATGCGGCCCATCATCTCGTCGGCGACCTTCTCGGAGCACTTCGCCCAGGCGTCGACGACCTTGTTGTACTTCTCGCCCTGGGTGATCAGTCCGTCATTGTACTGCTGCTCGTATTCCTTGGCGAGCGTATCGGTTTCCTCGACCAGCCGCCCCTTGGACGCCGGGATCAGCATGTCGTCCTTGCCGAACGAAATGCCGGCGCGGCAGGCATAGGAGAAGCCGAGCGCCATGATGCGGTCGCAGAAGATCACCGTCTCCTTCTGGCCGCAGTGGCGGTAGACCGTGTCGATCATCCGGGAAATGTTCTTCTTGGTCATTTCCTGGTTGCAGGTCTCGAACGGCACCGCGACATGCTTGGGCAGCAATTCGCCAATGATCATGCGGCCGGGCGTCGTGTCGTAGATGCGCGCCTCGAGCTTGCCTTCGGCGTTGATCGTCTTGAAGCGCCCCTTGATCTTGGTGTGCAGCGTGACGACCTTGGATTCCAGCGCATGGTGCAGCTCGCCCATGTCGGCGAACACCTTGCCCTGCCCCGGCTCGTTCTCCGCCGTGATCGACAGGTAATAGAGGCCGAGCACCATGTCCTGCGACGGCACGATGATCGGCGCGCCGTTGGCCGGATGCAGGATGTTGTTGGTCGACATCATCAGCACGCGCGCTTCCAGCTGCGCTTCCAGCGACAGCGGCACGTGCACGGCCATCTGGTCGCCGTCGAAGTCGGCGTTGAAGGCGGTGCAGACCAGCGGATGCAGCTGGATCGCCTTGCCCTCGATCAGCACCGGCTCGAAGGCCTGGATGCCGAGGCGGTGCAGGGTCGGCGCGCGGTTCAGCAGCACCGGATGCTCGCGGATCACCTCGTCGAGGATGTCCCAGACTTCCGGACGCTCCTTCTCGACCAGCTTCTTGGCCTGCTTGACGGTGGCCGAGAACCCCTTGGCGTCGAGCCGGGCGTAGATGAACGGCTTGAACAGTTCGAGCGCCATCTTCTTCGGCAGGCCGCACTGGTGCAGCTTGAGTTCCGGACCGGTGACGATGACGGAACGGCCCGAATAGTCGACGCGCTTGCCGAGCAGGTTCTGGCGGAACCGGCCCTGCTTGCCCTTGAGCATGTCGGACAGCGACTTCAGCGGGCGCTTGTTGGCCCCGGTGATGACGCGGCCGCGCCGGCCATTGTCGAACAGCGCATCGACCGCTTCCTGAAGCATGCGCTTCTCGTTGCGGATGATGATGCCCGGCGCCTTCAACTCGATCAGCCGCTTCAGGCGGTTGTTGCGGTTGATGACGCGGCGATAGAGATCGTTGAGGTCGGACGTGGCAAAGCGGCCGCCGTCAAGCGGAACCAGCGGACGCAGGTCCGGCGGAATGACCGGGATGATCTTCATGATCATCCATTCCGGGCGATTGCCGCTCTCGATCAGGTTTTCCACGACCTTCAGACGCTTCAGCAGCTTCTTCTGCTTCAGGTCGGACGTGGTGCGGGCGAGTTCATCGCGCAGATCGACGGCGATCTTCTCCAGGTTCATCGAGGTCAGCAGCTCGTGGATCGCCTCCGCGCCGATCATGGCGGTGAAGGAATCCTCGCCGAACTGGTCGACCGCCTGCATGTAATCCTCTTCCGAGAGCAGCTGGTGCTCCTTCAGCGAGGTCAGGCCCGGCTCGGTGACGATGTAGTTCTCGAAATAGAGGACGCGCTCGATATCCTTCAGCGTCATGTCGAGCAGCGTGCCGATGCGGCTCGGCAGCGACTTCAGGAACCAGATGTGGGCGACGGGCGCGGCCAGCTCGATATGGCCCATGCGCTCGCGGCGCACGCGCGAGAGTGTCACCTCGACGCCGCACTTCTCGCAGATGATGCCCTTGTACTTCATGCGCTTGTACTTGCCGCACAGGCACTCATAGTCCTTGATCGGACCGAAGATGCGCGCGCAGAACAGGCCGTCGCGCTCGGGCTTGAACGTCCGGTAGTTGATGGTTTCCGGCTTCTTGATCTCGCCATACGACCACGAGAGGATCTTCTCGGGGCTGGCAATCGAGATGCGGAGCGAATCGAACACCTGGGCCGGAGCCTGCGAATTGAAGAGATTCATGACCTCGTGGTTCATGCCGTTCTCCTTGCGGACGCCGCCGCGTCCAGTTCCTGGTTCGGAAGATGGTCAGGCGACCCCGCGGCCGCCCCCTCTTCCACCGGCCGGTTGACCGGCCCTCGAGAAATCGGTCGGCCGGCGCCGCGGACGGCGCCGGACCGGTTCACTCCGCCGCTTCCGGCAGTTCGCCCTTGGCGCCATCGTCGTCGCCGGCCATCGTCTGCAGCTCGACGTTGAGGCCGAGCGAGCGCATTTCCTTGACGAGCACGTTGAAGCTCTCCGGAATGCCCGCCTCGAACGTGTCGTCGCCGCGCACGATGGCCTCGTAGACCTTGGTGCGGCCGGCCACGTCGTCCGACTTGACGGTGAGCATTTCCTGCAGGGTGTAGGCCGCGCCGTAGGCTTCCAGCGCCCAGACCTCCATCTCGCCGAAACGCTGGCCGCCGAACTGCGCCTTGCCGCCCAGCGGCTGCTGGGTGACAAGCGAGTACGGGCCGATTGAGCGCGCGTGGATCTTGTCGTCCACGAGGTGATGGAGCTTGAGCATGTAGATGTAGCCCACGGTCACCTTGCGGTCGAACGCCTCGCCGGTCCGCCCGTCATAGAGCGTCGTCTGGCCCGACGCCGACAGGCCCGCCTGCTCGAGCATGGCGTTGATGTCGGCCTCGTGCGCGCCGTCGAACACCGGCGTCGCGATCGACACGCCGCGGCGCATCTGCTCGCCGAGGCGCACGACCGAAGCGTCGTCGTAACGGCGCACCGGTTCGTTACGGTCATTGTCGGGCATGATCGATTCGAGCGTCTTGCGCAGTGGCTTGATGTCGCCGCCGGCACGATACGCGTCGATCATGTCGCCGATCTTCTGGCCCATGCCCGCGCACGCCCAGCCCAGATGCGTCTCCAGGATCTGGCCGACGTTCATGCGGCTCGGCACGCCGAGCGGATTGAGCACGACGTCGACATGCGTGCCGTCTTCCAGGAACGGCATGTCCTCGATCGGCAGGATGCGGCTGACCACGCCCTTGTTGCCATGGCGGCCGGCCATCTTGTCGCCCGGCTGGATCTTGCGCTTGACGGCCACGAACACCTTGACGGTCTTCATGACGCCCGGCGGAAGCTCGTCACCGCGCTGCAGCTTCTCGACCTTGTCCATGAAGCGCTGTTCCAGCGCCTTCTTGGATTCGTCGTACTGGGTGCGCAGCGCCTCGATCTCGCCCTGCAGCTTCTCGTCCTCGGTGGCGAACTGCCACCACTGCGAACGCGGATACTCGCCGAGCAGAGCCACGGAGAGCTTGCCGCCCTTCTTGAAGCCCTTGGGTCCAGAAACCGCCTCGCGCCCGTCGAGCATGGCCGACAGGCGGCCATAGACGTTGCGGTCGAGGATCGCCTGCTCGTCGTCGCGGTCCTTGGCGAGACGCTCGATTTCCTCGCGCTCGATCGCCATGGCGCGCTCGTCCTTCTCCACGCCGTGGCGGTTGAAGACGCGCACTTCCACGACCGTGCCGAAGGTTCCCGGCGGCATGCGCATGGACGTGTCGCGCACGTCGGAGGCCTTTTCGCCGAAGATGGCGCGCAGCAGCTTTTCCTCCGGCGTCATCGGGCTTTCGCCCTTCGGCGTGATCTTGCCGACCAGGATGTCGCCCGGCTGCACTTCCGCGCCGATATAGACGATGCCCGCCTCGTCGAGGTTCTTCAGCGCCTCTTCCGACACGTTCGGGATGTCACGGGTGATCTCTTCCGGCCCGAGCTTGGTGTCGCGCGCCATCACCTCGAATTCCTCGATGTGGATGGAGGTGAACACGTCGTCGCGCACGATGCGCTCCGACAGCAGGATGGAGTCCTCGTAGTTGTAGCCGTTCCACGGCATGAACGCGACGAGCACGTTGCGGCCGAGCGCCAGGTCGCCGAGTTCGGTCGAGGGACCGTCGGCGATGATGTCGCCCTTCTCGATGCGGTCGCCCACACGCACCAGCGGACGCTGGTTGATGCAGGTGTTCTGGTTGGAACGCTGGTACTTGTGCAGCCGGTAGATATCGACGCCCGGACGGGCCGGGTCGACCTCCTCGGTGGCACGGATGACGATACGGGTCGCATCCACCTGGTCGACAACGCCCGAGCGGCGGGCGGCGATCGCCGCGCCGGAATCGCGCGCCACCACCGGCTCCATGCCGGTGCCGACGAACGGCGCCTCGGCACGCACCAGCGGCACCGCCTGGCGCTGCATGTTGGAGCCCATGAGCGCACGGTTGGCGTCGTCGTTTTCCAGGAACGGGATGAGCGCGGCGGCGACCGACACCATCTGCTTGGGCGACACGTCCATCAGGTCGACCGCGTCGCGCGGCGCCATCAGCACTTCGCCGGCGTGGCGGCAGATCACGTAGTCATCGACGATGACGCCGTTCTTGTCGAGTTCGGCATTGGCCTGCGCCACATGGTGCTTGGCCTCCTCCATCGCCGACAGGTACACGACCTCGTTGGTCAGCTTGCCGTTCGCCACCTTGCGGTACGGGCTCTCGATGAAGCCGTACTTGTTGACGCGCGCGAAGGTCGCCAGCGAGTTGATCAGGCCGATGTTCGGACCTTCCGGCGTCTCGATCGGGCAGATGCGGCCGTAATGCGTCGGGTGCACGTCGCGCACCTCGAAGCCGGCGCGCTCGCGCGTCAGGCCGCCCGGGCCAAGCGCCGACAGGCGGCGCTTGTGGGTGATCTCGCTGAGCGGATTGGTCTGGTCCATGAACTGGCTGAGCTGCGAGGATCCGAAGAACTCGCGCACGGCCGCCGCCGCCGGCTTGGCGTTGATGAGGTCCTGCGGCATGACCGTGTCGATGTCGATTGACGACATGCGCTCCTTGATGGCGCGCTCCATGCGCAGCAGGCCGACGCGGTACTGGTTCTCCATGAGCTCGCCGACCGAGCGCACCCGGCGATTGCCGAGATTGTCGATGTCGTCGATGTCGCCCTTGCCGTCGCGCAGCTCCACCAGCGTCTTGACGATCTGGATGACGTCGTCCTTGCGCAGCACGCGGTGCGTGTCCGGCGCATCGAGGCTGAGGCGCATGTTCATCTTCACGCGGCCGACCGCGGAAAGGTCGTAGCGCTCGGAATCGAAGAACAGCGACTTGAACATGGCTTCCGCCGTGTCCATCGTCGGCGGTTCGCCGGGGCGCATCACCCGGTAGATGTCGAACAGCGCGTCCTGGCGCGACTCGTTCTTGTCGACCGCGAGCGTGTTGCGGATGTAGGCGCCGATGTTGACGTGATCGATGTCGAGGACCCGGATCTCGCTGGCGCCGGTCGACAGGAGGACCTTGAGGGTCTTCTCGTCGAGTTCGTCGCCGGCCTCGAGATGGATCTCGCCGGTTTCCATGTTGACGATGTCCTCGGCGAGGTAGGAGCCGAAAATGTCCTCCTCGGTGGCGCGGATCGCCTTCACGCCCTTCTCGGCCATCTGCCGCGCCTGGCGCACGGTCATCTTCTTGCCGGCCTCGAACACGACTTCGCCGGTATCGGCGTCGACGAGGTCCGCCACCGCCTTCATGCCCTTGAAGCGATCGACCGAGAACGGGATGCGCCAGTGATCGCCGCTGCGCACGAAGCTCAGCGTCGAATAGAAGGTGGACAGGATTTCCTCGCCGTCCATGCCGAGCGCCATCAGCAGCGACGTCACCGGCAGCTTGCGGCGGCGGTCGATGCGGGCGTGCACGACATCCTTGGAATCGAACTCGATGTCGAGCCAGGAGCCGCGATAGGGGATGACGCGCGCGGCAAACAGCAGCTTGCCCGACGAATGGCTCTTGCCCTTGTCATGATCGAAGAACACGCCGGGCGAACGGTGCATCTGCGAGACGATGACGCGCTCGGTGCCGTTGACGATGAAGGTGCCGTTCATCGTCATGAGCGGCATGTCGCCCATGTAGACGTCCTGCTCCTTGATGTCCTTGACCGACTTGGCCCCGGTGTCCTGGTCGATATCGAACACGATCAGGCGCAGCGTCACCTTGAGCGGCGCGGCGTAGGTCAGATCGCGCTGGCGGCACTCGTCGACATCGAACTTGGGCGCCTCGAACTCGTACTTGACGAACTCGAGCATGGCGGCACCGGAAAAGTCGGTGATCGGGAACACCGACTTGAACACCGCCTGCAAGCCTTCGTCCGGCCGTCCGCCCTTCGGCTCCTCGACCATCAGGAACTGGTCGTAGGATGCCTTCTGAACCTCGATGAGGTTCGGCATCTCGGCCACTTCCGGAATCTTGCCGAAGAACTTGCGAATGCGTCTGCGACCGTTGAACGTGTGGACCTGGGCCATCGTCGCTCCCTGGATCGGTTGCGGGCTTCGGCGGAAGCCCGAATTGGCTTTGCGGCCGCAAGGCGGCCCTCTCAAACGGGGAGAACCCGTTTCCGGCGGACCGTTTCCGGCCTGCGGGAAAAGGGTTCGGAACTCGACACCCCGACAATGCCGTCGCCGGCGGACGGTGACCCGCCCGCCGGAGACGATGGAACGCCTTACTTGACCTCGACCTTGGCGCCGGCGGCCTCGAGCTTCTTCTTGACGTCCTCGGCCTCGGCCTTCGACACGCCTTCCTTGACAGCCTTCGGCGCGCCTTCGACCAGGTCCTTGGCTTCCTTGAGGCCAAGGCCGGTGAGAGCGCGGACTTCCTTGATGACCTCGATCTTCTTCTCGCCGGCGGCGGCGAGGATGACGTCGAACTCGGTCTTCTCCTCGACCGGAGCAGCAGCGGCGGCGCCACCGGCCACGGCGGCCACGGCCACCGGAGCAGCGGCGGAAACGCCCCACTTCTCTTCCAGCATCTTCGACAGTTCGGCCGCCTCGAGCACGGTCAGGGCCGACAGTTCATCAACGATCTTTGCAAGATCAGCCATTTGTTTCTTCCTTCAATGGTTCGAACTTCGATTGGAGTGCGAGGAACAGCCTCACGCGGCTTCGTCCTTCCGGGCATAGGCGCCGAAAACGCGGGCAAGCGAGCCTGCCGGGGCGTTGACGACCTGGGCGATCCGGGTGGCCGGCGTCGTGATCATGCCGATCAGGCGCGCGCGCAACTCGTCAAGCGACGGCAGCGATGCAAGTGCCTTGACGCCTTCCGCGTCGAGCGCGGTCGTGCCCATGGCTCCGCCGAGAATGACGAGCTTGTCATTCGTCTTGGCGAAGTCGGACGCGACCTTGGGCGCGACGACGGGATCGCCGGAATAGGCAATGAGGGTCTGTCCCTTGAACAGTCCCTGGATGCCTTCCGATCCAGTGCCCTGAAGAGCGATCTTGGCGAGGCGGTTCTTCGCGACCTTCACCGTTCCGCCCGCGGCGCGCATCTTCGACCTCAGGTCGTTCATCTGCGCGACGGTCAGACCGGCGTAGTGGGCCACGACAACGGACGCTGCGCCCGAAAGCGCATCGTTCAGTTCCGTGACGAATTCGCGTTTTTGCGCTCTATCCACTTCGTCTCTCCGGTTGGCGAACCTGCCGTTGCCGACAGACCCGCCTGGTTGCCTTTTGCCGCGCCCCGATTGCGCGGGAGCGCGACGCTCAGAGGTTCCTGCCCCCTTACAACCACGCCGCGGGGCGGCGTCGGCAAAAGGTCAACACGGGTTCGAACCGTTCCTTCGGGCCTGCGCCCTCCAAACCGGTCTTCCCCTGTCTCATGCGGGCCAGTGACGATTAAGGATGGCCACCCGCAATCTCGGACAGGATACCGGAAGTCTCCTTCCGGTAATCCGGGCCCCGAAGGCCCCGGAATTCTTCACGGGAAGCAGGGGTTTGCCCAGCTTCCTTCAAGTCAGGTCTCAGGACGCCGACAGGCTCGAGAGATCGACCTTGACGCCCGGACCCATCGTCGAGGCGATGGACATGCGCTTCATGTAATTGCCCTTGGCGCCGGACGGCTTGGCCTTCTGCACCGCATCGGCGAACGCGCGGATGTTTTCCGCCAGCGCGTCGGCCGCGAACGAGGCCTTGCCGATGCCGGCATGCACGATGCCCGCCTTTTCGACGCGGAACTCCACCGCGCCGCCCTTGGAGGCCTTGACCGCTGCCGCGATGTCCGCGGTCACGGTGCCGACCTTCGGGTTCGGCATCATGCCACGCGGGCCGAGCACCTTGCCGAGCCGGCCGACGAGCGGCATCATGTCCGGGGTGGCGATGCAGCGGTCGAAATTGATCTCGCCCTTCTGCACCGTGTCGACCAGATCCTCCGCGCCGACCACGTCGGCGCCGGCCTTGCGGGCCTCTTCGGCCTTGTCGCCGCGCGCAAACACCGCGACGCGCACGGTCCGGCCGGTGCCGTTGGGCAGGTTGACCACGCCACGCACCATCTGGTCGGCGTGACGCGGGTCGACGCCGAGGTTGAGCGCGACCTCGATGGTCTCGTCGAACTTGGCCAGCGCCCGTTCCTTGACCATGTTGACCGCGTCACTCAGCGTGTAGAGACGGTCGCGGTCCACGCCTTCGCGGGTCTTGGCCACGCGCTTTGCAATCTTGCTCGCCATCGCCTTACTCCACCACTTCCAGGCCCATCGACCGGGCGGAACCCTCGACCATGCGCATGGCCGCCTCGACGTCGTTGGCGTTGAGGTCCTTCATCTTCTTCTCGGCGATGTCGCGGATCGCCCCGCGGCCGATACTGCCGACCTTGCCCTTGCCCGGCTCCTTCGAACCGGACTTGATGCCGGCCGCCTTCTTCAGGAAGTAGGAGACGGGCGGGGTCTTCATGGCGAAGGTGAACGACTTGTCCTGGTAGTAGGTGATGACCACCGGGATCGGAACGCCCTTTTCCATTTCCTGGGTCTGCGCGTTGAACGCCTTGCAGAACTCCATGATGTTGATGCCGCGCTGGCCGAGCGCCGGACCGATCGGGGGCGACGGATTGGCCGACCCAGCCGGAACCTGCAGCTTGACCTGGCCTGCAATCTTCTTGGCCATTTGTGCTTCTGCCTTCTTGTCGTGGCCGGAAACCGGCCGGTTGCAGTTCGTGGTCCGGATCGAAACGGCCGGCCAGGCCGCCCTCTCCTCCCACGCGTTGTCGCGGACCGGAGGCCCGCGGCTTCGGTCAGACCTTCTCGACCTGACTGAATTCAAGTTCCACGGGCGTGGCACGCCCGAAGATCGACACTTCCACCTTGAGGCGCGACCGTTCCGGATCGACTTCCTGCACGGTGCCGTTGAACGAGGCGAACGGACCGTCGGCGACGCGGACCTGCTCGCCGATCTCGAACAGAACCGACGGCTTGGTGCGCGTCACGCCGTCCGACACCTGGTTGAGGATGCGCTCGGCTTCCTTCTCCGTGATCGGCACCGGCTTGGAATCGCCGAGGAACCCGGTGACCTTCGGCGTGTTCTTGATGAGCGAGAACACCTCGTCGGTCAGCTGGGCCTTGACCAGCACATAGCCGGGGAAAAACTTGCGCTCGGCATCGACCTTGCGGCCGCGGCGCAGTTCCACCACCTTCTCCGTCGGCACCAGGATCTTCTCGAACCGGTCCCAAAGGCCCTTCTGCTTGGCCTTTTCCTCGATGAATTCCGCGACCTTCTTCTCGAAATTCGAATAGGCGTGGACGATGTACCACCGGGTCGTCATGTCGATATTATCCCTCGCCGGTCGGTCGCTCAGCGCGCGCCCAGGATGTAGCCGATCGCCAGGCCCATGATCTGGTCGGCGGCAAAGAAGAAGAGCGCGGCCAGAACCGCCATGACCACGACCATCAGCGTCGAAATCATGGTTTCGCGACGCGAAGGCCAGGTGACCTTCAATGCCTCGGCGCGGACCTGCTGGAGAAAAGTGATCGGATTGTTGGTTTTGGACGCCATATTGCCGCTCTTTGCTCCTTTCCATGCCCGATCGCGGCCTCGACAGCCACGAGTGGGGCAATGAACGGGAGACGCAAACAGGCGGCGCGTGAACGGGATGTTCGGCGCGCCGCTCGAAGGTCAACACCACATAGAGCCGATTCCGTCAAGGCGCAAGCGCTTGCGCGCCGCTTTTTCGACGGAGTCAGTCTCCATGTCACGAGCGCCGGCGCGGAACCATCCAATCGTACCGCTTGCGGCCAGTCAGTGACCGGGCGCCACCCCGGAGAATAGTGGCAGGGGCAGAGGGGCTCGAACCCCCGACCTGCGGATTTGGAGGCCGCTGCTCTACCAACTGAGCTATACCCCTTCACGCGCCTTGCGGCGCGCTCGTCATCTATTGCGTCTTGGCCAAGACCGCAAGACGGATGACGGCCCGGCGTCGTCGCCGGACCGCCAATCGGCATTACTCGACGATGGAGGCGACGATGCCGGAGCCGACGGTGCGGCCGCCTTCGCGGATGGCGAAGCGCAGCTTCTCCTCCATGGCGATCGGCACGATGAGCTCCACCGCGATCGACACATTGTCGCCCGGCATCACCAT
>WPCK01149844.1_pt1 | contig 16928 bp, 14 predicted proteins | sample 5399851 | NCBI WGS metagenome assembly WPCK01 (sample SAMN12869471, study PRJNA574797) | sludge metagenome | isolation source: wastewater treatment of pH11 | place: China:Beijing | collected 2019-05-20 | reverse complement strand
GGAACTGATCCGAACCCGCAACGGTTCACGTTCCGATAAGGGCCAGTGTAGCCAGCCCACCCGGCCTGTAAAGTAGACCGAAGCGCCCTTTGCGAAAAGACGCTCCGAGACTCGTCATTAATCCGTGGTGCATTATTTGGTCAAAACTCACCTACTCATCAAGTGGAAGCGATCCTAGAGGGACTAGTTCGTTTCTCGCCTTGCGAAATGCCAGCTTGTGTCGCTTCGACCCGTCTGCACCTGGCCTACCCTGAAAGAGTTGGATCAGAATGGCAACGATCTATTTCTTTTCAGCCAAATGTTTTGCCCAGTTCGCAGCGCCTCGGCCAATAACGGATTCGGGTTTCTCAGCGACTACGAGTTCCAGAATCTCGATCTGCCTGTCAATGGATTGATTGGATGACTTGTACAGCAAGAATCGCTGCCGCTGAATTTGCTGCCGCTGGTCGGCTGTCAAATGGGAGTTACTCAAAATTTCGTTCAGCTTTTTCTCGGCGCTAGCCAAGCCGGATTCCGCCAACAATCGGTTGCTCTCGTCGCCGATCGCGTCCATGGGAAATTCCGTAGGTAAAATCCAGCCGCTTTGATCAAGTGGGTCGGCAATCTTCATGAGTTGCAACAGCGGTTCCAAGGCTGGCTTGTGAACATCATTCAGCCAAACACCCATTCCAACACCACCCTCTCGAATCGCCTCGCCGATAAGCTTTGCCCGATCGACGCCGCTGGCCAATTCAGCTTTAGCTAGCAATTCGTCGCGACGAGTAATCTGCTGATGACGCTTTGACAATTCAGGTGCCAAGTCGTCAGGTGTCTTGTATCCAATTGCAGGCATCATGATTTCGCAGAGCCGGCCCACTCCGTCAAGAATCAAGATGGACGGATAGGTTCGAATATCGACATCCGGCAATTCGCGTCGAACGGACTCGGTGTTCTCGTTTCGAGATTCTGGGCTTCGATCTTTCCCAGCAGCTTCCGGTCTGTCAACGCTTGTCAATACGATCTGAGCAGGTAGCGATTTCGATAACTTTGAATCGTTGAAGACTTGCTGTAGAAAGACCACACTGGCCGGATTCCAATCGGAACCATAAACCAGCACGGCAACCATCCCACCTTGGTCGGGTGCCAATTCGACTGCTTGTTGCACGTTCTTGGCTGTTCGAGCTTGACCTGCGGCGGGCGCAATCATCCAGCCCAATGCGATCAGCACGACCGATGCAGTTTGAAGGAAGCGGGTTGGTGCGGTTGCGAACATCATTCTTGCATTCATAGGTCCGTACCGTGTTCCAATAAGACGACCGTTCATTACTCAAGTCCTATTTAAGCTTGCGGCTTTCCAAACACGAGGATTCGGCGGAGATGCAAAAAATCATTTCTGCCTTCGCTGCCCACAACGCGAACAAATCGAGCCACCGGTTGCTGCGCACGCAAATCGATTTGCCATTGCAATTCCGCTTTGTCGGTCAGGAACACGGTTTCCCAATGTTCGCCGTCCGGGGACACTTCAACTTTCAGGGGCACGGCCCTGTCGCGGTGGCCCTCTTCATTATCGATAATAATCCCGGACAATTTAGCGATGCGAGGGAGTGTGATTTCGGCCCACTCGTGTTCTCCATTGCCGGTATGAAATTTGCCACCTGATATGGCCAATACACTGGCATGGCCAGCGGGCTGATCCCAAGAACTGGTGGAGCTGAACCGAATCGAGCCTTTGGTCGACAACAGTTGTCCGCCGAAAGGGTTCTTCACCCCTTTTAAATTGGCACTGACCGGTTCGGTCAAAAATTTGGAGAACTTTTGAAAGGCTTCACAGTCTCTTCGCTCTGCGGCTGACCTTACCAGTGTTTGGGCCAACTGGGATCTTGCTTTTCCCACCTCTGTTTCTTTTGATCCCGATGCTTGTGACCGCAATCCCTTTTCTGCAGCCACCATCAACTGGCTGATCAGGTCGGATTGTTCGCTAAATCGTTCCAAGGCATCTTCCAAAAAATGCTGGCCTTCTCGTCCCTTCAAAATTTCTTCTGCCGCCGCTTGGCAAACTCTGATTTGCAACGCTCGCTCATCACCACAGAATTGGTAAGTTTTGTTGAACGTTTCTTTCCAGTCAGTGGCAGGGGCGAGGGGAGCATCGGCCCCCATTGAGTTCTCCAGCGCGGCGGCCATGATTCGGCCGCGCTGCTGCGGATCGTCCAGGACGGGTGCCTTTTGTTCCAACGAATGCACTAGGTCGACCACGACTGATGGAAAGCCCGCCAAGGCCTTGCCGAGCTGCCTCGCTTGCTCCCACCAAGCGCCCGGTTGGTCCAAATGGCCCGCTTGCAACAGTTGCAGTCGCTGTTTCCACAGCAGTGGATTCTGCGGTTGAATCCGGCAGGCCTGAATAGCCACCTGAGCCGCTTCGCGCGGATCACGCTCAGCTAGAATTGCGGCGGTGCCGGACAGTCGAGCAGCTTTCAGATTGCTCTCGATGTCCGACAACGCGAGTTCTTGGAGTTCAATATAAGCCCAAGGCGAATCGAAGATGAACTGATGAGCCCAGCGCTGCTGGCTGAGCGAATAGGATGGAATCCATTTGCCGTCAACGCGAACCGCGTAAGCGCAGTGACCCGGCTCACCCATCGTCAGTGCGCCAATGCCGTTGGCGCGTGCTGCGGCTGCCCCATAGTGGGAAAGGCCACCACAAACGGCTCCAACTTCTCGCCGCATCTGATAAGGTCCCAAGAACTCTTCGAAGGGAACGTAATACAACGGCTCCTGGACCGACTCCCCGAACGGATTGCTGTCGCGGTAGGGGGCTTGCCAACATGCACCGGTATACTCGATGGCCGGAAGCTTGACGTTCGCGTTGAGCCAATCTAGGTCCTTGTTCGATCCTCCGCCGTGATGCCAAGGCAGGTTGACCACAAAGCGTCGCTCCCAGGACTGCAATCGATCGAACGAAGGATGCAGCTTTCTTTGAATCTGGGCATCGCGGTACCAGACGTATCGCTCGGCCGCTTCAGTAGGCCCACGTTGAATGTAGTCGCTGGAAAACTCCAGAGCCACTGCAACGGCTGTTCGTTGTCGCTGAACCTCGGTTACGGCTTGCGAATCCACCGCTACGATCGCTGCCAGATTCGCCATGGACGGCGCATAGCGAGCTCGATCGCTCAGTGGTCCGGCACGCAGAACTTCCGCCAACAATTCCGGATACTTGTTCAGCTCTTCAGGCCACTGGTCACCGCAGTAGAACTGCAGGATCTCCTGGTCCGTTGCAAGTCGAGTCTTCACCTCGCTGGTCTGCTGGCCGGTCACAGATCCGCTTGCCATGGCTATGGCCGCGAATATCCAAACGCCAAACACTGGTAATCGGAATGAATTCATGATGCCGATTCGAAAGTCACGTGAAATGAAAGAACCGAATGCCTTTGGCCAATCCCTTAAGAATTACGTTTGAAAACGTGCGATCCTTGATCTCATCGTTGTACTGCTGAATTGTCCTGGCGGATTGGCTTGTACGATATGTTCAAAATCCATTCTGTCAGGACTTTGCATTTTCGCAAGTTCGTTGGATCTATTTTCCGCGAACCAACCAAGAACGCCAAGTTTTTCCTGATCGCGGTGGATCATCACCGGCCTAAAACGCGCCTAACCGTCATTGCAACCATCTCGATACATCATCGGCATTTATCGCCGAACGTTTGCGAGTCGGGTTAGGCAGACTGAACCGAGAGTTATTGAACTGACCTGTTCGCTGAGGATGTTCGCAATGCCGCAAAACGAGCCGCGACAATCGCTACGCCCATCGTTGCCAAGACCGCCGTCAGCACGAACAACATGGGAGAAATGTATAGGCTCTGGATCCAACTCAAATCGCGCCCCCCGGCCAGCCGGCCCATGACTTCCGGGTAGATTGCCAACAGCAGCAAGGGAATCAAATACGGCAATTGCCAAGCCACCTTATATACGGTCGAACGATTGCAATGCGCGCCAGCCCATCGCGCCGAGCGCTTCCATGCCAGAACTCCCCAACAACACGCGATCAGACACACCATGCCGAGGATCAAATCGATCCATAAGTTGCTTGGGCCTGAATAGCCTGGGGATCGCCCATCGGCGATCGCAATGATCTGGGTTGCAATCACATCGGCGTCCAACGGGGTAGGCCCAACGCCAGCATTGGCCATGACTGCGACGCCCAGGCCGTTTGCTAAACCGGGAACGACATACTGCCTAGCATTGAAAGTGAACAAGATTCCGTTGTGGGTAAACGTCGAGTGACCGTCTTGCTCATACGCGTTCCAACCGAGACCCTGATGGAGTTCCTCTAGACCACTTGCCGAAACGAGGTGATCTCCCGATTGCGTGGTCCCCGTGTTCTGAAAGGTAAGCCATCGCCCCATGTCGTCAGCAGTGGTCACGACTCCTCCGCACCCGCCGAGGAACCATGACGGTTCCGGCAAGAAAACTGGAAATGCGAAGAGCCTGATGCAGCCTTGGGCAATTCCATGAAGTTCGTCCGTGGTGGCAATGGCAAACGTGTTTCGCATTCCGAGCGGTACAAATATTTGTTCCTCTAGATACCGTGCAAATTCCTGGCCACTTACGACTTCGACCAGTCGAGCGGCAACCCAATAGTTGGGGTTGTGGTATTTCCGATGTTTGCCCGGCTCGGCAGCAAGCTTCGCAGTACGCAAAAGCTCAACAGCATTTCTTAACGAGGCGGGCGTTGGCACACTCTTTTCCGGAAACGCCAAATCGGACATTCCGGAAGTGTGTTTCAAAAGCTGGCGAATGGTGATTTGATTGGCACGCGAATCATTCATCTTTAATTCTGGCAAATGGCGAATCACCAAGTCATCGAGACGAATCTCGCCGGCTTCGGATAACAACATCACAGCCAACGCCGTGAACGACTTGCTCAAGGACGCAATTGGCAGCAGAGTCGTTGACGAGATCGGTTGTCCCGTTGAGTCGCCGCCAAATCCCTTCGCATAGAGAACTTGATCGCCATTGGTCACAACTACCGCTGCGCCCGGAAGCCGATAGTCGGTGCAATAGTTTTCTACCACGCGATCAATGGACGGAGTGTCGAGCTGCCAAGCGGCGGCTTGCTGCGCAGTTGCGACTGCCCGGGTCGAAACAATGGCCACCAAGCAGATCAGCACAAGCTTTGATGTCATGAAACTGACGTTCAATGGGGAAAACTTGAAGGAAAGTCATTTCGTAATATGAACTGATTGTAGCCGAAAGACTTTGACCGTCCCATCAATCCACTGACACCCTTGTATTCACTGCATCGACTCCTTAGCGAAGCTCTGCTCAAGAATCAACCACGTTATGTGCTGATAAATTTTGGCCTACCCAAACGCCCGAGCGCGATGAGTGTCTCGCGCTCTAATTGTTCGTACCTTTGTCGTTCAAACCGCAAGAGTGACAGCAGTCTTGCGGGTGGGCAAACGTGTAAGATCGACATCTGGGCGCCAAACAATTCGTCCGGCGAAAATCCGTTTGTCTCGGACCTATTCTGACGCTAGAACCGCCGCGATCTCTTCATCGGTAATTCCGTACTGCTTGAGCAGGGCCAGCATCACCGATCCCAGCCGGACTTCACCAATTCGGGTCTTGATAGCAGGCCTGACCTTGACTAAAGGCGAACCGTTTTCCGCCGCAGGCCAGTTAGCCGATCGATGCGGTCTGGCAACAGATGTTGGAGCCGTCGGCTCCATCCATGAAAATTTTAATTGGCCGCCAGCGGACGGTTTGTGGTGAACCAGAGTCGATGACATTGGCTTACATCCCCTTGAAATAGTCGTTCGTGTCGTTTGGTGTGAGTTCAACTACTTCCAGTTTCGAGCGTGGGTTGACACGTTAGGTCACCGCCAAAAAAATTTTTCGAATTGAGCTAAAATACTTCTTGGTTTTAATAGAAAATCACAGAAAGAAGCTTGTTGTGTGCAAAATGAGGACGGAAAGAGGTGTATCCTTGGAAGAGAACTCACGAATAGTCGGCCAGGATGACCGGACCGCTTTTCGGCCACGTTGTCCGAGTTGCGACATGATCGTGGATCAGGAGCGTTCGTTCGAATTTCTACCGTTTTGCAGTCAGCGGTGCCGAATCATCGACTTGGGGCGTTGGCTAAATGAAGAACATCGGTTAACTTGCGAGCCTAGCGAAGAAGACGCCGAACCTCCTGCGGGCGCGGATGGTCCGAAACTGCCGCCGGGCTGGCACGATGCGTGACCCGCCTGGAGTTGGGAGTCGCTTGAAGAATTCGCCAGGGCAGCAAGTCTTAGGACAACTCCCGTCACCTTCCTTCTAACACTTTACGAGCTGCAACGAACGACGAACCAATGGAAGAAGTTCCTTTTGAAGATCGCACGGTCCCGCGGGTTGAAATCGATTGGGATCGGTCCGCTTGGTGGTGGTATCCGCTGTCGCGAGCGATTCATCCAGCGATTCGCATGACAAGCCTTGCGTTCAGTTTGGTGGCGGTTCTGTTCTTGCAACTCGGATTCAACCTAGCAAGGAAATGGTTCTCCCCGACCTTCCAATGGGATTCGCTTCTCGGCTGGTCGTCCCAAAACGAGTCTTGGATTCCAAGACTGAAATGGATTGGTGATTTTCCAGAATTGAGCATCAATCATTTGGCTTACCTCAGCTTTCTCGTAGTTTGGCTGGCGCTGGTTTCAGCACTTTTTGGCGGAGTGCTCGCTCGCAAGGCCGCCATCGAACTAGGCTTGCGCACGATGGGTTCTTGGACGCAAGCGGTTTCCGTGTCGACGAGGCGACTGGTCAGCTACCTCTGGGCGGCCGGTTTGCATCTGGTGGCGTATGTTATTTTTCTGGTGCCATTTTTCTTGCTGGGTTGGGTTTCCCAATTTGGGACGGTGGCCGCTGCAATCGCTGGCGGCTTGCTGGTGATTTTGGGCCTACCGATGATATTTGCAACGGGCCGAAGCCTATTGAGCTTGCTCGTGTGTTTTCCGCTGAGCGTATGCGCGATCAGCCTCGAGAAGAGAGCAGATGCCTTCGAAGGGTTCAGTCGTTCGAACGCCTATTTCTTTCAGCGACCTGTGGTGGCAATTATACTAGTCGTGGCGCTCGTTTTGATTGGTCAGGTCGGCGCAGCCCTGGTTTACTGGACGATCACGTTCGGTTGGGGCTTGATTGAACAAGCTTTTGCCGCAGGTTCGCTCAGCAATGAGAATGCGCAACGTTTTGTCGATGCCGGAGCCTGGGTAGCTTCGAATTTGATTGTCGCATTCTGGTTCAGTTTTTTCTGGTCAGCGTCGGCAGCCGCTTACTTGATCCTGCGTCGAAGTGTTGATGATACCCCGCTTGAAGACATCGATATGCTCGAGACCGAGTTGGAACGCAATCCTCCTCAGATTCCAACGACCAGTCAGCCGGCGGCTGATTCAGAATCGTCCGAAGCCACGTAGCCGATGAAAATCAAAAAACTCTGCGATCTCCACAAGAAGGACATCGAAAAGCACAAGGACGAAATCGTTCAAATCCTGCGAAAGCCGACATACGTCTGCCGCAACTGCTGCCGCGTAGCCAACGACAAGAGGCACTTGTGCAAACCCGAGAAGTTGCACCACGAATAGAGGTTTGATCGTTTCAATGTCGCTAGCTGCTCGCGCTTCGGTAGGCCAGTAGCGAGCGATTGAAGACCCAGCGGCTGGCTAAGAGGCTGGCAACGGTGGCGACCAGGGTAAAGCCCGCCAGCGGCCACTCCCAGTCGGCGCGCGGCGTGAGCGGTCGGGCTAGAAGTCGCGCCGGGATATTGACGACAAGCAAGACCGGAATCACGAATGTAAACGTGTAGTACAGCGGACGCCCCCAGCCTTGTTTGTAGATCTCCATCGGGTACCGCGAAAAGTTCGTGATGTAAAACCAGAAGTCGTACAGATTCTGATTCCGGCCCATCCAAACGCTCGTCGCGGCTAAACAGATCATGACGCTGTACAGGATGGCCACGCCGCACAGGATGTAGAGCGGGTAAAGCAGGAGCATGACCGGCTCGAATTGCCAAGGATTCTCGGCTCGGCTGGACATTTCTCTCAGGCTCAGTCCAATTAGGACGATCCCGACAACAAAATTGATCAAACTCGGCCAATTCATCTTGCGCAGTGAAATCAGAAACTGCGTATCGATCGGCTTGAGGAGCGCAAAATCAAGCCCTCCGGTGCGAATCAACTCGCTAAATTCTTCCGAGTTCGGCATAAAAAAAGCTTGAATCAACGAGTTGATGATCCAGGTCGTTCCCATGAAGATGAAGAACTCACTGCGGCCCCAGCCCGTGCCCTGACCGATTGAGTTGGCGTGTTCGAAGATCAGCCAGTAGAAGCCGATGTTCATCACTGACCAAGAAACGCTTGATACGACTTCCATCAGAAAATTCGCGCGAAACATCATGTCGCGGACGAGCGAGTTTCTGGCAAAGGTCAAAAAGACTTGCAGTAGGTTTGGTTGCTGTGATCGCTCGTTTGACATTATGCGACAACTTTCATGAACAACATTTTCGCATCAGCCTCCGTATCCGCTGTAGCGACGAAGGCCACGCGCGTACAGCCAGCGAGCGAGCATCCACAATGCAACGCTCCAGGCCACCGCTAGCCCGACGTCCCACCACAGCCTATCTTCGGGAATCTTGCCAAGAAAAACGGCGGCTGGAAAATACGCGAGATACTTGAATGGCAGGTATTCGACAAGGCTCAACCACGGCTCGGGCAACAGGTCGAGCGGAAACATGTGGCCTGATAGAAAGAAACTCAGCAACAAGTAGACAAACAGCAGCGAGCTAACCTCCAACATCCAGAAGCCAACCAGCCCGATGCAAATATCCAGCAGAAAACCGACGAGAAACGCCAGGATCAACGACAACAGAAATGCGGCCATCACGTTTGCATCCGGCCAGCCCGATTCGAAAAACCTTCGACACAAAAAGAAGACGAGCGCGAAGGGCAGGGTGGCGACCGTATAGTACGCGACCTTGTGGGCGGCTCGACCCAAAAACAGAAAGCTGAGCATGTCGATGGGCTGCGTTAGAAATTTCTTGATGTCGCCGTCACGGATCTGTTTGGCGACTTGACCCGCAAGCCCTGGCATACTCGAAAAGGCCCGACCGATCATACCCAACAGATAGTAGGCGATCATGTCGTGGAAGCTGTAACCGACCATCGTGCCCTTGCCGGAACCTCCTTGAATCGCATCAAAGATTGCCCACCACAAGAAGATTTGCGTCACAATCGGCAGAAACCGCATCAAGGTGCCGAGCGCGAAATCGCCGCGATAGGCCAGTCGTTCTTCCAGGGCGATGCGAAAAATCACCCACCACTTCATCGCACGGACTCCCCGACCGATTTCGGTGCAGGCTTGGCAGGTTCTTTTTGGCCTGAGTTACCCGCCGAATGATCTTGATAAAGTCTAGAGATGATTTCTTCCAGCGGCGGGTCTTCGACGGCCACATCATCGATTTGAAATTCCGCGAGCACCTGAGCTAAGACTTTGGGCACGCTGGTCTTGTCGCACCTCAGCGTTACCTTGGGCAACTCGATCGATTCGACTTGTGCGTAGCGCTCGAGACCGTCGGCAGCCTGCTCGTCGGCCAATCGAAGTCGCACGATTCGCGTCGAACTGAACTGGTCGACGATCTGGCTCAGCGAACCATCGAATTTGACGGCCCCGTCGGTAATCACCACGACGCGGCGGCAAAGCGCAGCCACATCTTTCATGTAGTGACTGGTTAGCAAGATCGTGATCCGCCGTTGCTCTTGGTAGTAGCGAAGGAACTGTTGGATGTTGTGCTGAGCCACTACATCCAAACCAATCGTCGGTTCGTCGAGAAACAACACTTCGGGCGAGTGCAAAAGAGCCGCGATCAACTCCATTTTCATTCGTTCGCCAAGCGACAATTCTCGCACCGGCCGGCCCAACAAGTCTTGAACCGACAGCAGTTGGGTGAGTTCGTCGAGCGTGCGTTGAAATTGATTCGACTCGACGCGATAGATTTGTTGATGAAGCCGAAATGACTCTTGGCTTGGCAAATCCCACCAGAGTTGATTCTTTTGCCCCATGACCAGCGCAAATCGGCTGCGGTAAGCATTGGATCGTTCCCAAGGCACAAATCCCATGACACGGGCGGAGCCGGTCGTTGGATAGATGACACCGGAAAGCAACTTGAGCGTCGTCGTTTTGCCCGCTCCGTTGGGACCGAGAAACGCCACAAATTCGCCTTGTTCGACTCGCAAATTGATGCCCCGAACCGCCTCGACCGTTCGAAACTCGCGGTGGAAAAGCCCTCGAACCGCGCTGGCCAACCCCTCTCGCTTTTGATAGACGCGGTAGGATTTGGCGAGATTGTCCAGTTCAATGATGGCCATATTCGTTCCGTACCGGGAGAAATGCTTTCGCACTATCATAGTGGGCGCCCCAACATCGCATACTACCCCTACTGGTCGCCGGACACGCAGTTTTAGGTAACTTCTGAACCAAGACCATTCCACAAAACGTACTCTGGGCAATATACTAGGGCCTTTCGGACCTGACTTGCATTCCTTTTGTCCTCATTCTGAATTTGCCTGGCCTTTATGAATTTTGAAAGTTCGTTGCTAATTTTTGGACAAGCCAACAACCTTTGGCTCAACGCCTGGTTGACGCCGATCTGGTATTTGGCGGTTGGAATTGCATTGGGTCTGGCGGCCGTCGTGGTGGCCACCGTCTTGTTTCGCGGGTTGTCGTTCACGCCGTGGGCTGAATTGACCAAGTCTTCGGCGGGCCATGCCGTAGCGGCATTGCTAACGGCAATCCTGAGCGGCCTGATTTTTTGGTTTGTCCCCACAGCAGCTTGGGGCGACCCAGAGTTGCAGGAACCATTGCTGGTCAAAATTGCCGTCGTTTTGGTTTGCGCCATCGTCGGTTGGGCAATCGTATTCTGCTCAGGCAGACAGGCGGCTCGCAGTGCGTGGTCGGTGCTAACCGAGGGAGCTGCTGGATACATTGGTTCGACCGCCTTAGTCGTCGTTGCCATCGGTGGCGCATTGTGGCTGGCCAGCGCGTTGGCCTTTCCGATCGTGGACGATCCGCTGGGCGCGATCAAAAGTATTCCTACCGTGTTTACAGCCGGCCAGCAGCCACCGATCGTCATTCCGCTCGAAGCGGCACCGACCGACGGCGATGCCCCATGGGTCGAGCTTGAATTGCCTATCGACTATGCACTGCTGAGCTACCTGAAAATGTCGAGCGAAACGACGATCATGCTTGGCGATGCAGCCGAAGCTGTTGATTTTTCCAAAGCGCCCTATCGACTGGCCGCGAACGAACCGATCCTGTGGTCTCAACCTCAACCGCTTACGGACCTGCCGTTCGCCTACGCCCCGGGAACGGCTGTTTACGCACAAAACCAGGAGATCGAGCCTACCAAACTAACGATCGAATTCTCGACCAACCCACCCGTGCCGCAAGCTGCCTCGTTGATAATCATCGCGGCAGCCACCTTGCTGGTCGGCCTGGCGATCCTCCTTCAAAATGCGGTTGCTCCGCGCGTATCAGCGGTCGCACTAGCCACGATCAAGAACGAATTGGGGCAACCACTCTTTTTGGTGTTGATGGCGCTGGGTGCTGTGTTGATTTTGTTGTTCGAATTCTTATCGTTCAACACATTCGGCGAAGACATCAAGCTGCTCAAGGATTGCGGCATCACGACAATTATGCTGCTCGCGGCATTTCAAGGCGTTTGGTCAGCAGCCAATTCCATCAGCGAAGAGATCGAAGGACGTACTGCGCTGACCGTCTTGAGCAAACCGATCCAACGCCGCAGCTTCGTCATCGGCAAGTTTATGGGCCTGTTTTGGATTTTGGCGTTGATGTTCGTGGTGCTCGGCATCCTGTTGCTATTTGCCGTCGCCTACAAACCCATCTATGACGCCCGAGAATCGTCGCTGGACACACCGATTTGGCAAGCCTGCCACGCCCAGATGTTTCACACCGTCCCCGGTCTGGCCATGGGGTTCATGCAAGCTATTCTGCTGACGGCCGTCAGCGTGGCTTTGGCAACTCGCCTGCCGCTGCTTGCAAACCTGTCCGTTTGCTTTGCGATTTATTTGATCGGGAACTTGACGACATCCATCGTGAGCGCGACAACCGGACAGTTCGCCATCGTTGAATTTATCGCCCAGTTGGTTGCCACGGTGATACCGATCTTAGAGCATTTTCAGTTGCAAACGGCGATCGACGCCGATCGTCCGATCACGATGTCACTGTTGTCAGGCAATTTGATTTACTGCCTGCTGTACATTTTGCTAGCCATGTTTTTGGCGTTGCTGCTGTTTGAAGACCGCGACCTAGCCTAAGTCCTGCTGGATGAACCTGGGGTTCAACCTGAGCGCGATTAAAACTTCGGGCGGTCCTGCTTCAGAAAGTCGTTCACGGTAACGATGTCTGGTTCCTGGCCGCCTGAGCCAGCCCAGTGAAACCATCCACCGCCCGTTTCCTTTTGACTCTTATCAGCCACCGCCGAATTGGAATCGAACGGACTGAACGCGGTAACCGTGGAACGCCACCAACGTCGCGTCGTTTGGCGTGCATTGTTCCAGGTGATGGAAGTTCGCTCTCGCAGATCGGAAAAACCCGGCAACGTCGGCCAACGTGGCGCGGACCAGTCCGGAAGCTGGAAAAAACTGCCGGCATGCGATTCTGAATCGACGTCGCGCGTTTGAGGGCCTTGCGCTGCGGTATTGGTTCCCGCATACGGCATGTGCGCATTCCTATTGCCGCTTTGCGCGTAAGCCGATGAACTAGTTAGCAGCACGACCAACCAAAGTGCAGCACCCTGTTTCACTGATAACTCTCCTGCAATTCGATGGCTAATGTGGGCACGTATGCACGCCCATCTTTCCGGAAAATCGCAGATTTTTTCGTCTGTGTCGAGGCGTCTTTGTATACCGTGCCGGCAGGCCGGCCACCAGGAATCAAGCTAATGCGAAGTGCTAGCAGACCGGGCAACATCTACCGGTCGGTAGCCACCTCGGGATTTGAAATAGGCAAGCAGAATCAAATAGGAAATCAGCATCACCAACGGAAAGACCGTGACCTTCGCCAAAGCACTCTGCTTTGCTACTCGAACGGTTGAATCGATTTCGTCCGCATTCGGCTGGCTGCTAACTTTGGCTTCATCGACTGCCGTATAGGCGCCTAGGAAATACTTGTCGCTTTTAGAAATTTTTTCGTAGGTTCCTGGCATTTTGGACTCCAGCGCGGCCTTTGCGGAATTCTCTTGCAAGTGTCCGATCAGCGGCCCGCCAATGACCCCTACTGTGAGCATTCCAATGCCGGCGATCGCATTGAGCGTGAGCGCACCGCCTTTGGGATACTGTTCGGAAACTACGCCCAACATCGTTGGCCAGAAATAGGTTTTGGCAACGCCGTAAAGGGTGGCAGCCGCAAAAATCACCGCAAAGGTCTGGGCCATCGACAGCCAATAAAGTCCAATGATCGCCAGGGCTGCACAGCATGCCAACAATCCCAATGGCGTCAAAGCTTTGACCACGGGACCGGCAAAAAACCGCAGCACCATCATGACGGCAGAAGTGTAAATCAATACCCACAGAGGCTGATATCCGGCGGCCTTCATCGGTTCTTCCATAATGCCCGTAATGGCCCCGTCCGTTCCCAGTTCGGTGGTTGCCAGCGGCATCATAATTAAGCACAGGAAAATCAGCATTGGACGCCCCAGTGAACCGCAGTAAAGGCCATAGGTGATGACTGCCGCTGCGATCAAGCCCCATACGACCGAATCCGGCCATTTGAATGTGTCTCCAAGCTGCCTGAAGATCAAGAAGGCCGCGATCAACGCGCCGATTGCTCCGAATTCAGCCAACATGTCTCGATACGTTGCGCCCGACGAAACGCGTTCGCTTACCGGGAATTTAACGCCGAGCAACATCAGCATGTAGATCACTGCGGGAATGGCGATGATATAAATCAGCAGTCGCCAATCTTCGGTGGCGGCGCTGCCCAGTCCGATCGAGATCAAGCCCCCGAGCACCAGACCACCGGGCCAGCCCGCATGAAGAATGTTGAGCCATTTGGTTTTGGCGTCGCTGAACATCGTCGCTACCACAGGGTTGATGAAGGCTTCGACCGTGCCGTTGCCAAGACCCAGAATGATCGAACCGTAGGTCAGCAGTTTCAACCCACGCGCTTGGGCGGCGACCAACGCCTCGCCTTCCAACCCGGTGGCGTGGACGATTCCATGAGCGGTCAGAGCAAGGGCCGCATAGATGGCATAGCAGATGAAACTCACGAACATCGCGACTCGATAGCCAATTCGATCGATAATCAAGCTAAACAAAATAATGCTGACCGAGAACGACCAGATGCCGTGGCCGAACAGCGTTTGGGCTTGAACCTTGTCCAACCCGAAGTCGGTCGGCCACATGGCCTGCGTATTGATCATGAAGGTTCGCGAGATGAACGCGAAGGCCGTCGTGATTAGGGCGATAAAGCACCCCAAAAATACTATTCGGTCGTTGACTTGATTGTTTGTCATATTCGTCGAGTTACAAAACGCGGGGTTGTCCGCCAGCATACTTCGCGGGCTTGAATGAAGTGGATAGCGGCTTTCACGAAGTTTGGCTGATTCAGGAAGTCAACAGTATAACAACTTACCCACCAATGCTAGTATCAAGCGGCTCACCGCCCATCGGAAAAGGCCACAATCATGGTAGGGTATCAATGCGCATGGGAAAGCTAGGGGGGTTCGAGGATGACGTGGAGGAAAATTCAGACTGATAATTACAAAATGATGGATTGAGTTGGAACGTGGCCATTTGAGGCGTTTGCGGGCCTAATTGGATGAGTTGAAAATCAAGGACACTGGGTCGCTGCAACAACAAACCGCAGCCAATTAGAATGACACTTCACAAAAAATCTTCTATCCACAACTGGACTTTGCTCCCCCGCTCAGCATAAGATAGGACCGACGGCGGTTGACGGGTTCATGGGTTCGGGTTTTGAGGCAAAGACGCATCCAGATGTGGGAATTGCTAAAAAATTCGACGGCGCAAGTTGGGCTTGTAACTGGACTGGTACTTATCGTCGCGTTTTTCGGGTATCGACTCGCGTCAGCCTTACGTCCTTCGACCAGCAAAGACGACACGGCCCCTACCGATATGGTGGGGTATTTCGAGGATTTGCAAAGCCAAGGTGGAATCGACGCGAACGAACTCCGAAATATAAAAGCGGTGCTCGGGAGAAACTCCCCAAAGTCTTGAACAATGTCAGTCTGGGAGGCTGGCAGCCGAGCAACCAAGTGACTTTTTGGCTCGAACCGGAGGACACGGATGCCCGGATCCAAACTCGAAGGCGGCTGATCCCTAAAAGATCATCGCCGACGATAATGGTTCCATCGAGCAACATTGCGTGTTTCATGGTTTAGGTTTACACACTTTTTTGCAGAAGTTTGCTTTGACCGATGCGCCGAGTTTAGCTCGCGGGTCGAAGCGTACCAAGGCAAAATAGAAAGAGCTAAGGAGTCATACATGCCTTCGGGTAAGGATATTATATCTGGCCGTCGCGGCGGCAGCGGCCCCAAAAAGAATGCATTCTGTTCGTTCTGTCGCAAGAGCCATCGCGAAGTTGGACCGGTGGTCGAGGGTCCAGGCGATGTCTACATCTGCGGCGAGTGCATCGAGCTTTGCCAGTCCATTCTCGACAATGAAACCAAGCGCCGGACGACCAGCACTCAATTGTTCAGCGAGATTCCTTCGCCAAGAGATATCGTTGAGCGGCTCGATCAATACGTGATCGGCCAAAGTCTGGCCAAACGCGTTTTGGCCGTTGCCGTTCATAACCACTACAAACGTCTGCAAAACGGTTGGAACGAGAACCCGGTCGAGATCGAGAAGTCGAACATCCTGCTGGTCGGGCCAACTGGCAGCGGTAAGACGCTGCTTGCACGAACCCTAGCCAAGATGCTCAATGTGCCGTTCGCGATCGGCGACGCAACTACTTTGACCGAAGCTGGCTATGTCGGTGAAGACGTTGAAAACTTGTTGCTGAAATTGCTGCATGCAGCGGACTTCGACGTCGAGGCGGCCCAGCGCGGCATTCTTTATATCGACGAAGTCGACAAGATCGGCAAGACGAGCAACAACGTTTCGATCACCCGAGACGTTTCGGGGGAAGGCGTCCAACAATCACTCCTCAAGATGCTCGAAGGCACAGTCGCCAACGTGCCTCCACAAGGCGGACGAAAACACCCCGAGCAGAACTACATTCAAGTAGATACTTCCAACATCCTGTTCATTTGCGGTGGAACGTTTGTAGGCGTCGAAGAAATCGTACGCAAGCGGCTCGGCAAGAAAACGCTCGGTTTCGGTTCACGCGGTCAAACTCATGCCAGCGATTTGACGGCTGCTGAATTGATGCCGCAAGTCACCTCAGACGACATTCTGCAATATGGCATGATCCCCGAGTTCGTTGGTCGGTTGCCAGTCGTCGCGTCGCTGTGTCCTCTCGATGAAGCCTCCTTGGTCCAAGTCCTCACCGAACCGAAGAACGCCTTGATCAAACAATATCAGGCGCTCTTTCAAATGGAAAATTGCGACTTGTCGTTTACGCCCGAAGCCCTGCAAGCCATCTCGCGACGCGCGATGCAAAAGTCGGTAGGAGCACGCGGTCTGCGAGGCATTGTCGAATCAATTATGCTCGACCTAATGTTCGAGTTGCCTGACCAAACCAAGGGTACGCATTTCACGATCGACGTCGATCCGGTCACGGGTGACATCAAGACTTTCACGGATTCCGCTACTGAAAAGAAAAGCGCCTAGAGGCTCGCTTGAGCCTCACAGCCTTTCACAATAGATACACACCTTCAGCACCAGTTGCCCAGATTCGATCGGCGGCGACTGGTGCTTTTTCGTTTCGGGCCCGCAATTCAATG
>WPCK01140015.1_pt1 | contig 16976 bp, 18 predicted proteins | sample 5399851 | NCBI WGS metagenome assembly WPCK01 (sample SAMN12869471, study PRJNA574797) | sludge metagenome | isolation source: wastewater treatment of pH11 | place: China:Beijing | collected 2019-05-20 | reverse complement strand
ATGGTTTACCATCCTTCGACCGTAAGGCTCAGGATCGAACGGTGAACAAGCCCAGCTCGTCGAATGGTGGGCCCTAGAGGACTTGAACCTCTGACCTCCTCAACGTCAATGAGGCGCTCTAGCCAACTGAGCTAAGAGCCCGTACCCAATTTCAATTATATCAGGTTCAAGTCCTATAGACTTACCTTCATCCTGCAATCCGCTACTATTGGATTGCGTCACTAACCTATTCAATTTCATTGATACGCGCTTAACAATTCAAGCTATGAGCCACTAAATGAAGTATTAGAATCTACACCTATCTATCAGCTATTTGCCTCCTTAGCGGTATTATCTTTGGTTAAGACATGGATTGATCTACACCAAATGATGTAACAAATATGACAGACTATTCACTTATGTTGACTTTTATGTTATAATCATCCTATGGTCGCAAAAACAACATTTCTAGATGGCTATACTCTCTTTTACGAAGAGCTCCCGTTCGACGCAAACAGAGTAGTACGCCCACAGAGAACAGAAAAACGTTCCAAGAAATCCTAGCGTAGTGTTTCTTTATAAACCGTAATCCAGCTTAATGAGTTAACTAGTTGCTGGCTCTTCGGTTTCTTCTTGTTGGCTGTCGCCGGTTGACTCTTCATCACCAGCAGGCTCTTGAGGAGCCGCTTCTTCTTCCTCTTCGCGTGCAAGATCGACTTTAACTAATGCCGTGTCAGGGTCTGTTAATACAGTTACACCGCTGTCGAAATGAATATCACGTACATGTTTGGCATCACCAACTTTGGTTAAGTCCGAAATATCGATAACTACTTGATCAGGCAAGTCATTAGGTAGGGCTTCAATTTCAATTGAATCAGTAACATAAGAAACTGACAATGTGGCATCTGCGTTTGCTGGTGCTTCTCCTTCAAAATGAATTGAAATATCAGTCTTAATTTTTTGATCTAGAGTCACAGCATATAAATCAAAATGGATAAGTTTATTAGTATTTGGGTGACGCGCAACTTCATGTAGCAAGACAGGAATAGTATTTTTTTGCTCCGGAAGATTCAATTCAAAAATCGTGCTACTTCCTAATTTCTTATAAACTTTCTCTATAGCCTGCTCATCCATGGCAATTGATATCGGTTTTAACTTTTTCCCGTAGACAACACCTGGCACGGAAGATTGGTTTGCTGAGCGAAAAGCAGGACCCTGTTTACTGCGTAAACTGGCATCAATTATCTGTTTCTCGTGCTGTGATGACATGATAACGTTCTCCTCTATTGAGTATCTTATATATCTAGCGCTAGATTATAACAGGGAATGCCAGACCATGCACCCCTTGTTAAACCTGACTGATATAGATTATTTAATACGGCTAGCAAAAGAAAGTAGTATAACCGAAAATATTAAAGCAAGTATGGCATTAATAAACTGGCCGATAATTAAGAATATTGATGTTATTATTGCTACGGTATAGAAGATAATTACTACCGTTCTGTGTTTAATCCCGCTATCCAGCAGTTTATGATGTAGATGCCCTCGATCGGCTGAAAATGGTGACTTGCCTTGGTTGAATCTTCTTAATACTGCCCAAACTAAATCAACAATCGCTAGTCCGACTACCAAAACACCCACTGCGGTCTTGCTGGTACTATAGATTGGCAGAACCGCGACTAGTAATCCGATCAAATATGCCCCACTATCGCCCATAAATATCCTCGCAGGATTAAAATTGCTTACTAAAAAGCCAAGCAAGGACATACTAGAGGCAATTGCTAGTAACAATACGAGATGCTGAGTCATGCCTGGACCCAACAAAATAGCTAAAGTCATCAGGGCAATCATTGAAACCCCGGCAGCTAATCCGTCTAAGCCGTCCAGTAAGTTGATTGCGTTAATAATTACTACAATCCAAGATACAGTTACTGCGTTGGCTATTGGTATAATATTATATGTATCACCAAGTATTTGGATTGGAATCTGCCAGTTGTCTAACCTCAAGACGCTGCCTAGGATTGGAATTGTAATTGTAACAATGCCAATTCCACCAGTTAGTACGATAAGGGCCGATACTACCTGCGCAATTAATTTGGTTAATGGCTTAAGTCCACGTATATCATCGATTATTCCTATCCCAAATAACAATGAGGCACTCAGTAAAAGCGCCACCAACGGCCTTGATAGTTCAAAGAATGGACTAATAGCCAAAATTATTGCTACAAATAATCCTACCCCACCGAGTCTAGGAATAATGCTGGAATGAACCTTTCGAGCCGATAACTGGTCGTAAAGGTGATAGCGAATGGCAACCGAACGGATTATTGGCATAGATAATAGACTGGTAGAAAAAGCGATGATACCCACTGTGAATTCAGGACTTAGCATGTTTCTTGATAGCCTTATCAGTTACTTCGAACTCTTCAAGGTATTTGCCTATTAGTAGACGAGTCTGCGCATTAAGGGCTGCTACAGCGCCGAATATTATTGTTGTGACTGGGAATAGTAGCCATTGCAGAACCATCAGCAGGGATCTACTCTTGTTGTAGTGGTCAGGTCTTGGAGGCAACGACAAGAGGCTAATGATTACTGTAATGAACAAACCAGATATCGTTATAGTTTGTATTCTGCTGACGACAATCGGTAATTGATGTGCAACAATGTTTTGGTCAGATGAAGGGCTTAGAAATAACGGGGCCCAGCCCATGAAGGCAAGCACAAGTGGCGCCGTTCCCCAAGTAAAGTGACTTTCAAACAAACGAATAAACTTTGCTCCTTTATCCCGAAAATTAATCGATCGATCCTTAAGCGCATAATAAGCAACATAAGCCACATCAGATACCCCCCATGCCCAGCGGCGAATTTGCTTAAACTGAACAACAATCGTTCTCCAGTAAGTGGCTGCCAGGACAGCGTCTTGATAAATAGGCGTATATAAAGGGATTACCTCGTATTTCTCACCAAATCGAAAGTAACTTCTCCAAAACTGATGACCATCTTCTACTATGGTCTCAACTGACCAAAAATCAGTCGCTTTTAGTGCAGATAAACTTTGGGCGTGGGCAGAAAAATTTCTAATTAGGTGTGGACGCATAGAAAGTGAGACATTCCAAAAACTATTTCCTGCTGCGACAACGCGCATTGCTGCGGGTGCATCCCATATATTGTTATAAAACATTGCTACTGGTTGATATGATTGAGCTATCCTATTGTTTGAGGTTGCATACATAAATGTCAGATAGTTAAAATAATGAACACTTGGTCTATTATCGGCATCTAGTGTAGTTACAACAACGTTATCTTCAGTAATACCAATTCTGCCTACCAGTTGAGAAAGATATCTTCCGGCATTTGTTATATTAGGCCCCTTTCCTATAACCTCGCCTTTTACTCCTATTTTATGGGGAACTATTTCAAATTTATAGAACTGATCTTCGTACTTATTCTTTAACTTCTTAACTGTTTCTTCGGTGATTTTGCCTCCGCGCAATTCATAGGCAATGACAACAATCATATTAGTTTTGTGTGGATAGTTATCATTGGTTAATGACTGAATAGTTGGTTCCAAAATATCAATGGATTCATTGAATGTAGCAATTATTACAGCGTTATAGATGGATGTTGGGTTTAAAACACTCCTTTTATCGTCAATTAACTGTTGAATAAATTTATGATATTTATTGTTTTCTGCATTAAGTGAAAAACTCCTATTTGACTTAGCTTTATCCAGACCCTCGAGAGCTTTTCCAAGATTGGCCAAGTCAGCAATTCGCGACTGCCAATTTACCGAATCCATCTGATGGAGACGAACATAACCTTGGACAAGTCTTACTGCGATCGTTAGGGCCTTTGTCAGCCAGATCAGATCGAAAGCTATCAATGCATAGGCAGCGATTATGGGATTAAAAAAACTAAAAGCGACAAAGGCGAACAGAAAAGTCCAGGCAGTTAAGCCTGGAATGATTTCGAAGGTGCGTCGAAACCAAAAAGGTATTTGTGAAATTTCAAAACTCTTGTTAATGGCCATGCTCTTTTAATTATAGACCAATAGCTGATTGCATGGAGTATGTTACAACTGTCAGGAATATTAGTGCCACCAAAGAGCTGGCCAAATATGTCCTGATTATAACTTTGTCGATACTCGCTCCAGCATAATTGACTATCAGTATGTTTATAATAACAATCGAGAGGGCGATAAGGGCTGGAAGATACAGCCAGTACCACTCCACCTTTTCAACATAGTTTTTAAGGAAGTTATATCTGAACTCTATTTTCAGTTGCTGATTCTCTACTCTCAAGAGTGTTGGCACGACAATAGCAACAAACAAAACAGCCTGAGTCGTAAGCAAGGACAAGTTAATGATATCTCTTGATTTTTTCTTGGCCATTTTTGGTCAGTTTCTCCTTAATGATTGATTATAAGTCTACACGCTTTAATTAACTTTAGGGCGAGTAGTAATAATCTATCCCGCGACTCTAGCTTAATACAAGCAACTAGCACACAACCATTGTATTATACTCGCAAAAACACATCTACGATCAAAATAACTAATCAGCGCGTTCTTGGAGCCAATAGAGGGACTCGAACCCTCGACCCCCGCTTTACGAAAGCGGTACTCTAGCCAGCTGAGCTATATTGGCATTTTGTAATGTAAAAGTAATTGAGTACATTTCGGCGATCAGTGTGTAATTGTAACAAATTTCTCTTGATTGCACCCAGCGGTAATAATTGATACGATTAACCAGCTTAAAGCATTTTGCATTTAAGCTACTAATCAGTGAACCAAGCATCAGCTGTTTGCTGATTTGAGAGGAAGCCAGCGAATCATGTTATGCTCGAGATATTCTCTAATTTCGAGAGAGGATTCTCGAAATTAAAAGGAGATGGCTTGGTTTGTTTAGCAATATCAGTCGAGAAACTTGTTTTGCGACTGATATGGTAAACAAACCATCACACATCGACGCGGGCCCGTGGTGTAGCTGGCCTAACACGTCTCCCTGTCACGGAGAAGATCGCCGGTTCGAATCCGGTCGGGCCCGCCATAGAAAAAGCCTTAATCCGTAGTGATTGGGGCTTTTTCTATTAACGAGCTTGTCTCGTGGATTCGAACCGACGGTTCGGGTAGTCAATACTAGACACAAGGCAAAGCCGCTATCCGGTCGGGCCCGCCAAGTTGATTTAATAGCTATTTTGTGCTATTATATCTAAAAGTCGAATGAAAACCCTGAAGTCTTGGTTGAACATAAACCCGACTTGTCTGACGAATATAGCGATACTTACTTATTGACAGTTGGCGGAGGCGTCATGGGTGGAGGCGGCCAACTAGACGCCTCAGTAGGGCGTAGAAACGGTGACTTTAATATTGAACAGATCATTGTAGACCCAGACTCTAGGCGTCAAGGAATAGCAACTACACTGGTTGAACGCGCTCGAGAAAAAGCATTAGAGCTCGAGGCTGCAGAGATTAGTGCTAGTTTAAGAACCCACGAGATTATACACCTAATGAGAAAGGTGTTTGGGGACGAGGCTGTGACTGTTGAAGATGAGGGAACTCCCCTCATTGATCTTGATTCTGATGAGGATCCACCTTATGACGCTAAAGCCAGGCTCTTAATCAAGTTGGCTGACAACACCTCAGGCAACGAGGTGGAGTCTTCTAAGTAATAGTTCCAAACTCTTTCCGCTAAGGTCCGCCAGAAATAATATAGTCACCTATCAGGTGGCTGTTTTATTTCTGGGCAAGCTTGCTCGTGTCTTCAAACCGGAGGTTCGTGTAGTCAATACGAGACACAAGACGAGGTCACTATCCGGCGTGCACTCCAAAGTATCAGCGAAGGAGTGTTGGGCTAGCTGTCAAAGAACTAGTACCGCTATTTATTTACTGATATATACTTTTTAACCGTATGAGACTTTATTTCGCTATCTAGAATTTCATCAACACTTCTATATTTAAAGAGAATATGAGATATTTTTGGAATGCCTTTATCGTTTGTCTCAGTTCTTAGCAAAATATGGTATCCAAACTCAGTGCTAACTAACTTAGACACTTCGCCGTCCTTAAGTGATTCAGCCACATCTAAAAACTCCTTAGGATAAGCAACCGAATTCTGTATATCAAGAAAACCTAAGTCGCCACCTTTTTCGGCTGACTTTGGATCCTGAGAATTAACTTTAGCCTGATCTGCAAAGAGCGACGGATCAGCAATGATTTTCTTGCGCACCTGGCTGGCTTTATTCTTAGTAACATCGTCGACAACTGCAGGAAGCTTTGATTTGATTATTTGCAATCGCAAAGCTCGCTTAAGATCATTCTCAGTCCAGCCATAGAACTCGGAAAGAATTTCCTCAAATCTTGGATCTTCCGATTTTATCACCTGATTGCCACTGATTTTCTGATCGGAATTCAAATCAATTACCTGAGTCTTGAGTACAGTAACTTTTTGCTCGACTTCTTCGTCGGTAACTTCTATGTTATTTGATTTGGCTATGTTCTCAGCCAGAGCATTATTATAGACCTTATCAGAAGCCTCAAGCCGTTTCTTGGAAAATAGTTTTTTTCCTGAGGCTGTAGAACCGTCTATTTGGGCCTTTTCAGTCAAGAAATGAGTAGCTTGGCGAAGTTCGAAGAGATACTCTTCGTAGGTAACAAGATTCGAATCGACCCTACCGATTGGGAAAGGAACTATTCTACTAATCTGATATGTAAATGAACTCTCATCACGAAAAGCATAAATAAGAGTAATTGTAAGTGTTATAAATCCTACTACGAATACAGTAAAAATCGCTGTCGATATTGTTGTGATTTTCTTTCGTGTCGTACCTATTGGATAAATTAATCGTTGTGCTTTCTTCAACATTTTCTGTTTTTCGCGTTGAACACTTTTTGTTTCATCATCGATGTCGACTGGTAATTTTTTACTTGCCATTTATTAACCCTTTTTTCCGCTTGGCCCATTACTATTTGGAGCAAACTTCTTTATAGCATTGGTCAGTTGATTATGAAATTGGCCTGGGCGATTAATATTCTTGAATAATAAATCGCCAGCATACGTCTGTATTGTAACATTACCGAAATGCAGTAGGTGCTGTTGTAGTCCATCAATACTGTAATTAACATTTTGTATCTTATCCAAACCAATTTCTACGACTGATCTTTTGAAAAAACCACTTTGGGTAATCTGCATCAATCGCTGATTAGTGATGATAAAGCATGAAAAGTGCCAGCCGATCCAGAAATAGAACAACACTAAGGAGGCAAACAGAAGACCGCCGAAAGCCAACCATAACAAAGGCATGTAAAACGGGTTAATGCTGAAGGGAATCATTGTAATTACTAGTATTAGCATGGCTACGAGTAGAGGTTTTCTCAATACTACAGGATGATTATTGGACAACACGAGCACTTCTTCGTCATCGTGTTGTTCGTCAAAATCTTTTTTATTCTTTTCCATATGCTTGATAGTAGAAATTATAACTACTTACTTAAAGCAACTCATGAGTTTCGTAGATATGAATCCATTCTGTCTTGTCATACTTAAAGAGTTCGGATTTATCAAAGAATCGCTCTACTTCCGCCTTGCCATTTCCAGCACTATCCGACGCATGAATTAGATTTCGGCCAACTGCCATACCAAAATCGCCTCTAATACTGCCTGCGGGTGCCTGACGGGCATTTGTTGGACCAACTAGTATGCGTACAGCATCGACACATTCGTAACCTTCCCAAGCCATGACCACAACTGGAGAGCTTTTCATGAAATCTTCAACATCTTGATAAAAAGGTTTGTCGGATATATGAGCGTAATGAGCTTTCAACAGGACACTGTCAACATTCATCATTTTAAGTCCGATAAGCTTTAAGCCCTTTTTCTCAAGACGACCAACTATTTCACCAACTAGCCCACGTTGGATTGCATCAGGCTTGGCGATTATTAACGTTTTTTCCATTTATGTATTCCCTTTAATCAACAGCAGTAATAGTACCACTCCACCGAAGATAATGCGATAGATGCCGAACCACTTTAGGCCATAATTTTGAATAAAATTCATTAAAAACTTAATTGCCAATACGCCACTAACAAATGAAGCCAATATTCCGACAATCAACACGCCACTATTATCAAAAACTAAAGCCAAGTCTGGCTTCAGAAAAAGACTGGCTAAGGCCCCGCTAATTATAGGTATTGCCATCAGAAAACTAAAACGAGCCGCAGCCTCATTAGAAAGCTTCAACAGTCTTCCGGCAATGATGGTTGCACCGGAACGAGAAGTACCGGGTATCAGTGCTACTGCTTGAGCGATCCCAATTAAAAGGACGTCAGAGGCTTTAAGCTCACTGAGCTGTCGCTTGGCTGACAGCTTGTCTATAAAAAGCATTACAAAGCCTAGAAGCATAAGGGCTGAAACGGTAATATATGGAGAGCGTAGACTAGACTCAATGGCAGGGAGAAAGAGTGCTCCAGCAACAACGGCCGGAATAGTTGCGATAATTAGGAATCCTGCCAATTTATAATCACGTTGGATAATTATAGATGTAATTATTGCCATCAAGTCACGACGGAAATACCAGACTAAGGCGGCAAGAGTACCGGCATTAAGTGCTAGCTCAAAGGCAAAACCATTTTGTGAGAAAGAAAACAGAATACCAGCTAGTAACAAATGACCTGAACTGGATACAGGAATGAACTCGGTTAAACCCTGAATTAGGCCGAGAATCAAAGCTTCAATTAATGGATATAACATACTTATCCTTCAGTATAGAGTAAAGTGATTACCCTTTCACTGTTGAAAAGAAGGTGGGACGTCGTACAATGTGTTTATGCTCTACGCGGATTCACTAGTTGATTTCCTTGAATATCTTGAGGTTGATAAGAATCGTTCTCAGAAAACGATTGCCAACTACCATCATTACCTGATGAGATTGGATGAATTTCACCCTGAACTCAAAGTAAAGGAAATAACTAAAGAACTAGTGCGTAAATGGCGATTATGGCTTAATCGATATATCGATGAACATGGTGGGAACTTAAGCAAATCAACCCAGAACTATCATCTCATAGCACTTAGGAGCTACCTGAGATTCCTAGCGCAAACAGATGTAACGGCCTTATCAAGCGATAAGGTGGAGCTGGCAAAAACAAACCGCAAACAAGTAACTTTTCTATCTAATGAAGAAGTCCTCAGATTATTGGCGCAACCAGACACAAGTAAAAATGTCGGTTTGCGAGATAGAGCCATACTAGAGCTACTATTCTCTTCCGGTCTGCGAGTATCGGAACTGGTGTCTCTCAATCGCGATAACATTAATCTGAAAAGACGTGAATTTTCGATTCGCGGTAAAGGCGAAAAAGACCGGCCAGTGTTCATAAGTGAAATTGCCGCAAAATCTTTAGAGTTGTATTTAAATCAACGTTCTGATAACACTCAACCTCTGTTTATTCATTACTCTGGTACAAAAAACCTAACTAATGCTGGTTCGTATCTTCGATTGACGACAAGGAGTGTACAGAGGTTGATTAAGAAATACGCACTGCAGGCTGGGATAACTAAACATGTCACTCCTCATACAATGCGTCATTCATTTGCGACTGATTTACTCATGAACGGAGCTGATCTACGTAGCGTACAGGGGCTACTTGGCCATAGTAATATATCAACAACTCAGATATACACTCACGTAACAGATCCTCATCTTAAGAAAGTTCATGATAACTTCCACAGAAAGACCCTTTAGCTCCCTATTAGCTTGAATGGTATAAGTAAATAGTGTTTACGGCTCGTCATTACAGAAGAAAGTACTATCGCCACCACTGTCAAATACTTCGAAATTCTTACAGATCCTTTCGTCGACCAGTAGCGCATAGTCAGCGATATCTTCGTCACCACCAGTGTTTAATGGCACAGTGACTCTAATTCTTCGGAAGACATTGCCTGCTTTGCCGGTAACATCAATCACTGCTTGGTTGGGAACCGAAACTGGATTACCGCCACTGTCGAGTAATGATAGCTCATAGGAGGTTTTGTTATTGATTGCCTGAAGTCTTAAGAACTTGTTGGGATGATTGCCTGGGTCATCGATATTCTGAAAAGTAAACTGGCAGGCATAATTACTACTTGTGCTAGCAAGCAGTGTGCAGGCAGTAACCCTTTTAGATGTTGATGCGACATCGCCGGAACCATTGGGTGAACCAGAATTGTCTGGGTAAACGAACGATATATTATTGTTTATGTTTGCCCTAACTATATTAACACTTGGGTAACTAACGGTCTGTAGTCGCATTAAGGCTGGAACATTATCAGTTGCCCATTCATTTGCTGGTCGATTTGCACCAATCCCTGGCCAAGTCTGACCATTGAAAACGGCTCGTGACGCGTTAACACCTTCTTGATCTTCATTAGGGATATGCCACTTCAGTCTTGCGCTGACAGCATTAGGGACTCCTACCAGATCAAAGTTAACTACTTCACCTCTTTCGAGGCGTCCTGATAATGAGGTGACATCCAAACTAATGAATCGACAAGTATAAGATATGTCGGAATCGGTATTTAGATTCTCTTCAGGTCCGCAACGATCAAGTGATGGAGCAAGGGCGCTTTGATCTAGTATTCCTCCATTATCCTTAATATTATCGCGTAAAAGGGCGATGGCATCATCAACACCTGATTCTGCGGCAAAATAGGCTCTGGATGATAGGTCATTGTCTGTGGCTTGCCTCTGTTCGCTAACCATTAGACGGATGAATGCAGTGGTAATGATTATTAGTAACGTTGTCAAAAATATAACAGTAAAAAATGAAATGATACCTTGGTTGTTTTGATTTATTTTGTTGATACCCATAATTTACCTCAATCCTATTGATGTTGCAATGCGACTCGTTGCGCAGAAATGCTGACCGGCGGCCGCCCCGTCGCAGGCAGTACCACCTGCGTTTAATAAGTCGTTTGTCTTGGTAGCGACGATCACATCAATATTAATGCCCAAAGTTTCTCCTGAGCTAGTCTGAATTACCTCAACATCAAACTTAGAAATCTGCAGTGAACCTGAGTCAATAACACCAACAGCACCAAGATCAGAGACCGAACAATTGGTGGCTGGATTGTTGATGCCGCGCTTTAGGGTCCTGTCAGTTAAATCATACTCATACTGAGTACTGCCGAAGCATAGAAAGCGCTTGGAAACCGTATCATTAACATCAATACTATCTGCCCTATGGGCTTCTTTGGTCAGAGTATCGATTAGTTCGCGAGATGATTCCTGCGTCCGCTGGGCAATGACTCCTTTGCGATAACTGCGAATAATTTGTGAGAAAGCGACAGTCATTGCTACCAGTATGAAACTAAAAATTGCTAGTGCTAACAGCAACTCGACTATTGTAAATCCCGATTGGTTTTTATTGTTGTTGCTCATTCAGACACCCTCGATGGAGAGACCTTAATTACTACTGTGGTGCTCTCCCTGATTGGATCGCCGACAGCGTCTACACCAATGCTTTGAATTGGCACCCAGGTACTTTTAATTGTAAAAGTAACTTGTCTTACTTCACCGGCAACCCTTTCAATATCACTTGTGTAGGAGACTTTGTAATCAGCTGCAGCACTTTGAAAGCTAGCTGGAATGGCCAATTCACCTGTAGCTGGTTTCCAAGTATCTAAATTGAAATGGCCGGAAGTACCCGCAGTATCAACCTCATCGATAAAGTTATCCCAATCGCGTGATGCGTATGACTTTATGATTTCGGCTTGTTGACTGACAAATGCGACACCTTGAGCTCTCTCACGGGCTGACTGGCCAAGACGAATAGCTCGACTAGTAACGGCGTAGGAAGAAGTCAACACAAACGATAGAATAGCGATAGCAATTAGTACTTCAACTAGGGTATCACCTCTTTGTGTTAGTTTTGTTTTCAGCATGATTTCCCCTCATATTCTACACGAATTGTATTGACTGGGTCATTAAAAACAATATCAGCTCGATCACATTTTGGGCCCTTAACTGGCAGTCTATAAATCTCTCCGGGGGAATTAGAAGTGTAGGTACTTGCGAGCTGCACGTTGGCCAATGGGGCTAACACATACGTCTGCAGTTCGCCAGTGCCAGAGTGACGAGTAAACACAATTTTATTTAAAAGTAGGGCGCCGTTTTTATCAAATATTGAACCCCAGGGTAAGGAAAAGTTATCCTGGGGACCATAGATTCTGGGGTTAGTCACTGGGATACTTGATGAAACCGGCGCACCAGTTGCTGGGCCATTAGCAATTATATCCCTTACACGATAGTTACTGGTTTGATCATCAAAAGCCACTAGCTTGCCATACAATATGCAGTCTGCTTTTGTGCCGGATGCTGAAACGCCGAGGCAACCGTTTACATCAGAACTAACAGTTGTATTGACTTCGTCTTTGATCCTTTCTAGCTTTGACCTCAGTCCCTCTACCGAATCCTGAAATTGCGACTCGGTACGAATACTACCCTGCCCAAAAAAAGTAATTAGCAAAAGCAAACCAGAAATACCCAGAACGAGCATGACTTCAATAATAGTAAAGCCGGTTTTAGATAATCTTTTAACAGAGATGTGCATCAAAACTAGTATAGCATAAGCATCATTAGATTAGCTGGTTAAAGTACCAGTCAATTAAATTGCTAGCGAAAAGAAACGAGAAAACTGTTCCAGCAATTAGAAACGGCCCGAAAGGTATGACATCTTTGCGTGTTTTGCCTAGGAAGATAATACCAAATATCCCAACAAGACTACCCGATAATGATGCTATGAACAGTGCCAGCAAGCTCCCCTGCAGACCAAGTAGTAGGCCAATCCCGACTGCTAACTTCACATCACCACCACCAATCCACTTACCGTCTGAAACTTGATAGATTAGATAAAACAAACCAGCGATTGAAATTAGTCCAAGAAGTGGATCAATTTGTTGGAGTGTAGTTGAGCTACCTGATAATGAAACAGTTATAGCGTAGACAACTGACGAACCGACGAAAACAGCCACCAGCTTGTCGGGTAGAATCATCCAACGAAGATCATACACAGCCAGAGCAATTAGGGTAGATAGAGCAATTAACCAAACGACTAGCTGGAAATACTCAATTGCTGATGTTGGACTCAATACCAGATATGAGAGAAACCAAAGCGATCCGGTCAATAGCTCGACAATTGGGTACTGACTAGAAATCGGTTCCTGACAATGACGACAATGTGCCCTGAGAACAAGCCAGCTCACTACTGGAATCAGGTCATACCAAGCGAGTGTATGTTCGCAGGTTGGACATTTGCTACGAGCTGTGCCACCGATTTTGATAGCTTTATGAACCCGCCAGACCAGCGCATTAAGAAAGCTTCCGACTATGACCCCGAGTAAGGCAACCAGTCCACCAGCAAAGACTGCTGGATCTAGTGATTGCACCTGCTAGCTATTGTCCTGGCAGTAAACTCCACCAGCTTCGAGACCAACACCTACTGCAATAGCTCGGTTGCCAGGACTTGCTGTGCCTTTACAGTCCGCATCTACACTATAGAATATTTGTGGAACATCAGGAACTCCACTGGCCCTGTATTCAACATCATAACTACCTTCTTTTGGATCCTTAAAATCATCCATGTAGTCAGTTATAAACTGGTTTGTTTTAAGCTGGGTATTTGGGTAATCTCCGTTGTTATTACCTGCATATTGTTCAAGCTGAGCGATAAAGCGACCAACATCATTCTTGCGTTGCGTGTCGCGACGAGCGCGCTGAAGAGCTGGAACTGCTAAGAAGACGATTAGGAAGATAAGACCGGCAATCGCTAGAACTAAGACAACTTCGATAATTGTGAAGCCTTTTTTATTGTTTCCCACATGTTTTGACATTTTGAATCCTTGTTTAAATGCTTATGAATAACATTTTACACTAGACTTAGAACAAATCAAGTTAATTTTAAGTTCAATCCAATGACAGCAATTGTACTACGGAAAATAGTTTTAGAATCGTGTACAAAGAATGTTTATTGAGATGAAACCAAGTTAGAGCGCTAGAGAGTCCCCCACCAGACCGTAAACAGGCAAAAGAATAGCGCCGACAATCACACCGACGACGACAGCCAAAACAACCATCAGCGCCGGTTCGATAATGGTCGAAATCGCTTTGATTTTGTTGTCGAGCTCATCTTCGTAAAAGCTAGCAATCTTGGCGAGCATGGTATCGATTGAGCCAGATTGTTCACCGATGCGAATCATCTGAGGTACAAGTCGGAGAAAATGACGATCGCCTTCGATTGATTTTGATAGTGCGGTGCCAAGTTTAACTTGGTTGGCGGCATTATCTAATGATTCTTTGATGAGTACATTGTCGACGGCCTTAGCGCTAATATTTATCGTTTCAATCATCGCGACACCACTAGTCAGCAATGTACTGGCGGTACGAGCAAATCTCGCCATATACAGCAACATGTAGAGATCGCCGAACAGAGGCATATTCATGCGAATCCGATCAAAAGTACGCTTGCCCTTCTCGGTTCGGGCATAAGTGAACGCACCATAGGCAATTCCAGCGATAACCATTAGAACGATATACCAAAAACTTATAATAAACTGGGCTACTGCAACCATTACTGCGGTTATGAAAGGCAGATCCTTGTTCAGGTCATTATATAAAGTGCTTATCTGGGGCAATACGGATGTCAGGAGGAATACCAGTACGCCAAGAATAACGAAAACAACAATAATCGGATACGTTAGTGCCCCGCGTATTTTCGATACAATTGCCGCGTCCTTTTCCTGTTGGGCGGCTAAGCGTTCAAGGGTCTCATCGAGGGTTCCTGAGCTCTCGCCGGCAGCGACTAGGCTGACATAGACAAGATTAAAGACCTTGGGATGTTGACTAAAAGCGCTCGATAGACTGGTTCCTCCCTCGACATCAGCAGTAACCTGATCAATTATCTGTCGCAGGGATTTGCTCTCAGTCTGCTCGGCAACTGTCCTCAAAGACTGCGTCAGGGGTAATCCTGCATTAATCAAGGTTGCTAATTGACGAGTAAATAAAACCTTATCTTTGGTGCCAACTCGATTGCGTATGCCACCAAAAATATCTTCGGAATCACCTTTGAGTGAGATAGATAACGGAACGAGTTCGCGGTCAATTAGTAAGTTGGCGGCTTCGCGTTCTGATTCGGCTTTGACATGAGCCTTTATGACTTTGCCGGTAGATGTTTCTTTGGCGGTATAGGAGAAAGTAAGCATATTAGTGTTCTAGCCTCTCATTAATCTATCTAATTCATCTACATCAACAGCGATTGCCCGGGCTTCATCGTAGACAATTGTTCCGTTATGGATCAAGTTTACCAGTGTTCTGTCCATTGATTGCATACCGTGTTCGGCGCCAGTCTGGATTGCGGCGTCTAGCTGATGAGTTTTACCTTCGCGAATAATGTTGCGGACCGCAGAAGTGGCAACAAGTATCTCGGCCGCGGCTATTCGACCACCACCTATGGCGGGTACCAGCCTTTGCGATACGATAGCTTGCAAGATTACAGATAATTGTGAGCGAATTTGCTGTTGTTGATGTGGCGGGAAAACATCGACCATACGGTCAACAGATTGAGATGCTGAGTTAGTGTGCAAAGTGGCAAACACCAAATGTCCAGTCTCGGCGAGGGTTATTGCGGCCGAGATAGTCTCAAGATCACGCATTTCGCCAATCATGACAACGTCTGGATCCTGACGCAGACTCGAACGAAGAGCAGCCGCGAATGAATAGGTGTCGTAGTGAACTTCGCGCTGAACAACAGCCGCCTTTTTGTTGGCGTGCGTGTACTCAATTGGGTCTTCAATGGTGATTATGTGAGTTTCTTTTTCGCTGTTGATCTTATCAATTAGCCCAGCGAGCGTGGTTGATTTTCCAGAACCAGTAGGACCAGTTACCAGAACTAACCCGCGGGGAAGTTCGGCGAAACTGGATACTACCGGTGGTAAACCTAGATCATCAATAGTTCGTATTTCATGAGGTATGAGCCGAAGAGCGGCAGCAATGTTGCCTCTTTCATGGAAGGCATTTACTCGAAAACGACCAAGGTCACCAAAGGCAAATGAAAAATCAAATTCCTTATCTTTCAACAGGATTTGCTTCTGGTCTTCGTCAAGTATTGCAAAAACAAGTGATTCCACTGCTTCTGGTGTAAGATTTCCCCCACCTTGGGCAGGCGTAAGATGTCCATCTATGCGTAAAGTAGGCGCCAAACCAACTTGTAAATGAAGGTCGGAAGCCTTCTTGGTTACAACTTGCTCTAATAAATTCTCTATTCTTAGTTCTTTTGTTGGCATAATTCCCCCTAGATTTGTGCCGCTGCCACGCGGTTCACCTCTTCTACACTAGTTATTCCTGCAAGCGCTTTCAGGTAGCCATCTTGTCTCATAGTAAGCATACCTTGCGATTGAGCAGCTTGTTGGATCGAGCTACTGGTCGAATGGTTCACGATAAGCTTTTCTATCTCTTCTGTGATTGAAAATACTTCATAAACTCCAGTTCGTCCTTTGTAACCTCCAGGCGCTTGTAATGTATTAGTGCCTCTGTATAAAGTATAAGCGTTTTGGCCACTTAACGGCAAGGCTTGGTAGCCATATTTTGTGGCTGTCTCCTTCATGACCTTATCTGTCTTTGGTAAAATATTGCCAATAACCTCATGAATTGTCTGAGAAACCGCCTCCGAACTCTGGTATGTTTCATATTTCTCAGGAATTTTCCTGACCAATCTCTGGCCAATTATCGTGTTGACAGTCGAAGCAATTAGAAATGGCTCAATTCCCATATCAAGAAGTCGTGGCAGAACCCCAGCAGCAGAATTTGTATGGAGAGTTGAAAATACTAAATGTCCAGTAAGGGCGGCTTGTACTGCTAACTCAGCTGTTTCTTTGTCTCTTATCTCACCCACCATGACGACATTTGGGTCTTGCCGGAGTACGGATCTCAGTCCGTTGGCAAAGGTTAGACCAACATCTGGATTTATCTGTA
>WPCK01050624.1_pt1 | contig 17010 bp, 8 predicted proteins | sample 5399851 | NCBI WGS metagenome assembly WPCK01 (sample SAMN12869471, study PRJNA574797) | sludge metagenome | isolation source: wastewater treatment of pH11 | place: China:Beijing | collected 2019-05-20 | reverse complement strand
CAAAAGTCTGCAAGGCATCAACCTGGCTGGAATACTGCTTGCTCCCGATGTCGGCCGTGATTGCGGCTCCGCAGCGGGCTGCGATGAGGACTGTTGCGAGTATCGGAACAAAGATCCGGTATAGCGAGAACCCGGTTGCCGAGAGCAAGTCATCCACCAGCAGAGGTTCGGTATATAGCGCGTAGGGCAGAAACTGGAAAATGTAATACGTGGTGACGAAACCGGTGATCAGCCCGGCGATGAACAGGTAAAACCACGCTGTGGGCCCGAATACCAGGCGGGCGAAATGTGCAAGGTATCTCGCACCCCAGCGCGGGCTCTTCCAGAAGGGAACGATGGCCAGCAAGCCAAGTAAGGCGTTCTCCAGACCCCGGGCCGTGCTCACAAGGAAATCGCGGCCTCTCCGGGCGAGCATTTCGCCTGGAGCGTCGATCGAAAGGTCGTCTGCCTTTTGCGAGGCAACCATTGCCATCGGTTGAAGCATTTCGCCGATCCTCGGCCAGTCTTCCCGGGGCAACTCCCGGATCGACTTGCGAATCGGATCAAGCACAAGGACAGCATCGGCGATGGGGAGCAGGTATTCGTAATCATGGGTCACAACGAGGGAGGTCTTGCCGTGAAGTCGTTGTGATTCCCGGATAAGTTCTCCCACCTTGCGGGCGTTCTCGGGGTCGAGGCCCGAGGTCGGCTCATCGTAAAGCATCGCCGGCGGGTTATAGGCAATTGCCCTGGCAATCGCGAGACGCTGTCGCTGCCCGCCGCTCAGCAATACCGTTCGAACGTCGACAGGAACATTGAGCCGCGTGAGAAGATCGCGAGGACCGAAATCGGGCTTCGTTTCGGCATGGTCAAGCGCGAACTGCACGTTGGCAATCGGCGACAACTCGTCAAATAATGCGAAAGACTGGAATACGACACCAAAGTCACCCTGGCGACAGGGTTTGCCCGCCATTTCGAGCGTACCCGACCAGACGATGCTGTCGTGGTCCCTGGGAATCAAGCCGGCGACAATTCTCATCAACAGGGATTTGCCTACTCCACTCGGCCCGATCAGCAACGTGATCTTGCCAGCCGCTATCTCGGCGCTGGCATCGACGAGCAATTCCCGCTCACCGGCGCGAATGCTCAGGCCGCGGATGGATATCGGACGCGGCGACTGGCCAGGGAGGTCGCGATTGGATGTTGCTCGGGGCGGTTCATCCGGTTTCTTCCCGTCGTTCACTTGCGACTTCTTGCCTCAATGTAGAAGGGATTCTCGTCCGAATGCCAGGCAAAGACGACCGGCATCGTGCCGGCGTCCATCGCGCCCATGGAAGCGACTTCGCGGGAGGGTTCCTCGTCGCTGGTGACGAGTTGATACCATCTCATGTCCTTCAGCAGGATCTTGCGCCGCAGAATCCTGGCGAATTCGGGAGTGACTCCTCCCAGGGGAGAGCCAAAGATCATCTGACCGATTTTCTCCACCTCAGCGCCAAGTTCCTGGTCCGTCAATTCCATCGTTTCCAGAATTTCCGGGCTGCACCAGATCTCGTCAAGTCGTGCCAGGAGTTGTTCATTCTCAATCACCGACTCGCGAATAATCCCGACAACCAAAGCCTGCAGTTCTTCGTCGGCAGCGAGCCGCTCAAACGACTGAAGGACGAATTGACGAACTTCCGGCGAATCGACAACGCGAGCGAGAACCCGTTGCTGCGCCTCAAAGATTTCTGCCGAACGGCCGGAGACGACCGGGATAGCCACATTTCTCAGAAAGGCATCGAATTCGCGTCGCGCCAATGCCGAGTTGGTCAGCGGAAGGGAGTCATAAACTGCCCGCCAGCCAATTCCCCATACCGGAGCCTTGCTCCAGATTTCGGCCCCTATGGATTCGAGTACGGGAACCAGTTCTTCCTGAATGATCGGCCAAACCTGCCGGTTGATCAGCGGCATCAGCTCCTCATCGACAATCTCGGCTTTGTATCGCCGGCCAATCGCTTCCCATTCCGCGGATTTCCCGGAAACACTTTCGGCCAGGGAATCGAGGACAATGGAAATCGTTTCGCGGATTGCCTTCAACAATACCGGCTTCACCCGTCCGGCGAGGAACGGTCCCTTGGATTCCAGGACGCTCTCGATATGATCCCTGACCTGAATCAGCTTTTCCCTGGGAAGCAGAACCTGGGCGACCCACGACATGGTCTGCGGCGTCTCATACATTTTCAGGTAGTGGCCGCTCTCCAGCTTAGGAGCGTTCGAAAAAAAGGAGGCGGAGGCCCAATCGGTGAGACCCGTGTTGTGATTGCGTGACTGGGGCGACTCAATCTGGCGGATCATTCCGACCTGGACGAGTTTGCCATTTGTGTTTCGCCAGAAAATCGGTTCACCGATTTCCGCGTAATACTCCCCGTGAAACTTGAGGGTCCGCGTTGTTGCACTGTGAAAGAGGAAGCGGGATAACTGGTTGCCGGCACTTTTCTCTCCGCCCGTAAACCAGCCCGCGCAGCGCCAGCCAAACCAGCCGATTATTCCCAGCCAGATCAGGGCGCCGGCAATCAAACGAATTCGGCCTGTCATTCAGAAGTCCTGAAAACCGTAAGCGGCAACGCAGTGATCATATCGTGAAACCCGGAATTTGAACTCTCCGCTTTGGTTTTCCCTTTCCGGCAACCCGTTTTTTTAACCCCGGGGCCGGGTGACAGGTTTCAGAAGGTGTTGCAGGGAAATTCAAATCGGCGGAAACATCTCCTTCCCGACGAAATGGGTGCGTTAACCCACAATGATCAAGATGTCTCCATAAACGGACCCAGAAAGGCCAATTGCCGTGGACATTCGTCCGAATTCCTCCCCCTTAGCCAAAAAAAACCTTGATTTCGCCTATTCTGTAAAACAAGTGTTTAATACGATGGGTACTCTTTCTGAAAGTGGGCAATTCGTCCCGGACAGGGTTTCCCCGCCGATCTCGGGCAAGCAGGCAGAAACAGAATGGCAAAACCGGAAATGACCCCGGAAATGACCGAATCCGATGATACGCGAACACGAATTCTTGATTCGGCGGGGAGGATTTTCGCCGACAAGGGCTTCGATGCGGCGACCGTTCGCGAGATTTGCAAGGCTGCGGATGTCAACATAGCGAGTATCAAGTACTACTTTGGCGACAAGCGAGGCCTTTATCTGGAATCCGTGTTGTACGCGAGGCAATTGCGGGCGGCGCGATATCCGATGCCGGTTCGCGAGGGCGCGGATTCGCCGGAAGACCAGCTATACGAGTTTGTGGCCATGCTGCTCCGCCGACTGACGGCTTTGGGCGACGCGCCGTGGCCGGTCCGCCTGTTGATTCGCGAATTGGTGAAGCCGGACGAGGCATGTCGGCAAATTGTTCGCGAATATTTCCAGCCGACGTTCGAATTGTTGCTGAAGGAAATAGATGCCCTGGCAAACAGGCCGCTGACCGAATCCGAGCGGTTGATGTTCGGTTTCAGTGTAATCGGGCAGTGCATCCATTACCGTTTTGGCCGCGAAATTGTCTCGATGATCGTTCCAGAGCCGTTGAAGGCGGAATTCGGCATTGAACAGATCGCGGGGCACATCACACGATTCACGATCGCGGCACTTCAGGCGTTGCCGGAACGCGCCGAGAACCATCGGAATCGTCCTGCGCAATCTGAAAATCAGGACGCCGGCGCCTGAGCCTCTTTGTCATTTGCGACTTTTTTCCCTGACGGAACAACAGAAAGACCAGGTATCGATGTCCAGAAACGAGTTGACGCTGCCGGCGTGGTTGAGATACGGATTGTCGGCAGTATTGATGGTTGGTGCCGTGATGTTGTCGATCGTTCTGGTCGCCCTGAAAAAGCCGGCTGCCGAGAGAGATGCCGTGGACCTGACGCCAATGGTTTCGGTCCGACCGGCAAAGTCCTTTTCCGGAAAGCTCGGTATTGAAGTTACGGGAATGGTTGTTCCCCACAAGGAAATCCGGATCGCATCGCAGGTGAACGGCCGTGTGAAAAAGCGCGAGGAGAATGCCAGCGCCGGGAATTTCGTCAAGGCTGGCGACGTCTTGTTAAAGATCGACGATGAGGACTATCGATTGCAGATCGCAAAAATCAAGGCTGAAGTTGCGCAGGCCGAGAGTACGATCGTCGAACTGGATGAGGAGCTTGCAGGGCTCGCCAATTCCCTGGAAATCGCCCAAAGGGATTTGCAGCTCCAGAATGATGAGCTTGCCCGCAGAAAAAGCCTGGGAACGGCATTGTCACAGTCTGAAATGGATCAGGCGAAGCGGAGTGTCATGGCAGCCGAACGCGTTGTTATCGAGCTGGAGAACGCAATCCGCCAGGCGAAATTGCGCAAAGTCCGCCTCTCGGGCGGAATTGATCTTTCGAAAGCAGATCTCGCAAAGGCCGAACTGGATCTCCAGCGGACAACCATTGCCGCACCGTTCGATGGAGTCATCGTTCGGGACATGGTCCAGGAAAGCGATTTTGTCCGGACCGGCGATCAGTTGTTTTCTTTTGAGGATACCTCGAAGGTCGAAGTGCAATGCAATCTGCGAAAAGAGCAGCTGGAGAGAATTCTCCGCTTCAAGACTGCCGACTCCCGATTCGACATCGATCGAAATATCTCGGCTTACGAGTTGCCGCCGACACCGGTGAAGATCCGTGCGAAAATTGCCGGCGAGACTGTAGTCTGGGACGGGGTTCTCGCGCGTTTTGACGGAATCGGGCTCGACGAACAGACAAGAATGGTTCCGTGCCGCGTCGTGGTGGACAACCCGGTGGCTGGCGGCGAGAAGCGAAACTTTGCCCTCGTTCGAAACATGATGGTCGATGTCCGCATCGAACTCGATCCAGTACCCGATGAAAACGAAAGCCTGGTGGAATTGCCGGAAACTGCCCTGCAGCCGGGCGGTTTTGTGTGGGCGGTCGTCGATGGCAAGCTGAAAAGGATTGCCATCGAGGTTCTTGATCGCCCCAATCCGGATGCCGCTCCCGAAGAGCTGCTCATTGTGGCCAGCGCGGACACGTCGGAATTGCCGGAGGGTTCACTGGTGGTGGTATCGCCGCTCGGTCAACCTCATCCCGGCAACGAAGTTCGCATACAGCAACCGGGCCAGCCGGCTGACCCGACCGTTTCCGGCGCGGGGGAGGCGACGACCTCTTCCGATAACACTGCCGGCCCCGGTTCTCCGCCCAAAGAGAGCAAGCCCAAATCAACGCCGGCATCGACGACTTCAGCTGATGGAAAGGCGAGCCAGTCATGAGAGGGATCGTTCAATGGGCGCTCCGCAATTCTCCGGCAGTGAATACGCTGGTGATTGCCCTGGTCATCGTGGGCGCAGTCAGTTTCATCATCGTCCGCCGGGAAGTTTTTCCCGAATTCGAGCTGGAAATCGTGCTCGTTTCGGCAGCCTATCCCGGGGCAACACCGGAAGAGACGGAAAGCGGTATTTGTGAAAAAATCGAGGCGGCGGTTTCCGGTGTCGATGGAGTCAAGCGATACACTTCGGTGGGAAGTGAAGGCTTTGGATACGTTATTCTCGAACTGAATGCCAATGTCCGCGATGTTCAAAAGGTCTTGAACGACATCCGGACCCAGGTCGACCAGATCACCGGGCTGCCCGACTCGGTGGAACGACCGGAGGTGCGGCAGATTGTGTTCAAGATTCCGGCGATTCAGCTGGGAATCATCGGTCCGGAAGACAGCGAGCTGGATGAGCTTTCCCAGGAGCTGTATCTCCGCGAGATCGCGGAAAACGTTCGCGAAGAGTTGCTGCAACTTTCAGCCGCCAAACCCGACAATTTCTTCCGGCGAATGTTCCATTCGTTCATTTCGCCGCCGGGCCGCAATGCCATCAGCTCGGCCGAGATTGTGGCTGCCAGGGATTACCAGATCGATGTCGAAGTGGCTGAAGAGCAGTTGCGAAACTACGGATTGTCGGTCCGCAGCATTTCCAATGCGATCCGGCAACACAACTCGGAGATTCCCGGCGGCAAGATGGAAACGGCCGGCCAGGAAATGCTCCTGAGAGGAAGGACGCGAAGAGAACTGGGAGAGGAAATCAGCCAGATTCCCGTGGTCACGCTTCCCAATGGCGACGTCCTGTTTCTCAAGGACATCGCCAATGTGATCGATGGCTTTACCGATTCAACCTCGCGGCATCGCGTCGACGGCAGGCCGGCCATGGTGATCAATGTCGCTCGCACGGCAGACGAGGACCTTTTTACTGTCGTGGATACGGTGAAGGAGTATGCCGCCACCAAGACTCTCCCGCCTGGCTATCGATTCAAGCTCTGGCAGGATGTTTCACTGGACGTTCGCGATCGGGTGGATCTGTTGACGAGAAACGGGCTGCAAGGGCTTGTTCTTGTCTTTCTCGTGCTCGCCGTGTTCCTCGACATGCGTCTCGCATTCTGGGTCGCCCTTGGAATTCCGATTTCCGTCATTGGTACCGGGTTTTTTCTTCTAATGACCGGCGAAACGCTCAACATGTTGAGCATGTTCGCCATGCTGATGGCATTGGGGATTGTCGTCGACGATGCGATTGTTATCGGCGAGAACATCTATCACAAACGCCAGGCGGGGCTTGGTCCCATCGCCGCTGCCGTGGAAGGGACGGTTGAAGTCATCCCGTCGGTGACCGCCTCCGTTTTGACGACTATCATCGCCGTGGCGCCACTTTTTTATGTTTCCGGTGTCATGGGCAAGTTCATCGCCGTGATGCCGGTGGCCATCATTTCCATGCTGTGCATTTCGCTGGTTGAGGCAATTTTTGTCCTGCCGGGTCACTTGGCCCATGAAAAGAATCTGTTCCTGCGGCTGATTTGCGGCGCGTTGTATATTTTTCGCCCCCTTTTGATTCCCTTCGCGGCAATCAACCGCCTGGCAAGTCGCTTTCTCGACCGATTTATCGAGTCGATCTATTTGCCGATCCTGCGCTGGGCCCTGGCAAACCGGTCGATCGTTGTCGGCGCTGCCGTCGGGCTGTTGATATCGGCTTTGGGCCTGCTGGCGGCGCGAGTCGTGCCGTTCGAGGCCTTTCCAAAAATCGACAGTCGGAATATCTCGGCGACCGTTGTCTATCCCGACGGAACGTCACAATGGGCTGCAAGCCGCGCTACCGACATCATCGAGCAAAAACTCAAGGAAGTCGACGAGGACATAAAAAAGGAGTTTGGACACGGTGTTGTCAGCATGATCTACAAGAAGGTCGGCGAAATCGGAGACGCCGGCCGCGGGCCGACAGGTGTTACGAACGGGAGTCATGTGGGTACAGTCGAAGTTGACCTTACCCAGCCCGGAGACAGGATGCTGACCAGCGAACAGGTCATCGAACGCTGGCGGAAAAAGATGCCCGAACTGCCTGGCGTGGACACGATCAAGTTTGGCTCGCAATCAATGGGTCCCGGTGGCGATGCCATCGAATTCAAGCTGCTGGCCGCCACCGACAGTGTGCAACACCTCGAAAAGGCTGTCGAGGAATGCAAGGTCTGGCTGAAGAGCAAGGTCGGCGTGACGGATATCGAAGACGACCAGCGTCCGGGCAAGTACGAAATGCGGCTCAAGCTCAACGAGAACGGCCGCGCACTCGGGCTCGATGAGGCGTCCATCTCGCAGACCGTTCGCAACGCCTATTTCGGCGATGAGGTCATGCGGCTCCAGCGGGGGCGGCACGAGGTGAAACTGATGGTCCGCTTGCCGGAAGAGGACCGGAAGTCCATGGCCGGATTCGAGGAAATCCGTGTTCGCGACAACAACAATGTCGAACGTCCCCTGCTCGACGTGGCAACCATTGACTTTCGAAGGGCGAATTCGGAAATAAACCGGCAGAACGGAAAACGCTGCATCACAGTGACTGCGGACTTTGACAAGTCGGAAGGTACGGAAGTGGCGCCGGTTATCGAGGAACTCAAGAACCAGTTCTTGCCGGAATTGTTCAGGAGGTACAAGTCGGAATATGGGGCAACGCTGTATGTCAACTGGGAAGGACAGCAGCAACAGACCGCCGAGTCGTTCTCCAGCTTGTTGGCCGGTTTCGCGGTCGCCTTCCTTGCCATGTATGTGCTTTTGACGCTCGAGTTTCGCTCTTACATGCAGCCGATCATCATTCTGGCGATCATTCCATTTGGTTTTATCGGAGCGGTTGCCGGCCACGCCATAATGGGCCTCGAAATGACCCTTTTCAGCATGTTCGGGCTCATCACGCTGTCCGGAGTCATCGTCAACGACTCGATCGTTCTGATTGACTTCATAAATAGCCGCCTGCGAGACGGATTGTCGCTGGAAGATGCCCTGATCGATGCCGGACGACGACGTTTTCGGGCGGTGCTCCTGACCACCGTGACTACTGTCGCCGGACTGTTTCCAATCGTCCTCGAGACTTCGGCCCAGGCGCAAGTTGTGATTCCGATGGCAGTGAGTCTTGTGTTCGGCTTGTTGACCGGTACATCGCTGATTCTGGTACTGGTTCCAGTGATGTATCAGATCCTTGGTCGCTGGTTCTCAGTCGAACAAAAGGTTGAAGAGTTCAACGAAGAGTTTGGCCTGACCCCGGCTCACTCAACGAGCAGCTCATAAAACACATCGTTTAACCGCGTGCCCATCGGGCCGCGTTTTCGTTTAACCGCGTGCCCAGCGGGCCGCGTTTTCGGCGCGGCCCGATGGGCACGCGGTTAAACAACTCAGGCGATTCGCCACGGTGCGGAATAAATATTGAAGCGGGTTTGCGAGGCAAATCCGACAAGGGTCTGGTTGAATGCCTTTGCAGTCTCAACAGCAAGGCTCGATGGCGCTCCAACGGCAACAATGACCGGAATACCCGCCACCACCGATTTCTGCACAATTTCAAAACTGGCCCTTCCGCTGATCACCATTAACTTGTCTCCAAGCGGCAACTTCCCGTCGAGAAAGCCACGGCCGATGACCTTGTCGACCGCATTGTGGCGACCCACGTCTTCCCGGACACTGACTGCCGTGCCGGCGTGGTCAACAAGTGCCGTCCCGTGAATGCTGCCGGTCGTGGCAAAACTCGCCTGTTTTTCCCGAAGAACTTCGGGCAACCGGAAGATCAGCTGTTCGGGGATCTGAAACCCGTTTTCGACCAGCGGCGTCGCTCCACTTGCGAAAATGGCTTCCAGGGACGCCTTGCCGCATACTCCGCAACTGGAAGTGGAAAAAAAGTTTCGTTGCAAGCGCATCGCATCGAACGGCACATCGGGACGAAGCGAGATGAGCACGACGTTTCCGGAACGCTGGCCATCGCTGCCGGTTCCGCGACATTCAATCGACTCGATCTGCTGCCGATCAGCGATCAGGCATTCCGTAAAAAGGAAACCGGTCGCCAGTTCTTCGTCCTGACCAGGCGTCCGCATCGTTACCGCGACATTGCGCATCGCGCGACGTTCCGGCGGCCCGAAGACAATGCGAATTTCCATGGGTTCTTCCACGGTGAGCCGATCGGGGCGCTCCCGCCGGCCCTCGGCAGTGCATTCAATAATGCCGGCTTCCGCGACGGCCCCGTGCTGTGTTGAACGGAGCGAAGCTTCGGATTCACGTTCCATCGGTCACTCGTGGCGGAGGGCTTCAATAGGGTCAAGTTGCGCAGCCAGACGTGCGGGATAAATTCCGAACCCGATCCCGGTCGCCATGGCAACAGCGGCGGCGATCACTACTGATCCCGGCGTCACAATGGTCTCCATTCCGGATAGCGCCGAAACGACACGCGGCGCGGAAACTCCTGCAATGACTCCCAATAATGACCCGAGGAACGACAGCATTCCTGTTTCCAGAAGGAACTGGGTAATGATGTCCGAGCGTCGGGCACCAAGGGCACGACGGATTCCGATTTCGCGCGTTCTCTCGCTGATGCTCGCCAGCATGATATTCATGATACCGATTCCCCCAACCAGCAATGAGATCGCCGCAGTGGCACCGAGCACAAAATTGAAAATTCGTTGAGTTGCCTGCGCCTGTTCCAGCAGATCCAGGGGAATGGTAACAGCAAAGTCTTTTTGCTGCCGACTGCGAGCGAGCAGTCCCTCCAGCGCCGCTGCAGCCGGCTTGACTCTGGCAGCGTCGGTGACGGTAACGGTGATCTGGCTCAACTCCAGCCGTTCACGTGAGAAACTCGAACGATCGAACTGCATCAGGACGTCACCTTCCCGACTGCGATCGGTAGTCAACGGGACAACGACATCGAGGTTCAGATCCTGGGCAGCCAGGCTCGAGCCGATGCCCGCGGACGGAGTCTTGTTTCCCTGGACACCCACGATCCGGTAGAAATGCCGATTGCCCACCTGGACACTTTTGCCAAGAGGTGATTCGCCGGGAAAGAGCCGCCGGGCGATTTCATTTCCCAGCACACAGACGTTTGTTCGCCGGGTCAGATCCGCATTCTGGAGGAAGCGGCCTCTTTCGAGCTTGAGGCGATTGGTGACAAAGTAATCTGGCTGGACGGCCACGATTCGCGCATCGAGAAAGTGACGGCCGTTTCTTGCCTCCCGGCGATATTCGCGCAGCGGAGTCGCCGAAATGACATCGGGAACGCTCTCGGAAATCCGTCTCAGGTCGCTGTAGGTCAACCCATACTCCAGAACGCGGGAATCGTCCCGCCGGCTCGTATCATCGATAACCGGTTTCACGCTCCTCAAGATGACGTTGTTGATGCCAAGAGCAGCGATCTGGTTTTGCGCCTCGACGCTTGCCCCCTGGGCAACGGCCAGCATCACAATCACGCTGGAAACGCCAAAGACCAGGCCGAGTATCGTGAGCAGGGAGCGCAGCTTGTGCATGGTCACGCCGCGCAGGGCCGTTCGAAAAAGCAGTGGTAACCGGTTTGCAGCGCTCATTCTGTACCGATATCCGGTCCGGTCGAGGGATTTCCCGGCTCGCCCGCCGGTTCCGGCTTGTCCGGTAACTCCTCTGACTGATATTCCCGCTCGACGTCGGCGAAATCAGCAACGCCGCGTTGCCACGCGTCCAGCGCGACCACTTCGCCTTCGGCAAGCCCGGAAACAACTTCGACAAAAGAATGTGTGACCCGGCCGCGCGTCACCTGTTTTCGTTCAAACTGGTTTCCTTTTTGGACGTAGACGTAGCTTTGGCCGAGGTGATCGGTGATGGCTCCCAACGGGACAGCGATTACATTTTCATACTTTGCTGTCGAAATCTCGACCTGGGCGGTCATTCCCGGTTTGATCCCGAGGCCATCGGGAATCTTGTCGATCAGGACGATCGTTTCATAGTTCTGGATGCTGGTCCAGCTGCTTGACGCCATGGAAGCGACGTGGGAAACCGTACCCGCCAGGTTCTTCTCGGCGAAAGCATCCAGTCGAATTGTTGCCCGCTGGCCCTCGCGGAGCTTTTCGACTACCGATTCATGCGCATTAACCTTGACCTGCATTCTTGTGAGGTCTGGTATCAAGTAGATGGTGCGGCCGTTGTAAACTTCCGTCCCTTCCCGGATTCGCTCGTTCGAATCCATCCACGGCTCGTTGGCGTAAACAACGGACCCGCCGATTTCCGCCGTGAGAAGACAGCGTTTTCTCATTTCCTGCAACTCGGCGAGTTGTTCCTTTTGCATATCGAGTCCGGATCGGGCATTGGCCACTGCCCCTTCGGCCTTCAACTTCTCGGCGGCGGCAGTGGTTTGCGCCCGTTCCCATTTCCGCGCACTTTCCTTTTCCTTTGCGTCCAGTTCGGTCATTTGCCGTTTGCGCTCATAGACTTCCAGCACGCGAAGTTTCTGCTGGTCGCGTTCGATTTGCAACTGGAAAGTCAGTTCGCGCAACTCGTACTGTCGCAGTTGTTGGGGGGTTCGATAGCCTTTCTTGACCATTTCCTCGATGTTGCTTTTTTCTTCGCGAATTCGCTGGAGTTCGGCTTCGCCTTCCTTGATGGCGCGGCCGAGGTCCGACTTTTCTGCCTCATAAGTCCCATCGCGGTATTTTTCCAGGTCGATGGCGGCAAGGTCATGTTCCAGCTTTGCCGCGGCGATGTCGGTCTCGTTCTTGTTGACCTGGATTTCAAGTGCCTGAACGGCCTCATCCAGCTTTCCCTGCGCTTCGTTGACTTCAATCTCCTTTTGCCGGATGGCCTGATCGAGTTCGCGAGTATCAAACTCGGCAACCCGGTCACCCGCCTTGACGATGGTCCCTTCGGGCACGATGAACGTGATCTTGCTCGAACCCTCGGCGAGAAACTCGCCCGAGACCGTGTTCTGGCTTTCAACAGTGCCTCTTTCAATGACGTTGTCCTCCAGCGTTCTCCTTTGGACGGTGTACGTCGCGACTTCGGCAATTTCAGTGGAGGCCGGCAGCAGCCATCCCTGTTGCCAGCCGACAAGCAAGGCGAGACCGGCAACCAGAAGGATCGCCACGATTCTTGCGGTGGAAAAGAATTGCATGATTCCCGCTCCAGACACTAATCGAACAGCCGCGGCAAATTCACCGATCGGCCCATCAGTCCGAACTCCATTGTACCGAAACCGGTGCGAGTATTCTCCGTTTCCCATGGCGTTGCGGAGCCGACGCCTCGAAGAGATAGCTGGTGGGAAGGGCAAGAAATGAGGAAACTTTGCCTCCCGGCAGGTAATTCATATTACTACTGTTGTTACCCGAACTTTCATCCATTTCCTTTGGCGGGGAGTCGAGTCCATCAGCCTTTTGGGCAAATGCCTCCCATCCTGTGGGAAAATAATCACTCTCGGGGGGAATAAACCCGGTGACCAATTGCAGGCCATCCTGTTCATTGATCCATCGTCCCTGCTCGTCGATGTACAAAATGTCGAGCGCGGCAAACAGCTGCATCTTGAGAACTCGGTAGCGGATCCAGTTGCCCACGAGATTGTTGCGGGCGTCGAGAATTCCGCTTAATGCTTCCAGCAGGAATAGCGTCAGATTTGCGTCTTCCTGGGTTCCGCGACGCAAATCGATTTGCGCCTGATCCAGCTGCCTTGTGGCCGCAACCAGTTGTTGCCGCGCGATCTGGAAACTGAGACGACTCAGTTCAAGTTGCCGCAGAGTCGCGCGGACTTCGTTGGCGACACTGTCTCGTTGGGCGACAAATGCCCGGTTGGCCCGTTGGTAACTGATCTGGGCGGCCCGAAAGGCATTTCGCTCGTTCAGCCGGTTCAGGGGCCCATCGAATTCTACGCCGGCCGTATAACGGGTGGCCGACGAATCCAGCCGGAAAGCATTGTTGACAGAGGGATCGCTCGCAAGGGCGATACTCCCCGAAAGGCTCAACTCGCTTTCCAGTGCATCCGCCGCTACCTCGACTTTCCTGAAGGCATCGTGGACACGGCCGCGCGTGTTCATGAGATCGACCCGGTTTTCGTGGGCGAAGCGGATCGCCTGTTCCTCGGGCAACTCGACACGATCCAGTTCGAGGCGAAAAAGGCGAATCAGCGTTTGCGCCACAACGAGGTCATCGGCGATCCCGCGCACAACAACGCCAAGTTCATGTTGCAATTCCTGCCATGCCCTGGCTTGCGGCGAAGCCTCCTCCGCGTCCTGTTGTTCCGGCGGTGATTGTTGCTTCGCGGCCTCTTCAATCAATTGTTCCAGGCGGGATTCCGGGGACCCGGTTTCAATCAGCGCCGCGCGGATGTCGCGCAGACTCTCACCGACACTCCCGGCCAATAGCTTCTGCTGATCGGCGTCGATACGGTCATCCGTGTCCGGTTCGGAGTCTTTTTGTTGTTTCAGCCGTTCATCCCATTCGGCGAACTCGGCTTCAACTCCCGGAAGAAGGTTGGCAAGTTCCTGCCGCGCTTCGCTGTAACTGGCCAGCACTTCCTGAAGCGTATCAGGCGGCACCGGTTCGGGTGGAATGGACTGAAGCAACCTTGAGATGGCAACCTGGATCTTTTCCTGAATTGTCGACAACTCCGGCGCACTGAACTCAAATGGCTCCAGGATGGTCTCATCGACCTCGACGGAAAGCCATGAAGGGAGGCCCAGATTGAATTTGTACTGATCCAGTCCTGCAATCAGGTCTTGCTCGGACGAAAGCAGGCCGACCCGGGCGGTTTGGTACTGTTGCAGGATCTGGTCGAGCTGGATCTGCGAAGCCGTCTCAAGCCGGACGTAGAATTCATATTCTTCAAGGCTCTTTTCGAGGTTGGCCAGATTCAGCTGTTGATTGCGAATCCCCTGCTTGCGGTTGACCAGATCCAGATAGTCACTGACGACATCGATATGAAACTGGCGGCGGAAACGGGCAAAGTCGCGCACGCTGTACAAAAGGTTCCGTTCCGCCTGGGTCAGGCCCTCAAGTCGGACGTGCCGGAAGGCGCCGCGCAGGAGTGGCTGCGTGAATGTCGTGACCAGCGCGGCCGATCCCGTCTGAATGCCTCCCGGCCCGAAACTCCAGACAAGGCTGTTGGCGAAGTTCGTTGCAATCTCGCCCCCCGTAACAAGTGCCTTTGAGAACCCGAGACGGGAAAGGGAAAGGTTGAGTTGTCGCAGGTCGCCACCATCGGATCCACTTGCCGCATACAACAATCCCGATCCACCCAGCCATTGCGTCGCAAACTCGAACTGGTTGCCCGTCAGGTCCAGCGCGGCAAGCCAGACGTTCTCGAATTCATCCTGATAGCTCCGGCTGTGCAAAAGGGCGAGATCCACGGCTGTCCGATCGTCGATTCGTACTTCACCGTTTTCACCGCGAGGCAGTGTTTCAAGCCAGACTGGATACTCGAATTCCGGATCGATAGAGAGCGAGTCGTACCAGGTTGCAGCTCCCTTGCCATCCGGGCACCTCAGGAACATGTTCGCACTCGCGTCGTCGAGAGGCTGCGGTCCGCAGTCCATCGGATCCCTGCTCATCCGCGAATCGTAAGCTGGGGCAACCGGGCGAAATGGCACCTGCCAGCGCTCGTCGACTTGTCTCGATCCAATTAACTGGATGGCATCCCGGTCGGCGGCTTGCCTGTACCACACCCGGCTACACCCCCCCAAGGGAATGAACAGTAATAGCAATGCCAGTGCAAGCAGAAATTTAGGGGGCGATGTGCATCTCGCGGGGGGCAAAAACTCCTCGTCTCGTTTGCTTTTCATTTTCAACAAACCGGGACGAGCCAGGTGCTTTCAGTCCGTTCATGCCTCGTTTTCACGGCCCTGTTTTCGATTTTTCAGAATAGGGCGGCTGGGCCGTGCTGAAATGGCAGCGCAACGTGAAAAACAACTGGTTCCGGTATCAAAAATGCCACTTACGGTCAATATTATGTAGTGGGAGGCCGAAAACACCTGCTTTTCCAGGTCACCGGGCCCGGCTAGGATAGCCGTGATACTCAAGGCAGTATTCGCGAGCCAACTCATACTACTCGTCAGCCCCGGCAGGCAGCTCACAACGGACCGTCCGGGGAATCGTCTTTTCAAAAAGGGAGATAACCATGCGCCCAGGGGATTCTGTTTTTGTTTCTGGTTTGGCGGTTCTCATTTTTGCGGTTTTGTCGGCCGGTAACCTTCAGGCCCAACCGACGTTGGAGGCGACTCGAATCGCGAGCGGCCTTGCTCGTCCGGTTTTCGTGACCGCAGCGCCCGGCGATCCAACGCGTTTGTTTATCGTTGAACAAAGAACCGGTTCCACCGGGCGAATCCGGGTTTTTAATTTGACGACGAATACATTGCTGGCCACTCCTTTTCTTTCAATCACCGGAGTTGCCACGGGAAGCGAGCAAGGCTTGCTCGGGCTTGCCTTTCACCCGAACTATCAGACCAACGGACGGTTTTACGTTAACTACAACAACTCGTCTGGTACCACGGTCATCGCCGAGTACCAGCGTTCAACACCAGACGTTGCCAATCCGGCATCGGTGCGGACGCTTTTGACTATTGCCCAGCCATTCTCCAACCACAATGGCGGCTGGCTCGGATTCGGGCCGACCGATAATTATCTCTATATCTCAAGCGGGGACGGCGGATCGGGAAATGATCCGGGAAATAATGCCCAGACCACCACCGGCAACTTGTTGGGAAAAATCCTGCGCATTGATCCACTTGGAAACAATTCCTCCAACGGCCAGTACGGCAATCCGCCAACCAATCCGTTTGTCGGCGTTGCCGGCGATGACGAGATCTGGTGTTATGGCCTGCGGAACCCGTGGCGATGCAGCTTTGATCTTGTCACGCACGATCTCTACATCGGTGATGTCGGGCAGAACCTTCTGGAGGAGATCGATGTTCAGCCAGCCGGCAGCACCGGTGGGCAGAATTACGGATGGAAAGTGAGGGAAGGGACGTCGGGCGCTCCGCTGGGCGGCGCCATTGATCCGATCTACATCTACACTCGGGGAGGCGGTGCAACCCAGGGATTTTCGGTCACCGGCGGATACGTTTATCGCGGACCGATTACGATCTTGCAGGGGAAGTATTTTTTTGGCGACTACGTCAATGACGCCGTATGGTCGTTGAATTGGGCCGGAACGCCTCCCGCCTCCAACAACGGAACGAACTTCACGAATTTCATCACCTGGACGCCGCTGATAACGGCTTTGCCCGCGGGAGCATCGGTGACAGATGTCAGCTCCTTCGGCCAGGACCTCGTGGGAAATCTTTATATCTGCGATCTGTCAGGAGAAGTCTTCCGGATTACTGATGCGACGATTCCAATTTTCGGCATCGCATCGAAACTCTCCGACGGAACTGTGGGAGGGGGAACTCTGGCAAATACAAACGCGCGCGATAACGTCCATTATCGCCTGATTCCGGGCGCAACCACCAATTTGGCCAAACAAAAGGTTGTCCTGGTACTTGAGGGGGAGGCGAGAAGTGCGAGCCCAGGCCGAATGAGTTTTCGACTTGAGTCGCGAATGACGGGCGGCCCGCCAGGGGATGTGATTCAGACCGTCTTTGCCCGGAACCGGACGACCGGCGGCCTGGAACCCATTGACGTCCGTCCTGTTTCAAACACGGATAGTTCGGTCGATGTCCAGTTTTCCGGGGATCTGACGAAATATATCAATCCGGTGACCCTGGAAACCCAGGTGGTATTGCAATGGGCAAGCGAGTCCTTTTCCGGAACGCCTTTTAC
>WPCK01047770.1_pt1 | contig 17021 bp, 17 predicted proteins | sample 5399851 | NCBI WGS metagenome assembly WPCK01 (sample SAMN12869471, study PRJNA574797) | sludge metagenome | isolation source: wastewater treatment of pH11 | place: China:Beijing | collected 2019-05-20 | reverse complement strand
GTATTAATCTTCTTACACAGAACACCGAGTTCATAATCATTCATGATGACAACTTCAGCTGAGTCGACGCCTGTTTGCAAGTCGACGCTCGGTAAGTTACTGACCTGTTGACCGACGTCGTACACCAGTCGTAGCCCATGTTCTTTGCCCTGTTCAACTTGCCTACGCATTGCACTGGGGTCATGAGCCGAAATTACCACCACAGCATCGCTGCCTTCCCAGCTCGTCAGGTCGAGCTCATCAGCATCGTTCATGGCACCTGGGTAGAATCCACCGACTTGGTTGTCGTCCTGGTCAGTAATCACATTAAATGAAGCGGTTGGTAATGAACTGAAATGAACATTAGTAGTATTAATCCCGAGGTCGGCGAGGGACTGAATATATTTTTGGTCACTTTTCCCAACAGATCCAAGTAGCACCGGTGATTCACCGAGTAGCCCAAGTGAGTAGGCGATATTAGCCGCGATACCACCAGGCGTATCAACGAGCTGTTCGAGCAAAACGCTCAGAGACAGCACGTGAAGTTTGTCCGGCTGGATTATCTCAGCAAACTTCCCATTAAAGTTCATGATTCGATCAATCGCGATTGATCCACACAATATAAGCTCAGGTAGAGTTTGGTTCATGCACTAGATAATACAGACTATCCGTAAAGCTGACTATGGCTACCAATATCTACGAATTCCACATGGCTATTAGTATGCTGGATGAACACAGCTCGGAAGTCACCGCTGATGTTGATGATCCTATAGCCAGCGTATCTGCCTTTGAGGCCATGATTGTTGAGTGTCGGGTGTGATTGATCTTGCGTAAATATAGTCAACTTTATTTTGAATTGCTGTCTCTGTCTGGTATTAAGCTTTTTGAAGCGCTTGTCAAAATTACGGTGAAAATCTATTTTCATAACGAATCAAGATGTGCGAGGGCGTCCTCAAGCGATTTGGTTCGAGTTATATTCTTGCCAGCTAATCGATCCTGCTCTACGTCTTTTACGATTTTTTCGAGGTAAGAACTCATACGAGGTTCCGCACTGAGATTCAACTCTCTGGTTCGTAATAGCTCACGTAATTGAGCGTTTACAATAGCGCTCAGAGTCATACCCAACTCACGAGCTAGTTGTTGGGCCTCTTCTTTGACTTCCTTATCGATTTTGAAATTAATTACTGTTTTCATAATGTTACTATTGTATATGTAAAGGTAAGTAAAGTCAATTTGAAATGATTTGATTGTAAACAGCCAATGTCGCAGAGGCAGTTTTCTCCCACGAGAAGCGCTTCAATCTGTCTCGACCAGCAGCAATGAGTTCTTTTCTCAGTCTGGAGTCAGTCAGCACCTTTTCTAGCTTGATTTCCAAATCTTCGACACTAGTTGGGTCAAAATAGAGCGCAGCGTCACCGTACACTTCGGGCAAGCAACTCGCATTAGCCGAAACCACAGGCAGGTCAAACTGCATTGCCTCAAGCCCAGGCAAGCCAAAGCCCTCGGAGAGTGATGGGAACACATATGCTTCCGCATGAGCGTAGAGCCACGATAATTCTGCGTCATCGACAAAACCAGTGAACACAACATTCATAATGCTGTGTATATGCACATACTTCTGTAGCTGCTCATACCAGTAGTCGGTCTTACCTACTAACACTAATTGGAGTGAAGGGTAGCTCGATTGAAGTTTGGCAAATGAAGTAATGAGCAGCTCTAGGTTTTTGTATGGGTAGGCGTTACCAACTGCAAGCAAAAACTGCTTGTTCTTCAGTTGGGTGTTAGCTTTTGGTTTCATTGACAAACGATCGCTTGCCTCAGGTATCACCACAATACGAGACTGGGCTATCTGCCACCGGCTAATAATTTGTTGTCGGACATATTCAGTATTTGTAATGATTGCTTCTGAAGAATTCAGACCATGGCGCAGTACCTTGCCAAATAGCCAATAGCGAAATTCGTATACCAGTCGTGAGCCCTTCGGTTGTTTGTAATCGATTAGAGTTAGATCGTGAACTGTGATTACTTTCTTGCCTGCGTAGAGAAGCGGGTGATTAGGCATAGTGAAATGGACCAGATCGGGCTTCAACCTATAGAGAGCCCAACATAGTCGGGTTTGTTCACTTAGGCGGTAGTGGCCATAGTTGACGAGCTTTTTGCTGAAGTTAGCAGAGCTTGGCGTCCAGCTGCCGAAGTTATGGGGGCCAAGAATGACTATGTAGTTGTTGTGCTGATCGATTTGTTGCAAGTTTTCGAGCAGTTTCTCGATGTAGCGACCAGTGCTGGCCCCAATCAACCAACCCTCGATAACGATTGTTTTCGGTGGTGTCGATTTATCCATCGTTGTGCTCCTTGCCTAATATTCTGCGCAAGCTTTTCTCAGGAGGAGGCATTCCGCGGAACAGCAGAGAATCAAAGGCTCCTACGCTGATTTTTCGACTCGACTGAATGCGGTGGCGCTGAATTAGCATGGTTGGTACGTGAGCAAGCATGACGAGGTACGACCATGCAAAGACATGAGGCTTTCCGCGTTTCAGAGCACCTGCACCGAGAAATATATTTGCCAGTAAAAATCGAGGCAAATAACGAATGAATAATCTCAGGGGCATATTCTTAAGAAACAGGTAATTAATGTTTTTCACACTATGAAAGCGAGTAAAGTTACTGAGTTTTGTGCTGGTGCCACCGACTTCGTGGTAGGCGAGAGCAGTTGGCTGGTAGTAAACTTTCCAGCCACTCAGCTGGGCTCTCAGGCTCAAATCTACATCTTCGTAGTAGGCGAAGAAAGCTTCATCAAACAAACCAATTTCTTTGAGCATTGTGGAGCGGTACAGACTGGCCCCGCCACTAGCACCCATGACATACTCGGCTTTTTCGTATTGACCGTTGTCTACTTCGTTTCTTCCTCGTGGAAAGGGTAGTCCCCAGACGCTGTACCAATCCCCAGTGCTATCAAGATGCTTCTTGTCAGACTTTAAGAGCTTGGGTGTTACGATGCCTACCTCTGGGTGCTTATTAGCAGTAATCACCAATTGCTTGAGCCAGTCTTTATCAGCCACAGCATCGTTGTTAAAGAGCGCAACGTATTCAGACTTCATTTCTAGTGCACGCGTGATTCCTCGGTTCACACCACCAGCAAAACCGTAGTTTTTATCAAGGGCGATAACCTCAACTTCAGGATAGCTTTCTTTCAGTAACTCAAGTGAACCGTCCTTTGAGCCATTATCAACAACTATAATATTGGCTTTATGTGTCTGCCCAAGTAAGGAATCTAAACAATCCTTCAAATACCGCTTTCCATTCCAGTTTGGCACAACAACAGATACAAAATCATCATTCATTGCTATAATTGTACACACATTCAGCGTAAAGCGTCTGTATATACATAACAGAGTGGGTTTATGTTTTGTGCCGGAGGCCATATACTAATGGGATTGTTGATCGTATGAAACATTTATTTTCCAAAAAGAATCGAGTTCTGCTGAGTGAGCTGGTAAGAACTGATTTTAAGTTGCGCTACCAAGCGTCAGTGCTTGGCTACGCCTGGTCATTGCTGCGGCCATTGTTTCTCTTTCTTATCCTCTATGTTGTGTTTGTTAAATTCTTAGCGGTTGGTTCGGATATTCCCAATTTCCCAGTCTATTTGTTACTTGGGATTGTGGTGTGGAACTTTTTTGCTGAGATGACAATGCAAAGTCTGGGCTCAATTGTCGGCAGAGGAGACCTTATTAGAAAAATAAAAATTCCTCGCTGGATTATTGTGCTCTCTAGTAGTTTATCTGCGCTCATTAACCTATGCATTAACTTGCTAGTGGTAGTCGTGTTTATGATATTTAGTAAGGTAGATGTCACAGCTACAGTTGTTTTTCTCCCTTTTGTATTAATACAGGTGTACATATTTGCACTAGGCGTTTCTCTTATCCTAGCTTCTGCGTACGTGAAATACAGGGACGTGAACTATATTTGGGAAGTGCTCATGCAGGGTGGCTTTTATGCAACACCGATCTTGTATTCCTTTTCCCTTATCAAAGACAATCCACTTATTCAGAAATTAATTTTTCTCAACCCTATGGCACAAATTATTCAGGATGCCCGCTATGCCCTTGTCACCAGTGAGACGGTTACAATTCGCAATGTCGATGCTGGCTGGATTGCAGTTGTTCCTTATGCAATGACTATTCTAATTCTCATTCTGGGTATTTTGTATTTTCGACGAGAATCCAAGTACTTTGCGGAGAATATCTAAATGCCAGACGAAGATGTAGCAATCAGGGTAGAAAATGTCAGCAAGACATTTCGCTTACCCCATGAACGAACAACCTCAGTTAAAAGTGCCTTTATTAATCTTTTTAGAAAGACTACCTATGAGAAGCAAGAAGCTTTAAAAAATATATCTTTTGAGGTTAAAAAAGGTGAATTTTTTGGTATTGTCGGTCGAAATGGTAGCGGGAAGAGTACTTTACTGAAGCTAATAGCTGAGATCTACACTCCAACCAACGGCAGTATTAATATTAACGGTACGCTAACCCCGTTTATAGAACTTGGTGTGGGCTTTAACCCTGAGCTTACTGGACGCGAGAACGTGTTTCTTAACGGTGCCCTCCTGGGCCTTGGTCGCAGTGAAATGGGTAAGTTGTACAAGGAAATAGTGGAGTTTGCAGAACTTGAGAAGTTCATGGATCAAAAGCTAAAAAACTATTCTTCGGGTATGCAGGTGCGACTTGCGTTCTCGATTGCAATTCGTGCTAACAGTAAAATTCTAATACTAGATGAAGTGCTAGCCGTGGGAGACGCAGCATTTCAAAGAAAGTGCTACGACTACTTCATGGCGCTAAAAAAGAGTAAACGCACTGTAGTTCTGGTAACACACGACATGGGAGCAGTGAGGCAATACTGTGACAGGGCATTAATGATTGAAGCAGGAATGATCGTAAAAGAAGGAGACCCAGAAAGCGTAGCCCAGTCGTATACTAAGTTATTTAATGATGAAGCTCTCTCCGATATAAACAGTAAGAAGTCTCGGGATAAAAAAACTAAGTCTGTAGACAGATGGGGCGAAGGTAAGATTCTTGCGGATAAACCAAAAGTAACTGTGACAGATAGTAATATAAAAATTGAGACGTCATATAGGGCACAAGAATCCGTACCCTCGCCAATCTACGGTTTTTCGCTTTACGGGCCTACAGGAGTGAACATACTAGAGAACAATACACAGCGAAGCAAGCAGAAAACAAAGGATGTAAGAGAGGGTGAGAAAATTGAAATAGAATGGAATGTTCCAAATATTTTTGCGAGCGGCGAATATAGCATTAGTGTTGCAGTGTGTAATCAATCAGCAACACGATTTTACGATTGGGTGAATGAAGCTGCTCACTTTACTGTGAATAAAGACGGCTCTACAACAGGGCTTACTGACCCTGCGGTCAAGATTACTAAATATAACTCGATGGGTAGACTATAGTGGTAAAAGCCAGCAAATCAATTTTAAAGAATGACTATGAACGAATGGTTCCTGAATTTCATAGAGGTAGCAATATTTATGGTGAACATATAGTACGCTACTATAGCGCACAGACACTTGTAGAAAATAAAATTGTTTTGGATATTGCATCAGGGTCAGGGTATGGTACGAAACTACTATCAGAAAAAGCCAAGAAAGTTTATGGAATTGACGTTTCAAGTGATTCAGTAGAGTATGCTCGGCAGAACTATCATGCAAAAAATGTTAAGTACATAGTAGGTGATGGGGAATCGATACCATTGAAGGATAATAGCGTGGACGTTGTTGTTACCTTTGAAACAATAGAGCACATCAAAGATTACAAGACTTTTTTACAAGAAATTTCTAGGGTGCTTAAACCAGATGGCCTCCTGCTGATTTCAACTCCTAATGACCTTGAATTTGCCGAAGGCAATCACTTTCACCTTCATGAATTCGAATACGAGGAACTAAAGAACCTACTATTACAGTTTTATAAATATGTAGATTCCTATTTCCAAGGTACGTGGATATATAATGCAATAGTTCCCGAAATTAACATGTCCAAGGAAATAGAATTTAAACCAAGAACAATCAATGTTGCACCTATCAATAAAGAAAAATGCATTTATTTCTATTTGCTTTGTAGTAATAGAAAAATAATTGAAAAACCCGAACCAATTGCTGCAATTTCAGAACACTGGAGCGCAAAAAGGCTACAGGAAGAACAAGAAATGCAACAACAATCACAAACACTTCTAACAAAGCAATACGAAGACATAGAAGAATTAATTCGACAGGCAAAAGAAACACACAAGAATCTAAAAGACGCATATATGCAGATAAATAAAATGCAAAAATTGCCACCTTATATATTTATTAGAATAGCAAAAAAGCTTAAGGGCAGGTTTTTTGCTAAATAGATATCCCTAATTTAGTAAGAATATTGTCCAACGGTTCTTCCATTGCTTCCACCCAGCTAGTGGGTATATTCGAAGCTGAACTATTTGAAATACGCTCCTTTATTGATAAAGATGCCGCTTTATTTATTGCTCCACTGATTGATTCCGGACTTATATCTGCCATTATTATATTTTTAGAATAGTTAGACAAGTCTTGCTTTATATCATAACGCGTCGTTACAACAGCCGCACCCGATGAGGCAAACTCCAGAGTTGGGTAGTTAGGGTGTGGAGCCATCATTAATGAAACAGCCACATCCACTGTACTAACAAATTCTCTATAATCCTCTAATTTCATCTTGCCAAGGTTTTTAATAGAAATTCCAGAAGTTAATTCAATATTATTAAGACCATCAAACCCGCCCATGAACAACTCCCATTCATTGGGGTCTAGATATTTGGCAGCGAAACAGTCGTCGATGCTTTTAATACCAGTATAATATAGGTTCCTTTCAACATTTGGCCGGCCATATAAGAAAAGTCGCCGTTTTGTTTTTTGCTCCTGCAAATCAGATGAAGCTAATTTAGTAGCAACTGCAGGTTCGAACCATGTTCCGCTTTTGATTAGGTCGTAGTTACGGTTAAGCATGAAATCATACATCAGTTTAGTGTTGCATAAAGAGATAAAGTTATCCTGATGATAGGTCGATTCAGCCAGAACATATAAATCGCTATTGTTATAGAAAATTGGTTCAAAGTCTTGAATAATGTATATGAATTTCTTATTGAGGGGCAGTCTTTGTAACAGGTATGCATCCCACCACGCCGAAGCCATAAAAATATCATCGTCATGAATATCTACATAGCCGTAAACATTGTAACTACGTCCCGATACGTCGCTAAGTGTTATTGTTCCACCGAAGTTTATATTTTCTCTTTCCAGAAATTCCTTAATTGGAGCATAGCCCTTTTTGATTGTTTGAATAATCCTAAGGTCGCGCTTAGTTTTTTCGGCTAGCAGTGCGGCTGCAATAATGGCCGTTGCGGTACCTCCAAAAAATGAATTCTTGTCTACGGTAGGAATTAATAAAGTCACGGTGGCTTTGCGACCTCGACTAGGTAGAGCCGGGTGTAGTGGTGCTATGTAAGGCAGCCCGCCATAGTAAATCTTCTCCATAGGAATCTTAGCTTTTGGAGTGAAGCTGCTATCAGTGCCGTTAACTATTCTATTTGCTTTATTCTCAATTTTTTGAAAAAGGTTTGTAATTTTCTGAGCCGCTAACCTACCCATAAAAGACGTTTTACGCATTGCCCGTGCTAGAAAAATAATCATGCAGCCACCTCCATTAATTCACAAATTTTGGGTAAATATTTATCACCTAATTTTTTCTCATCGTAGGCTGTTTTGTATGAAAGATATGAATAATAGAAATCATTAAAAGGTACAGGCTTAAATGCACGAGATTGGCTTTCTTTGTGTAGGATGTACTGGCCGTTATTAGATGCAAACCAAGTCTGATAACCAGCTTTGTTGAGTCGTATGCACAAGTCAACATCTCCACCACAAAGTATAAACCTCTCGTCAAAGCCACTTACTTTAAGAAACTTCTTCTTTTCAACTAAGCTAACAGCGCCCGTAACAGCAGTCATTTTAAGGTCTTTGCTGATATCGTACGGGTACTTTTCTACCTTGCCTCCTTGTTCCAATACTTCGGCATAGCTTTCTCCTACGTACATATGATCTGCTAATCTTCCAGACACCAGGTAGACGCCTCCATGTTGAATGATTCTTTCATCACCATATAAAAGTAGGCAGCCTACAATTCCAACGTCAGGCTTTGCTGCTTTTTTGTACATATACTCTAGCAATCCTCGACTATGCTCGCGCAATTCAGTATCGTTGTTTAGAAATAAAATAAAAGAACCAGAAGTTTTACTCACAGCCCAATTGTTAACGACCTGATAGTTGAATGGCTTATTGTATTCTAGAATCGAAATATTTCTGTGGTTAACGCTAAAAGCCCTGATCTTATCGAGCTCTGGTTTATTTGAATTGTTGCTCACCAGTAGGATCTCTTTTACAGAAGGACCAAATTTTAAAAGTGATTTTATGCAATCCAATGTAAGTTCAGCCAAATTGTGAAAGGGAACGATAACAGAAATATCTAAACTATTTTTGCTTTGCATAGAATTAAAGTCTAACAGATGTTAAGGAACTCGGAAACCAGTTCCCTCTAACCTAAAGGCGTAACTACTCACGGCTTGATCACGCTCAGTCGCTGATGTCGTATAGAGGTACGTACCTCTATTGGTCGATAATCTGTAAACGGGCTTGGTCCCCAAAGAACTCGATGCCTGGTAAGCAAAAAATGCCAAACCTTCGTCTCTAAAACCATGGTACTGTATCGCCAATTTCCTTTCATTTAAATCCGTAGTCAAAATATATCCATGTGGCCCTCGTAACCTATAGACCGGTAAAGTGTCAAAATAAAAATTCGTTGTAGCCTTAAAGCTTATGCCATTATATTGATATCCAGAGCCTTCTGCTACATCAACTTCATTCGTTGATCCAGTAAACAACAACCCTCCGACCGGATGAGATAATCGATGAATATCAGTCTGAGTGGCTCCTCCAAAATTCTTAGTATAGTAAGCAACGCCTTCAAAGGTAAACCCATAACTAGCAACAAACATATCCTTTTCTGCTTGAGATACTGTGAACATGTATGCACCTGTTGAAGGGTACCGCAACCGGTACACTGCCATGTTAGCTTCAGAAGTTTGAATGGTGCTAGCCATAAAAGCTATTCCTTCTAATGAATAGCCGTGTTGTGAAATCGCTTGATCTTTTTCTTGAGATGAGATTGTGAACAGATAGTTGCTACCTTTTTTGAGCCTGTATACAGGTGATCCTCCATCAATTGAATTAGAAAATAATCCATCGTACAAATAACCATAAAGACCACTAGCTTTACAGATTTCATCTGGGTTACTAGTAAGTAAATAATTGTTAGTATTTTTATCAACAAGTCTAAACACTTCACCTTGGTTAACATATGGATAAATACAGTTGGTGATTGTGCTGCCAAACCAATCTGTATAGTCTCTCCAAAAGTTACGATTTCCATAAGAACTGCAACCATCTGTCTGCGAGCCATAGACGTTACTTAGGGCGGTGGCGTTGGGTCTGTAGGGCGTATAGCTATAAAGCGCGGCTGTTGCACGATTTAAGATATTGACCTGGGATGTACCACAGCCAGAGTTAGGATGCCATTTAATTGTATTCAAGCCTGGTAAATAGGGAGTGTACCAATTAGGATCATTACTCATTATTTTTCGAAACATTCGAGATGCCTGATAGACTTGATTGTTAAACCCATAGTAGGAAGAATCACAAACGCCTGGGGTAGAATCAGGGCAACCATAGCCCATAGCCGTTCGATATCTCCAGCTTGCGCAATCCTTTGTTGTTATTAGACCGGTTTCTTTTTGTAAAGTGACAAGAATGACTTTTGGATTTATACCAAACGTATCTGCGTTTTGCTTAATAACAGATGCGGCATAGCCAGTTCCGTTGTAGTCTTTTAGACACACAGAGTTCTTTTGATTAAAAAAGTTTTGAATATCAGCTACACCCATGGAAGTATTATTTGTAAATATAAAATCACTAACTATATAGCCAGGATTAAATTCGCTTCCACTGGCAGCATATGCTGTAGCAGGATATATGCTAAAAATTACCATCACCGATAATGCAAAATAAATTGCTAAGTTAATAGATTGCTTCCTGTTCATTAGTCAATTACCACTTTCCTTGTCTCTGATTGAGCCAGTTTACCTTCCCCCGAGAATTTTATAGAAAAGCTCCACTCACCACCAACACTGAATTGAGTTCTAGGCACATTAAATCCTTGGCATGCGTAATAATTATTTACCAAAGCCAATGGTACAGTTTGTTCAACTGATGGCTGTCCTGCTTTTGTAAATTTTATTGAACAATTTCCACTAGAAGCATCCTCTATCAAAGTACGTATGACCACCGAATCACCATGTCCGGATACAAATGTAATTAGTGCCTTTGCTGAATATTGATCTTTTGGTTGATCATTACTGGTATCTTCTGAAGGAGGACTCACTTCAGTTTGGGGGTCTTCTTCCACTTTTGATCTTTGCTCGCTAAATGACTTCTCACGATTTTGCGATTTATTGATGTTACTAAAGTAGTACCATCCGGCAAAAGTAGAGGTGAGAATAATCAAAAGTGGTAGTAGTATTTTTATTTTGTTCACTAAGCATACTATAACTTAATAAGCATAAGCGTGTCAAGTCAGTTGAGGGGAGTCAGATTCTTGTTTGAAAATATAGTGTTTGCGTATCCAAAAATTCCAAAAAAAGGTAATAGCAATAGCAATTAGTTTTCCTAAAAGAGGCACTAAGCTCAGCATCTCTACTGCTATTGCAACAATCGCTAATTGAATACCCACCCCGATTAAGCTTGCAAGTAGTACTAAAGTAAATTCAATGTGTGCTTTATGTTTGCTTTTTTTAAAAATAAGTCTAGAAAAATACCAATTCAAAACAATGCCAATTGCCATACTTGTTGCTGTTGCTATTAGGTAATTAATGTTCAACAGACTATACATTACCGCGAAGCTACCTACCTCGATGCCAACTATAATCACTGCCATGATCAAATATTTGGCTAGTTCTGGGGTAATTGATCTTATAACCCTCGTTAATAGATTACTTGCGGTCACAAACATCTTCTCTCCTTAATTCCAAGTCCCATCCCTGATTTTTGATTGGGTATACAGGGACACTTATAGTTTTTCGTTCACTATCTCGGCAAATAGTATGAATGTTTGTTTTTAGTGTACCAACGTTTTGTTGCATGAGGTTATTTCTACCAAAACTCCCAGACGCAGGGATCAATAGAAGAATAAAGACGATCGCCATTAGTTGCGCAGGACGATGCCATAATCGTTCATTGCTCCAACTAGCAGCTATTATTGATACTACAAAAAACATAACAAGATTCTGTGCGTAAAAGAATTGATCGGGTCCAGACGATGAATAATGTTCATAGTAATCACTAATACCAGTACGATTAATAACGAACAGTATGCTCGAAGTGAGGGAAGCATAGATCCCAGCGATAGCAATTAATCTCTCTGTTCTGTGTGTGAATAATAGTGACAGTATTAGTGCGCCACAAATAGCTACCACTAACCAGTCATTTAGCAATGGGTAGGAACCATTGACAAAGCCGTAAAGCATCGTTCTGCCTCCAAAAATTTCGAAAATATCTTGAAGCTGAAACGGACTGTTGAGGTAACCAGTTAAAGTCGGAAGACCATATAGCTTTACGTATAAAAGCTGTGGAAGCAATAACACGCCAGTTAATAACGCTAACTGGAAGCGTCTAATCTGTAGAATTGATGTAAGATTTTTCTTACTTGGGTTTCTCAACCATTGCCAAATTTCTGGCAATATAATTAGGGGGTATAGGGCATAGACAGTAGCATTAGTATAAGCGCAAATTAAGAATCCCAAATCAACTATTAAGATTGTCCAAATATTATTTTTTGTTTGAATCACACGGTATATAACTAATACAAAGGCAATGTAAAGAAATAGCCATTTGATATTGCCAATTGTCCCAATGACTGCATAATCGGACGAAGGCATTGGCACAAAACTGCATGCAAGAACTAAGACAGCACTCCAAAAGAAACCTAGTCTTTTAAAAAACAACCAAGCTGGTAATGTAACTGCAAATCCGAAGGTACTGTATGAAATTAAAGCAAGACTTGCTGGTAAGTTAATGATGCTGCCGTTAAATAGCAAGGAATTCAAACCGATTCCAACAACTTCAAGAAGATAAAGGCCAATAATAAAATAGCCATTAAAACTATGAAAAATAGCAGATAATATTCCATGGCTGTAAATATATTGATAAAAAACAGTTCCGTCTTCTGCGTAAAAATTTGCAGCAAAGAAATTGTTAGGGAAGCGAAGAAAGAAAATAACAGCCGACAATAATGTTAAACATATTAGAAAAATAGCCTTGGCCAGTGCCAGTCTATTTCTCTTTATGGACAACCAATTGCTCACTTGTATTGCTCCAGAAATTCATTGAAAGCTATAATTGCTACAGCGTAAAATTTGATGAGATTATCAGGGTTAATCCGAACCCGATGAGCTGACATACGACTAAACATAACTCCAGTATGGAATAAGATTGCTCGCTGCTCCTCAACAGTAAGGTACTTTTTTGCAAGCTTCTGTAAAGTCTTCTTTAGTTCACCATACTGTAGCGAATTATTATTTTCAAAGTAAATATTGTTACCGTTATTAACGTGAACTGGACTATCGTCACGACATAGAAATTCATACCCATAACCAAATGATTGCATTGAACGGCCAAAATCAACCACTGGTGATTCAATCTCATTTTCGTCAACAGGGTCCACGATTTTAAAATCCAAATCTTTTTCTGAAACTAACAAGTTATCAACGGTTAGATCACCATGAATTATCGAAGGGCGAAATGTAGCAATATCATACCAAGCCTTTTTGTTAGATTTTATTTTATCGAGCACTGCATATAACCCAAGATAGGGTTTGCCATTGATGATTAGCTTCGACTGCTTAATAATGGCGTCGAGTTCAATATGCAATTTGGCTGTTTGCTCAATTTTATTAATACATCGGTTCGCTATGTATGCTTCGAGAGTTTTTTTATCCGTTCTAGCGGGTTTTAATTTATAAATTTCCTTGAACATATAGTCGTATATTTTGGTCAGGATATTTTTACTAACATCAATATCATGTGAATGAATAAAATCAATGAAAGGTAAAAAATCAGAGTAGTATTCAATGTCGATTGCGTAATAATTAGCAGTTTCTTTTTGCTGAGCAACAGAAACTATTTTGGATTTTTTATCATAAGTTTTTAACCAGTCATGTTGTGCGCGCAAACGATGAGCATGTTCGGGAGGAGTTAATTTACGCACACGGTAGATGCCATTTTCGTATACTAAGATTGTAATGGCATTTGAACCACCCTTAAAATAGCGGATTAACTTTACGCCCTCATTTGTTTCGATTTCATGTAGGATATGAGACAGTTTTTCGACTGAAAAGAATGAATCTAAAAATGCTCTAAGTTCACCAGTGATGTCCGTTTGTCTAGCAAGTTTATTGTGAAAATGAGCTAATTCATTTGCTTGCACTAGTTTTTGAAAGTTTTCTCTTGTTCTATATAAAGAAATTAGTCCTAGCACAAAAACAGGAATGCTTAACATAACCCAAACAGAGAGTAGGTAGAGCTGATTAGCTTTCACCTCTAAGATAGTATTTAAAATTGGTAAAGTAACTGCCTGAAAATCACCAAAATAGGCAGGACCAGTCGGTGCAGTTATACCTAGAAAAGCAACAACGGACTTAGTGGTATTTGCAGCCAGATCATTATGCCCGAAATAATAACTTGCAAGCATAAATGTAGAACCAAAATAGCAGGACCAGTTGAGAATTGATCGAGCTATATAGCGAGTAATTATTTTCTGATTAATAACAGTTTGTAGCCCGTAAATTACTGACCATAATTTAAATCTAGCACTATCTCTAAGCCGTTGGTTCAATAATTCTGTGAGCCAGTGCCAACTTTTAAGTATATATTTGTTCTGACTTCGCAGGAGCTCAAGTGTCATTAGAAGTACAAAACTAACAATGATAACAATTATTGCCAGGGGTATAAATGGTTCGGTGCCAACCTGGAAGATCTGGCCATAGTATCGTAAAACCAGTAAGGTTGCTGAACCCAGGATCAATCCGTCGATTGCGCGCTCAAATAAAATGACACTAAAAACAAAGCTTCCACTTATTTGAAGAGAACGGGATAATATCCATGCACGAATAAACTCACCAGCGCGTAACGGCAGTAATATGTTAAAGGTGTAGCCAACGAATAAGGCTCTTAAATGCGTTCGTAGTCTAGCTGGTTTGACTTGATCAATAACAGATTTGGTATTTAATGCTCGAATGACATGCCCACAAATTAATAATAATGTCGACAAAATAAGAATGATTAACAGCTTAGAACTATTGGCTAGCGCCAAAATGGCTAAAAGTAAATGTTGATATTTGAAAGCTAGTAATAAGTAGATCATAAAAGCAAAGATAAATAGGATAAACAATAATCGTTTTACTTTCATTTAGAGTTCAACCTTAATGACTTTCAGTCCTGCTGAAACCGCAGCGTTGATACCCGAGCTGCTATCTTCAAAAGCGATGACCTCAGCTGGCTTTAAGCCCGTCTTTTTTAATGCAGTTAGATAAACCTCCGGATTTGGTTTGGGGTTTTCAACTTCATCGCCAAATATCATCAGGTCAAAACAGCCAGTTAATTGGCTTTGTCGAATGACATGCTCGGCGTTTATGCGTTTGGCGGTGGTTAATAGTACCGTAGTGTGGCTGGTGCGGATTAGGTTCAAAAAGGCTATTAATTGGTTATTTGGCTTTGTAATACTCATATATTCTGGATAATATTTTGCCTTACGTTTTCTTATCGCTAGTACCTGTTGATTACTTATTCCTGGAACAACTATTGGGATAAACTTATCCGCTCGCTGCCCATTCACGCTATTAAACTCTTGCTTGCTAAAGTTAAATCCCTCATCTTTAAATGCTCTTTTGTAGGCGAGAAAATTTGCTTCATCCGTATCGCAAAGGGTGCCGTCCAGATCAAAAAACATTCCTTTAATTAGGCCGCCACTATCTTTAGGCATGTGATAAATACTCCTGAAGCTCTTCTGGGGTTCCAAAACTATCAAACTTATCGATTAAAGCAGTCATGATGTCCTTTTTATCTTCAATCATAAAATTATACGTTAGAGAAAGGTAATATTCTTTCATTTGATTCGTGATAGGCTGGTTCAGAAGTTTCCTGGCAGTTGATTTAAAAAGTTCACCGCTTGAATAAAAATAAGCTCCAGCAATAGCTTGATCTGAGATAACCTTCTTCTCTGCTGTTTCTATAACTTTTCCATGTTCGTCAGTTTTAACATAGCTGTAGCGGTTGTTAGTTGAATGGAACGTAAGCAACAAACCATCAGGTCTATCGCTTTTAAACGATTTATTTGCTATGTCAAAGTATCTTTTTGAAGAAAAACGCATGTCACAATCAGCAACTATTAGAGGCCAGTCATCATTAATCTCATTCTCAGCTAATAGGCAAGTCTCAGTAGCGCCACGGGTATTTTGACTTATGGTTACAACAATTGCCTCTGGTAAATACTTTTTTATCTGGCTTGCAAGATGAAATTCTTTATCCTGGTCATCCCTGATAACAAAAATATAGTGTTTGGGAAGATCATTATTAAAACTTTCCAATGCTCTCAAGAACATTGGTTGGCCTTCTACATCTATAAGAGGCTTAGGTTTATTAAATCCCTTATCCCGAAAACGTTGACCAACGCCACCCATGGGCATTAGGATCTGAAGTTTTTTAGACTTGGTTAGAGACATAGTGACTTGCTTTCTGGGGCTGGAACCGCTCTTTACCGATTCGCCAGCGAATTAATTTGGTAAATGCAAACCATGCAATTTGAAAATTACGAGCATTGGAAACTTGGTCTTCCTCAGTCCAACTGATTGGTACATAGCCAAGCTCGCTATGCTTTCTGTAATAGTCTAGTAATAGGTCGAAATTAAATGCTAAGTTATCGCCAAAATTTAGATATCTATGATCCTTTAAGCTTGACACCTTGAAAATATTTAACCCTGATCCAAGATCATAAGTACGTCTAAAGGTTACCAACGTATAAATAAGATTTAGAAATTTATTCCCCCAAATTCTTTGCAAGGAGTAGCCCTTTAATTGTGATTCCTTCATAAACCTACAACCTAATACCGCATCGAGCTCTGGTTTAGATTTCGTTAATTCCAGTAAATCATTGACGTCGCTAGTTTTGGCTTGATCATCACCGTGAAGGATCACAACATAGTCGTATTTTTTCTTTTCTGCATATAAAAACGCTACTTTATGACTTCCGCCAAGGCTATAATTGTTTTTATTTTGCATAACTTTTATTTTTCTTACACCCAGTTTTTGTATGGCCTTTTTAGCTGCATCTATTGTTCCGTCAGAACTTATATTGTCAACTACAATAACCTCGGCCAGTTTTTTTAACAGTTCACTTGAAAACCCTTCAATAACACGTCCAATTTGCTTTTCGCAATTATAAGCAGGAATTGCAACCAGAATTTGATGTTTATTCATTGCTAATATAATAGCCTTTTAACATTCTAAATACATAATTAAAACCAAAAAACAAGTAACAGCGCGTTTAGTCTGACGCAGGACACCAAATCATTGCTGTACATGTAAGCTGTGAATATAATCACCAAAATCGCAATCTTTAGAATTTTAACACGATTAGACAGTTCAGCATCCCGTATCCGTCCATTGTGCTCCGTTATTTCCTCGATTATATCTAAAAAATACGACAAAAAAACTTCTGGACCAAATAGTAATTGAAAGCACCGGTGGCTTTGAAGTCGCGATGGAGATAACAGTAAAGGCGTTTATTCTGGGCGCAAAAATAGTTGAAATCCCAACAATTTGGCATGATCGTGAAGCCGGTAAATCTAATTTCAAA
>WPCK01353122.1_pt1 | contig 17094 bp, 16 predicted proteins | sample 5399851 | NCBI WGS metagenome assembly WPCK01 (sample SAMN12869471, study PRJNA574797) | sludge metagenome | isolation source: wastewater treatment of pH11 | place: China:Beijing | collected 2019-05-20 | reverse complement strand
TCTTCATGTGTTTGATGCGAATCAGGTTGTATACAATCTCGCCGAAATCGCCGGTTGAAAAGACTCCCCAGGAATTCAGTACTGTCTTAGCCATGTAGCCGAATTGATCGATTGCGTGTCGACGTATTGCTTCGCAAAGTTGCTGGCCGGTGATGTGTCGATCCTGCTGCTCGCTATCTTCATCGGTCTGATCTTCGGCCTTCAAGTCATGATCCCGGCCTTCGGGAAACTGGAGAACGTCTTGAGCGAAATTCAACGACTCGCGGACGAATTGATAAGCTTCGATATGGTAGCGTTGATCCTGCCGCAACAATTCCAACAACGGATAAATCTGGTCTGCCACAGTAGTACTCAAGTTAAATCATTGCCTCGAAAAAAGATGTTGGAACTGAATTCAACTAGTTAGGGATGTTTTCGCACTTCATTGCTGCTGGAAGATGTGCCTCACCGTTTTTGAACGGGTGATGAATTCTCTCCAGTTACCTCAGGATTCTCCTTCGGGGTAGTTTCGCGTCCCATCGGGTTGTGAATCCACGGAATCGTCAACGCTGTCTACCTCGTTATGGCTCCCACTGTACTTGGAGTTACCCAGAACCGTCAATACTTCGTCTGCGTGAATCATCAAACGCCGGTCGTCCTCCATCGAAATCAGCATCTGGCGGCTGAGCAATTCGTGTGAAAGTACGCGACCGCGACCATTGGCGGTAATGATATTTGCACCAATTCGAGGTAACGACTTGCTATGTTCATCGTAGGTCTCAAACTCATAACGCAAGCAGCATTTTAGTCGTCCGCAGCGCCCAGAAATTTTCGTTGGATCGAGCGTTGCCTTTTGGAGTTTTGCCATTCTCATGGAAACGGGCGGCATTTGCACTAAATGCGTATTGCAACAAACCGGTTTTCCACAGTCACCGTAGTCCGCCACCAGCTTTGCTTCGTCGCGAACACCGACTTGACGCATCTCAATTCGCGTCTGGAACTCGGACGAAAGGCGTTTGACCAGATCGCGGAAATCCACCCGATCTTCGGATAGATAGTAAATCACGATTCGTTCTCCGCCGAAAATGCGTTCGACGTCGATCAAGTCCATCGGCACTTGGGAATCCCGAATGATTTGCATGCAAATCTCTTGGTCTCGCTCCAATTTGCTTTCGATATGATCCAGCTCATTTTGGTCCGTTGCGGTAACCTGCCGCACGATGGAGCCGCCAAGCGGTTTTTCCATTTGAGCTAGGACGCGCTCAGTGGCTTCGCAGAGCACTTCGCCGATTTCCAAGCCCCGGTTGGTCCGAGCGACGACCTTCGATCCGCGTTCGTGGACTTGCGAACTGTTCATCACGTGGAGCGTTCTCATCACTCCGCAGCGAACTACGTGGCTAGGCATGGATTGAGCTTAGGAAATGAATTGATAGGTCGAACGAAAGGAATTCTAACTTCGTTACCCGGGCTTTCATATCGGGGCTGTCTGAAAACTTCCATTCTGGTAAGCTGAGGGCAGACTTGGCCTTGGGAGCATTTGTTTCGACCCGCGTTGCGTTTTCGGGGTCAACTTGCCGAGCCGTGGAAGTTTCATTTGTTTAGGAAGGGAATCGCGCTCCATGTTCAATCGCCTGACTACGTTTGTGTTTGGAATATTCGTCGGTGCCGTGGGGATCATGGTCTCGGAAAACTACTATGTGGTTAGGTCCAAAGAGACGGTTCATCTGGTCCCAAAAATCGCTTCAAAGCTCGAATTTCCCTACCGCGATATTCGCCAGTACTCAGTGGCCGATTGGCAAAACAACCAATCGCTGGCCTTGGCAATCATCAAATCGAAAAAGCAAGATCTGATGCTTGAGACTGGCTTGAACAACATGCAACAGCATTTCGACTCGATGCTCCGCTCGCTATCCGGATCGTAGCGCGAGCCGACAGGCCAATCGGATTGCCGCATAAAGGCTGTCCGGTTTGGCGATTCCTTGCCAAGCGATGTCGTAGGCCGTTCCATGATCGACCGAAGTTCGGATGATTGAAAGGCCCAGCGTGGTATTGACCGCCGAGTCAAAGGCGAGAGCTTTGATCGGAATGTGGCCTTGATCATGGTACATGCAAACCACGGCGTCCGTTTCGGCGAGTCGCTGAGGAATAAAAACCGTGTCCGGCGGCAAAGGGCCTTCGACCTCGATGCCCCTATTCCGGGCCATCTCGACAGCGGGCTGAATGAAACGCTCCTCCTCTGCGTTGCCGAACAAGCCGTCTTCGCCTGCGTGAGGATTCAGCCCGCAGACCAGTAGCCGTGGCGCCCGGCCGCGAATCCGACGAACCGCTTGGTCGGTCAGTAGAATCGTATCGAAAATCCGCTCGACGGACAGCAACCCCGGAACGTCTGCATATCCACAGTGCGTGGTTACAAAGCTGCATGTGATCGTAGGCGAGTACTGCATCATGCACCACGGTTGGCCCTGTGCGGCTCGCTCCGCAAAGATCTCGGTATGGCCAGGATAATCCAGCCCTGCAGCCCGGAGTGCCAGTTTATTGATCGGCCCGGTTGCCACACCCGCTACCTGATTCGCCAATACCGCATCGATCGCCGCTTGAATCAATCGAAAAGCCAATCGTCCGCATTGGCGGTTGACCTTACCCACCTCGAATGTTCCGAGATCGATCTGCGGATCGTCGACGATCACTACCGAGCCATCGTGAAGGGGCTGGGATTTGCGGCTGAATTGATCCAAGGATATCACGGGGCAGTCCGGCAATGGCCAATTCAAACGACTCCCACATTCACGCAACACATTCCAGTCGGCCAAAATAACCAATCGGCAAGCGGGTTCGATCGGCGGGTCGGCAAGCAGCCGAAGCATCAATTCAGGGCCGACGCCGGCAGCGTCGCCCATCGTCACGGCAAGGGATGGCGGTGGACAGTCAAGCCGATTCATTTTAAGTGCAGGTGTTGATCGATCGTCACAGTAGCCACCAGGGGAGTTTTGCGGGTGCCAAGTCGATTGTATCATTTTGCTGGAAAATGCAGAACCGATAGACACTCACGTGCTCGAACAATCCACAATGCTTGACAATGCTCCATTCCTGACGCACTCGCACGGCAACCTCACGATTGAAGGCTATTCGCGGGCCGCAGTTCAATCGTATTGGCGGATTCCAGAGTTACGAATCGGCTTTGACTTAGGTGCTCACCCCTGGGATTTCATGGGAACTGCCGCTTGGGCCATTACCCATACACACCTGGATCACGTGGCGGCTCTGCCCGTGTATTTGGCACGTCGGCGAATGATGAAGATGGAAGCGCCGACGGTTTACCTGCCGGCCCACGCGGAGGCATCGGTCGATTCAATGTTGCGAGCTTTCCAGCGACTGGATCGCGGAAGGCTGCCATGCAACTTCGTTCCAGTTCAAGCCGGAGACGTGATCGAACTCTCGCGAGAATTGGTCATGACGGTCCATGCAACAACGCACACCGTTCCGAGCGTTGGATACCTGGTCTGGGAGCGCCGCAACAAGCTCAAGCCCGACTACCTTTCGCTCAGCGGTCCAGAGATTCGTGACCTGCGTTTGTCCGGGGTTGAAGTCACGACGGAAATGCGATTCCCGCTGGTGGCCTACACGGGGGATACCAGCCCAAGTGGTCTCGATAACAACCCGGATTTTCTACGTGCCAGAGTGCTCATAACCGAAATGACCTTCATCGCGTCAAAACACCGCAAAGACAAAATTCATAAGCACGGCCACATGCATTTGGATGATTTCGTCGAACGCCGTGACGCGTTCAAAAATGAATTGGTGATCGCTGCGCATTTCAGTGTCCGGTACAACAGCAACCAGGTACACCGAATTGTCCAAAGAAAACTGCCGGATTTGTTCGGCGGTCGTCTAAAGCTTTGGCTGTAGGTTCTGTGCCGTAAAACCCAGATTTCCCGTTGAAGCATTATTTTGCTTGCGAGTGCAGGGCGAATTTTGGGTGAATTTCCTGTCCGTACAGACCCGTTTAGGTCGAGAATGCCAGTATTAGACAATCTCTGAATCCACCTTCAAATGGAGGCCCATTTTACGGTACATATTAGCCGATATTAGAATTGCACAAACGAATAACGTGCAGGCCACTGGCGAACCCTGAAGTGTCCGGCGGTGTCCATTTGTGCAGCGGGATTCTTTCCGCCACGATTCAACGGCCAAGATCAGATTAAGCGAAAGGGTTCCGTTCTAAGGACCATGTCAATTTTAACAAAGAAGCCTCAACGGACCGCAATAACACGGCATTCGGCGCGTGGATTGAGCGGTTCCTACGCAGCCCTCGGTCTGCGCGTGGGAGAAGCTCGAGTTGACGCGATTCGCCAGGCCGCATTCACAACCGCAAAGAAAATTAGCGCTGTCGCCGAAAGCCGCGAAGAGTTGACTTTGGGGTTGGCTGATGTTGCAGTTAGCGCATACCGCTTGCTGGATCCCCGCAAACGGGAGCGCCGAATCGAGCGCATTGGTTTGGCGATCATCAGTGAACTCGGCTTGGACCAGCTGCAAAATTCCCGCAAGTCGCTACGACGTTTCAATAAGGTCTAACGCCCATGCAGCGGACGACCGGATGAGATCGTCGTCGCTTTCAAGGAGTTTGACGAGCGCCCCCCGAGCTTCGATCAACTTCTCTGAACCGGCCAACAGGATCGCATTTCTAAGCATGCCGCGATACTGAGATCGCCATACGGGGGTCGCGCGATATCGACGCTCAAAATCGCTTGGAGTTAACTCTAACACGTCGAGGATGGATAGGCTCGACAGTGCGTCCGCTTGCGACCAAGATTCATCCGAGGAAAGCTGGCTTTTTCGGTTCCACGGACAAACCTCCTGGCAGATGTCACAACCAAAAATCCAGCCACCGAAATTGCGTGCAAGTTCCTCATCCACCGGCCCACGGTGCTCGATTGTCAAATAGCTGATGCAGCGATTGGCATCCAACACATACGGGGCCACAAACGCTTGAGTCGGGCAGTGGTCAAGACACGCGGTACACGTTCCGCAGTGGCTGGTCGCGTGCGGCGAGTCGGGTACCAATTCCAAATCCGTCAAGAGTGCGGCAAGGAAAAAGTAGCTTCCCCAGGACTTGTTCAGCAGTAAGGTGTTCTTGCCGATCCAACCGAGTCCTGCGGCTTCTGCGAACTCCCGCTCGAGCAGCGGAGCCGTATCGACAACGCCTCGGACCTTCGCGTCCGGAGAGCGATCGACCAGCCATCGCTTAAGCCGCTTGAGTCGTGCGCGAATCACGTCGTGATAATCGTGCCCGCAGTGAGCATACCGAGCGACTTTTCCTGCGGCCCTAGGGTTATCCCACTTTTGCCGCTGCTGGGAGCTGGTCAAATACGGAGCCCCCAGCATCAGCACGCTTCGACAACCGTCCAAGATATGGCTTGGATGCGAATAGGCCTCCCGGCGATCCTGGACGTATTGCATTTGACCCGCGTATCCACCCTCCAGCCAGGTGTGGAGGTGTTTCAAACGAGCCGGAGTCACGGCCAACGTTACGCCGACCAGCGGAAACCCCAATTCGATAGCTTGTTGCTTGAATTGCCAGGTCAGCTCCTCGGGTGTTCGCGCCAGTGCCTCTACAATCGTCATAAGCGGTACGAGTTTACAAATTGGCTTGCACCAAGATGGCCAAACTATTGACCGACCCATTCAGCCAATTAATGTGGAAGTTGGTCAACCGATCGACCACAAACTACTTGGGAATTCAACTGGGACGCACTCACATGAATCTAAAGAAATACATTGTACCGTGTCTTATCGTACTGACATCGGGAACTGCCGCTCGGGCCTGTGATGGCGATGGCTTAGCGATGGCTTATTTGTTCGGTGGCTATGGCGGTTTCAACAACCAACCTCGAGTATTCAACAATTACACACCGCCTTACTTTGCACTGCATCCACCAGTTTACTACGGCGATCGATATTATCGCCCGTATGGCGTGAGTCCATTTGCAACTTGGCCGCAAGTGCAAGCCAATCCAAATTACTCGCCGAAAATCGGCCAAGGGTTATCGCGTTCATCCGTGATCATTGTCAACCCGCATGTCCAAGCCGTATTGCCGTCTGCCCAAAGTCAACCTGAGAGTGGATCGGCTCCTGTACAGAAGCAAGTCGCTTCCCCCAACATCGTTCAAAAATATTCGGGTCCGCTGATTATTGACAATCCGTACTACATCGAAAGCGAGTCCAATATTGCCAGTGCACAATCTTGGTGAGCCAACTTGATGTAGAGATCGAGAAATCCTACCTACATCAGTTTTTGGGGTTGTCGCCGGTCGATTCGACTCGGCTGACGACAACGCCTTCGGACAATTGAGTCAGCAGCCGCTCGCCCACGCGAATCTCGCGGAATGAGGTGAGCGGCTTGTCCGATCCGTCGCGGGTCGTCAAGCTGTAACCGCGATCCAGTACGCTCAGCGGCGAGAGTGCCTCGGTGGCTCGGGCAAGCTCCTGCAATCTTGAACGGCGTACTTCAATGAATCGTTGAGTCGATCCCACCAGCCGCCTTTCCAACTCATCGACCTGTTGCTTCCGGCTTTCGTAAAGCCAAGCTGGTCGCGAAAGCGAAGCCCGATCGCTCAGCCCTAAAACGGATTGTTTCAATCGATTGAGCTTATTCCGCACCAGCACATCGACCCGCTGCTGAAGGGCGGCGATCCCAGTCATCACTTCCGTGCGTTTGGGAAACACTAAACTGGCCGCTTGAGATGGCGTCATGGCGCGGGCATCAGCAGCTAGGTCGCTCAAGGTCACATCGATTTCGTGGCCAACTGCAGAAACGGTTGGGATCGAACAGGCCGCAACCGCTCGAACCACGGCTTCTTCGTTGAAACACCACAAGTCTTCCATGCTACCGCCGCCTCGGCCAACGATCAGAAGTTCAAGCTTAGGGCGAATCCGCTGAGCCAACTTAATTCCGTGGACAATTTCGGCGGTTGCCGATTCACCCTGAACTCGTGAAGGAATGACAAACAATTGAAAATCATTCCACAAGGCTTCTGCCGACTGAAGGAAATCGTAGATGGCAGCTCCGCTGGGGCTGGTCACAAATCCGATTCGGCGTGGGTACTTGGCGAGAGGTTTCTTTTTGGCGGGATCGAACAAGCCCTCCTTGGCCAGTTTCTGGTGCAATTGCTGTAGCGCAAGTTGCAACGCGCCAACCCCTTTGGGTTGAAGCTGCGTAATGACGATTTGATAGGAACCTCGCGGCGGATAGATTTCGACACCGCCGCAGCAGATGATGGACATTCCGTCTTTAAGTTGCAATTTCAGTTTGGCCGCCGTGGAACGCCAAACCACAGCCCGGACTTGCGAGTTTTCGTCCTTGAGCGTGAAATAGATGTGTCCGCTGCTTGGGCGGCTCAAGTCGCTAATCTCGCCTTCGAGCCAGACTCGCGGAACGGCCTCTTCGACTAAGCGCTTGAGAAACCAATTGAGCTGGCTTACGCTCAAGGGCGATTCGGATGAATGCCCTCGGGCCTCGAACCCAGTTGCAGAATCTTTGGTCATGTCCGTTTTTAGTTCGAATTGCGAAACCCATCTAAACAGGGCAATGTCTGTGGTCGACTCTTCAAGTGGCGCGGGCCGTGCCGAAATAATTTCTCGCTTCCCGGAATGCTGCATCGATTCTCAGCCCAGTCTTCGGCGAGCGTCGATAGTTGATTCAATTGTTGCTCGATCCATTGTCGATGCAGTTCAATCTGCGGGCGCTCTAAATTGGACGGGACCTGGATTCGCGGCCCCAAAATCAATCTGGCTCGATGAAATGGTCGGGGGATCGCAAATTTGTCCCAGGCCCGCCGAAGTCTCCATGGACGATCGTAACCGACACCTATCGGAACGATCGGAATCTGCAATCGGCTCGACAGGTAGACGCAGCCTTGAGCGAGTTTACGTCGAGGGCCACGCGGACCATCGGGAACGATGGCCAGACTGACCTCTGGACCTTGCCAAATCAATTTCAGCATGGCATCCGTTCCGCCTCGATAAGTCGAGCCACGGATCACATCCATGCCGATGCTATGCGCAATGTATTCGACGATCTTCGCGTCTTGATGTTGGCTGATGAGCATCGTCAAATGGCATTTGGGACGCACGTGAACCGGCAACAGAATGTTCTCATGCCAAAAAATGTAGATCGCCGCCCCTGAAAAAGCGTCGTCACCAGGGTCCGCGCTGGGGTCGTAGCGAAAGATGCGATAGCTCATCGTGTTCATCCACGCGACCATCAGCCGGATCAGCAGAAACGCGACCCAGCGCACCATCCATGCGGGCAGCTTGAGCTTCCTGATTTTTTTCATCCGCGCCCTGTCTGTCCTCGATGGCGCAAGTAATGATCGGCGATGACGATCGCAAGCATCGCTTCACCGATCGGGACCGCTCGAATGCCAACGCAAGGATCATGGCGACCCTTGGTGATGATCTCAACGGGTTTTAAGTCCGACGTGACCGTATTGAGTCCCGTCAGGATCGACGATGTTGGCTTGACCGCAAATCGAGCGACGATCGGTTGTCCCGTTGAGATGCCTCCCAGGATTCCTCCGGCGTTATTGGAGAGAAATTTCAATTGCCCATGTTCATCGACAGTCATTTGGTCAGCATTCTCGGTCCCCAATAGTTCCGCCGAGTCAAAGCCCGCACCAATCTCAACGCCTTTGACCGCGTTAATCGACATGAGAGCGGCCGCTATGTCCTGGTCGAGCTTTCCATAGATTGGGGCACCCAAGCCAACCGGCACCCCCGTTGCTTCGACATGAATAACCGCCCCGATCGAATTGCGGTCAAGTCGTATCTGTTCCAAATATTCAGCCCAAAGTTCGGCAGTCTCAGCGTCGGGGCAGAAGTAATCGTTGTGGTCGATTTGGTTCCAGTCCCAACGGTTCGGGTCGATCGGGTGGACTCCCATTTGAATCATGGCCCCGCGAACGTTCAGTCCGGGTACAACCTTGCGAGCGATCGCGCCAGCCGCCACGCGGGCCGCCGTTTCGCGGGCCGATGCCCGACCGCCTCCGCGGTAATCGCGAAAGCCATACTTCGCATCGTATGTAAAATCCGCATGTCCCGGTCGATATCGGTCTTTGATTTCCGAGTAATCTTTCGAGCGTTGGTCTTCGTTCAAAATCAACATGCTAATCGGTGTGCCCGTCGTGATGAGCACATCGGGTTTCGTTTCACTCGGCATCACTCCGGAAAGCACTTGGACGGCATCCGATTCGTGCCGCTGGGTCGTATGCCGCGATTGCCCAGGTTTCCGTTTGTCGAGCTGCGATTGAATTTCCGCAATCGTCAATTCGATTCCAGGTGGACAGCCATCGACAACGCAGCCCAGTCCGGGACCGTGGCTTTCGCCCCAGGTTGTCACTCGAAACAGATGGCCAAAGGTGTTGTGGGACATGCGAAGGAGTCAGTTTGGCGAAGTAAAGGATCAGTCTGCACCAGCTACGTGTTTGCTTTACGACTGGAGTAACAAATTTAAGGCGTCTTGACCAAGCATACCGACGTGAATGCCAATTTTCTCTGCAGCCGCAGTCACTTCGGCGATTTTTGCCGTCAACAGTTCTTCGGGCTGCGACAGCGGATTCTCGGGCGTACCGCGGGCGATGGCCACGATCAGTCCGAACTCGGAGGCAGTCTTGCAGTCGTAGATGCCGCACGCCAGGATACCGCGATCGGTATGAATCACGCAATATTGCCCACCGGGCCAAACATAGCTGCTGCCGATGGCCTCGCCTGCAGGCAACTGGATCACTTGATGCCGATAATTTAACTTGCTAACGCTCATCGTGGTGCCCGTCCGAGATTCTAACGCTCCAAAGCGGAGTTGGCGATTTCTCGCTGGTTACCAACAATTGATTTGCTCCTGAAAACGCGATGGCCTCGCCTTGACGCCGCTTGGGCAGTGAAACTCGCGTCATTGTCTTTTCGCTCCAGCCGTCACCATCGCGTTCTAACAAGTACGCAGGTCCATAGGTGCAGACGGCAAGCGTTTTTGAATCGGCGCTAAGGCCCGCGCCGGTCACGATAGGAATCCCTAGCCTCTGAACATACTCTGCCTGCGCCCGCATGGGTTGGGTTATCTGGTCCTGTGAAAGTTGATTCAGCCAATCACCGCTCAACGAAACAGAATATATCCGACTGCCGGAGAGTTCTTTAGTCAAGAGCAAGAATCGACTCAGCGTGTCATCGTAAACGAGCGCTTCGCAATTGACCGGGCCGTCGGGATAGGTGACCGCAAGTGTCAAAAAGCGGTCCAGCGGCGTGATCTTGGTTGTTGAAGCGTTGCTTAAGCGTCGAGGATCGGATGTTGTTTCCAAAATCGGCTCTTCAAGAATGCAGATGTTGATCGATTTTCGCTTTTGGGAATTATCTCCGATATCTCCGACGGCCAGATACTTCCTGCCCCCAAATTCAAATGCACACATGTCCTCCCAGTCGCGCGCGGGGGCACCAGCAAGTTCGATGACTGCGTACAGCCATCCACTGATTGAAGAAAATAGATACAGCCGCGGTTTCTTTCCGGAGTCGTTGTGAGTCCAGATCCATTCCGGATTGCTACTGGACACTGCCAGCCCGGACGATTCGCTCAATTCTTGGCAATCCAACAGGATCGGTTCGTCGCAGCGCAAATCGTTTGGCACGAAACACAATAGCCCGATCGCTGCAAGCATCAAGGCCGGCTGCAGAAGGAGAGTTTTCACTGTTGAAGTATTGAATTAATAGCGAACCCGGAAGGTCGAAGTGGAAAAACGGTGATTCGTATTGCGATCGTCTGCTGGGAAGTTATTATTGTAGGCCGCAAGCGCCAAAGCGATAAGGTGTAAAGGGATAAGAGGCGAGGCATCTGCCTAGGTCCTCTTTCAACTTCACGCTCGGAGGGTAAGCGAATGGTTAGCGGCTTCATTGGAAATGAAGTGCCCCGTAAGGGGTTGCGGGTTCGAGCCCCGTGCCCTCCGCTGTGTTAAATTTTCTCAGTGCGGAATGCCGTTTTGCGCTGAGAACTACGCGGTTCCGACCGTTAGTTCATCGTGAGCGACATGATGAACTGAAAGGTCAATTCAATTCTGCCAGCGGTAGTCCGATGGCAACCGTTCGCGTGGTTATTGCACGGACCGATCGCAAAGTCGCCATCTCGCTCCTGCGAGATGGCTACATTACCACTTCAAACCGAATTGTTCGCCGCCGCTGGGGCGGCCGATGCCGCCTTTGAGCGGCCCTTGACGCTTTACCTTTGAACGCGAGGGCTGAGAATCACCTTCGGTCTGATCTTCGGACGCTTCGTCAACCTGCTCGGACACCGCCGGTGCAGCTTGAGCGGCTTTGATGGACAGCGCTATGCGCTGTTTTTCCTCGTCGATCGACAGAACCTTGACTTCGACTTCTTGACCCTCGCTGACGACATTGCCGACACGGGCGACGCGGTGATGGGCTAGTTCGCTCAAGTGAACGAGACCCTCTACGCCGGTAGCCAGTTTCACAAATGCGCCAAATTCTGCGATCCGAGTCACGTTACCTTTGTGAATGGAACCAACGGGAAAGCGAGTTTGAACATTGGCCCAAGGATGCTCTTGGAGCGATCGATACGACAAACCAATCTTTCCGGTCTGCGGATCAATTTTGTCGATGCGAACTTGGATTTGTTGCCCTTCTTCAAGGACTTCGTTGGGATGTTTGACTCGCTCCCATGACAGTTGGCTGATGTGCAGCAGGCCATCCAAGCCGCCGATATCGATGAAGGCACCAAAATCGGTGATCTTACGGACTGTTCCTGTGACGGCGGTGCCCACTTCAAGCGCGGCGAAACGCTGAGCACGCTGTTCAACCCGCTCTCGCTCCAGCACAGCCCGCCGTGAGAGTACGAGGTTGCCGCGACGCTCATTGGCTTCGGTAATCACACAGAGAATTTTCTGGCCAACAAATTCTGCAAAATTTTCGATGCGGAAAAGTGCGACTTGGCTCGCCGGCACAAACGCGCGAATATTGCCAACCTTGCATTCCAGCCCGCCTGCGTTCGATCCCGTTACGAGGACTTCGACGGTCTCGCCTTCTTTGATTTCACTCCAGTCGGTGACATCAACGGCCGTGCCGGGGATCGAAAGATCGTAGAGGTTCTCGTCGGACAAAAAACCACGCACGATGGTTTCAATGCGCTGACCCTCGACTGGCGGCTCATGAAACTGAAGAATCGACAAAACACCCTCATTCGCGCCGCCCAACGAAACGAATACGTGTTCGCCGTGCAGTTTCATCACGATGGCCTGGATGCGTTGGCCGTCTTCGAGTTGATGACCGATCTGAAGGGACTCTTCACCAACGAGAACCCTGTCGAGATCCAAATCGCCGGCCAATACAGAATTCAGCTCATCTTCCAAATCGGATGATAGCGGAGCACGCCGCGACGGTACGGCTACCTTTGGCAATGCACTGGGTGGTGTGGGAATTCGAACGAATTCGTGTTTCGCCTTGCCACGCTGCCCCTTGCGATCGGGCGTGACAGTCGGCGACCCTTCGGGTACGTTCGATTCGGGTTGAGTTTCCGACGCAGCTTGTTCAGTTGTCCCTTGTCGAGATTCTGAACGACCTCCATCACGGCTCTTTGCATCGTGGCCCTTGGCTTTGGCGTGACGCTGCTGCTTGCCCTGCTCAGAGGCTTGTTGTTGCTGGAGCCTGAGTTGCCGGATGCGCTCAAGGTTAATCGGTGCAGTTTGCGAACTTGCCGGCTTGGGTGCTGCCTCGGCAAGTTGCGGTTGAGTTTGTTCAGAACTCACCGGTTGCGACTGGTCAACCGTCGTATCAAGTTGATGCGGATCCGACATAAGAGAATGTTCGTCAGTGATTTATGTCGAAGACGCTGGAGGTGGGTGTCTGAGGCACCAGAAAGTCGAGATGCCCACTTAACTACTTCCCGATACTCAGAACACCCGTTTCTCCACCATTGAGCCGGACTGAACCAGCTTCTGCGACATTTTCGATTTGAGCGAAAAGCGTTGCCGAGTTGTTTGGAGAAATCATAACTCCAATTACGCGTCCATCAAGCCCATGACCAAAAATTGTTAGCTTGGCCCTTCGATTCACCCAATTCTCACCGTTGAGTAAGCTTGCCGGAATTATAACCGACGCTGTCACTGTTTCTTGCTTGTATTTGGCCAGAATCCTGTTGTTGTCTTCCAGACTTAGGTGCGGCTGGAAAGCTATAGTTCCACTGGATTTGGCATTTTTTTCAATTTTTGCTTGTCCCAAGGGTACCCATGAGCTACTTATTTCTGCGGCTGAAAACCGCGGCACAACTACCAAGCTCACAAAGCAAATATACGATGCAATTCTGGACAGGGTTCGCATGAGGTAACTCCAAGTTGGTTCAGTCAATCGCCATCTGAAACATACATTGAAATCCTCTCAAGGGTATGCAAAAAATCAAATCCATCAGAAATTTCCAGGAGAAATCCCTCTAGCAGCAAATTCCTGTTTCCAAAACTCACCGGCCCTGCCCCATTTGAAGCATCAAGTAATCGTATGTTGCAAGCGAGCAACAGTAAAGGGCCAGTTTTCCTTTTCAATCCAACCGAAATGAGTAGCTGGGAAATTTGACGGCGGATTTCGAATAGGGCCAACCAGACACAATCAAAAACGGTTCGCCAAATATCGACCCGTCAGACTCTCGGGAATTGTTGCCACGTGTTCTGGAGACCCTTGCGCAACAATTCTTCCTCCGCCGTCACCGCCTTCGGGGCCAAGGTCGATCAACCAGTCGCAGCACCGAATCACATCCAAGTTGTGCTCAATCACGATGACCGTGTTTCCTCGATCGACTAGACCACTCAAAACCGAGATCAGTCGATCGACATCCTCAAAGTGCAATCCGGTGGTTGGTTCGTCCAAAAAATAGATCGTCTTGCCGGTTTCTGGTTTAGACAATTCGGTGGCAAGTTTGATCCGTTGGGCTTCGCCACCTGAAAGCGTATTAGAGCTTTGCCCCAGCTCCACATAGCCCAGCCCGACTTGTTGGAGTGAGGAAAGCAATTGCCGAATCTTCTCGAAATTGGCAAAGAACTCGACAGCCTCGTCAATACACATCTTTAGGACTTGGGCTATCGATTTGTCGCGGTATCGCACCTGCAACGTTTGGCGGTTGTAGCGCTCGCCATTGCACATTGAACAAGTCACATAAAGGTCGGGCAGGTAATTCATCTCGATTCGCTCTTGGCCCTGGCCCTGGCAGATTGAGCATCGCCCGTCACCGCTATTGAAGCTGAAGCGACTGGCGGTGTATCCACGACTTTTCGCGTCGCGTGTTCCAGCCCAGACCTTGCGAATCAAATCGAAAACTCCGCAATAGGTCGCCGGCGTGCTGCGTGGTGTTCGGCCGATAGGTGTCTGCGTCAGTTCGATCAGCTTGTCGATTTGCTCGACGCCGGACAGCTTGGTATATGGGCCCGGAGAATATTGTGGCTCACTTGAGACATCCTCATGCGGGTGCGATTGTCGGTTTACCTTTTTGAGCTCAGCTCGTATGGCGGGAACAAGCGTTCGACCAATCAACGAACTTTTGCCGCTGCCGCTAACACCCGTGATTCCTAGGAGCTTACCGAGCGGAATGTCAACGGTAACCTTTTGCAAATTGTGCAGCGTCGCCCCAGCAAGCCGGATGTGGTTCGATTTCGTAATTGCTCGCGTCTGGCGGCTTCTGCCAACATGTCGATCGCCACGCAAATAGGCTGCAGTGGCTGATGTGGGAGAGTTGCAGACGAACTCGGGCGTTCCCATCGCAACGATCTGGCCGCCTCGCTGCCCGGCTCCCGGTCCCATGTCGATCAGACAATCAGCCGCCTGCATCATGGCTTCATCGTGTTCGACAACGATCACCGTATTGCCTTGTTGTTGCAGGTCTCGCAACGAATCGATCAGACGGTCGTTGTCGCGCTGGTGCAGTCCGATGGACGGTTCGTCCAGAATGTAACACGCTCCAACTAGGCCTGTTCCAATGCACGTTGCCAATCGAACTCGTTGCAATTCGCCGCCACTGAGCGAATCTGCAGAGCGCGCAAGGGACAAATAACCAACACCAACCTTGGCCAGGAATCGCAGTCGGTGCAACATCTCGGCCAGAATCGGACGTGCGATTGGCAACTGATCGGGCTGGAACTCGAGCTGTTCCAACCATCCAAGCGAATCGAGGATGCTCAGCGAGCATAGATCCGCAATCGATTTTCCACCGACGAGCACGCTTAGAGCTTCGCGGCGCAGGCGAGCACCACCACATGCTGGGCAAGGTTCTTGGAGCCCAGATTCATTAGCTTTTCCTGTCCCACTACAAGTTGGGCACGCTCCGTAGGGGCTATTGAAACTGAAGGTCCGCGGCTCGATTTCTTCAAAGCTACTACCGCAATTCGAGCATGCATAAAGTGTGCTCAACAGCCTCTCCTGCCACACGTTTCGATCACGCGAGGCTGCATCGTCGGGCGTCATGTAGCTGATTGCGACCAACCCACCTGCCAATTCGATTGCGAGTGCAACGGAATCAACCAATCGCTGGTGGTTGTCTGGGCGAACGACGACTTTATCAACGATCGCCTCGATCGAGTGATTTTTTCGGGGCGATAGTTCCGGAATGGATTCGAGTTCGTAGAGTTCACCGTCGACTCGCGCTCGAACTAAACCGGACTTTTGGATAGCCGCAAGCGCGTCGAGGTGCGACCCTCGCCGTCCACGAACAATTGGAGCGAGAACCACGAGTTTCGTTCCCAATGGCAACGCTTCGATGCTGTGTACGATCTGCTCGTGGGTTTGCTGGATGATCGGCTGGCCACAGTTGTAACAGTGTGGAGTGCCAACACGAGCCATCAGCAGCCGTAAATAATCGTAGACTTCGGTCACGGTTGCCACGGTGCTTCGCGGGTTCGTAACGGCCGCGCGTTGATCGATGCACAGCGTGGGTTGCAGGCCCTCAATTGCCTCCACATCGGGCCGCTGGAGTTGGTTGAGAAATTGACGTGCGTAGGTCGACAGACTTTCGATGTATTGGCGTTGGCCTTCGGCGTAAATCGTATCGAAGGCTAGTGAGCTTTTTCCGCTGCCGCTGACGCCCGTGATTACGGTCAACTGATTGTGGGGGATCCGCAACGATACATTGCGCAGGTTATGCGTTCTCGCACCAACGACGACCAATTCATCCGAAGTATCGATGCCCTTGCCCCCTTACACGGTTCTCGATTTGGCTTGCTGAACTTTGCCTGGCACAATCGAGTTTGGCCTACTTCTCGTCGGTGACTAGGGGCGGATCCCCTTTACGCTTGATCATCTCGACTTCATTGCCGCATCCCAGGTAACGGACTTCCGACATCATTTCGCGAATGAGCAGGACGCCACGGCCGTGAACGCAATCGAGCCGATCGTCGCAGCGAGGGTCGGGGACGTCTGCGAGACAAAAACCTTTGCCCTCGTCTTTGATTCGAATGTACACTTCTTCGGGCGAAACGTGCAGCTCCAACTCAACGTGTTTGTCGTGAGCTTCTCGATTGCCGTGCGTGACCGCATTGACCAGGGCTTCTTCACTGGCCATCTGGATATGAAAATAATCGCGGCCTTCCCAACCGGCGGCACGAAGAGCTTGACGAAAGCGGTCCAAATAATAATGAGCTACTGGAATTGAACTTGGAATTTTTTCGTTCAGGCTCCAGCTCCAATCAGTTTTTGCCATCGTGAATTTTTGCGTGACAATTTCCCTTTGTTGGCGAACTCGCGTTGGGTTAGCCTGCCAATTCAAGCGGTAACGCCGTAAGCCTTAATCGCATCGGCTTCCGTTGGCCGGATATCAAAAATTTTATGCAACCGCAGTACCTTGAGGGCTTCGTGAATTTCCGCCCGCAATCCTGTGATTCGCAAGACGCCCCCGGCATTGTGGACTTCCTTATGCAGCAAAATAAACTTGTTGAACGCTGCCGACGATAGGAATTCAACGTTTTCAAAGTTTAGTAAAATATTCTTGAGGTGTTGATCCGTGACCAGCTTCAACAGCTCGTCCCCCATCGCCTCGATATTTCCCGGATCAACGATTCGCTTTTCGTTGAAACGAACGACGGTGACTCC
>WPCK01388427.1_pt1 | contig 17113 bp, 13 predicted proteins | sample 5399851 | NCBI WGS metagenome assembly WPCK01 (sample SAMN12869471, study PRJNA574797) | sludge metagenome | isolation source: wastewater treatment of pH11 | place: China:Beijing | collected 2019-05-20 | reverse complement strand
GCCCCAGTTCGCGGCGTATCTGACGAGCGGATTCCAGGAACGGTGTCGACTCGATGTCACCCACGGTTCCACCGATCTCGGTAATGATGATGTCCGGCGGGAGCGACCCGTCAGTCGGATGCGCTTGAGCGCGCATGCGCTCCATGATCTCGTTGGTGATGTGAGGAATAACCTGAACGGTATCCCCCAGGTATTCGCCGCGGCGTTCCTTCGCAAGGACCGTGGAGTACACCTGACCCGTGGTCGCATTCGCGGCACCCGACAGCGGGACATCCAGGAACCGTTCGTAGTGTCCGATGTCCAGGTCCGTTTCACTGCCATCCTCGGTGACAAACACTTCGCCGTGCTGGAAGGGATTCATGGTTCCAGGATCGACATTTATGTACGGATCCAGTTTTTGCATCACAACGCGAAGGCCTCGCGCCCGAAGAAGCATGCCCAAAGACGACGCCGTGAGTCCCTTCCCCAGGGAGGACACGACTCCACCCGTAACAAAGATGTGCTTGGGGACTACAGTATGGACAGCATGCGATACGTCGTTCACCATGGAATCTCATTGTACGTCCGCGGGTGAAAGTGGTGCGATCTGAGTCATAGCATCCATCTGATTCCCGTACGCCCCCACCGATCCGGAAACTAATGCCAGCACGGTGTTCAGCGCTGCCATGGCGGTGCCACCCTGGTCGACCGTATTGACCTGGACTCCGTTTTCGCGCAGCACGGTGATGAAGTCCGAGGAATCGAGGGCTTGGCCGACCGCGACTGCGCCATCGGGGGCAGCCGCGAAAGTCTCAGCCAGCGCGATCCACGCGGAACGTTGCCCTGCCGATAGCTCGGCTTCCGCGTTCACGAGAGCCTCCGAGGACTGGGAACCTGAAGCATCGTCCCGACCGTTGGCTTCGTCAACAGCAGATCGTTGCCCATTCCCGGGGCCCACAAGGACGAATGCGGTTGCCTGCAAAGGCACTTGCCCCTCTGCGGACAAGGAATCAACGAGTGGCGTCTTTTCATCCGTGAGCATCTGCCTAATGAGGTCAGTCCCGGATCCCTTGTCAGATAGAACTTCGAATAGTCCCTGGGCCAACGTCGCATCGGGTCCCGGGTCAGCCGGCCTGGCCTTCAGGTTCGTTGATACTGCCGTGGCTAGTGTATTGCGGTATGTTGCCTCTGATGGATCGTCCCAGGTTTGCTTCAGTTGGACGATCCCCACAACATTTGCCCCAGCTGTTTCAAGGGCTCGTACAACCGGCTCCGCTTCCATTTCTCCAGCTTGGGGTAGCAGAACCACTGCCACCGATGTCCCTGTGGCCTTGCCGTCCAAGACTTCATCGGAAAGAGCCAACACGAATTCCTCGTACTGCCCACCAAGATCTGTGGCACTCTCAAGCTGGGCCTTGAGCTGCGCCACATCCGCCCCGTTCTCCTCACCGCCGCGGTTAGCGATGGCGGACTGAAGCGGACCGGCACCCAGCACCACTCCCACCGCAAGCGCCAGAAACACAGCAATGAGTGAAACCAGGTGGTAACGGAAGTTGACCATCGTCAAACCTGCCTAATCGTGTACCAGTTAGCGAAGTTCTCGCCTGAATGCGGGCTCGCCCATTCCACCACCGCGAAAGACGGAACCTCGAGGGACAGTCCCGTCGCGTGCGAATGCCTCCATTGAGCCAGCAGCGAGTCACCCCACGGGGTGAGCAATATAGCAGCGACGATTGCCAGAACAGCCATCAAGAACATGAGGACCAACAGCCAGTTGGAAACGGTGGGGCGTCCGATTCGAAGGGCAGCCGCTGCTCCTACAATCCGGTCCTGGAACTGGGCGCGGGCCAGCATCGCACCGTTGAAGGTAGTGCCCCCGGCATCAACCATGGATTCCAGGTCAGCGGTTCGGGAAACCTCTATTATTATTCTTGCACCTGACCATCCGGCCAAGAGCAAACCCACTTCTAGCTCACCCAACGAGGTTCGGATGGAAGAGTAGTCCACGGCGTGTGATCGCAGTGCTGTGGCGCCGCGAGTTGAACCGTCGGGCCTCGCTAGAAGAACGACAGCCTTCGCTTCGCGAACCGAGTCGATATCTGAAGCGTCCTCAATCCCAACGACCACGTCAACTCTACGGTGAATCGACTTCGCAGCCGCCAGTCCTGTAAGCCCTACGGCGACAACGACAGCGTTCTGGTCATTTACCAAGCGGCGCAGAGCTCGAACTGACACTCCCTGTGGAACGGCTGAAATTACCAGGGCCGTTCTGCCCCTCAAAACGACGGACAGATCCGGCAATCCGGCACCCGTAAGCACCAGGTCTTCCTCATCCTCGAAGTGCTGAGCCACAGCCATGGAGTAGGAACGAATTCGGGAACCCAAACGCTGACGGCCCCGCTCCACATCGGCCTCGACATCAGACTTGGTGCGAAGCGATCCTGAAGCAATAAGAGTTCCGTCGCGCAGAACGTCCGCTCCGAGCACCTGAATCTTCTCTCCCTCGTGCAGATCCAGCAGTTCGGCGCCCAGGTCATCAACGACCGGGATGCCCGCGTTGATCAACTCCATCGCACCCAGGCTTGGCCCCCTGCCGGTTACGCTCTGTCGCGCATTCAGAATGGCCGCTGGCTTCTTCACCAAGATGGTGTTTGCGAGATTCCGATCGAGGTCCGCGACATCGACAATCACGATATCGCCTTTGGAGAAGTTGGGCGAGGACTCAGCCGTTCGACTGACCAATCGGACGACTCCAGTTACAGGTGCAGCTCCATTGGATGAGTCCGGTTCGGTCGGAGGCCGAGCGTCGTTAGCGACGCCGTCTTCTGCTTCGGTCACGACTTCGATTGCGACACGCGAGCCCGCTTTTCCAGTTCCAGGGCATGGCGGCGCGCCGCTTCTGGATCATCCGCGCTATCTGCGTCGCCACCGAGCATCCTGACGATCTCCTCTGTACGTTCGTCACCGTCGACAGACCTTACGGATGCTGTTCCGTCTTCCTTGGAGACCACGATGTTACGGTCAGCGAGCACCGCGATCTGGGGTTGATGCGTAACCACGATCACCTGTTGTGTGTCGGCAAGTTTGCGCAGCCGATCCCCCACTTTCGCTGATGTTGTACCACCAATCCCAGCGTCAATCTCATCGAAGACGAAGGTGCGGGCCGTTGCGTCTGCGGCAAGGACCACTTCGAGAGCCAGCATGATTCGCGACAACTCGCCTCCGGATGCTCCCTGAGCAATTGGGGCCGACGGTGCCTTGGGGTGAGGCTGGAGCAGCATCGTCACAGAATCACCGCCGTTGGGTCCAAGCTCAACTGGTTCCACTGCCACGATGAATCGGGCGTCGCGAAGTGCAAGTTCTGCTAGTTCGGCATCCACCTGCTTCGACAGGGTCTGTGCCAGTTCTTTACGCCGTGCGGTCAGGGATCTAGCTAGCTGCGTGAGTTCCTCTTCAGCGCGCGTGTACATTTCCCGAACTGTGGAAGGGTCAGACTCTGAACTTTGGAGCTCAACGATACGTTCATGGGCTTTCGCGGACCAGATCAGAAGATCTGCGACGCTCGTTGCTCTACCTCGCATCAGATCTGTCAGTGCCGCACGACGCTCGTGCAGTTCTGCCAGCCCATCTGGGTCATCGGCCAGAGAATCGAGATAATCGTGCAGTTCGAGGACAACGGACTGAGCCTCCACCTCAATACCCGCCATGCGTTCTTCCAACGTCGCCAGAGAACCGTCACGGCGCTCAGCGCGCCGAAGTTGTTCGGCAGCAGTCCCCAAAAGATCCTCAGCACCTACTGTCGCGCCACCGGTTCCCTGAAGCGCTGACAGAACGTTGCCGATCAGTTCCCGGAGTTCCTCGACATTCGTAAGTCGATCGATGGCTGATTCCAGCCGCTCTTCCTCATCCTCGGCCAAATCAAGATTGTTGATCTGCCCGGTCAATTCCGTCAAGTAACGCAGTTCAACGATGTCTTGGTCGCGGTTGGCTTCCAGTGTTTGCAGTCGTTCCTTGAGTTGTTGGGTACGGTTCCACAGTTCGCGGTATTCGACTACTCGATCCTGGTGTTCGGGTCCCCCGAACTCATCTAGGAGTGAGCGCTGCGCCGATGCCCCTTTCAGACGCAGTTGGTCTGCCTGTCCGTGGATTGTGATTGTCTGTCCGAGCGTGTCTGAAAGAAACCGCGCGGGAACAGGACGGCCACTGACTGCGGCTCTGGACCGGCCCTCGCGAGCGATAGTGCGTGAGAACGCCACTTCACCGTCCTCGACCGCGTATCCAGATTCCTCAAGTTCCGCGGCCATTGTCACGTCGACAGTGGCGATACCATCAACTTCAGTACGCTTCGATCCGAGCTTCACGATTGACGGCTCCGCACGCTCTCCCGTAAGAAGACGCAGCGAAGTAAGCACCATCGTCTTTCCCGCACCGGTTTCACCACTGATCACCGTCAACCCGTCAGCAAACGACAGTGTGCAATCTTCCAGCAGGGACAGCCCCGATATCCGAATCTGAGTGAGAGACACGCGACCCGCCTGGCCTACTTGGTACTTCCTGCTCGCCAACCAGCAATCGGCAGCGAGAACTTGGTGACCAGACGAGTTGAGAATGGGGTGTCGTCGAGCCGCACCACCTGCATGGGACGCGGGTCGCGCGTGACTTCGATGCTTGTTCCCGGAGGTGTGGGCACTTCACGTCGCCCGTCGAACCAGACTGTTGGAACTGAGCGATTGTGCTCAAGGATGCCGATTTCAAGTAGTGAGGCCGGACTGACTACCAACGGTCTGGTGAACAGTCCGTGAGCAGCCAGCGGAGCCATTACGATGGCTTCGGTGTCTGGCCAAACCACGGGTCCGCCAGCGGAGAAGGCATAGGCAGTTGACCCCGACGGGGTGGCGAGGATGATGCCGTCAGCCGCGTAGGTTGAGACCACCTGACCATCCACAGCAAAAGCGAACTCTGCCGGCCGCGCCATGTCTGTACGGAGCACCACTGCTTCATTGAGCGCCCAGTCCTCATGAACTGACCCGTCGGGACGCTTCACCTTGACACGCAACGTCAGTCGCGGATCTACCGAGTATTCGCCGCTGGCGACGTGTTCCAGGACCCGGGAGATCGATTCCCCAGAGGATTCAGCCAGGAATCCCATGTGCCCAAAGTTGACACCGAGCAGTGGGATGTCAAACTCGCGTGCGGCCTCCGCCGCCTTGAGGATCGTGCCGTCACCGCCGAGCGCGAGCACCAAGTCGGGCGGATTCTCGCGGTCAAGTTCCGTCTGGATCATCAAACCCAGCCGGTCAGCAACCCGGTCAGCGAGCAAAGCAGCATCGCGAATGTCATCGCGATGAGCGTGCCGGACAAGGAGAATTGACTGGCTCATTCCTGACTTCCCTTTCTCCCGGTCTTGGCGTCGGCACCCTCCTGACGCACTCCATCTGGCTTGCCGCTGTTCTGCGGCCCCTCAGCAACCGCGCGTTTCACTGCTTCAATCAAAGCGCTTCCCGCAAGGCTAGCGCCAGTTGGCACGCCACCGGCATTTAGCTCCATTTCCACCGGAAGATCAGTATCCTGCCTCCCGGGCACCAGCAGCAGGAAGTACTCGACATTCCCTGCGGGCCCAGGAAGAGGCGAAGCAGCGACCCCTCGGACCTCCAAGCCCAGACCAATCGCACATTCCGCGACTTTGATGACGGCATCTTCCCGTACGGAGATATCGCGCACTACACCACCGACACCTACTCGGTCCTTACCTGCCTCAAACTGCGGCTTCACCATTAGCATCATGGTTGCCCCAGGACAGCATTTAACTAGCGCCGGGAGCACAAGAGTAAGGGAGATAAACGACAGATCCCCAACCACAATCGACGGGGGTTCACCCAAAATTTCCGGGGTCAAGTGCCGAATGTTCATTCGTTCCAAGACCCTGACCCGAGGGTCATCCCTCAGCTTCCAAGCAAGCTGGCCGTACCCCACGTCAACACAGGTTACCTCGGCAGCTCCCCGACGAAGAAGAACATCCGTGAACCCTCCTGTGGAGGCTCCCGCATCCAGACACTTGGCGCCATCGATTGGCGGGAACAAGCCGCTAAAAGCATCCAGCGCACCCAGGAGTTTGTAGGCACCTCGCGACACATAGTCGATCTGGTTGACATCAGCTTTGATCTCAATCGCCACACCCGTATCAACCTGGGTGGCAGGCTTCGTTGCCACCATTGAAGACACGAGTATGCGCCCCTGGTCTATCAGTTCCTGGGCCTGATTGCGCGACGTGGCCAGCCCTCTGCGGACCAGTTCAACATCTAGACGAGTTCTTGTCATCAGCTCACACGGAGTTGATCCAGGGAATCCCTGAGCTCACGCTCCAGACTCTGCAGGTACAGCAGTTCCGCCTGCGCGTCCTCGTCCCCTATCTGAGGAGTTGCTACCGGCTGCTCGTCAACAATCTCGCTGCCGTCGGTCACTCTTCTTCAGCTCCCGCAGGTACCTTAGGTGTGCCCTCAGCATCTGCCACAGCTCCAGCGTCCTCCTCAGTTTCGACTGTAGCTTCCTCCGCTAGCGCAGGGGCGGACTCTTCAACTTCCTCAACAAAGTTGGTCTCGATAACCTGCCCATTTGGATCCTCATTGTCAACGACGATCAGTTCTGGGATGCGGATTGGACGTTCGCTGTCAACCTGCTCCCAGGCTGCAGCCGCGAGCGCACGGTAGTTGTCCAACGAGAGCGTCACAGCATCACCGTCATCGCGGATCATGATGTCATCGAACATCGGGTTACCCCAGCGAGTGAACTTGATGGGCTGGGACATGCCAGCGGTCCACGTTCCATCACGGTGGTGCTTGGGCTGCGGATGCTCCTCGAACAGTCCGCGCATGTCCAGCGCAACAAACGTGGGACGCTCACCCCGCTTCGCCCTGACAACATCGCGGGCCGAAGAAACACCTGTTAGAACATGCATGGTGGGCATCCTGGCAGCAACTGCGGCTGCGGTGTCCGTCCCCAGTCGATCACCAACTGCCAACGGTTTGTCCGCCTTGACCAGGGCTGCCGTTCGTTGCATGATCTCGGGGTTTGGTTTGCCGGTGGCTTCGGGTCGCCGACCGGTCGCACGCGAGACGGCAGCAACGAGCGAACCGTTGCCCAGCGCCATTCCGCGTTCAGTTGGAAGCGTGGAGTCCAGGTTGGTTGCGTAGAAGCGCGCCCCTCCGTTTATCGCGTAGGCAGCCTCTGACAGTTCTGCCCAACCGACACTCGCACCGTAGCCCTGAGTTACCGCCACAACATCCTCTTCGGCACTACGGACGGGGAGGAAGCCAGCTTTCTCAACTTCCTCCTCAAGTGCGTCTGATCCAACCACTAGAACCTTGGAGCCCGCTTCCAAATCGCGTTGAAGCAGGTACATCAGATCCATAGAAGACGTCATGATGTGATCGGCTTCCGCCGGAATATCGAAGCCCTTCAACTTCTCTACGATCTGCTCTGGGGTTCGCGATGCATTGTTTGTTGCGTATGCCAGGTTCATACCAGCGTCATATGCCGCCCTCAGCGACTCGGTGGCGTACGGAATTGGGTTGGTTCCTTGGAAGCAGACCCCGTCAAGATCAAGCACTAAAGAGTCATAGTCCTCGCTCAGCGCCCCATGGCTTCCACGCAGAGATGTACGGGTGTGATCGACATCCGCATCAAGCATTTCCGCGATATCGACAATCTCCACCTCGTCTTCCGGTTCGGGAATCAACGCTTCAGCTGCTGCGGCCTCGTCTTCGCGACCCAGTTGACGCAGCACGTCTGCCTGGAAACTGTGCAGACGACCCGCGTAGTACAGATCCGCCGTGTCTGGGAGCTTATGAAGAGCATCATCCAGGATCATCAGTGCGGCATCGTACTGTTTGAGGTCCGCACGAGCTCCCGCAGAGACCAGTACCAACTCAACCTGATCCGACATCGACATCTTGGAGTAGTCCGCAGAGTCAGCAACTGTCAGCGCCTTCTCGGGGCGTCCCAGTCCACGCTCGCTGTCGGCTTCGATCGCGCGAAGCGACTCATCGCCACGCATACGGCGGACAGCACGCACTTCACGCAGCGCTTCCTCATATCGACCGGTTGCATACGCGGTTAGGGCTGCGGCCTCGCGCACCACATCCACACGCCCCGCACGTTTCACGGCTGCCTGGGCATGCTGGTAGGCCAGTTCGGGTTCGATCTCCAGGGTTTGGCCCGCCATCACGAGGTGGCGTGCGACAATCTCTCTGTTGGCTCCCGACAACGTGGAAAGTGCTTCGAGTGCTTCCTTATCCAGTTCCTCGGCCATCACACCAGCGGGAATTATGGGTTCGTTGGGATCTGCGGACTTATATTCGCGCGTATGCGGCTTATTCGCGTCACGCTGGGGTTTTCGAGCGAAACCACCGCCCGAAGAACGGCGATCATCACGGCCGTCACGCCGAGGACGCGAATCCCGACGGTCACCGCGATCATTCCTACTGTCACGGCTGTCGCGGTCACCCCGTCCGCGACCACGGTCATCACGCCGATCCCTTCGGTCATCACCCCGTCCGCGATCACGGTCATCACGCCGGTCGCGATCATTGCGACGATCATCTCTGCGATCCCGCGAGTTGCGGCTACCTGACCGGTCGTCGCGCGAGTAACCTGACGAACGCCTCTCGCCGCGGTCCCCAGGGTTGTCGCGACGATCAGTTCGTCCGTCTCGTGAGTAGCTGCGCTTGCCGCGGTTCTTGTCGAAGTTCTTATCGCCGCCGCGCCCAGTGTTTCGCTCAGCCACTTTTCCTCTTTTCCCGGTCAATATGACCTTTATGTCCCAATCGTACCCATGGTCTACACATAAGCGGCATGCCAAATGCGGACCCTGTGGACGGGTTCACTAACGCAGATCCCTGTCACGCCGCAGTTTGGTCACCACGCGAATAACCGCCGTCAGCCAATCCAGCTTCAATCTCGAACCGGTTGGAATGCGGATTGCTACCGGCCAGCCAATACAGCAGTGGCATCGCCATCCCGTACTTTCGCCACTGAGTCACGTGGCGGCGTTCATGTTCAATCACTTGACGACTCGGCACGGGACCTGTCAGGAAAACATTGCCTACGCACAGTCCTCCGCGTGGGTACGCCCATCTGGGCAACCCTGTAAAGACAACCAAATCTCCAACTACGTTCCTGCGGCTGCGAGGGAAACTAAGCCCATAAACCTCAGCAGCAATACTAGCGATCGCGGCTCCCGATCTCGCAAGAGGCCATCTGGAATCGGCGAATGGAAGTCGTCCTTTTTGCGCCATGTTCAAACTCTATCGCCCACCCAGCCGGCTTGATTGGCTCATTCGACCGATCTGGAAGGATACTGGGTGTACCGATTGGGCGAGGGGAGGGACAGCTTGCCAAACCATCGTGGATTGCTTCTGGTCAACTTGGGATCTCCGAGTGAGCCAAACGCAGGTTCAGTCCGTCGATTCCTCAATGAATTCCTTGGAGACAAGCGCGTCATAGGGATCCCTCGTGCACTGTGGATCCCACTGCTGTACGGCATCATCTCGCCGTTTCGCGCCCCGGCTTCAGCGAAAAAATATCGCACGGTGTGGACTGATCAGGGGTCCCCTCTCCTGGTCAACACTGAATTGCTTTCTCACAAGGTTGCGACTCTGCTGCCAGACATGACTGTGAAGATGGCGATGCGCTACGGCGAACCAAGTATCCGCTCGCAGATGGCAGGAATGATTGAGGAAGGCATCAAGGAGATCATCGTTGTCCCTCTGTTCCCACAGTATTCCTCGACCACGACGGCATCGGTAATGGATGAAGTGTGGAACTCTCTTCGGGCACACCGTGGAGTTCCCCATGTGCGAACTATTAGGGACTTTGCTGATGACCCAGACTATCTGGATGCCCTTGCTGCCACCGTCAAGAGATCATTCGAGCAGAATGGCAAACCCGACGTGCTGGTCCTCAGCTATCACGGTATTCCCTCACGTTATGCTGCCGAAGGTGACGACTACCCGGCGCGCTGTGAACTGACCACGGCAGGCTTAGTCGAGCGTCTTGGTTTGGACGAGGACGATTACATCCACACCTACCAGTCAAAGTTTGGGCCCGGTGAATGGCTGGGTCCAGCGACCATCGATACAGTTGCTGAACTGGGAAAGCGCGGAGGCCACATCCAGATTATCGCGCCCGCCTTCACCGCCGATTGCCTTGAGACACTGGAAGAACTGGACCAGTTGAACCACGAAACATTTATCGAGGCCGGGGGAACTGAGTTCCGATACATTCCTGCCCTAAACGGCAACGATGCCTTCGCAGCATCCATCAAGAAGCTAGTAGAGGCCGTGCAATAGGAATACGCTGGATGCAGCAAGGCATACTTGTCTCATGCCTGTGCCATCTGTCACGCTACAGCGCCTGCGGGGCGAGCTAGCTAACATGCACTTCGTGTTGGACCTTGAGGGTGCGACGCGTTGTGAATCAATGCGCGACCGCTCGATCAGGCAAATCGACGACTACATCCTTCCGCGTCTATATGACTTGGATGCCCCACTCCTGGTAGTGGTCGGAGGGTCCACGGGTGCCGGGAAATCCACTCTGGTGAATACCCTGGTCGGTCGAACAGTGTCGGCCTCCGGAGCAGTTCGTCCGACGACCAGGCAACCTGTCCTCGTAACGACTCCCGAGGAGGCACACTGGTTTGAGTCCGACCGTATCCTTCCTCACCTTCGACGTGTCACTTCGCGGCATCCATCCGCAGCGTCCACGAATGCTGTGACTCTAGTGTTAGCGGAATCTATTCCATTCGGCATCGCGATCCTGGATGCACCGGATATAGACTCCATCGCGGACCAGAATCGGTTACTTGCCCGCCAACTCCTTGAGGCGGCCGATCTTTGGGTCTTCGTAACAACAGCCAACCGGTACGCGGATGCTGCTGCATGGGAGTTGCTGGACCAAGCAGGAGACCGGAATATAACGTTGGCCATCGTCCTCAATCGCGTCCCACCGGGAGCCGCTAGCGAGATCTCCACAGATTTGAAAGCACTTGCACAGTCGCGTTCCCAGCAGGTTCCCCCAATCTTCGTGATTGACGAGACGACCCTTGAGGCAGACGGCATGCTACCGGACTTGAAGTTGTCCGGTTCGCGAGCACCTGACTCCACGGGGCTAGAGGACCTGCAAAGCTGGCTCGCCGCATTGGCGTCCGACCGGGACGAGCGAGCACGCATAGCCAAACAAACGGTCACAGGTGCCATCGGCCAACTGGCGACATCGGCAGATGAAGTTGCTGACGCGCGTGAAGCTCAGGAAAGAACAGCACATCAGCTAATCGACACCGTGAACAGCTGCTATGGATCAGCCGCGTTGGCCGTGATGGACAGCTCCACCGACGGCTCACTCCTGCGTGGGGAGGTCCTTGCCCGTTGGCAGGACATCGTTGGAACTTCTGATGTCTTCCGGACCGTCGAATCTTGGTTCAGCGGTGTCCGCGATCGCGCATCCGGTTGGTTCACGGGAAATCCGCCTGCCGTAGAGCAGGTAGAGGTTGAAATCGAGACTGGAGTTGCCGCCGTAATCATCGATCAGGCTGGCCGTGCTGCGAACGAGACCTGGAACGCTGTCCGAGCACTTCCCGGCGGACGGCAACTGTTCAATGACCCGACCCTGTCACGTGAATCTTCTGACGTTCACGAGCAGGCTTCGGCAGTCGTACGGTCATGGCAGAGTGAACTGCTGGAGCTAGTTCGACAGGAGACTCCGGGCAAGCGCCGACGCGCTCGGTACATGTCGCTTGGACTTAACACGATCACGGTTGCTCTGATGGTCACTGTCTTTGCTTCTACTGGTGGCCTGCTAGGTGGGGAAATAGCCATCGCTGGAGGTTCGGCAGTTATCGGGCAAAAGTTGTTGGAGACGATCTTCGGCGGCCAAGCCGTCCGCAAGCTCACGACCCAGGCCGCGGAACTGCTGCGGGGACAAGTTGCGACGCTGTTCGACTCCGAGGCCGCCAGATACTTGGAAGTAATCGATCCGGTGCTGGAAGGCACATCCTCTGCTCAACTACGATCTGCAGCCAATGAGGTTCGCGAGGTGGTTCTATGAGACCCGCCAAACACTCCCTCAATCTCGATGGGCAACTGGACGTACTCGCCTCAATTGCCGCCGAAGACTCCAGATTTCTTACAGCAGAGCAGTTCGCCGAGGCCGAGGTTCTGCTCGAACGCGCCACAATTCGCCGTGGCCTGTCTGCGGATCACACGACCATTGGGCTGTTTGGAGCTACCGGCTCCGGAAAGTCCTCAGTGTTCAACGCTCTAGTGGGCAGCGACCACGCGCGAATCTCCGTAATTCGTCCGACTACGTTCGCGACTTCAGCCGCCGTCTGGCACCCGGAGGGTTCCGCTCCGCTTCTAGACTGGCTCCAGGTCTCCGATGTAGTTGAAGCGGCGTCAGGCGACAATTCACCACCCTTGATTCTGCTGGATCTCCCCGACTTCGATTCGGTCTCTCCAGAAAACCGCAAAGTGGCCAGGCAATTAGTGGGCCAGGTAGACGTGCTGGTGTGGGTTGTGGATCCGCAGAAGTACGCAGACCGGGTAATTCACAGCGATTTCATTCGGCCGCTCGCCCACCAGGACACTGTCACCGTCGTCGTGCTCAATCAAGTTGATTTGCTGTCAGAGGACGCGCGGCACGAAGTGGAAGCATCGCTTCGCGAACTGCTGGATGGGGACGGCATTGGGAGAGCCCCCATGTACAAGGTCAGTGCGCTCACGGATTACGGGATCAGACAGCTGCGTGACGGGCTTTTCGCAATCGCCCGGAAGAAGGCAGCAGCTAATCAGCGACTTAGCGCTGATATTGCCAAGTGGGCGCTGGAGGTGGACACGCCTGACTTCTCGACCGGGCGTGCCAATTCGGGCGAACTGGTAAATCGCATTGCCCAAGCATCGCATTTGAATGCTGTCGTCGACGCTGTCGGTACTTCTTACAGGCGCAGGTCCACTCAAAGGACCGGTTGGAAACTAACCTCTTGGATCTCTCGTTTCCGGTCCGATCCTCTCCGCAGACTTCACGTTGAATCCCCAACCCCTAACACACCCCGGAATGCAATTTCTTCTGATCCAGCCAACTCACAGGATCAGTCTGTCAAGAGCCGCTCCTCGTTGCCCGCTATATCTGCAAGCGCTCAGGCAATGATGTCCAACGCCGTCAGAGACTATGCTGACCAACTGTCGCAGGGATTCCCGATCCCGTGGCGCGGAGTCCTGATCCAGCAATCTCTCGACGTCGCTACTCGCCTTCCCGACCGAGTGGACCAAGTGTTCACGTCATTCGACTATGGGATTCGAAAGAGCTGGTGGGCCGGCCTAGCTTCCATCCTCCAGTGGTTGGCCCTACTAGTCTCAATCACCGGTCTTGGCTGGTATTTAGTCGCGTGGGCTGCCGCAGCACTTGCGTTGCCGGTTGTTCCGATCTCGAAATTCGAGGGTTGGCCGGTGCCGGGAATGATGATTGCCTTCGGTTTGCTTTTAGGGATCGTACTGGCTGCTGCCTTCTCCGTAATCGGTACCCTGGTCGCACGCTCCAAGCAGAGGCGAGCACAAAAGTACCTAACCCGTGGGATTCGTGATGTCGTTGAGCAGACCGTAATCGCCCCTCTCGACAACACAACCGGAGAAGCACTTCGCCTGCAAAACCAATTGCGGAAGCTTGGGCAATAGATGCGGCAAGCAACTTCTAGACGCATCACGTATATCAGCGTCCACTCACCGACAATGCCTCTCGATCACTTGCGTGTGGTGCACGAAGCTCTCTCATTTCGGTTGGGCCGAGGATCGTTGCAAATAGAGACCGTCCTTCCGGTAGCAGCCGGATAACCACGCGGCCCTTAGTTGTAGATCTCAAGACGTCAGATGCTGCTTTCTCCATCATGGTGATCTCCGCCGTAGACAGGCTGCGACCTGTGCGGTCATCCAGGAGCACAACTTCGATACCTCGCATGCGGGCATCCGAAACGTCGGCACCGATGTTCGTCTCAACCAGTGAAGGTGCTCTGATCTCATCTCTCAACTCGGCTTCTAGTATTCGAGCGTCAAGCCGGTCCTGAGCGGAAATCGGACTTTCTGAAGCAACAAGATTCAAAAATGGTCGGGTGCGGTCTCCAACCGAACGCAAGCGTTCATCCATCACCTTGCGAGCTGCCTCTTTTCCTCGACGCCAAGCATCCAGATCCTTCTGTGCACCATCTACTACGAGTAACGCATTGGCCATTGACTTGGACCATTGAATCACCGCGCTCCAGAACATCAGTGGGACAACCTGCCCGACCATCATGGTCAATGCGATCACAAGTGGCCTGTGAGTGGAAGTTGTCCACAGCAGCGTAGTCATACACAATATCGCCATGCCGGTCCAGGAGAATACTGGATCAACACGCAGGAATAGTCCTGCGCAAAGCATGAACCCGGCACCCAGCGTCCACGCCGCCGATCCAGGATACCCATGTCCGGGAATCGAATACAGAACCATCAGGTTACCGATGCCGATTGCCGACAGAGACAACCATTTGATCCATTGAGGCATTCTCGCATCCGGCCAGCGGTGGACTAGTAGTGCTACACAGACCGCAAAACCGGCAAGCGCCATGATAGGCAAGTACAGGTTGGAGTAATCATCGGTCACACTGCAGAGGATTATGACGTGGATTCCAACCAGATATGCTGCAATGCACCGGGATCCACGCGCCTGCGCCGCGGTGTTGAGGAGATCGGTGTCGTAGTGCTGGATGTTGCTGGGCCCACGCTGTGACCCGTTGGTGTCCCAGCTCAATGTAACTGTGGTTCCAGTATGCTGCCAGCGCCCCCTTGCTCGCGGCAACATAACTTCAGCATGACCGCCCACGTCAGTCATCCGCTGAATGATCGAAAGACGGATCCCTTCGCGAAATGTAGGATCGACGGAGCCGACGAGCGGAACGCCATCATCAATAATCTGAACACAAACTCCATTTCTAGTCGCAGAAAGCTTCACGCGCCTTCGAATCGGCGTGTCAGGTGCGGGGATCGCGTGCTTAAGGGAGTTGACCAGAGCTTCCATGCTCGCATTTATGAGCGCAGATTGAACTTCACCGGGAACATGTGCTCCACCAGCGGATCTGGAAACTCTGATGTCAACTTCCACAGAGGGATCTTTGCCTCGAATAGATCCAGCCATTTTTGCGAACAGATTGTTGACTGTCACCCGATCAGATTCCAGTTCGGCCGAATCAAGTGCTTCAAGCGCACTAGCAGCTTCTTGGCGCAGCAGTTCCCTGGTTGTCCCGTCACTTGATGCGGGGCCCAGGACGGAAAGGAGATGGTCGTGAATGTACGAGTCGGCACGGTGACGGGCGGCATGTTCCGCCCGCTCGGCGATGGCCAGACGGGTCGTTACCTGAAGTTCTTCGGCGTACCTGTCAATACTGGCCGAGCGGTTGATGAACCATGTGAGCACCGCCAAAGCAAGCATGTTGAACCCAGTGAAATAGAGAACAGTACCTATAGGAACTGTCTCCCATGTGCCTTCAACCGCGTGTAGGTAAATAAGCGAGAGAGGCCCCAGCGAGAGTACGTACAAGACCCGTGCTAACTCTCCAAAGACCAGCACTACGAACACGCTACTGGCCATGGAGAAGTAAACGATGAAGTTCTGTACCGGCAGAAGCTCCTCAACGGCCCTGTAGGTATATAGCCCCTCTTCGAAAGAGAGAACGCTTCCCCCGATGAGGACTGCAACATAGAGAACGAGGACGCCGATGGACGTGAACAGCCAGATGTAGTCTAGGACTCGTATTTCGCGAAATCCGCGCCAGCGCTCCGTCACCCAATCACGAAACCGGGGAGCTTCGAACAGCAATGCGATCCCAGCTGCCAAAGCCCCGATCGCAGGGAGCACGAGTAATCCGCCAACACCGAGCATCCGGAGAGCATGGCCGTGGAGGGCCAGTTGCATTCCGCCCAGATTCGACATCACATCTATGGCTACGACGATTAGGAATCCAACCACCACCAGGATTCTCTTGACGACCAGCGCATATTGGCCAGAGATCGTCCTCTCTGACCAACGAGCGATTGGCCTGGTCGACTGCCGGATCATGATTTACGCATCTCGCCCGAAATAGCTGACCAATCCATCCTCAGCAGCTCGTAGGAACAGGTCCACACGGGAGTCGACATTTCGACCAGCATTGCGATATTTGGTACGAATGCGATTTACGTAAGTGTTCACGGAACTCGGGGCAATTTCCAAGCGACGCGCTACAGCCTCGGAAAGCTCGCCAGAGGCGTATAGTGCCAGCACCTTGGCTTCCATATCCGACAGTTCAGTCTGTACGAAGTCCTCATCGGCGTCGAGTGCAGCAGCCCAATCGAGTCCAGGTGACACTTCTCCCCTGTAGGCACACTCTACTGCTGCGGTAAGTTCCTCTGCGGGAGCGGACTTGCGAACTACCGACAGTGTTCCGGCTGTGATCGCCTCCCGAACCAGCACAGGATCATCACCCGACGTATAGACGACTGGAACGTTCAGCGCATCGAGGTGCTGCAGATTCTCGGTTGGCGTCGAGCCGTCGTTGAGTCGAAGATCCAGGATGGCAACATCCGGCTTCTCTGTAAGTTCGCGGACACTGGACAGCATCTTGATGCAGATGCGTCCATCCTCGATCTCTTGCTCGAAGGCGGTTCGAATGCCCAAGGCCACGATCTCATGGTCATCAAACACGACCAGTTGCACACATCTACCGTCGTGATTGCGAACTGCTTCCATGTTACTCATCTTCGCCGTAACGCTTCCATAACTTGTCGGCACATCCGTCGCACTCCTGCCGGAACGTACCGAACATCTGACAGCCCCAGCGATCTTTGCCGGGTCCATATTATTTGCTAATTATAATAGTCGCTAAGATGCGGTCTTCTCATTGATGGAGGCAGTTGGTTCACACAAGGGCACCAAATGCAGTTGTGGTGGGTTAAGTGGGTGAAGAGCGAACACTTTGTGGGGTGTTCGCTCTTCACGTGTGTTTGGTTGGTGGGGGTGTGCTAGTCTCCCACACTCTCTCGGGTGCAGTACCTTTGCCGCTGTGAGGCTTAGCTTCCGG